>Ga0310695_10007590_pt1 | contig 17256 bp, 16 predicted proteins | sample RumenRJG_04DNA_FD_203882 | JGI IMG/M metagenome (GOLD analysis project Ga0310695, IMG submission 203882) | Bovine rumen microbial communities from Lethbridge, Alberta, Canada - RJG_04 (v2) (version 2) | ecosystem: Host-associated > Mammals > Digestive system > Stomach > Rumen | place: Canada...
CTTATCACAACTCCCGATATGATGGGCTTGGTAGGTCGTCTTGGTAAAATCCTTGGTCCTCGTGGCTTGATGCCGAACCCCAAGGCAGGTACAGTTACACCTGATATCGCAAGGGCTATCAAAGAAGCTAAAGCCGGTAAAATTGAATACCGTCTTGATAAAACAAATATTATTCACTGCCCTATCGGCAAGGTTTCCTTTGGTACAGAGAAGATTTCAGAGAACTTTGATGCTCTCATGAATGCTATTATCAAAGCAAAGCCTGCTGCTGCTAAAGGTCAGTATATCAAATCCGTTGCAGTTGTTACAACAATGGGACCTGCTGTAAAAGTAAATCCCGCTAAAATCAACGGTGCAGTTTGATTTTTAGTGTGGAGAGTGCGGAGTGGAGAGTGGAGCAGAGTGTTCGCTTGAGAATTTCGTATTTTCCATATTTACAATGACAGAGTGAATATGTGGGCAAGCGTGGATAACTCCACTCTCAACTCTCCACACTCCACTCTAAAAAAATGCTTGACATACACATTTCGGTGTGGTATAATCTGTATTGCTGTTGACTGAAGACAGCAGGTGCTTATATAAGCATAAAAGGGTAATTTCCCTGCCTGCCGAGGTTGTGTGCGTGTATTAAGTGTATCACTACGCCTTTCCTCGCAAATGGGAAAGGCGTATTTTTAAATATTCGGAGGTGAATCGTTTTGCCAAGTCAGAAAGTTTTGGAACAAAAACAGCAGGTTGTTGCACAGCTCGCTGAAAGAATTCAAGGCTCAGTTGCAGGTATCATCGTTGACTACAAGGGTATTACTGTTGAAGACGATACAAAGCTCCGTAAGGAACTTCGTGAAAGCGGTGTCAAATATACTGTTGTAAAGAATACTTTGATTAAGCGTGCGGCTGAAAAGGCAGGTCTTAACGGTATTGACGATGTACTTAACGGTACTTCTGCGATTGCAACAAGTGCAGAGGATTATGTGGCAGCAGCTCGTATTCTCCAGAAGTTTGCAGAGCAGCACGACAACTTTAAAGTAAAGACAGGTTACCTCGATAATGAGGTAATCAGCCTTGACAAAATCCAGAGCCTTGCAAAACTCCCGTCAAGAGAAGTTTTGCTTGCAAACGTACTCGGTGCATTCCAGGCACCTATCGCATCTTTCGCAAGAGCCGTACAGGCTATTGTTGACAAGAGCGGTGAAGCAGCTCCCGCAGCAGCAGAAGAAGCTCCTGCAGAAGCTTGATGAAAAAAACAAAAATACATCTCAAATTATGGAGGTAATTTAAAATGGCATCAGAGAAAGTTACAGCTATTGTAGAAGAATTGAAAGGTCTTACAGTTCTTGAACTTGCAGAGCTCGTTCACGCTGTAGAAGAAGAATTCGGCGTATCAGCCGCAGCAGCAGTTGCAGTTGCAGCTCCCACAGACGGTGGTGCAGCAGCAGCCGCTGAACAGACAGAATTTGACGTTATCCTTAAGTCAGCAGGTGCTGAAAAGATTAAGGTTATCAAGGTTGTTCGTGAAATCACAGGTCTTGGACTTAAAGAAGCTAAGGCTCTCGTTGACGGTGCTCCGAAGCCCGTTAAGGAAGCAGTTAGCAAGGACGATGCTGAAGCTATCAAGGCTAAGCTCACAGAAGTTGGTGCTGAGGTAGAGGTTAAGTAATTTTACTTCAAGGCAATACTTAAAAATCTTTCAATCACCATAGGAGGTGCAAAAAATATGGCAAAATGTGAAATTTGCGGTAAGGGAGTAACTTTTGGTATCAAGGTATCTCACTCACACAGACGCTCAAACAGAACATGGAAGCCAAACGTCGTTAAGGTTAAAGCGATTGTAAACGGCAGCCCAAAACGCGTTAATGTCTGCACCCGTTGCCTTCGTTCAGGTAAGGTTACTAGAGCAGTTTAATGCAAACATAATTCTCGGTGCTTCGGGAGAAACTCCTCTCGAAGTGCCGTTTTTTTAATGAGGAATTAGGAATGATGAATGAGGAATTTAATTTGTTTGTCGCTGAATTTGGGTATGATGTTGATGACATATATTCTGTAACATATTTTACAGATGTTTTTGAACTTGAAAATAATAAGCTGATTTTCAGGCATATTGATATAGATTTCATTAACGGAGAATTTTTGGAAATAAATGACACTGATAAACGGTATCAAAGATTGAAAGAAATTTTTTCTGTAAATGAAACGGATTTTGAAAATGATATGTTACTTTATAAAAGGGGGGAACAATGTGATTAGCAGGTGGTTTCAGGAATATAAAAATTTTGATGAGGATATGAAAGAGGAGTACATACATTGTTATCTGAGCGAGGAAAGAAAGTATCTTGTGCTTGACTATGAGAAATTCAGGGAGGCTGTAAAAGCTGTTTCGCTGAGTGCGGGGGAGTTGAAGAAAATCTATCCCAATGAAGAAAATGTTGCGGATAAAGTCGTGCAGATGTTTTCATACGAGGGAATGGCATTTGCACCCGACTTGCTGAGGGCAAAGTGCATTGACAATGATATGTATAATTTGGTGCTGAATATCAACAGGCAGTTGAAGTTGATAATCAATGCACATAGTGAGGACTGTTGGACAGACAGTGCTGTTGATGCAGATGAAAGATGGCTCAAAGCCCGTGAATTTGCAAAAGAACTGTATGCAAAATTATGAAAAAATAAAATCCCGACATATCAAGATGATATATCGGGCATTTTTTCGCAAAGAAAAAGTTTGAATTGCGGAAACGGAACAACTCCACTCTCCACTCTCCAAACTCCACTCTTTTGACAGCGCCGCTGAGGGGATTCGAACCTCCGACCTACCGCTTAGGAGGCGGTCGCTCTATCCTGCTGAGCTACAACGACTTATTTAAGATACTCTACTATTTTACAATGTTATATACATTTTGTCAAGCTATTTTTCGTTAAAAAATAGTTTGCTATTTCGACACGAATGTTATATACTGTATATATTATAAGAAAATTTTTTCAAGGAGGAGTTTTTTGTGTCAACGGTTGCAATCGCTTCAGATAGTAACAGCGGTATTACAAGGCATTCGGCTAAAAAAATGGGAGTGCATATTCTCCCTATGACCTTTTTTGTAAATGACAAACAGTATTTTGAGGAGGTTGACCTCTCTCAAAAGGATTTTTATAAGCTTATTGCCAACTCAAAGGCAAATGTTGCAACTTCACAGCCCTCTCCAACGGAACTTTCGGATTTCTGGAGAAAGCTGTTGAAAGACTATGATGAAATTGTATATATTCCCATGTCATCGGGGCTGAGCAGTTCATGCATGACGGCTTCCATGGCGGCAAAGGAATTTGGCGGCAGAGTTCACGTTGTAAATAATCAGAGAATCTCTGTTACACAGTATCAGTCAGTTGCAGACGCTGTCGAAATGGCAAAAAAAGGTTACTCTGGAAAGCATATTAAAGATAAGCTTGAAAGGGATAAATTGGAATCCAGTATCTATATCATGGTGAATGATTTGAAGTATCTGAAAAAGGGCGGAAGAATTACAACAGCGGGTGCATTGATAGCCAATGTAATGAATTTAAAGCCTGTTTTGCAGATACAGGGCGATAAACTTGACGCTTATGCAAAATGCAGGGGTATCAAGTCTGCAAAAGAAACGATGATAGCCGCTATGCACAGGGATTTTGATGAACGTTTCAAGGAATATGTCGATAAAAAACAAATGTCCCTTTTGTATTCGTATTCCGATATGCCGAGCGGAGATGTTGACCAGTGGAAAAAGGATATTGAAAAGGCATTTCCGGGCTTTAAAGTAAGAGGTGCAGCCCTCTCTTTAAGCATAGGCTGTCATATAGGACCGGGTTCACTTGCAATAGCCTGCTCCAAAATAACCGAATGAGAATTGTTTGATTTGATATTATAGAAAAATCGGGGAGATTTTTTTGGTAGAAATAAAAGAAAAATTATTGGAAAATATGACTTTTATAGACCTTTTTGCAGGTATGGGCGGATTTAGGCTTGCTCTTGAATCGTTGGGAGCAAAATGTGTTTATTCTAACGAATGGGATAGACCGGTACAGCTTGTATATTATGAAAATTTCGGTGAATTTCCCGATGATGATATAACAAAAGTAGATGAAAAGAAAATACCCGAACATGATATACTTTGTGCGGGATTTCCCTGTCAGGCGTTTTCGATAAGCGGTAAACAGCGTGGGTTTGACGACAGCAGGGGTACGCTGTTTTTTGATGTTGCAAGAATTGTCAGGGAGAAAAAGCCTAAAATCGTTTTTATGGAAAATGTAAAAAATTTTGTTTCGCATGACAGTGGAAATACTTTGGCTACTGTAAAAAACATCATGGAAGAACTTGGATATGAATTTTATTTCCGTGTATTGAATGCGGTGGATTACGGTATCCCTCAAAAAAGAGAAAGAGTTTATATTGTGTGTTTCCGCAAAGACCTGTATCCTGTACATTTTGAGTACCCAAAACCCTTTGAACTTACAAGGCACATAGAAGATTTTCTGCTTGAAGATGAAAACATTCCCGAATGTCTTTATGTAAACAGAAAAGACACATATTTTAACAGTTTGAGTGATAATGTTTACAGCGATAAGCCAATACGTCTGGGAATTGTAAACAAGGGCGGTCAGGGTGAGAGAATTTACAGTACAAAAGGAATAGCGATTACATTTTCAGCGTATGGCGGAGGGGTTTTTGCAAAAACAGGCGGTTATCTTGTGAACGGAAAAACAAGAAAACTTCATCCCCGTGAATGTGCCAGACTGATGGGCTATCCCGACAGCTACAAACTCGATTTCAATAAAAACAATGCCTATAAACAGCTTGGCAATTCTGTTGTAATAGATGTTCTTCAGCTCATTGGGGTGCAAATCGGAAAAGTACTCAGTTTTCAAGAACGGATATAAATTCCTGTCTGCTCATGCCTTGTTGGTTATTTTTTATTTTGACCGAAAATATTACATTGGCATTGAAAGTGTTTGAAAGTCTGCGGATTTCGTAATAATTTTCATCTCTCAGCGAAAACATATATTCATTTTCGCCTATTGTAAATCTTATATTACTCATTGGTGCAGAACTGTTTACGAAGAATTTTTTGCCGAGTATTTCAACGGAATTTATGTTATAATTCTGTTTGATATATTACGAAACAGCTTTGATATTCTTTTTGCCGACAGTTCCCGAACCGCTTCTCTTTATGCGATATTTTGCGGTTATGTCAAAATATTGCCCTATTTTTTCGATGGGAAATATAATAAAGTCGTTGGTAATGATATACTCGGCTTGTTTGTTTTTGTAAGACTGTATTATCCAGTCTGCAAAAATTTCGGAGCCGTTTTCCATATCTATATATTTGCCCGTTGTGCCGGCTGAAAGAAATTCATCAAATGAATCATTCATATATTCTGCAATGAGTTCTGAATTTTCGTTCAGTTCCGGAGCGTTTTTACTGCTGTATATGAATTTTCGTTTTTCAACATCGGGTAAAAGCACAAATTGTCCGCATTGTGCCGGACAGTGCTTTACCTCTATGTAAAATTTTCTGTTGCTTTTGGTTTTAACAGCTATATCGGAAATATTTGCATTGCTGCCGCCTTCAAGACTGAATTTTGCATACTTTCCGTATTGGCTGTCAAGATACTCTTTACACTTGTTTTCAAAATTTTGCCACTTGGACATTTTTTATTCCTCCCTAAAATTTATATAAATATTTTAAATGAAATAGGGAGTATTTGCAATATAGTGATGATTGATTTTTGTTTTTAAAATAAGTGTAAAGAAAATGAATGGAGGAATGTTATGGAAAAAATCAAATTTTCTGCCCCGTGTCTTTTGGGCATAGAGGGCATTTGTGCAGACGAGTTTAAAAGGCTTGGCATTGAAAATGTACAGGCTGAAAATGGTAGAGTACTCTTTGAGGGGGACTTCAACACTCTTGCAAAAGCAAATATATGTTCACGCTATGCCGAAAGAATACAAATTTTACTTGCAGAGTTTCCGGCTTACTCTTTTGAAGATTTATTTCAGGGTGTAAATAAAATAGCTTGGGAAAATTTTATCGGCAAAGATGACGCTTTTCCTGTAAAGGGGCACTCCGTCAGTTCAAAATTGGCAAGTATTCCGGACTGTCAGAAGATTATCAAAAAAGCCGTTGTAAACAGGCTTAATGCAAAATATCATACATCATGGTTTGAAGAAACGGGTGCTTTGCATCAAATACAGTTTCTCATAATGAAAGATAAGTGCAGTATCATGCTTGACACATCGGGTGCAGGCTTGCATAAAAGGGGCTATCGAGCCAATGCGACGATTGCACCGATAAAAGAAACGCTTGCTTGTGCAATGGCAGACGCATCTCATGTAAAGCATTACAGCACAGTCATAGACCCCTTTTGCGGTTCGGGTACTATCTTAATAGAGAGTGCTTTGAAAGCCCTTAATATTGCACCGGGACTGAGAAGGAGTTTTTCAGCGGAAAAATGGGGAGTTGTGCCTGAAAACGTCTGGAGAGAGGAAAGGCAGTCTGCACAGGACAATATTAAGCTTGATTGCGATTTCATGGCATACGGCTATGATATAGATGAAAATGCGGTTGCACTTACGCTGGAAAATGCAAGAAAAGCAGGCGTGGAAAAGCGTGTAATCGTGCAGAAAAGGGATATAAAGGATTTCCGTGAGGACTTTGAAAAGGCGAGTGTGATATGCAATCCGCCCTACGGAGAGCGACTTTTGGATATGGAACAGGCGAGAGAATTATATAAAATCATGGGTGAGAAATTCACTAAAAAACAGGGGTGGAGTTACAGTATCATTACACCCGATGACAACTTTGAAAAATATTTTGGCAGAAAGTCCGATAAAAGACGCAAACTCTACAACGGCATGATAAAATGTCAGTTACACATGTACTTTAAAAATTAGCAATGAGCAATTATTTTCCCTTGACAGAATTTTTTGTCGGGGAAAATATTTTTTATTTAAATCTGTCAGTACAAAAAAATGTATATGTTTTGTTGTATAATAAGGGAAATAAATTGAATGGAGAGTTGTATATGGAATTGCATGAACTGATAAAGAATTTGTACGGTGTGGATAAGCTTGAGGGATATTCTGATGAAGATATTGCTTTTTTGAAAGAGATGTTTGGAGATATGCCCGAAGTTTTGGAAGATTATTACAGGAAAGCAGGCAGAACCGAAATTTTGAAGCACTTGCAGGATGAATGGATTTTGCCCGAACACTATAAAAAGTGGACTTGGCTGAAAGAAAACAATGATTTTTATATTCTCATGAATGAAAATCAAGGAGTATTTCAGTTTGGCGTTCGCAGGGAAGATATGAGTAAATCAAATCCGCCTGTTTATTATATCGAAGATGGGATTATTGAAAAATATTGTGATACGTTAAGTAAATTTCTGCTTTGCCAGAGTGCTTATCAGGCAGTTTTTACATTTGAGTATTCGCCCGAAGAATTTTACAGCATTACGGAAGATGAATTGGAAATTGTTGATGAAAATTTGAAGAAATATCCCTTTGAACTGAAAAATGACGAGCAGGATTATCCGTTCAATATGATTTTTTATTACAATACAAGTGATAATCTGTATGTTGTGATGAAATACAATGAAGATGACATGCAGGTTTTATACGGTGCTGTTAGTGAAAAGTCATTTGATGAACTGGAAAAAGTGGTAGGAAATTTAGGCGAACCTATGTGAAAAAGAGGGGGTAAAAAATATGTCATTTGCACATTTGCATTTGCATACAGAATACAGTTTGCTTGACGGTGCGTGCAGAATTAACGATTTAGTGAAACGTGTCAAGGAATTGGGACAAAATGCCGTTGCCATTACAGACCATGGTGTCATGTATGGTGTGATAAACTTCTATAAAGCCTGCAAAAGAGAGGGTATTAAGCCTATTATCGGGTGTGAGGTGTACGTTTCTCAGAGAAAGCACACTGATAAAGTATCGGAGTTTGACCGTGAAAACAGGCATCTTGTATTGTTGTGCGAGAATGAAACGGGTTACAGAAATTTGATGAAACTGGATTCTCTTGCATGGACAGAGGGATATTATTATAAGCCCAGAGTGGATATTGAAATACTTGAAAAGTACCATGAGGGATTGATAGCCTTGTCAGCGTGTCTTGCAGGCGAAATTCCGAGGGCATTGGTGAGAAACAATTATGACGAGGCAAAAAAGTCTGCATTGAGGTATAAAGAAATTTTCGGGGAAAATCATTTTTTTCTTGAACTGCAAAACCACGGCATTGACGAGGAAGAAAGGATAAATCCGTATATTATCAGACTTTCGGAGGAATGCAATATACCGCTTGTTGCTACAAATGATTGTCACTATATCAATAAAGAGGACAGTCACTTGCACCATGTATTGTTGTGCATACAGACGGCACATACCGTACAGGATAAAATGCCGTTGGGATTTCCCACAGATGAATTTTATATCAAAAGTGAAGATGAAATGCTTGCACTTTTTCCGAAAGAGGCTGTCGAAAATACACAGAAAATTGCAGACAGATGTAATGTTGAAATCGAGTTTGGAAAGCTGAAACTGCCGAGATTTGACGTACCCGACAATAAAGACCATTTGGAATATTTTCGAGAGGAATGCTATAAGGGATTGAAACAGCATTACGGAGATAATCCCGATAAATCGCTTATCGACAGGCTTGAATATGAAATAGGCACTGTTGCAAAAATGGGATATGTCGATTATTATTTGATAGTGGCAGATTATGTGAATTATGCAAAGTCAAGGGGCATTCCCGTAGGAATAGGCAGGGGTTCGGGTGCAGGCAGTCTTGCCGCCTACTGCATGAATATAACAGGATTAAACCCCATCAAATATGATTTGCTGTTTGAGAGATTTTTAAATCCCGAAAGAGTGAGTATGCCCGACTTTGACGTTGACTTCTGCAAGGACAGGCGGCAGGAAGTTATAGATTATGTCATAGATAAATACGGTGCGGACAGGGTTGCACAGATAGCAGCATTTGGTACAATGGCGGCAAAGGGTGCAATAAGAGATGTCGGCAGGGCATTGGGCTTGCCTTATGCACTTTGCGATAAAGTCGCAAAAGCCATTCCGTCAGACTTGGGAATGACCATTCCAAAGGCTTTGGAGATTTCCAAAGATTTGAAGTCGCTGTATGAAAGTGACGTTCAGGTGAAAGAGTTGGTTGACACAGCGATAAAATTGGAGGGAACTCCCCGACATACCACCACTCATGCGGCAGGAATTGTAATTACGGATAAGCCTGTAAGTGATTATGTGCCTTTGGCAAAAAATGATGATGTAGTTGTGACGCAGTTCGATATGACAACGCTTGATGAATTGGGCTTGCTGAAAATGGATTTTCTGGCACTGAGAAACTTAACGGTTTTAAAAGATGCTGAAAAGCTGATAGGCAATTTTAAAATAGAGGACATTCCCGAAGATGATAAAAAAGTGTTTGAACTGTATGCAAATGCCGATACGGAGGGTGTATTTCAGTTTGAATCGGCAGGCATGAAAGATACGCTTTTAAAGCTGAAGCCCGAAAATATTGAAGATATAATTGCGGTCATATCGCTTTACAGACCGGGACCCATGGATTCCATAGGCAGATATATAGAAAACCGCCATCACCCCGAAAAAATCACGTACAAACACCCCTTGCTTGAACCGATTTTGAAAGTCACATACGGCTGTATCGTGTATCAAGAACAGGTCATGCAGATATTCCGTTCACTTGCGGGGTATTCACTTGGCAGGGCGGATATAGTAAGGCGTGCCATGTCCAAAAAGAAAAAGTCCGTCATGGAAGAAGAAAGAAAGGTTTTTATTTACGGCATTGACGGAGAAGTTGACGGCTGTATCAAAAGAGGTGTCCCCGAAAAAGTGGCAGAGGAGATTTTCTCCGAAATGGAGAGTTTTGCTTCATACGCTTTCAATAAATCCCATGCGGCTTGTTATGCAGTAATTTCCTATCAGACGGCATATATGAAGTGTTATTATCCGTGTGAGTACATGGCGGCACTTTTGACAAGTGTATTGGGCGACAGGGGAAAAATTGCTGTATATGCAGATGAATGTGCCGCTAAAAATATAAAAGTATTGCCGCCTCATGTGAATGAAAGCGGTGCAGGCTTTACGGTACAGGGGCATGATATAAGATTTGGCTTGAAAGCCGTTAAAAATATCGGCAGGGGATTGATTGAAAATATCATTAAAGAGAGGCAGAACGGAAAATATACTTCATTTTATGATTTCTGCGACAGGGTGTATTGCAGAGAGATGAATATAAGGGCGTTGGAAAATCTGATAAAAAGCGGTGCATTAGACGGCTTGGGGGCAAACAGGCGACAAATGCTTGATGTGGCAAAGAGATTTCTTGATATAGTGGGTGCAAATAAAGACCGGGCGATTGACGGACAGCTTGACTTGTTCGGGGAAATAGACGGTGGAGTGAAAAAAGCCCCCGAATTGCCGAAATTAAGCGAGTTTTCTCATGCGGAACTGCTTGAAATGGAAAAGGAAACAGCAGGAATGTACCTATCGGGACACCCCATGTCAGAGTATGACGGAGTGATAAAGGCGATAAATTCCGATACGCTGAATCATGTCACGGATATGGAAAACAGCCGTTATAATGACGGTACAAAAGTTGATATTTTGGGATTGCTTGAAAAGGTCAGTATCAAGACAACGAAAAATAATCAGCAAATGGCATTTGTGAATTTAGAGGATAAATATGGTTCTGTTGAAATGATAGTATTTCCCGATGTTTTGCAGAAGTACGGGGGACTGATACAGGAAGGGAAAATTCTGAGAATATTCGGCACGGTAAATAGCAGAGATGATGAAAGAAAGATAATATGCAATTCCGTGCAGGAAGCCCCGAAAGATATTGGAGAAGTGCCGAAACAGCCAAAGAAAAATATGCAGAAAGGCTTGTATTTGAGAGTGCCGAATGATGATTGTAAGGAATACAGAAAAGCCATGCAGATAATTGATATATTTGGCGGAAATACACCTTTATATATATGTTTCACGGAAATGGGAACAATGTATAAAGCACCGTTTTCAAATTGGGTGTCGCTGAATGATGTTATGATAAGGGAACTCAAAAAACGCATAGGTGACGGAAATGTTGCGGTAGTTGAGTAAATGAGGAATGAGGAGTGAGGAATGTTTTTCCCACTCCCATTTTTTTTAAAATTTGGCATTGCTAAAAATTTATGATAGACAATCGCTGTTTATCGTGATATAATATGGAATGATAAATGAGGAGTGAGTGTATGTTCAGAAAAAGTATTGATGAATTCATGTATTATATACCCTTTTTGAAAGAAGTTATCAGAAAGGATTTTAAAAAGAAATATTATAAGAGTGTGCTTGGTGTTGCATGGTCAATGTTAAGTCCGCTTTTGATGATGATAGTAATAACGATAATTTTTTCAACGATATTCAAGCGTTCAATTCCGCATTATCCGTCATATTGGCTTGGCGGAAATTTGATATTTTCATTTGTCATGGACGGTGCAACGAGTGCTATGAGCAGTGTGACAAACAATGCATCTTTGATAAAGAAAATGAAAATACCAAATTATTTCTTTTGCATATCGTCTGTAACACAGCATTTTATTACTATGCTATTATCGCTCATACCGTATTTTGCGGTATCGTTTATAATAGGCGTTCAGCCGAGTCCGTATATGTTTTTGATATTCTTTCCGATAGTGCTGGCATACATATTTACACTTGGATTGGGATTGTTTTTATGTGCATACGGAACTTTTTTGCGTGACCTCAGTTATTTGTTTAATATTGTGAGGAGAGTATGGCTTTATGTCACTCCGATATTCTATCCGATAGATATTATCCCCGAAAATTACCGTTTCATGTTTGAGTTAAATCCGCTGTATGTTTATATTACGATATTCCGTGATTTTGCCTTGAATAACACAATGCCGTCTGAAAGGCTTTTGATAGTTGCCACTTTTTACAGTATTCTGACACTTATTCTCGGAATGACGACATTTAAAGAAAAAGAGGACCGTTTCTTTTTGTATATATGAGGTGCTTTGTATGATAGATATTACAAATAATGCTGTTGAGATTGTAACCCCGACTATCAATGAAAGTCTGCGTGTAGGGAATTACTATGATGATGAAGATATATGCGTAGATGTCAAGAATGTTTCGGTGATGTTCAATTTAAGCAAGAACCGTGAAGAAGGCTTGAAAGAGTATTTTATCAACATGGTAAAGGGAAATATAGGATATAAAGAGTTCTGGGCATTGAGAAATGTCAGTCTGAAAGTGCATAAAGGGGACTCTGTTGCATTGATAGGCAGAAACGGCTCGGGAAAATCCACTTTACTGAAAACCATTGCAGGCATTATCAAGCCGACAAGAGGCTCGATTGAAGTAAAAGGAACGGTTGCCCCGTTGATTGAAATGAGCGGAGGTTTTGACCGTTCTCTGTCCGCAAGGGAAAATATTTTTTTGGTAGGTGCCATGCACGGGCATACAAGAAAATATATGAAAAAGAGATTTGATGAAATTATAGAGTTTGCGGAGCTTGAAAAATTTGTAGATGTGCCGATAAAGAATTATTCATCGGGCATGGTGTCGAGATTGGGATTTGCAGTTGCGACGTGCGTGAATGCGGATATAATCATTGCAGATGAGGTTTTATCGGTTGGTGATGCAAAATTCCGAATGAAGTGTGAGAACCGCATACAGCAGATGCTCAAAGGCGGAACGACAATATTATATGTATCGCACAGCACAGCACAGGTTAAAAAAATCTGTCGTACAGCGGTATGGCTTGATAAAGGCATGATTGTGGATATGGGAAATGCTTCCGATATTAGTGATAAATATATGCAGTCGATAAAAGAGGAAAAATGAAAGAGATAAAAAAAATTCTGATATGTGCGTCAAGAGTGTCGCATATACATAATTTTCACATTCCGTATATAGAGTATTTTAAAAATAAGGGATTTCAAGTGGATATAGCTGTACAGGGAATTTCCGAAAGTCCGCTGATAGATAATTGCTATGACGTGAAGTTTACAAAAAATCCGTTTTCGCCCGATAATTTGAACACGGTGAAGTTTCTGAAAAGAATAATGAGCGAAAATGAATATGATATAGTGTATTCAAATGCAACGCTTGCAGGGGCGACAGCAAGGCTTGCCGTGATGGGACTGAAAAAAAAACCGTATTTTGTGCATATCTCCCACGGGTATATGTTCGGGGAAAAAAACGGTTTGAAATCAAAAATATATCTGCTGGCGGAAAAGCTTACACGGAATGTTACAGACAGCCTTGTTGTAATGAATAAGGAGGACTTTTCTCTTGCGAAAAAATATAAGCTGGGGAAAAAGCTGTATTTTATATACGGAATGGGACTTGTGGAGGAGAGATTTCCCGAAATCTCAAGTGAAAAGCGGAATGAAATAAGAAAAAGCATGGGCGTTTCTGAAAGTGAAAAAATGCTTTTGTGTGTGGGAGAATTCTCAAAAAGAAAAAATCAGACCGCCATTATATACGCTTTTGAAAGGCTTTTGAAAAAGCATAAAAATATAAAGCTTGTTTTTGCGGGTGAGGGCGATATGCTTGAAACGTGCAGGGAAATGGTACAAAGCCTTGAAATTGACAGAAATATACGTTTTTTGGGGCAAGTGAAAGATATTTCATATCTTTACAGGTGCAGTGATATTTTAGTGACAGCGTCAAAAATGGAGGGTTTGCCTTTCAACGTGATGGAGGCACTTTATTGCGGAGTGCCTGTCGTTGCAACGGATATAAAAGGGCATAGTGACCTTATCGAAAACAGAAAAAACGGCTTGCTTGCAAGTGATATATATGCAGGTCTTGACGAAATTCTTTCAGATGAAAATTTGTATCATTCCATTAAGGAGAATGCATTTCTTGATGAAAGGTATCTTATAGAGAATGCAAAGCCCGAACTTTTAAAAATACTTGACAGAGAATACACGGAGGAAGTTTTTGCATGAAAAAAAATATTTTATGTATAGCACTTGTGCTGACAGTAATATTATCTATTTTTCCTGTTGCGGTTTTTGCGGAGAATGAAAAGCTTGATATCAATACAGCGTCTATCAATATATATATCAATCAGAGTTATCAGCTTACGGTAACGGGAACTTCCGAAAATATCATGTTTTATTCAGATGAACCGTCTATTGCGGAGGTCAGCGGTGACGGAAATATTACTGCCAAATCTCTCGGCACGACTAAAATCAATGTTGAAACGGCAAGCGGACTTTCTGCACAGTGCGTTGTTAATGTATTGAATGGCGTTTCGCCAAAGGACATTGTTATATCCTCACAGGAGATAACTCTGAAAGTGGGGGAAAGCAGTACGATAAAAGCGACTGTAAAGCCCGAAGAAGCTGACGGGACTTTGACTTTCACGACATCGGACAGTTCTATTGTAAGGGTTGACAGCAACGGCTATATCAAAGCATTGAAAACGGGTGTTGCAGTCGTAACCGTGACTTCAAAAAGTGATGCGGTTTTTAAAAAGTGTATTGTAAAAGTAAATGCAAATACCGAGCCGAGCGGGGCAAATATTACTGTAAAAGGCTCTGTTTTCACGATAACGGGCGATAAGAAAGCAAATGTGTTCATGGAATTAAGAAATTCAAACGGCTTCAAGCGTGTAAAGACAGATGAAAACGGCACTTTTACCATACAAGATGTGAAACAGGGGGAATATGCCCTTTTGGCATACAGGGCGGAAAAGGATACGACACCTTATGCAAAAACACAGCTTACGGCAGGAAATTATAATTTAAATATCACTTGTATCATCAATGGAAATGAAATAATGGTGCTTTATCAGAATAATGCAGACGTAGAGTCGGATATAAAGGAATTGATGCTGATGTCTGAGGAGGTCACTTTAAAAAGCGGTGAAACGTATGATATGAAATTTTATGCAAGACCGTCAAAGGCAGTTTTGCCTGCGGTCATGGGAGAAACCGATGATGAAGAAATTGCAACGGTTGACGCTGACGGCAGAATAACGGCTGTTTCGGAAGGCACGGCTGTCATCACTTTTTCAACGGTTGACGGCAGGCTGTCAAAATCGTGTAAAGTTATCGTTTCGGACTCTAAGGGAAATAAATACAGCTGGCTTATCATAACGGTTGAAACATCTCTTGCTTTAATATGTCTTGTTGCATTTGCGATAAGATACAGGAGATTTGTAAAAAATAAAGAAAAAGAAGAATTTGGATTTGACGGGGAAGATGAATTATGATAATTGCAGGGATAGTGGCAGGCGGAACGGGTTCACGAATGGGAAACGGTGACTTGCCTAAACAGTTTATGGAGTTGGGCGGAAAGCCTGTATTTATTTACACCGCTGAAAAGTTTATCAAACAAAGTGATTTTATCATCATAGGCATGAATAAAGAATGGCTGAAAACGGCTGAGTTTCTGGTACAGAAGTTTTTGCCCGAAAGTAAGAATATATTTGTAACGGAGGGCGGTTCTGACAGGAACGGTACAGTAAAAAATATTATCGCTTTTGCAAGGGAAAAACTCAAATGCAGGCATGATGATATTATCTTAACGCATGATGGGGCAAGACCGTTTGTTGATGAAAGAATGATAAGTGAAAGCATTTCCGCAATAGAAAAATGTGATATATGCACGGTGGCAGTACCTGCAACAGATACTATTGTAGTTTCGGCTGACGGGGAGTTTGCGGAGGATTTCCCCGACAGGTCAAAAATGTTTTTGGTGCAGACTCCGCAAACTTTCAGAACAGGCGATTTTGATGAAATATATCATTCTCTTTCGGAGAAAGAAAAAAAGACTGCCACAGATGTATGCAGGCTTTTCATGGCAAAGGGAAAAAAAGTCATGCTTATTAAGGGAAGTGCCGAAAATATCAAAATAACGTATGCACAGGACTATAAAATGGCAAGGTTTATGGCGGAAAAATAAACGGGCGGTGAGGCGAGTTGATAAAGCAGAATCAAGGCAAGCTGAATGCAGTTCATGTTGCGATGGATAGTATGATAAGCGTGTCAAGCTGTACGCTGTCATATATTTTATATAGTGCTATATCGAGTAATAATGAACTTTACGGGTATTTAAGCGATATAAAAGTACCTGTTATATTTGTGGCAATAACAGCTTTGTGTCAGATAATCTTCAACTATGCCTTTGACTTGTACCGTTCCTACCGTTCCACTAAATTCATAGTGGAGGCGGTCAATGTCTTGAAATCGGGTTTATTTTTCTGTATCATTCAAATAGCGGTTGCCATTTTTACTCAGAGCCTGTTTAAATTTCAGGTAGTCATACTTTTCTATTATATTTCAAACACTTTTCTTGCAATCGTTTACAGGGCGTGCCTGAGAAATATATTGAAATATATGCGAAGTCGAGGGTACAATAAAAAATATATTGCCATAATCGGCATCAATAACTGCACGGACAATTTTATCAGGAAAATACAGACTTCAACCGATATGGGATATGAGCTTTCGGGATATTTTGCGTCAGCCCCCGACTCTGCCGTAAAAATAGCCTATCTTGGAAATTACAAGAAAATATCTGCTTTTTTCAAGAATTCCCCGCCTGATGAAGCGGTTATCATGCTTTCGGATAAATTACAGCCCTCTCTTTCACATCTCATTGCAATATGTGAAAATTGGGGAATTAAATTTTCCATTTTGCCGAATATGTTTGCAGGGCTTTCTTCAAGAGTGTATATTTCAAGTTTTGACGGAATGCCGCTTTTAAGCATAAGAAAAGTACCTCTTGAAAATACTTTCAACAGGTTTATTAAGAGATTTCTGGATATAGTTGTATCAATTATCATGCTGATATTCTTTTCACCCGTCATGCTGATAACGGCAATAGCCATAAAAGCAACTTCAAAGGGTGATGTGATTTTCAAGCAGGAAAGAGTAGGCATTTCAAACAAGCCTTTTGTCATGTATAAATTCCGCTCTATGAAAACAGAAACGGAGGGGGATATTTCCATGACGGCAAAGAATGATGAAAGATGTACAAAAGTGGGCTTGTTTATACGCAAATTCAGTATAGACGAACTGCCCCAGCTTTTCAACGTGATAAAGGGAGATATGAGCCTTGTCGGACCACGCCCCGAAATACCGTATTATGTGGAGCAGTTCAGAAAATCCGTTCCATTATACATGGTAAAACACTATGTAAAACCTGGTATCACGGGCTGGGCACAAGTC
>Ga0310695_10007592_pt1 | contig 17255 bp, 12 predicted proteins | sample RumenRJG_04DNA_FD_203882 | JGI IMG/M metagenome (GOLD analysis project Ga0310695, IMG submission 203882) | Bovine rumen microbial communities from Lethbridge, Alberta, Canada - RJG_04 (v2) (version 2) | ecosystem: Host-associated > Mammals > Digestive system > Stomach > Rumen | place: Canada...
CAGACAAACCAGGATAGGGGTGGGCCTTTATGACATCCCCCATCTCTCAGCAAACCGTCAAATGCCAAAGTTTAGCACTAAACTTGCATTCACTTCCGCGAACTTGCGTTTAGTTCCGCAAGTGACACTCTGCGTCGCCTCGTGGTGGGCCTCGTCGAGGACGACGAGCTCCACCTCCGGCGGCACCTTCTCGAAGAGCGAAACGGGGCGGATGTTGTCCTGGTAGAGATCCCGGTTCGCCTCCATCATCTGACGCAGCAGATGGTGGCGCGGCGCCACCCAGCCGACCTTGATTGGACGCCCCAGATGCTCCTGGAAACGGTGGATCACCTCCAGGGCCATGTACGTCTTGCCCGAGCCGACAGGCGATTCAAGCAGGACGGAAGAATGCCCTCGCTCCGCGAACGCGGCGAGGGCCTCCTTGATTGCCTCCTGCTGGTAGGGTCTCTCTTCGTACTGCGTCACCTTATGCGGCCTCCTGCGAGAAGTTGATGCCGCCGAGGTAGAAGTTGCTGGTCCGGGCCGCGTTCGGATAGAGGTCCTCAAGGTCGAAGTCCTTGGACAGCACCGTTCCCGCGAAGGAATGGAGCGTGGATTCGGGCTTGAGCAGCTCCGCATGGTGCGAGGCGAGCTCCGAGGCGAAGTTGAGGAGGTCGGCCACGCTGCACCCCACGGGCAGGAGCGGACGCTTCTTCTGTCCGATGTTCGTGAGGTCCGTCACGCCGTAGCGCACGCACGGGTTATCGGCGATTTCGTTCAGCCGCTCGCGGAGGAGCATCTGGTTGCGCGTGTTCGCCACCGACCGGCGGATCAGGCCCTCCAGCAGCACGACCTCGCCCACCGACGCCTTCGTGCCAGCTGCGGTGCACATGCGCTCCTGCAGCATTTCGACGCCGGACGGATTGCTGAAGGACGCCAGCAGACGGCGGAAATGCTCGCCGCTGTTGTCCTTGATTTCCATCTTCGTGCGGAACAGCGGCGCCTCCGCCACCGCGCCGTTCGAGCAGACCTGCCGCCACGTGGCGAGGCTCATGTCGGGCATGCCCACGCCGTCCACGGGCACGCGACAGCGCACGCGCACGTGGTAGGTACTGTCGTTCGGCACGTCCCACGGGTCGTCGAGGTCGAGCATCGCGCTCAGCATGCCGTTGCCGTATTCGACCTCCTGCAGACGGCGGTCCTCGTGCAGGACGCCCTCGATGAACTTCACGGGCATGGGCAGGCCCTTGTCCTGCGTCAGACCCAGCGCCTGGTTCCGTTCCGTATCGACCGTCACGCGGAGCGCCATGTCGGGCTCCTTCTCGGCCGCGCGCGTCATCACCTCCAGTGGTGTGAAGAACCCGAATACGCCAAAGGGAATCCCCAGTTCGGCGGCAAGGGTCTTGTAGAACCGATCGCTCAGTTTGTAGGTTGTCTGCCCGATGGAAAGACCCTTAATCTTTTCATCGTCACAGTCCAGAACCTCCACCATACGGCGAGGCGTAATGGAGACCGGCTCAAAACGATCGCCGATCCGTGAATTCATGTCGATTTTTTCGGTTTTGACTGTCATGGGTTTAATGACCTCCACAAACAGAAACCGTATGCGCAGCAACATCTTTCAAGTTTTCTGGATTTTTTGAATAAGTTTATTGCTTTCGCTATTGGGAGCCTTGGAGTTATTGAGACTTTTTGAAGTTTTACCCTAAAATCCTCCGTTGAAAGTCTCACGCAGAGATGCAGAGAGGCGGAGAGCGCAGAGAAAGTTCAGAAATCCGACAGAAATGAAAATCATGACAAGAAGAATCTCGTAAAATACTTTCAAACAATTGGTGAACACAAATACGTACCCAAACAATAGGGATAAACTCTGCGAACTCTGCCTCTCCGCGCCTCTGCGTGAGATATAACATGGAGTTGAAAATCGAAATGAAGAAATTAGGTTGATATTTGTGATTTGTGAACAATGTTGGCAATGAAGATTTGTGAACAATACTCGATGGAGTGTTCAAGTTATTTTTGTGTGATGACTTAGGTGAAAATGCTGGCCAAAGTCAGCGAAGCGTATCCCCATGACAGACGACAATTCTGGCAATAGGCGTGGATGTTCCCCGTGTCTGCCTTTTTTGACGGTTCTGCCTTCTTAGAACGAAAGTTGGCACAAAAATCTGTGTTGACGAAGCCCGTCTGTGTCATTTTTTTGTGATGCGCTCTAAACGCCGTCGGACTTTCAAGGACCGCGTCCCCTTCACACTGCAGCCACTTCGCCACAGCCTCGTAGAACGCAAACTGCTTACGAACGGCTTCAAGAATCAGAAGTGCGGTCGAATCAAACCCCTTGGGACGATATCCCAACAGCGGGTTGCGGGGCGGAATACACACCCATCGACCCGGTGCCTTTTCGACGATCCGAATCTCGTAGCCACGCAGAAAGGACTCGAACGGTAACGCCTCCTCGCCGTTCGGTGCCACATACGCGCCGAAGGAATCGTCCTCATCCCGGATTTCGTCGTCATCAATGAAATCCACCTCCGAGTCGTAGTCACGCTCTGCGGTTTCGGCAATTTCAGCAACATTCTCTTCTTCCGCGTCGGTCTCGACGACAATCCTGGAGCTGGCGATCAGCGCCTGCAAAACCTGTACTTGAGTGGCACAGTCCGCGCGTACAAACGTCGATGTCTGTATCCGTGTGGACAGTTCAATCTTGGCTTCTTGCTCATGTCTGGTGGAGACATCTATTCGATTGGATGTTTGCACGATTGTCGCCATCTGCGATCCATAACCTGAAGCCATGATCACTCTCCCGCTGCGAAACTGTTGAACATCACCTGCGCCGACGGCGAGGACAGCGGGATGTCCCGCATGTCGCCGTTCAGTAATTTCAAGATCGTTTCCTTGTTTGCACGGTGCGCGACCGATTCCATGTCCTTGCCTTCGTCTACTTTCTTCAAGACACCGCTGAGGGATTTTTTCTCGCAACCGGCGAGGACGCGCCACAAGAGTTGGACATGCCGCGGATCCAGATCGCGGTACGGAGTTGTCTCGCCGTCCTCCCCGCACAGACACTTGTAGAATGCATCGTATGTCTCAGCCTTCTTGCCGCTCAGGATAAGCGTGCGCACGAACTCGATATCCACCTGGCTCTTCCCCGCATGGGCGCTCTTCATCGAAAGCTGCGTGCCGCGTTCGCCAATCGACTGCGCGGCGATCAGTCCCGCTGGATACCCGACACCGGGCAACTTGCCGCCCGGCAAGGCCCCGTAGCATTCCGCGCAGATGCCGGTTTCGCAACCGCAGTTGAGTATCGAACGCCTGCCGCCCTTCGGGGTCTTGCACTTCTTGCACGTAATCGTCATGGGACGCAGGGCATAGACAAGACGGCGCGTGAGGTCGCCCGCCTTGCCCGTGTTGAGCTTCTTGTCGCACATCGAGGCACGCGCGTTGAACGACGACCAGAAAATATCTTTCCACGACATGCCGCCGACGAGCGAGCCCTGTATGTTGAATTTCCGCTTCACCTCTTCGGACGGCTCAAACCCCAGTTTACCGGTCGCAAGCAAACCGCGCGGGTTCGTGAATTGCTTGATCTGCTTCGCGCCGTTCGCCCCGGAGTTAACCATGTCCGCCGCGAAACCGCTCTTCTTATCATACGTCACAAGGTCGTAGTAACCGAATGAGACGCCCTCTTCCGTGCATTTCGCAAACGCCGTACGCGCATCCTTCAAGACGGCTTCGGCATCGCCCTTTTTACAATGCTCTTCCAACCGCTTCTTCGCGGCATCGAGATCACGCGTGCATACGAGATACGCGCCCATCACGAAGTCCCGGTCGTAGTTCGGGGTAATCTGCCCGTTCCCCGCCGAAAAGAGATTCGCGGACGGTGCCAGACGCGGCAACGCCTCCTGTGCGGCATTAGAAAGCGGCAGATAGCCTGCCATCTCGTCGCCGTCGAAATCCGCCCCGAACCCCTTGCATGAAAGCGGCTGCAGACGGAACACCTCGCCGTCTGCGGGCTTCAGGACCTTCACCTTGAAGGCCTGCATGCTGTATTTGTGGAGAGACGGCTGTCGGTTCATGAGCATCCAGAGCGGATGTTTTTCCAGATACGCCTCCAGCACGTCCCATTTCTCAGCAAGTCGTTTCTTCGAGCTTTCCTTCGGCGAGCGCCAGCCGAACCCCGCCGCCGTCACGCCGTGCGCCGTCTCGCGAAGGTCCACGCTCTGCGGCTTCCCTTCGACCTTGATCCGCTCATCGGTGACGTGGTCCGCCAGGAGTTCCCAGAGGATGGACGCCGGAACGCCGACCTCGTCGAACGCAAGATCCGGCCCCGGAGTGATCACCATGCGACACGAACGGTCCACGCGCCGTCCGAGTCCCTCCCGCCGAACGAGTCCGTGTTTTCCGCACACCGCATCACGCAAGACCTGAAACACGGCCGCGACCGCCTTCTCAATCTGCGTCAACGCCTTCGCCTTGTCTTCTTCCTTCGTCTTGGCATACCGGTCACACGCGACGACGATGTCCCCATACCCGAACGGATCTACCTCGCCTTCGTAACCCACACGGTACCGAAGCGGCAGGACGGGGACGTAGCGTAACTTCGGCTGGTCATGCAAGTTCTTGTCCGTCAACGCTTTCGTAGGATAGTCGATCGGCTCGGGCAATTCGATCACGCCCCACTTCTCCTCGTCGGCGGGCACGAATGACTCGTGGAGCGAACCGAACACCGCCGGATCACACACGCCTCCTTCGGCCATCTCGTTTTGTGCATTCGTCGCCTTGAGAAGAAACCGCTCGCCCGGCGTATTCGCCCGGCACTTTTCGCACGGGCACAACACGAGCGCGTCTCCGATGTTTTCTGCCTGCTTATCCGACACCTTGAGGCACATCCTCCGAAGCACCTCGCCCGCATTTACCTTCCGTTTGACGAAACAGCGTACATCGCCCACGCCATCAATGCCAAGTGCCGAAGTCTTCACTTCCAACGACAGGGTTGTAGCCTCTCCTTTTTTCTTTCCCCAAAGCGGCGTCACCTTGAGACGTTCACATGCCGCACTCGCTACAGGCATCCAATAATTGTCATTGTTTTCTTCCAGCGGCCCTTTGATCGTTACGCCGAAGCGGGACAGGAACGACGCGAGGTTTAACGTATTCCGCTTGTCGTCCCCATTCCACGTGAAATGTGTCCCGCCGAACGCAAGCCGTTCTGGATCCTGCGGGCAGCGGAACTGTGCAGTATGGACTGCTACCGCAGACGCCTTTCCGATTGTCCGTCCCTTGCGATCTGGTTCCTCCTTGAGACCGATTCGTTTGAGCAATTCGTTATCCGACATCCGCGAAAACGACACGGTCTTCTTCTTCGCGTTGACATCCATCTTGATCAGCATGGCCGCAAGATAGGCGGACAGGACTTGGGTGAATCCAGTCTGGTCGAGTGCGGGCTTGCCCGTCCCCTTGACGGCGACGGCATCGGAGTTGCGAAGAATATCCGCGATGATCGGTTCCGATCCGGGATAGGCGGAAAGCGCCCACATCTCCATCTCGCCAACGCGTTGCCCACCGCCGATGAGCCGCCCGTGCGCGGCCTGTCCCGTGGCGCAGGAATACAATGCGTCCTTTCCGCCACGGCGCGCCTGCGCCTTCAACGCGGGAATGTGGTGAAGGCGGAAGAAATGCTGGTACCCCACCACGACGGGAGAAGCCGTCGTCACCTTGCGTCCATCGGGCAGCGTCCAGTGAAGATGCGCCTTGCCGCATTCATCGAGTCCCGTCTCCTTGAGCAGACGCTGGACCTTCTCGTGGTCGAGCGTGCCGCAACACGGCGCGCCCGCCGGTCCGACGGCCCCGTCCTTCAGCACGTCCGCATCGGTCTTTCCGTTGTGGAACAGCCATCCCAGATGCGTCTCCAGCAACTGGCCGGGGTTCATGCGCGAGAGGACGCCATGCGGGTTCAGGAGGATGTCGACCGTCACAGTTTTACCATCGGGGAGCTTCAGTTTCGGCATCTCCTTCGCAGGCAACACCTTGGATACGACGCCCTTGTTGCCGTGGCGTCCCATCAGCTTGTCGCCCGGTTCCAGGGCGAACGTGCGCGCGATGCGGTACTTCAGCCGCCCCGCGAATCCCGGATCGCGGTTGAGAGGCTTCTTCTTGATTTCAGACGGATATTCGATCTGCACGAGTTTCGCAGGGGCGGCGTCGACGTATCGGATCGCATGGGTCTGCTCCTTGCCGTTCGCAATCTTCTTGAATTCCGCAATGGCCGAACCCTCACGCAGAGACGCACCCGCCGAGAGGGTCTTGGTGCATGTCCAGTCCGGATCGATATCGAGCGCGTAGTCCTTCTCTTCGGTGACGGCCATTTCTTTCACAATCGCGTCGCTCACCACGACCGCGTCGTCGAGGTTCCAGCCGTACCAGGGGAGATACGCGACGAGCAGGTCGCGTCCGATCTTCAGCTCGTCGCCGTCCGAGCATGTCGGACACAGCCCCGCGCGCTCCAGCGGGCGCATGAATTCGACAAGCCCCGCTTCGCCGCCGGACTTCACGCACGGCGCCCCCGCCCCGCTCACGGGCACGCCCTGGCGCATGTTCTTCGCGCCCATCATACTGCGCGCGTCGTCGTTGTGGTTTAGGAACGGTATCAACGACGTACACCAGCTCACAGAGGATTGGCAACCATTTTCCTTCGCCGCGACAATCCGCCCTTCCGCATCCACCCAGGCCCCGCGCGCCAACTGCAGCTGGATGCCCACCATTTCGGACTCGGGGCTCTCGATCGGGCAGATGCGTCCTTCGAACGAGGGGTGATTCTGTCGGAATTCGGCAGGCAGGAACCCGACGCGGCTTCGGCTCACCTTGTAGCGCTTGATACCGCAGATGCGTCCGGCCGCCTCGAGGATGTTGTCTGGCCGGATGACGTCAAAACCGTTGAACCGCCGTTCACCAATCGACGAAATAGGCACTAGCTCCGCAACCAACTCCCCCCAACTATCGCGCGTACCCTTCTTCAAGACAAAGAAACGATAATAGAGTCGAAGAAGGCGATTACGCAGCCAAACAGGGAACGTCACCGCCATGCGGTGGTCCAAGTCATCGGCATCAAAAGTTTCTATCTTGTCCTGATTCGCTTGAACCCATTCCTTCAAGTCCGCGTAATCTAGTATCGCGTCATAGACGCCCGGAAAAAACTTCGCCCACCAACGGGCGAAGGCAATATCGTACTGATCTGACTTGGAGAGCTTTTCTCCACCGATGTGAACGAATCGTCCGTCCGGCAACCCCAGACGGAGCTCCGGCTCCTTGCCATTGGGCACGTGCACCTTGCGCAGACCCGGCATCTCGCCGAGCCAGGAACTCCAGACGAGTCGCTGGGGCGCGTCCTTGTTTTCGGCGCCGGCGCCGCGCGCCACGAACACGCCATGGTACGGGAGGGGAAGGTCAAACTCGCGCGTGTCGTCATCCGTGAAGGAGATGCAGAACCGCCCCGTGAGATCCAAGTTTTTCGCATACGCGAATTTCGCGTCGTCCGCGGTGGGGAGGATGAGCTTGACCTCAGTCACCTCCGACGACACGTTCTTGAGGCACTCCGTGACGGATTTATTCCACGATTCAAGCGTCGCCGCGTCGCCGTCTTTGAACATCAACCAATTCATCTACACGCTCCTTTGAGCAGAACGCCGTCCATTTTATCAAAAATCCCCGCATAACACCAACCGATAGATTCCGTGTTCGCGTCCGGGTCCACGTGTCCGGGAACGTCAAATCGCGCCAAATCCGCGCTTGATTCCCGGCGCGATTTATGGTTTACTTATCGCCCACTCATGATAGCAGACCCGCAGCCCGGGACCTTCGAGATCCATGCAAGCGACGCGCGCTCACGCGCGCGCGCGGGTTTGCTGCACACTGCGCACGGCGCCGTCGAGACGCCCGTGTTCATGCCCGTGGGCACCCAGGCCACGGTGAAGGCGCTCGAACCGCGCGACCTGCGCGAGAACGGCGCAACGATGATCCTCTCCAACACGTACCACCTCATGCTGCGTCCCGGCGCGGACGTGGTGGCGGGAGCCGGCGGGCTCCACCGCTTCATGGGCTGGGACGGTCCGATCCTCACCGACAGCGGCGGCTTTCAGGTGTTCTCGCTCGCGAAGATGCGCAAGCTCACGCCGGAGGGCTGCTGGTTCAACAGCCACATCGACGGACGGCGCGTGTTCCTCGGCCCGAAGGAGTCGATGGAGGTGCAGCGTCTCCTCGCGAGCGACATCGCGATGGTGTTCGACGAGTGCCTGCCGTGGCCGTGCGACGCCGCGCGCGCCGCGAAGAGCGTGGAGATCACGCTCGACTGGGCGAAGATGTCGCTCGCGGCCCCCCACGCGCCCGGACAGCTCGTGTTCGGCATCGTGCAGGGCGGCGCATACGACGCGATCCGCCGCCACTGCGCGGAGGAGCTGACGGCGATGGACTTCCCCGGCTACGCGATCGGCGGCGTCTCGGTGGGCGAGCCGGAGGAGACGATGTACCAGGCCGTGGAGGCGAGCGTGCCCTACCTGCCCGAGTCGAAGCCGCGCTACGTGATGGGCCTCGGCGTGATGCGCCAGATGGTGGAGTGCGTCGCACGCGGCGTGGACATGTTCGACTGCGTGATTCCCACGCGCGTCGCCCGACACGGCACCGCCCTCACGCGCCACGGCAACGTGGCCATCAAGGCGGCGAAGTGGGAGCGCGACCTCGGTCCCGTCGAGGAAGGATGCGACTGCTACTGCTGCACGAACTTCACGCGCAGCTACGTGCGCCACCTCCTGCACGCGGGGGAGATCCTCGGCGTGCGGCTGCTCACGATCCACAACGTGCACCGCCTCACCGCGTTCATGCGCGAAATGCGCGCCGCCATCGTCGCGGGCGCGTTCGACGATTTCCGTAAACAGTTCCAACAAGACCAACAAGAGAAAGAAGAAACGACATGAAACAGTTCCTCTTCGCGCAGGCCGCCGCGCCTGCAGTCCCCGCCGCCACCCCGGCCGCGCCTGCGGCAGCTCCCGCCGCGCCCGCGACGACCACCGTCGCCGCCGCGCCCGCAGCCGCTGAAACGGGCACGGTGCAGCCCGCCGGCGACCAGAAACCCCAGCCCCCGCAGCAGGGCGGCGGACTCGGCATGTTCCTCCCCATGCTGATCCTCTTCGCCATTTTCTACTTCCTGATGATCAAGCCGCAGCAGCGCAAGGAGAAGGAGCGCCGCAAGATGATCTCCGAACTCCGCGCCGGCGCGCGCGTGCTGTTCGCGGGCGGCCTCATCGGCACGATCGTCGAGGCCAAGGAGCGGACGTTCAAGATCGAGATCGCAGGCGACGTCGTGATCGAGGTCGCGCGCAACGCCGTGCAGGGCCTCGCAGAGGATGCCGCGGCGGCCGAACCCGCGAAGTAAGGACCGTCGCGCATGGCATTCACGAGGGGAAAGTACGGCGTCGAGCACAACCGCCGGCCAGTCGACGAGAAGTCGCACGGCCTGCGGTGGCTGTTCGTGCTGCTCGGCATTCTCCTCGTGGCCTCGTTCGCCGTGGCCCGCCTGTTCAGACAGCAGCCGCCTGCGCGGATCGAGACGGCCCCCCGCCCCCCCGCGCCCGTCGACGAGCCGTCGGAAAAGACGGACCGTCCCGTCGCCCCTCCCGCCGACGCGCCCCGCGCGCCGGCGCCCGACACTCCCAAGGCGGCGCCACAGCCCAAGCCGACGCGCACGCCCCCGGCCCCGCCCGACCCACAGGCCTCGCGCGACGCGGCCAAGCTGCTCGACACCGTCCGCCAGCGCCCGGCCGCCGAACGCGTCCTCCTCGAGAAACTCGCCGCGGCTGAACGCCAGGGGGATGTCGTGGTCGCCATCGACACGATCAAGCGCCTCTGCGACCGGCCCGCCGTGGCCGACCTCCACCCCAAGCTCTGGGAGCGTCTCGGAAAGCTCAACATGCAGCTGCTCCTCTCCGACCGGTCCTCCCCCTGGACGGCCCGCGTCACCGTGAAGCGCGGCGATTCGCGCGACCGGCTGGCGCGCGACAACCGCACCACGGGCGCCGCGCTGGAGCGCCTCAACCCGAAGACGAACTGGGCGCGCATCCACCCCGGCGACGTCGTGCGCGTGCTCCAGTACCCGCGCGCCGTGCTCGTGATCCACAAACGGCTCGGCTTCGCCGACCTCTCGCTCAAGGGCGGCTTCTTCAACCGCTACTCCTTCACCGGCGGCTCGCACGCCGCCGTCGGCGTCTATCCGGTCACCAACGAACCAAGCAAGAACGCGCGCGCCTGCCTGCGCGCGCTTGGCGTGAGCTTCTCGCCGGAGGACCGCGCGGACCTCGAGATGTTCCTCGCCCCCGAATCAAGCATCAACGTGTCCGACCTGTGACACGTGACGCCCCCGCTTCAACCGCGCTTCTTCCTGTTGTGGTGGGTCGTGGTGCCATGTCCCGTGAGCACCGGAACGCCGAGGTGGTACTTGATCGCGAGCGCGCGGATCACGAAGATGAGCGCCATGCCCGCGATGTTGCGCACGTAGATGCTCTCCACCCCGACGAACGGGAGGAGGAAATAGAGGATCCCGCCGGCGGCGCACGCCAGGGCGTAGAGCTCCTTGCGGAAGATGAGCGGAACCTCGTTGATGCAGATGTCGCGCATGATGCCGCCGAACACGGCGGTCACCACGCCGAGCACGACCGCGCACCACGGCCGGTATCCGTGCAGGATGGCCTTGTGGAGGCCGATCATCATGAAGAGCGAAATCGAGATCGTGTCGAAGATGAACCACGTGATCTGCCCGCTGATGAAGCGCCGGCCGAACAGCCAGATGGAGACGACGGCGAGCGCGGAGACGATGAGATACGTGGGGTCGGACATCCAGAACGGCTCGACGCGGAGCAGGATGTCGCGCAGCGTCCCGCCGCCGGCGGAGGTGATGAAGCCGATCACGCTCGCGCCGAACCAGTCGAAGCGCTTGACGCTCGCAAGCCGCACGCCGGAGATGGCGCCGGCAAAGGCGCCCACCACCTCGAGCGAGAGCATGAAGAAGTGTATTTCGTCCGAAAAATCCGCCATGGCGGGCGACATCCCTATTTGACGTGGACTTTCGCGGCGATGGCGTCTGCGACGAGCGCCGCGCCAAACTTCTCCAGATACCTGGCATAGCCCTTCACGCCGGCGCGCGTGGGCTTGAGCGTGACGCCCTTCACGCCCGCGAAGACGCGCTTCGCGAGGAAGTCCTCCAGGGACAGCAGCGATTTCGCGGACTGCCGTTCGCATGCATACGCGGCGAGCAGCGCCATGCCCCACGCACCGCCCTCGCCGGCGGTCTCGAGACACGTGGCCGGCGCGTTCATCGCGTCCGCAAGGACCTGCTGCGCCACGCCGGGCGTCTTGAAGATGCCGCCGTGCCCCGTGATGCCCCTGAGCTTGAGCCCTTCGTCGAACAGGATCCCGAGGCCGATGCGCACGGCCGCAAACGCGGAGTAGATGTGCGCGCGCATGAAGTTCGCGAGCGTGAAGTCGGCGTCCGGCGCGCGCGTGACGAGCGGACACCCCGCGCAGCCACCCATCGCATCGCCCGGGTTCTGCGTCATCCCCACCACGGGCTCGCCGCCGAAAAACGGCACAGACACCACGCCGCCGCAGTCCGGCGCGCCCTTGAGGGCCTCCTTGAAGAGACGGTCGTAGTCGCCGCCAAGGAGCGCCACCCACGCGTTGATGTCGCTTGTGCAGGTGTTCGCGTGGCTCATCGCCACCTGCGCGCCGGTGGGCGACACGCACACGTCGATCTCGGGATGTCTCTTCGCGAGGGGCTTCGCGAGGGCGACGACGGCAAACGCGCTCGTGCCGGCGGAGATGTTCGCGGTCCCGGGGCGCACCGTGTTCGTGGCGGCCATGCCGGTCTGCACGTCGCCCTCCGGCGGCGCCGCACGCGCGCCGGGCGCGAGGTCGCCGGACGGGTCGAGGAGCCGCGCACCGGCCTCCGTGAGCGCGCCGGCGCATTCGCCGGCGGGAAGTGGACGCGGCAGCACGTCCAGCACCTTCCACGGGAACTTGCCCTTCTTGGCCGCCAGGCGGTCGAATGTGCGCGCCATCCTGGCATCGTAGCCCTTGGTCGCGGGATCGACCGGGAACATGCCGCTCGCCTCGCCGAGGCCGAGCACCTTCTCGCCCGTGAGCTTGACGTGTATCCACCCCGCCAGCGTGGTAAGGAACGCCAGGTTCTTCAGTTCCGCGCCGCCGTCGAGGACGCGCTGGTAGAGGTGCGCCACGCTCCAGCGCTGGGGGATCGTGAAGTCGAACGCCTTGGTGAGCTTCTCGGACGCCTCCGCCGTGATCGTGCAGCGCCACGTGCGGAACGGCGCGAGCTGCTTTCCGCGCGCGTCGAACGGGAGGTAGCCGTGCATCATGCCCGACACGCCGATCGCGTCGAGCGAGTCGAGCGTCTTGCGCGTCGCCTTGCGGTAGGCGGCCTTCAACTCCGCGTAGGCGGCCTGCATCCCCTTCAGCGCGTCCTCGAGCCGGTAGCTCCACACGCCGCCGGGAAGGAGACGGTTCTCCCAGGCGAACGCGCCGGACGCGAGCACCTTGCCTCCTTCGTCGGAAAGGACCGCCTTGATCCGCGTCGATCCGAACTCGATTCCAAGTGCCTTCATCGCGCCTTGCCCTCCATGTATTCGTCGAGAAGCTTCTTGGCGCAGTTGGTCGTGACTGTCTGCGCGCCGCGCCTGAACGCCTCCACGGCGTCGTCGAGTTCGTCGATCGTCCACACGTGCAGCTCCAGTCCGGCGTCCTTGATCGCCTTCATGTACGCCGGCGTCGTCACCGTGCGGATGAAGCGCAGGTCGACGCCGTCCGCACCCATCTCCTTCGTGACGGCGATGATGTTCTCGACGGGCTCGGGCTTCGCGTCCTTCTTCCAGCTCTTGTTGCAGTTCAGGCACGAGAGCACCTTGTACGCGGGCATCAGCTTCTTGAACGCCTTGCCGCACTCGACGGAGCCGCAGAGGAACAGCGTGTTCCCCGGGTTGGCCTTTTTCTGTTTCTCGAATATCGCCTTGACGTAGGGAACGATGTCGGCGGTCCTCGACTTCACGTCGATGTACAGCCAGCGCCCGTCGCGCGTGAGTTCGAGCACCTCTTCCAGAAGCGCGGGGCGCGTCCCGGCGAACTTCGACCCCTTCCACTTGCCCCAGTTGCCGACGTCGAGCTTCGCGACTTCGTCCCAGGTCGCGTCGTTGCACCTGTTGGTGTTCGCGCCGCCGGAGGTGCGCGTGAGCGTCCTGTCGTGGAACGTGAACACGCGCCCGTCCTTCGAGAGGTAGATGTCGCACTCGAAACCGAAGCCGCGCGCGACGGCGGTCTTGTACGCGGGGAGCGTGTTTTCCGGGGCGTCTACGGACTCGCCGCGATGCGAGATGAAGGTTTCGAGCGACGGAATCGCGCCCTGCGAGACGAGGGCGACGCCGGCGACGGCCGCCAGCGCGGCAAGCAATTGGCTTTTCGGTTTTTTCATGGCGCCCGTAATTATACCAAAAACCCCCGCACCCGTGCGCACCTATCGAAGGAATATCGCAAGACCCTTCGTCAGGTAGTAATCGTGATCATCGGCGTGGTGCCGTGGCCCGTCACATAACCCGTCACTTTCAGATATGATTCGCCGTGGTCCGGCTTGCTCTCGCGTGTGACGGTTCCGTCCAGCACGAGGTTCTTCACCGTCAGGCAGCCGGAACCGGGCTTGGTGCTGTTGCGGACGTCGTCGGGGCGTAAACCACAAAGGAGTTGTAGGCCTCCATCACTTCGTAGGAATATATCTTCGCCTTGCTGAAGCCTTCGGCGGTGTTGAAGTTGTTGTTCGCGAAGAGGTAGGTCGTCTGCTTGGAGTAGGCATTATTCACACACGGCGCTCGCCCTCGTCGGCCCCCGAGATGTCGTCGAAAAGCAGGACATACCCCTCTTCGTGGGCGATGCGGGATATTTCCTGGCAGATCGGCGAGAATATCTCCTCATGGAACACACCAGGTACGATAAGGCCGATGCAGCCGCCCAGATTCCGCGCCCCAGCGGACACCACATAGCCACTTCGTGGACGCGCATTGACGAACCCCGCGAACGTAAGTTCGCGCATGACGTTGCGTATCAACCCGCGCGATGCTTTGAAGCGCATCATGAGCGCCCGCTCGCTCGGGAACTTTCCTGAAGAGTAACGCCCGGCAAGAAGGTCATGGCGCAGAGTCTCGAATACGGATCTCTGCTTTGAAACAGCTGCCTCCTTTTGAGAGGTGATGTTCCTGAGAGAAACCACGAAGGCTACCTGATGTAAATCCTGAGCGTGTTCTTGGCCGCGCGGAACATCAGATACACGAGACCGTCTTCCTCTATGGTCCTCAGGCTCGTGCTATAGGTCCCCCTCGGCGGGAACGTCACGCCCGTCGCGTCTAGGGTGAAGTTCGCGGCGTTCGTTTCAGGGTCGAGCAAGCCCAGCTTTTTCTTGATCGTAAACATGTTCGCACAGGAAGAATAGTCGCCCGTCAACTTGATTGTGGCGTTGCCGGATGCCAACTTGATCGTGCTGACAGGCATGCTCGAATCCGCGTTTACGGCCAATTCCAAAGTCGCGCCATCGTTCATCGTGAGAGTTTTCGCGATTTGAGCGCCCACTCCAAGCGTCACCGTGCTGTAGGTCCCGACCGAGACGTTGCCGGTGATCTTCGCATTCGCGCCAGCCGTCACCGTGGTGTTTGTTCCGAGCGAGACGTTTCCGTCGAGCGTGGAACCCGTCCCCATCGTGATGGTCGCATTGTCGCCGGACGACGACGTAAGCTTGAGCGAGGCGCTGTTGCCGATGTCGATGCTGTTACCGCCGCCGGACAGTGTCGTGTTGTTCGGAAGCGCGACGCTGTTCGCAAGTTCAAACCGGGCTCCGCCGTAAACCGTCAACGCACTGCTGCTGAGCTGCCCCTTCTCCTCCACGCGCAACGTTCCGCCCCTCACGTCGGTGTAGCCGTGATAGACCTTCGTGTAGCCGGTGCTGCCGGTGATGCCGCATCTGTTGCGCATTATCAGCATGCCTTTGCCCTGTTTGCTCAGGCGGACATTTGACGTGCTGTATGAGTTTCCGGCGCTGGGCTTGACGCAGAACGAGCAGCCCCATATCGCAGTATGGCCGTTCCCGTCGTGGTCTTCCGTGTTGATTACCATCGTCTTGCCCGCGCACAGCGATATGCCGCCGTTCTCGCTTTTGTTTTTGCTGTCATATAAGCTTCGGAATTCGACATCGTCCATGAACCTCAAGGTCACGTCGTTCTGGAACTGGAGCATGTTGCTTCCAGAAGTCGCGCCGAATCCCGGATTCGAGGAGGCGCTGCCCGCGCCAATCTCGAAATTCTTCACCGTGACGAAGGAGCGCTTGCCGCCAACCTTGTAGAAGGCCTTGGCAATGACCTTGCCGTTGCCCGTGAGACGGGTTGCGTTCCCGCCGTTGTTTCTGTATCTCAGGTCGCCGTCGACCTCCAGCGTACCGTTGACGATCAGATTGATCCGGAAGTTGTCGGAGTTGTCCGGGCCGGAGGACTGGCCGAATTCAACCCAGGCGAAGTGCGCGTAGCCGCCGCTGTCAATGGTGAACGTCGATTTCAGTCCGGAAAGATTCTTCCCGGTCAATCTTGATCCCGATGGCACGGTGTAGGATACGGACGACATCGCCCAGTTCTCGGTGAACGCTATGTCTCCTACGAGTCGCGTGCCCACCGCGCCAGAGACGGCGCCGGGCGCAGTCGCCGTGGCGCCGCCGGCGAAGTTGACGGAGTTCGCCAGCGCCACGTTGTATGTCGTTGCGAACGCGACCGCGTTGGAGAGCGTCTGCACGTGCCCGGATTCGTTTACGACGTTCTCGACATCAGCGAACCCATTGCCCGTGACGGTATATTGCCCCGCAGTTACCGGGAACACGATGTCCGAGCCGCCGAGTCCGGCGACGTCGTTTGTGATTGTCCCGCCGGCAGCAGCCGCGAACGAAAGCAGAACGCCTGGCGACGGAGGTTCCGTCGCCGCCGTGCCGTCGTCGAGATCCGCCCAGTTGCCGGGCGTGGAGAACTTGCCGTCACCAACGGCGCCCGTCCAGGCGTACCCAGTGCGCTTCTTGGTCCACAGCCAAGTCAACTGCACCCTTCCGTCGGTGGCGGAATCGTAGAAATACCGGAGCTCGCCCTGATGGTCGATTCCGTCGGAACTCCAAGTATCACTTGTGCTGTTGTACTTGTGAAGTTCATAGCCGACGCATTGCCACGTTGTTCCATCGACGTCCGTTTCCGCCGGGGCGCTGAATTCGTGACTGCCGTCCACCGTGTAGAAGCCACAGGCCTCCGTGCCCTCCGCACCGTCGTGCTGCGTGCAGACGATGACTCCGTTCCCGCGGAAGCGCACCTCGTCCACCTCGCGGTTCTGCGCCATTTCTGCATCCGTAAGAAGCCTGCTGTAGATGCGCAAGGAATGCATCGTCCCCTTCGCGTAATGGTTTTCGTCCGTTCCGCCGATCCAGTATTTCAACGACGGTACGGTATTGTTTGAACTATTGGCCTTTCCGCTTCCCAATGCGCTATCCTGCGTGAAATACGTTTTCTTCGTCCCCGTCCGGTCGAAGGCGGCCGTCAAGTACCTGCCGCCAAAGGTCGCGATTGACGCTCGGTTGTTGGCGCCGGATAGACCGTTGTAGGAATCACTCTTGAAATAAAGCTTCGTCGTCGTCGAGCCGTCGTTGTTCAGGTATGCGGAGATGGAGTCGCCATCCGCCGCGAACACGATGGGGTATTGCGACGCAGGAGACGTCTTGCTGGTGAGCTGCTGGTTCATGTTCATCGTCATCGTGGCCTGGACGGTCCAGACATCGCCAAGAGTTATGTTGGCTGTAGTCGCCCCCTTTGAGTTGCCGTCGAAATAGCGCCCGTCCGGACGCCATGAGCCGACCGAACCGCTGCGTCCGGAGAAGCTGAACTTGAGGTTGGAAACAGTTCCGGTGATGCTCGTCCACTGCGTTGCAGTATCCGAATGTTGCGCCCCGTAGGCGACATTCTCCAAGCCGTCGAACTGTGCAATCAGACCGCTCTGGACGTATCGATCCGCTCCCCACCGCTCTAATCCTTCGGGCAGAGGGGGAATGACGGGGGCTGCCGCAATCATCGCGGCAAGGGAGGTCTTCATCTCGCCGCCGCGGTTCGTGGTGATCTCCTCCACGCCATTCTGTGCGAGCGTGAACGCGGTGTCGTCGCTGTCGC
>Ga0310695_10007593_pt1 | contig 17250 bp, 10 predicted proteins | sample RumenRJG_04DNA_FD_203882 | JGI IMG/M metagenome (GOLD analysis project Ga0310695, IMG submission 203882) | Bovine rumen microbial communities from Lethbridge, Alberta, Canada - RJG_04 (v2) (version 2) | ecosystem: Host-associated > Mammals > Digestive system > Stomach > Rumen | place: Canada...
GCTCAGGACAGCGCCGGTCCGCCACAACATCGTCTGCGACAGGGACGGCATGAAGGCGGAGGTCCGCAGATTCCTCGGAATCTGATCCGGGACAGATAAAGCGGCATTGCCTGCCCACTTGCGTGCTCCGGCATGCTGTGGAAAAGTGACCAAAGAATTGACAAAGAAGTGACAAAGAAGTGACAAAAGAAGTGATAAAAGAAGTGACAAAGAAGTGATAAAAGAAGTGACAAAGAAGTGATAAAAGAAGTGATAAAAGAAGTGACACTGGAATGATGAAAATGACTAATCAGGTTATACAGAAAAGGCTGGAACAGCTTCGCTCGAAAATGAAATCGCTGGGAATTGATTATTATCTGATTCCCACAGCGGATTTCCACAATTCGGAATATGTGGCTCCATATTTTCAGACCCGCAAATATTTCAGCGGTTTTACAGGATCCAGCGGAACACTTGTCGTCGGTCTGAAGGAGGCGGGTCTCTGGACAGACGGCCGCTATTTTATTCAGGCGGAAAAAGAACTCCGGGGAACAGGGGTGGACCTCTACCGGGAGTCAGAGGAAGGGGTCCCTACGGTCACAGAGTGGCTGACAGACCGCCTGGGTCACACCGTGGACCATCAGCCCGCTCTGGCTTTTGACGGAAGATGCGTGAGTGTCAGTCAGACCAGGACTTATCGCAGGGCGCTGGCGGGAATGGAGGTCAGATTTGTGACGGATACCGACCCGGCCGGGGAAATCTGGACGGACCGGCCCGAGCGCCCTGCCGGGGAAGCTTTTGTACTTGGACTGGAGTACGCGGGGGAGAGCTCGCCTTCAAAACTGCAGCGTCTGCGCAAAAAAATGCGTGCTGCCGGGACCGCAGTCTATGTGGATAACAAGCTGGATAACCTGATGTGGCTTTTCAACCTGCGCGGAAGAGATGTCGAGTGTACTCCTGTCGCCCTGTGCTTTGGAGTGGTCACTGCGGACCGCCAGATACTCTTTATCCAGGACCGGGCAGTCACTGATGAGGTCCGCGCCTATGCGGAAGGAATCGGTCTGGAACTTCGCCCTTACGAAGAAATCTTCGGATTTCTGGAAAATCCGCAGCTGTACATAAAGGCGGCCGCTGCCTTTAACCCGCAGCGTCACAACAAGGCGGACCGCTCAGAGAAAAGCAGAGCAGCTGCCCCTGCGGACTGGTGCCGCGTCTATTATTCACCCGGTTCTCTCAGCATCAGCCTCTATGAAGCCATGAACAGGGGAAGAGACGCTGCTTTTGAAAGCCGGGACAAGGACATGGCTGCCGCTGACCGGGACGGTCTGAAAAAAGACATGGAGAGACGGAACCCTGTCGAGGTCTTCAAAGCTGTCAAAAACGAGACGGAGCTCACCAACATCCGTTCCTGCTATCTGGAAGATTCGGCGGCGGTCTGCAGGTTTCTTTACTGGATCCACAGGCATGTCGAAGATGGGACGATCGGGACCCTGACTGAAATGGACGCGGAAAAGAAAATGGATTCTCTGCGCGCTCAGATCAGTGACTTCATGGGGCTTTCCTTCAAGACTATTTCAGCCTACGGGCCCAACGCTGCCATGATGCATTATTCCGCCAAAGAGGATGACTGCGCCCGGCTAAGACCTGAGGGAATGCTTCTGGTAGACTGTGGCGGCCAGTATCTTCGCGGGACTACAGATGTCACACGGACTGTGGCGCTGGGACCCGTGACAGAGGAGATGAGGCGCCATTACACACTCACTGCAGTCGGCAATCTTCAGCTGATGGACGCGGTCTTCCTTCACGGCTGTTACGGCAGAAATGTCGACATTCTGGCCAGGGAACCCCTGTGGAGAATTTTCTCGGATTATAAATGCGGTACCGGCCACGGGATCGGCTATCTGCTCAGCGTTCACGAAGGCCCTCAGAACATCCGCTGGAGATTCACACCCGGCATGGAGGAGGCGGTTCTGGAACCCGGCATGATCGTGTCCGATGAGCCCGGTGTCTATCTGGAAGGCAGATATGGGATACGGATCGAAACAATCCTGGAAGTGGTGGAAGCTGCAAAGAACAGCGACGGAAGATTTCTTCGTTTCCGTCCGCTGACCCTGGTGCCCTTTGACTTAGCCCTGATTGAGCCCTCCTGCCTGACTCCTCAGACCCTGGACGTGCTCAATGATTACCACCGCAGAGTATTTGAGGAGGTCGCCCCCCTCCTGACCGAAGAGGAGAGGGAATGGCTTCGCGGACAGACACAGCCGGTTCCGGAGAGATGATTTCAGAACCCTTCCGCAAATAAAGGCGCCAAATAAAAAGACGCACGGCACAGGCCTGAAAGCTTTTAAACAAATGCCGTACAAGCGGAGTGTTCGCGTAAAAACACTGCTGCGCATTGTAAAAGCTCCGCATTGCCGCGAAAACACCTCGCGTTTCAGGTGGGTCTGTACTGTAACCGCGTGTACAGTGCAGGGGGCATGTTCCGGCAAGAAATGTTGCCCATAATGCACTATTGTGTTATAATAAAGGCACCTGAGATGCCACTCATCTGCTATTTTGAACCTACAATTACTTTAAACGGGATTCTCATATCGCGTGCTCAGATGTCAGGCCTTCCGTGCGAAAGCACAGGCAGAGGAAGATTGATGTTCACGCTGCGGACACCCACCTGGCATGTGTGCTAGGAGTCAAAATGCAGGTTCGGCGTTTCAGGTTTTTCTTTGGGGTTTCCGTCTCTGCATGACCGGAGAAACCCGGTTCAAGACTTGCCGGCGGGCTTTGCGCGATCTGCATGCTCCTTTTTTCTGCCTGCTCCCATGGCTTGCGTCACGAGTCTTGTGCGATAAAGAATTAAACCTGAATGTTGACCGGACGGGCGGGATCGGACATGGGTCCGCCCGCCTTTCTTTAATGTCTGCCCGCAGAGCGCTTATATACGGAGGTAAAGGAAAAGATGGAAAGACTGAATGCCTGGAATACTTATGATCTTGCCATGCAGCAGGACTGCATGGACTTTGCGAAAGATTACATTAATTTTCTGAATGTAGGAAAGACTGAAAGGGAGTGTATTGACTTTTTTGTCGCGGAAGCTGAGAAAAACGGATATATTGAGCTCAGCCGGGCAATTGCCGAAAAAAAACAACTTAAGGCGGGCGACTGTGTCTACAGTGTCTGGATGAATAAAGCCATGGTCCTGTTCCGCATCGGTGAAAAACCTTTTGAGCAGGGAATCAATATTCTCGGTGCCCACATCGATTCCCCCCGTCTGGACGTAAAGCAGAATCCCCTCTACGAGGACGGCGGGCTGTGCTATTTGGATACCCACTATTACGGCGGGATAAAGAAATATCAGTATGTGACGATTCCCCTGGCTATTCACGGAGTAGTGGTCAAAAAGAGCGGCGAGACAGTGATCCTGAACATCGGAGAGGAAGAGGATGATCCCGTCTTTTTTATCCCGGATCTTCTCCCTCATCTGGCCCAGGACCAGATGAAAAAGACCGCTTCTTCATTCATCGAGGGAGAGGCCCTGGATCTTGTCGTCGGCAGCAGGCCGGTGACAATCGATGCTGATACAAAGGCAGGACACGATGGGAAAAAGCCTTCTGAAAAGGAAGCTGTCACCAAGTCGCTTCTGAAGATCCTGAAGGATGTCTATGACATCGAAGAGAAAGACTTCATCTCGGCGGAGCTGGAGATCGTCCCGGCAGGTAAGGCCCGCGAGGCAGGTTTTGACCGCAGTATGGTACTGGGCTACGGACAGGACGACCGCGTCTGCGCATATCCTTCTTTCAGGGCCCAGATGGAAGTGAAAGAGATTGCCCGCACCAGCTGCACTCTGCTGGTTGACAAGGAGGAAATCGGCAGCGTGGGCGCGACCGGAATGCGCTCCCGCTTTTTTGAAAATGCTTTGGCAGAGGTCATGGAACTCTGCGGCCAGTATTCCGAGCTGGCTATGCGCCGCACACTGGCAAACAGCGCAATGCTCTCTTCGGATGTGAGCAGCGCATTTGACCCGGCATATGCCTCCGCTTTTGAAAAAAAGAACGTCGCTTACCTCGGCGGAGGTATGGTGTTCAACAAGTTTACGGGATCCCGCGGAAAATCCGGTTCAAACGATGCCAATGCGGAATATCTCGCGGCTCTCCGCAGCATTTTTGACGAGGATCAGGTCCTGGTGCAGACTGCGGAACTGGGTAAGGTGGATGTCGGCGGCGGCGGTACCATCGCTTATATCCTGGCCCTCTACGGCATGAATGTCATTGACAGCGGAGTACCGGTGATGAGCATGCACGCTCCGTGGGAGGTGACCAGCAAGGCAGACATCTATGAGGCTTTCCGGGGATACAAGACATTTTTGAAGAAAATGGATTTCAGGAATATGTGAAGAAGGAATATTAGGCCCTGTCTGAATCACATTTTTTATTCTTTATTGTGCAGGACCCGCGGGCGGGTCTTGTAGTACAGGGATTATTTATTCTTCATTGCGCAGAACTCGTGGGCGGGTCTTGTAGTACAGGGATTATTTATTCTTCATTGCGCAGGACTCGCGGGCGGGTCTTGAATTACAGGAATTAATCATGACCAATCATTCTGACACCAACACAGGGCGGGAGGTGCCCGTCGGGCACCGTACTGCTGACTATTACTATGATCTCCCTCAGGAGCTGATCGCCCAGGATCCTCTGCAGGACAGGTCTTCCTCCAGACTTCTGATCCTCAACCGCAGGACAGGGCAGAGAACCCACGGAACCTTTCGGGATATTCTCAAGTACCTGGAACGGGGGGATACTCTGATCCTGAATGACACCAAGGTCATTCCGGCCAGGCTCCTGGGCCTGCGGGAAGGAACCGGGGCTTCCATCGAGATCCTTCTGCTGAAGAGGCTGGAAAAGGATGTCTGGGAGTGCCTGGTGAGGCCGGGCAAAAAGCTGCGTCCCGGGGCGAGGGCAGTCTTCGGGGACGGAAGTCTGAAGGCTGAGATCCTTGAGATCGCGGAGGGCGGCAACCGCCTGGTCCGTTTCGAATATGAGGGGATTTTCGAAGAAGTCCTGGACCGTCTGGGAGAGATGCCTCTTCCTCCTTATATCACTCACAGACTGCAGGACCGGAACCGCTATCAGACTGTTTACGCGAAATATGAGGGATCCGCGGCGGCTCCCACCGCCGGACTGCATTTCACGCCGGAACTTCTGGGGGAGGTCCGGGACATGGGAGTCAATATCGGCTTTGTGACCCTGCATGTGGGCCTAGGTACATTCCGGCCTGTAAAAGTGGACGACGTGGAGGAACACGTCATGCACACGGAGTGGTACAATGTTCCCCCGGAGACGGCAGAGCTGATCAACCGGACCCATAAGGAGGGGCATCGCGTCATCTGTGTCGGCACGACCAGCTGCAGGACGGTCGAAAGCGCGGCGGATGAAGACGGGACAGTACATGCCGGCAGTGATGATACTTCTATTTTCATTTATCCGGGTTACCGTTTTCGTGCCATGGATGCGCTGATCACGAACTTTCATCTCCCGGAATCCACACTCATCATGCTTGTATCGGCTTTTGCGGGACGGGAGACCATACTCGAAACCTACAGGGAAGCCGTGGACAAGCGCTACCGCTTTTTCAGCTTTGGGGACGCCATGTTTGTTTACTGATCATGTGCCTGCCGGCATGTGGCCGCATGGGCTGCATAGCTGCCTCATGACTATGGAAGCTGCCATAGAAACCGTCATCGGAACTGCTTATAGAAACCATCGTCGGAACTGCATAGAAACTGCCATGGAAACCGTCATCGGAACTGCCATAGAAACCATGCCATAGAAATACTGTAATCCCTGTCAGACCCGTGCATTTTGTGGTAAGATAGTAGCCATGAATACTAAATATACAAACAGTTCTGAAAAATCCAAAAAAACCGGGATGCTGCTGTCTGTGATCATTCCTGCCCACAACGCGGAAAAAACACTCCGGAGAGCAGTGGAGAGCGCTCTGGGCGCCATGTGTGTCATCGGGGACAATGAGACGCTCCGGGCAGGAAGACAGGGTTCTTCAGAACAGGAATCTTCTCCATCATCTTTATATGAGATTTTGATCATCGAAAACGGTTCTTCTGACGGCACTGAAGCTTTGGCCTGCCTTCTGCAGGAGGAGCATTCGGGAGCAGTGCGTGTCCTTCAATCTGAAAAAGGTGTTTCCAACGCCCGCAACAAGGGGCTTGACGAAGCCAGAGGAGAGTGGATTCTCTTTCTCGATGCGGACGATTACTATCTGGAAAACGCCGGCACTGTGCTGCGGGATGATATGTTCTTTTCGGGGACTGATCTGATCGTACACAGTTTTGAATCGGGCAAGAGCCTTGTCCATGTATGCCAGCCCGGCGGAGAGCGTTTTTCGGGCGATATCTCAGGAATCGGTGTGAGAATGATCGAAAATCCCACCCGTTTCACGACTGTCTGGTCCAAGCTTTTCAGAAAGGACAGGATAGATTATGGCAGGCTGCGCTTTGATCCTTCTCTGAGGCTGTCAGAGGACAGCCATTTCTTTATCCGTTATCTGTCTTTGTGCAGAAGGATCCGCCTGATCGACCGCCCTTTTTACCATTATTCCACTGACAATGAGTCCGCAGTCCGCACCTGGGACGGGAAGAAGGAAGAAGGCTACAGAAAGTCTCTTGAGGCTGTGCAGGCCTTTTTGAAGACGCAGCCCGAGCCGGTCCGGAAAGCCTTTGCCGGTTACGGAATGATGCAGTTCAACCTGTTGATGGTGAGAGAAGTCTTTGCGGCCGGTCCGGATTCAGCTGAAAGGTCTTTCGGCCCGGCTGAGAAAATCCGCCGGATGATCCGGATCAGTCAGGAGGAGCCCTTTGCAGCGGCTATACGGGAGTATGATCCCGGCCGTCACAAAGGCCTGCGTTATCTGCCGATCCGGCTGTTGAAGTACGGACTGCCGCCGGCAGCAGCGGCGATCTATGAGGCGCGTGTCCTGCAGAACAGGCGCTCGGAGAAGATGCACTGAAAAGCTGACTTTGAAAAGCGCACCCGGAAAAGCATTTTAGAAAAATGTTCCCGGAAAAGTGTTCATGAAATAGTTTTTTTGAAAGCCTTCCCGGGCGTGCGGAGCGCTCAAAAAGCGCAGTGTCGTCTGCCTTTTACGGGCAGGGAGGCAGAGGCGGTGAGGGCTGGAATCATAAAGACGGGAGCCTGAAAATGTATAACGTCCTTGTTTTTGGTATGACAGAGAACCCGGGAGGGGTTGAGAGTTTTCTGATGAATTATTATCGCAGAATCGACCGCTCCCGGTTTCATTTTGATTTTCTTTGCAATTCTTATGATCCGGTGGCCTATGAGGACGAGATCCATGCCATGGGAGGCCGGACGATCCACTTTACTTCCCGCCGGCAGAACCCCATTCGCTTCCGCAGGGAACTGCAGACTTTTTTTGAAAAACACGCGAAGGAATATCAGGCGATCTGGGTCAATGTCAACAGCCTTGCCAATATCGATTATTTGAAGATGGCTAAAAAATACGGCATTTCCAGGCGGATCATCCACAGCCACAATGCGCAGAACATGGATACCAGACTGCGTGGAATGCTCCATGAAGCCAACCGGGGAAAGGTCGGCAGCTTCGCGACGGATTTCTGGGCCTGCTCTGACTACGCGGCAAAGTGGTTTTATGCCGGAAGGGGAGGAAAAGGCAGCCTTCGCCATCCTGCCGTCGTGATCAGGAACGCGATCGACGTCGAGGCCATCCAGGCCGGGATCGGCCGCAGGGACCAGTATCGGGCCCTGGCGGGCACTGAAGCGATGAAGGAAATGAAAGACGCAGAAAGCGGGACATCCGGGGCCTGCGGCTGGTCCGACAAGTACATTCTGGCCTGCATCGGAAGGCTTCATTTCCAGAAGAATCAGAAGTTTGCGATCGATGTGCTCGCTAAGCTCCTGCCTGTCATGCCTGACGCGCGTCTTTTGCTGATCGGGCAGGGAGAGGACGAGGAGATGCTCCGGGCCCATGTCCGTGAACTGAATCTGGAAGAATACGTATATTTTGCCGGCGTGGTGACGGATGTAGCCGGCTGGCTGGGCGCTTCGGACTTTTTCCTGTTTCCCTCGGTCTTTGAAGGACTGGGGATCGCGGGGCTGGAATCTCAGGCAGCAGGACTGCCGACTCTTGCGTCCGCGGGCGTCATTCCCAAAGACATAGCTGTCACGGAACGCCTTCAGTTTTATCCGCTGGAAAAGGGACCTGCCGGCTGGGCTGAGCAGGTGCGCCGGATGAGAGAGGAACTTCCCGCCAGGCCTTTGCTGCCGGAAGATCCCATGTGGAAAAAACTAACGGATGATTTTACGGAGAAAGGCTATAACAGCGCGGCGGAGACGGCCAGGCTGGAAAAGCTGCTTCTGGGAACTGAAAACGGAGATAGTGGTTACGATCATGAAAAAACTGACATTGGATGAGATCCGCGGCCTTGAGCTGGAACTGCTGGATGCCTTCGCGGAACTCTGTGAAAAAAACAATATCTATTATACCCTGGGCGGCGGAACTCTTCTGGGCGCGATCCGGCATCAGGGCTTTATTCCCTGGGATGACGATATCGACGTGATGATGCCCAGACCCGACTATGAGCGTCTGTTTCATCCGGAGAGCCTGGATATGTCGGGATTTCCGGACTATATGGAATTTCAGAGCTACAGGGACGGAAGTCTGAGTTATCCCTTTATCAAGCTGGTGGACAAGAGGACTTTTGTGGATTTTCCCTATTATGACAGCGAAGAGAACATCAGCCAGATCTGGATGGACATCTTTCCCATTGACGGGAATCCTGCCGACAAAAATGAGAACCGCCGTATCTACGAGAAATCGCTGCGCCTGCGCAGGCTGATCTTTATCAAAATCGCCAAAAAGGGCGCCGGTAAGACTGCCCTCAAGCGTGTACTCAAGCCGGCTGTGATCGCGCTGCTGAAGGTGGCCGCACCTATGCCCAGGCTGCTGAAAAAGATTGATGATCTTTCCAAGAGCATTCCTTTTGACAGCACGCCTTATGTCGGCTGCATTATGTGGGGCTACGGACCCAGGGAGCGCATGTCGCGCAAAAAGTTTCTGCGTCCTGTCAAAGTACCTTTTGAGGGCAGGATGCTGAACGCTCCGTCCAATTATGATCATTATCTCACGGGACTGTATCACGATTATATGCAGCTCCCGCCTGAGGAAAAACGCGTGATGCACGGCATGGACGCCTGGCTTCTGGAGCCCGGGGAGACTCCGGAAGACATCGTGCGCTGAGTCCGGAGGGCATGGAGGAATTCTATGGTATTTGACAGCAGGGCTGTCAGGCTCAGGATCCCACAGGATAAAGTGAGGATCCGGCTTGATGAGCTGATCACTTTTGCCGGACTCATTTTGTGGGTCGTTCAGGCCTATATAGATGACAGCGGGTTCGGCACGATTTTCGGGGCGGAACTGGGAAAACTGATCCGGTATTTCTGCCTTCTTCTGTTTCTGTTCAAAATCGTGGTGACGGATATGCATCTGGCCGCCAGGGCGGTTTCCGTGGCGGCTGTTTTTTTCTGTTATCTGATGATGATTCAGCAGATGGCGGGCGCCGGAATCACATTTTTGCAGCTGTTTGTCATGATGATGGCGGTCAAGGACATCTCTTTCAGGAAAATCTGCAAAGTGATGTTCTGGACCTGTCTGTTCTGTTATCTGGGGGTTTTGTTTTTTGACAGGCTGGGTCTGATCACGATTCCTCCTCTGGTGGATGGAAACCGTGTGCGCGAATATCTGGGATTCAGATTTGTCTCGTTTCCTTCCATCTATATTTTTAACCTGATTTTCTGCGGGGCCTATGCTTATACCGATCTCCCGGCTCAGGCTGCGGAAAAGAGGATATCGGGGCAGTATGTCCAGCGCCTCCCGCTGCCGGCTCTGGTTTTTCTGGAGGCGGTCAACGTATGGGTCTATATCAAATCCGACACCAACATCCCCTTTCTTGTCACATCGCTGTTTGTTCTGCTCTATTATTTGTGCGTCTACAGGGGAGTCAACCTTTTCCCCAACAATGCGCTGATGCGATTTCTGGCAGGGATCTGCTATCCCGCCCTGGCATTTTTTACCTATGAAGTCGTATCTCATTACAACAGCAACAGAAAGCTCTGGCTGTGGGTCGATGACAAGCTGACTCATTTCAGGATACGCCATGCAGCAGAGGGGCTTAAGACCTACGGGATCCATCCTTTTTCACAGGTCATCTATCAGAACGGAGACCTGGAGTCGCCCAACTATTTCTATATTGACAGCGCCTATATGAAGATCCTGATCAATTACGGGCTGGTCTTTGCCATTGTTCTTTTGGGCATTTACGCGATGATCTCGGTCGCCGCCGTAAAAAACGGCGATTCGGTCCTGTGCATCTGGATGGTCTGTATAGCCGGCTACAGCCTGATGAACAACGTCCTTCTGGACACGGAGCAGTGCTGTACCCTGTTTGCTTTCTGGTACGCGATCGAAGTGTGGCGAAAGAAAAAAAGACAGGCGGGACCGGCGGCGGATCTGGACGGACAGTGTGGAATCCCTCCCACAGGACCCGGGGGCAGGGCGGACATCCCCCGGTCATCCGGTCCGCAAAGTCCTGAGAGAGGAGTCAGAAGCCTTAGAATGACCGGGCTTCCGGCCGGAAAAGAGCAGACTGATCAGCGGGTGCCGGCACAGGGTGCCGGAGCAGACAAAGACAGCGCAGTCCCGGGTCGGGGAGAGCAGGCTGAGCCACAGGCGCCGGCACAGGGTGCCGGAGCAGACAAAGACAGCGCAGTCCCGGGTCGGGGAGAGCAGGCTGAGCCACAGGCGCCGGCACAGGGTGCCGGAGCAGACAAAGACAGGGCAGTCCTGGCTCAGGCAGATCAGGGCGGACCGGCAGAGCCGGCGCCTGATCCCGACGCAGATCCGGACAGAGAAGACGGGGGAAAGAGGAAAAAATCTTCCGACGAACCAAGCGTCCGTCTGAACTTTGTGCTCAGCATGGCCTATCAGGTCCTGGTCGTCCTTCTGCCCATGATCACAGCCCCCTATGTCGCCCGTGTCCTGGGGGCTGACAAGAACGGCATTTACAGTTTTACGGCGTCTTACCAGACCTATTTTTCCATGTTTGCCGCCCTGGGCACAGTTTCTTACGGCTCCAGGGAAATAGCCAGGAACCGCAAGGACAAGGCCGTGCGAAGCAAACTGTTCTGGGAAATCGAGCTGATGACGGTGCTGACTTCCTCGATTTCGATCGCCGCCTTTATACTCTTCATTGTTTTCAGAGACCGGTATCAGATTTATTATGTGCCGCAGGTGATGGCGATTCTGGCTGTCATGTTTGATATTTCCTGGTTCTTTACAGGAATCGAGCAATTCCGCTATATCGTGACCAAGAACGCCATGTTCAAGCTGCTGGGCGCTGTTCTGATTTTTACGCTTGTACATAAGCCGGAGGATCTGCTCTTATACATCGCGATCCTGTCGGCCACGACCATGCTGGGCAATATGTCCATGTGGCTGTATATGCCCCGCTTTCTGGACCCTGTGGACTTCCGCACTCTGCGGATCAGAAGGCACCTGAAGGAGACCTTCGTCTACTTCATCCCTTCTGTGGCCACTTCGGTCTATACGGTGCTTGACAAGACGCTGATCGGAGAGATCACGCGCAATGAGGCGGAGAACGGATGCTACGACAAAGTCGTGCAGCTGATCAATATCATGAAGGCCGTGACCTTCACCGCCCTCAACAGTGTACTGGGAGCCAGAATCTCATTTCTGTTTGCGGAAAAGAGATATGATGAGATCCGACGCAGGATCGAGACATCTATCAACTATATCCTTTTCATGGGACTGGGAATCGGATTCGGCCTGGCAGGCGTGGCTTCCCGCTTCATCCCCTGGTTTCTGGGGCCCGGATATGAACGCGCCATCCTGATGCTGGTCATGATGAGCCCCATCGTGGTGATCATCGGCGTCAGCAACTGCCTGGGATCCCAGTATTACACCCCTTCCGGGAAGAGAGCGCAGAGCGCGCGCTTTATCATCATTGGAGCCTGTGTGAACCTGGTTCTCAACCTGCTGCTGATCCCCCGCTTCTGGGGATACGGGGCGATCGCCGCTTCATTGATCGCCGAGATGACGATCACCATCCTGTATGTTGCTTTTTCCGGAGAGTCTTTTCATCCGATCGTCTTTTTGCGGGACGGATGGAAAAAGCTGGCCGCAGCGGTTCTTATGTTCGCGGCGATACGGGCGGTCGATCCTTTTTTCCACAGTAATTTCCCGGCTCTTGCAGTGGAAGTGTGTATGGGAGGAGCGGTATACATTATCGTCCTTTTTATACTCAGAGACAGCTTTATGACGGGATTCTGCATGGACACTGTCAGGCGGGTTCTGAGGAGGAAAAAATCGAGCCGCTGAACCCTGTTAAGTTCCGGCTTTTACGCGGCAGCCTGCAAAACACCCCGCGTTTGAGGCGGTCCTGTACTGTGACGATGTATCTGGTTACAGTACAGTCCTACCTGAAACTCGACGTGTTTTTGTACGCCGGAGCGTACAAAAACCGGAGTTTTACGGCGTTAACACACTCGAAGAGTGTGTTACGTACAGCGAAGCGTATTGGAATCGTCGAACGCAACGTTACATGTACACGCCCTCAATTGGGCGTGTACTGTAACCGTATCTGTCGGACCGCCGGATATGTTGCAAAGGGTTCTTTGCGCCTCACAATGCACTATGCTATAATAAAGCGGAATTATCGAGAATCAGAATCGCTGAAAACGATTTGGGAGGAATATTTTGGGTAATCAGAATTATGTAAATCAAAACCAGGCGGGTCTGAAGGTGCGGGAAGTCAGTCTTCCGCGGCTTCTGCTTCTGACATTCCGGCGCTGGCGCAGCATGCTGGCGGCGGGACTCATTCTGGCGGTTCTCCTTGCCGGTATGAAGGTTGTGAAGGAATACCGGAACAGAGGTGTCTCCAATGTGGCTCAGGAGGAGTACCTGGCGGCCATGGAGATGTACAACGCGTCAGTCGAGGCCTACAACAACGCGATCGAGAAGTTCCAGACCAAGATCGATGCCAAGCAGAAATATTTCAATGAATCCCTGCTGATGCAGATCGATCCCCACAACGAGTCTGTCTCGACCGCCTCTTTTGTGGCGCGCACGCCCGGCCTTGAAAAAGCGGAGGAATCGGGGGATGTGGGCAGTGCCTCGGTGATAAATGCCGGCAATGTCGCCAACGCCTGCGCCGACTACATTATGAACGGGATCTCTTATGATAAAATTGCGAAAAAGTACGGCGTGCCTGAGCAGAGCATCCGCGAACTGGTCTTAGTGACTTCCGACCTCAACCATTTCACCAGTGTGTTCAAGGTGCAGGCCAGGAGCATGGACTTGAAAATGTCCGGGGAAATCATGGATCTGATCATCAAGTCGCTGGAAGACAACCGGGCGGAGTTAACCAAATCACTGGGCAGATATGAGCTGAACATGGTCAGCCGCAGTGATGAAGTCGCTGTCGACACAGCCCTTCTCCAGCAGCAGACCGAACTGCAGAATTCTATTGCCACTCTGCAGAAAAACCTGCAGACCTCCCAGACCGCTCTGAAGGAGCTGATCAAACCCAGTGTCGCGTCCGGCGCCTCCATGTCGACGATCATCAAGCACGGGATTAAGTACGGTGTGGCAGGAATGGCCGGAGGAATTTTTCTGATGATCCTGGTCTACGCGGTCCTCATCCTGCTCAAGGGAAAGATCCTCTCCAATGATGAGATCAATATTGCCTACGGCCTCAGAAACCTGATCACTTTCCCGGCCGGAAACGGACGGAAAACAGCTGCTTTCCCTATCGACAGAGTTGTGGAGAAGCTGGTCAGCGACGCTCCCGATATGTCGGTCTCCGCCGCCTATGATGTGCTCGCTGCCAAAGCCGAAAATCTGGCTGCCGGTCAGGGAATGAGCACAGTCATGATGGTCGGGACGATCGGCGGGACCAGGCTTTCCTCTTTTACCAATTCTCTCAACAAACATGCAAAGAAAGAAAACAGTCCTGTTTCCTACGAAGCCTGCTCTGACCTGGAAAAAGATGCTTCGTCGATCCGCCGGCTCCGCCAAGTGGATGCCTGCATTGTAGTCGAAGAAATCGGAGAGAGTTCCTTCAGGGAGGCGGCTGAAGTCGTGGAGATGATCCTTGCGTCCGGCAAGCCTATTCTGGGCACCGTATATCTTTGACACAGGACAGACGACCAGCCGGCAAGCGGACTGCCTGCTGTCACACTGACTGACCGCAGGCCGCCGGCCGCGCCCCTGGGGGCGCGGCCGGATAAGGTGACTTTGACTGTTTTTAAAGAACGGGCGGCGTCTGTCTTACAGAACAGGCGCTGTTTTTCTTATGACAAGGTCCGCGTAATGTATTGTCCGCCCTGCGGCGGACTCGGCCCGGCCGGGGGGCAGAGGCCGGCATGACCGCTTCTACCTTATTGACACGGCAAGTGAAATGTATTTTCCGCCCTGCGGCGGACAAGGACCGGTCGGAGGGCAGAGGCCGGCGCGGCCGCCTCTACCCTATTGACACGAGGATACAATGAGAAAAAAACGACTCTTAATCGTTCTGTTCGCGGCGATCATTATCGTCATCGCGCTTATTGCCGTGATTCCCGACAAGGTCGGAAAGACTGGAAGAAAGCGTGCAGGAAAGACTGAACAGGACTCATTAAAAATTGAAGACAGGGTTCTCGCCGAAAAGGATTTCAGAAAAAAGAGCGGAGGATCTGACGAGGGAGACGGGGAGCGGATGATCTCCTCCGGGGATCTGTTCTGGGAACAGGGCAATGCCGCAGTCGACTCCTCTTCGGACACGGTCTATCTTCCCTGCGGACTGCAGAAAGAACTGACCTGGCGGGAAGTCCTGGACGGACTGGAACCGGCGGACAGGACAGGAATCATCTGGTTTAAAAAGGACGATGCCATGAAGGATCTGCCGACCGCGATCGAAAAGGGTCATCCATTCAGCGCCCTTCTTGTCACCGGTGAAGAAAATCTGGAGTTCAATGTGATTCTGACCGGTCTTCCTGCTCTGTGCATTGACAAGACGGACCCCGATGAGATCGTGAGAAAGGAGAACCACACAGGGACGATCAGCCTGATTCCCCGGCTGGGAGAGGATAATGAGGCCGGGATGCAGGAAATGCACTGCAATTTTCATGTGCGGGGCAATGTTGCGTCTTTTTATAAGAAAAAGCCATACAAAGTCTCTCTTCTGGACGCAAACGGACATAAGCAGAAAAAAGGTCTCCTTGATCTGAGGTCGGATGATGACTGGATCCTAAATCCCATGTATTCGGATCAGACAAGGGTGAGGGAAGCGACCGCATATGCTCTCTGGGACCAGGTGACGGCTCTGTCCGACAGTCCCGTTCCATCTTCACGGATCCGCTACATTGAGCTCTTTCTCGATGACTCTTATGAGGGGATTTACGGGCTCATGGAACCTGTGGACAAAAAGCAGCTTTCTCTCTCTAAAGGGGACATTCTCTATAAGATCGATAAATGGGACTATGAATACCCTTATATGGATCTGTATGAAGAGGCGGAAGAGAAAAAGGAGACCAGTATACTGACTGACCTGGGAGTGAACTGTGTTGAGATCAGGTACCCCCTGAACTGGGATTCCACTGCTACATGGAAGCCCATGCAGGTCTTTCATGAGTTCTGTTTCGTGAACGGGGACAGCACCACGCTCAGTGCGGCAGGTCTTCATACAGACCCGGAAAACACTGTAGATCTCAGTCTGTTCTGCGCTTTGACCCATGCCATGGACAACAACTGGAAAAACACATTTCTGATCTGCAGACGGCGTTCTGCCAGAGAGTATGACCTCTCCAGGACACTCTGGGACCTCAACTATGTGTTCGGCGACGTATTTATCTTTGATCCCCAGAACAGATATTCCTATTTTGATACTTTTACCGCGGTAGTATACGAACCTGAGGAAGACAGCACTTTTGACTTCGAGGCTTTTCTGGCGGAAGATCCCGCGGTCTGGAGCAGGCTCTGCGGGAAGTGGAAAGCATGGAGGGAAGGCGGGATCAGCGCTGATATGATCTGCAGCACAGCGGAGTCCAATATGCGGGTACTGAAAGAGAGCGGGGCTATTGACAGAGAGATGGAGAGATGGCCCCAGCCGGGCACACCGGAAGAAGCGCTGGAAAAAATGGAGAACTGGATTAGGAGAAGATTTGATTTTCTGGACAAGTATCTGGAAGGGGACTCCTGATATGCTGTTCAGGGAAAGTTGTACGGAAGGAGCTCCTGAGCCAATGCGGAAACGCAGGACCTGCCGGCCGGCCCTGAATCCGATGCGAACCGGGGCGGGCTGCATGCAAGCGGAAAAATGATTACCTTAAAAGAATGGAACGAGCGCATTGACGCTTTTATTGAAGAAGAAAACAGGACTGCAGGCAGGGTGGTCCCGGTTCACAGGATCTATTGCAGGGACGACTCGGACAGGTCCGGGGGAGGTCTTTACAATGAAACTGTGACCATAGACACCATCGGCCGGTTCGCGCGGGCACTGGGAGATTCCAACCCGCTCTACTCTGACCCCATGCACCCTGAAGCCATTCAGGCACCGCCTCTGTTCGACTTTTATCGGAGGAAAGATGCCCAGGCTCAGAGGGGTCAGCGTATATGATGCCGGCACGAAATGGGAGCGGTATCTTTCGATCAGGCCGGGGGATGCCTTCAGGGCGGAGACGGCCTTTCTGGGTGTGGCGGAAGTCACCAGGCCCGGTTCCGGCGACCGGCTGCTGCTCCGCAGCCACAAGATCACTCTCTATAATCAGAGAGAGGAGACTGTCTCGGTCCTGACGGCAAGATCTCTGATCAAATGCCTGTCACCGGATAAATGCCTGCCACCGGTCCCTGCAGAGGGGAGCGTCACCGCCGATGCGGGTTCCAGCAGGGAGACTGTGGGTCTTACAAAAGAGCAGGATTCCGGACTTTCTGCCGGTCTCTCATACCAGGGACGTCCGCACTATACGGAGGAAGAGCTGGAACGGGTCTATGCAAATCTGGACGCACAGTTTGACGGACTCTTTCGCAGGGGAACCACTCCCAGATTTTGGGAGGACGTGGAGACAGGAGAAGAGCTTCCTGAGGAGATCGTGGGTCCCTACGATGAATCGGACGGGCAGGCTCTGATGGCTGCCATTGGCGCTGCAAATGCCTTCGCGACCAAATGGGGGACGC
>Ga0310695_10007594_pt1 | contig 17250 bp, 10 predicted proteins | sample RumenRJG_04DNA_FD_203882 | JGI IMG/M metagenome (GOLD analysis project Ga0310695, IMG submission 203882) | Bovine rumen microbial communities from Lethbridge, Alberta, Canada - RJG_04 (v2) (version 2) | ecosystem: Host-associated > Mammals > Digestive system > Stomach > Rumen | place: Canada...
TCTTCTCTGGAACGTTCTCTTCCGCAGGTGCCTTGTCGGAAACAAGAGCCTCCTCAACAGGGTCGGGTTGGACATCCTTCTGGTCGTTGGAATACTTGCCAGTCAGATATCCTCCATAAAATACGACAGCTAAACTGACGACGGCAGGCAGAACCCACTTTTTCCACGCTACATCCGACGTTTGCTGTATCAGTTTTCCTGCTGCTGCCGCAGCATCCGATTGGTCTGTGACAAAATCGATTAATTGCTGTTGGCTATTGAAGTACACCAGAGTCAGGCGACAAGGTGCAACAGGGTCTGAAGCTATGCAAAGACTGTCCGTCGAGGGATTGTAGCACAGTGGCTTCTTCTGGAAGAAAGTATTGCGGGCGGTCTCATTCACCCAAAACAAGGATTTCAGATTAATGGGCATCGAGGCTTCGTCGAAACGGACAAGAAGGCTCGAATTGCTGCCGAGAATAGCCAGTATCTCCTTCAGTTCTGCCAACGATGGAGTGGAATAGCTCGAATAGCTAAAGCCCTCGAAGAGTCTTGCACTTTCATCCATAAAGAAAGGTTGTCCACTTATCAACATGACACTGCTTGCCTTGGCATTGTCAAGAACTCTCAAAAGAATACCATTGTGCCCGTCTGATGCCTCTCGGATACATATATAGTTCGAGCCTATCATACGTTCGTATGAATTCTTCTTATTCTTTTTCAGTTGTTTGGTTTTCCATGAAAGGGATACCTTTTGGCCTATACTCCATTTGTTTATATTCGATTCCATATTCTTCGATGAAATTGACAAAAACTATTGTTTATAACATCTCTTTTAACGAAATATCGGTGCAAAGATACAAATAAGTAAGAACAAAACAAAAAAAATAGCATCTTTTGTTTTGTTCTTTCAACGGAAATAATGTTTTTTTCTATTATCGAATGACAACTTTACCATTATGGATATAAAATCCCTTTGTGGGACGCTCCACTCGCTGACCATTGAGGTTGTAGTAAACACCGTCGGCAGGACGCTCCTGCTTGATGGTCTGGATGCTTGTTACAGGAGTGAAGGGCAGCTGGAAGGCGCTAACATTACAACAATAGGCAGTAATGTCCTGAGTTATCTTAGTGCTCGATCCCATCAAGGCATTAGAGGTAATATTACTGCGTGTCATGATGTATAGACGGCCATCAGCAGAATAAGCTATTCCTTGTGCATCCGAGGTGTTGGCTATCACGGAATCCCAGTTAGACAAGGGAGCACTCAGATCATTCGGATTGAACTGATGGATATAGAGTGAATTCAACAATGTATGCCCCAAAACGAAAAGAACTCCCTCTACAGACTCAAATGCCGAAAAATAGCCAGTCTGATTGACTTGATTCACATAGCCATCCAGCAATTTTCCATCGGTAATGTCAACTTTCAGCATGAGACCATCACGCGTATGCTGACACGTCAAAGTCTTACTCGTAGCAGTAGTCAACGACATGTTCGACTTGCACAAAACCCAAAAGTTTTTGTCGTTCACATAGATATTTGGCAAATTCACAATACTACCAGTCTTTGCTGACGAATAATATTGAGCCCAATTAACACTTAGGTCCTTGTTGAGTGAAGCTGTCAACAAGCCGCCATTGGTATTCTCTGTCACGAAACTTCTACCACCCAAAGCCACCTGTTCACCCGCTATTCCATTCGCCTGAGCAAGAAGATACAATTTATCATTGGTGTATTCTAAATTATATGTTGTCAAAGAAGTTGCTTTTCCACTTGACTGTAAATGGTTTACATAATAGCCATCCTTATCCAATTTCAACACGAAAAGGTCACCTGCAGACTTCTGGGCATCGCCATCCCATCCCTCCACATTACGAGGGGGTATCTTGACATCAGTTCCCCCACTGTTCTTCAATGTCAGCTCAACGCGCTGATTGCCGCCTATATAAATATTTTCCTCATCATCTACTATCAACGCATAGGGAGTAACACCCGTCAAAGCCAAATCATGAGCAGCATCTATCTGACGTATCCATTGTAAGGCACCTTGCGTATTGAACTTGAAAACAAGGATACGATAAGAACGGTCTTTATCAGTGCTGATTGTCCAATTTAAGCTTGTTGGTGTGCTCTTAGCATCAACCAGAATTATATCGGTATCATAGTATTGAGCAGCATGACGCAAACCAACCACAGCAATCAAACCATCGCTCACGGGACAAAGCATAGCCTTACCACTCTGAACATCGGCATTCTTGGAGTATACCGTCCACACAGGAGTGCCATCAGCAGCAATCTTTGAAATAAAAAGATTTTGCGTACCTGTGTTACCACTTCCTTTATACAAAGTCTCAGGAGTGGCAATTACATCGTTGCCAAAACGGATGACATCCTCTACCGTTTTGGTTCCTGCACCTCCGCTTATATAAATACCACCATCAGGAGCCATTTGGATATCAGCACCCTGTGAAGTTACCGTAGAGCCTAGAGTACCCTGTACGGCCTTGCCCCAAAGGGCGGTGGGCTCCTGGGCATTCAGTTGAACACTGGTGAAAATCACTAAAAGAGAAAGGAGTAATCGTTTTATCATAAATGGTTCTAATTATCGTTACGCCTGCAAAGATACGAATAATCTGACAATAAAAAAGGAAAAAGATAGAGAATTTTATAACATTACCTATTAATAGGTATTGTTTTTTTCAGATTTTATTCGTAATTTTGCACCATCATTCTTAAGAAAGTATATGAAGAAACGACTTCCAATACTGATGTTCCTAATGCTGTGCATGAACCTTAACCTGTTGGCACAGACTATCACTATGGCGGGCAGGGTCACCGACGAGGAGAGCGGTGCCCCCATAGAATATGCCTCGATACTGATGAAAGCCAACGGATTTTGGGCGATTACCAACAGCAACGGTGAGTTCACCATCAAGAACGTGCCCGTAGGCAAGGCAGTACTGATTATCCAAAGTCTGGGATATGCCAAGCGCGAACTGGCCATGAACATCACAAGGAACATGCCCCGTATGCGCATCACGCTCCGACAGGAGAACCTGAAACTGGACGAGGTCACTGTTACTGCCAAACGCAAGACAGACGAGGCCACTACCTCATATACCATCGACCGTACCACGCTAGACCATCAACAAATCATCAACGTGGGCGATATCACCACGCTGATGCCTGGTGGAAAGACCATCAACCCCACCCTGATGAATGACAACCGAACAGCCCTGCGCAGCGGACTGACAGAGAAAGGAAACGCCTCGTTTGGCACCGCCATTGAGGTGGATGGCATGCGTTTGAGTAATAACAGCGAGACTGGTGAAACAGCAGGTGCCTCTACTCGTACCGTGAGCACGGTAAATATCGAGTCGGTAGAGGTGGTGACTGGTATTCCGTCGGTGGAATATGGCGATCTCTCGAACGGTATCGTAAAGGTGAACACGCGCAAGGGCAAGTCGCCTTTTATCGTAGAAGGTAAGATTAACCAGCACACATGGCAGGTAGCGATGAACAAGGGCTTTGACCTAGGACGCCAGTATGGTGTGCTGAATGCTTCACTAGAGCATGCCATCTCCAATAGCAACATTGCCTCTCCCTATACTGCATACCAGCGTAATATCCTGTCGCTGAACTACATGAATATCTTCATGCGCAACACAATGCCCCTGACTCTGAATATCGGACTGACAGGAAACATCGGTGGTTATAACTCAGAGGCTGACCCTGACAACGAGCAGGACGATTACACCAAGAACAGGGACAATGTGATACGCGCCAACTTCGACTTGAACTGGCTGCTCAACAAGCCATGGATTACCAACCTATCGCTGCGGGGATCATTATCGTATGCTGACCGTCGCAACAAATCCTATACACATGCCAGCAGTGCGTCGACACAACCCTATATCCATGCAACAGAGCAAGGATATTTCATTGCCACGCCCTACGAAGAGAATCCTGAGGCGCCTATCATCCTGGGCCCTACTGGCTACTGGCATGTGACACAGTATCAGGACTCGAAGCCCCTGAACTACGCACTACGCGTAAAGGGCGACTGGACTCATCGTTTCGGGCAGTTGATGAATCGGCTGATGATCGGTGCAGAATGGACAGGCAGCAAGAACAAGGGACGCGGTACGTATTATGAAGATATGCGCTATGCCCCCACTTGGCGAGAATACCGTTACGATGAACTGCCGGCAATGAACAATCTGGCTTTATATGCTGAAGAGAAAGTGAGCTTGCCTACCAGCAAGCTGTCAACGCTGGAACTAACGGCAGGCCTGCGCAGCGATATGACGATCATCAATGGTTCCGACTATGGAACCGTGAGCAGCCTATCGCCCCGCTTCAACGGACGTTATATCTTCTGGAAAAACCGTCGCAAGCAGTGGGTATCAGATTTGACAGTTCATGCAGGATGGGGAAAGAGCGTGAAACTGCCTTCGTTCCAAGTACTATACCCCTCGCCAGCCTATAGCGACCTGTTGGCGTTCAGTTCTCCCAGCACCAGCAGCAACACGTCGTTCTATGCTTATCACACCTATCCGTCAAAGGCCATCTATAACCCAGACCTGAAATGGCAGTATGCACACCAGACGGACATCGGTGTCGAGATGAACGTGAAAGGTACGCATATCTCGCTGTCTGCTTTCCGCAACCGCACATACAATCCTTATATGTCCACGAGGTTATATACCCCCTTCAGCTATCTGTACACCCCACCTTCGGCACTCAACAACATCACCATTCCACTGGTTGACCGAACGTATAGCATCGACCAACGAACAGGTGTGGTGACCGTTGGTTCGCTCAATAGTACACAGACAGAAAGACTTGATGGCATTACCCGCAAGACCTATCTGACCAACACGCAATATGTGAATGCATCACCTCTGGACAGATACGGACTGGAATGGATTGTTGACTTCCAACAGATTAAGGCGCTACGCACCAGTATCCGTCTGGATGGTAACTATTATTATTACAAAGGACTGGACGAGACGCTGTTTGCCGACATTCCAACCTCGAATGCCACGATGACCAATGGTGAACTATACCAGTATGTAGGCTACTATAGGGGCAGCAATGCCACATCGACCAGCTATTCGGCCAATGCAGCAGTAGCCAATGGTTCACTGTCGAAGCAACTGAACCTTAACGCCACTATCACCACGCATATTCCCAAGATACGACTCATCGTTGCCCTTCGAGTGGAATGCTCACTATATAACTATCAGCGTTCGCTGAGTGAACTGAGCAATGGTACGCGCGGCATCGTGCTGACTGACAAAAACGACTATACCGGACAGCCCTATGACGGCAGTAGCGAGAACCAGTATGTGGCAGTCTATCCGGAATACTACAGCACGTGGGATCATCCTGGCGAACTGATTCCCTTTGCAGAGAAATTCCTGTGGGCAAAAGACAATGACCCCACGCTCTATAACGACCTGACGAAACTGGTGGTGCGCACCAATTATCCATATATGATGAATCCCAACCGTATCAGTAGCTACTACTCTGCCAACTTGAGCATCACCAAGGAAATTGGCGACCACGTCAGTTTGTCGTTCTATGCCAACAACTTCCTGAACAACATGCATACGGTTCACTCGTCACAGACAGACCTGGAGACCTCGCTGTTTTCCAGCCAATATATTCCCAGCTATTATTATGGACTCTCATTAAGACTTAAACTATGAAACATATATGCTATCTGTTCAGCATACTCTACCTGCTTTCAGCCTGCAGCGACAACCAGGCCGTCAATCCCAACGACATATCCATGGGCGATGTAGCCATCACGCTGGCCGGTGTTGTCAACAGCGCAGAAGACTTTGAGGTCACACTGCGTAACACCCAGACCAATGCTCTTTTCAAGGGAAAGACCAACGGTGAAGGTATCGCCACATTCCATGTCACGCCAGGACTTTACGAAGCCACTGCATCAAAACAGGAACTAGCGGGTAACAGCTATTATATATATAATGGCACCTCAGGACAAATCATTGTCACAAAAGATGGGCGTACGACCGTCTGTCTGGAGATGAAGAGAGCCAGGACCAGCCAGATTGTCATCAAGGAACTCTACAATGGCGGTTGCATGAAAGACGACGGAGTAACATTCTTCCAATATGACAAGTGCCTGATACTTTATAACAACACAGCCCAACCTGCTCAGCTCCACAATCTTTGCATCGGATTCTGCGCCCCCGCCAATGCACAGGCAACGAATCACAACTACGACAGTAACGGCAAGTTGACTTACGAGGCCGAAGGCTTCATACCTGTATGGAATGGTGTATGGTATTTCCCCAGCACACTGACCATAGAGCCCTATTCGCAGGTGGTCATCAATATCTGCGGAGCTATCGACAACACACAGACTGTCACAGCATCGGTAAACTATGCCAATGCAGACTACTACTGTATGTACGACCCGGAAAGCGGCTACTACAACACCAATTACTATCCGACACCTTCTGCCGTAATTCCTACGAACCACTATCTCAAGGCAATAGTCATCGGACTTGGCAACGCATGGCCTATCAGCAATAACTCGCCAGCACTGGTGGTGTTCCAAATACCTCTGGACCAAACACCCCGCGAATATTGCACCAACCCAGACAACCTTTGGTACAACGGTGGAGAGGTGAAACAGGTCAATGCCTGTGCCAAGGTTCCCAACGAATGGATTATCGATGCTGTTGAGGTATATTCCACTGCCTATAAGGAAGGAAGCAACAAGCGACTCACTGCCGATATTGATGCAGGCTATGTATGGCTGACCCACCAGCATGGTCACTCGCTCTGCCGCAATATCGACCAACAGGCCACGGAGGCATCCGGCCATACCGTCTATCAAGACACGAACAATTCAACGAACGATTTTTACGAAAGAATGCAATGCTCACTAAAAGACTAACATACACGGCCCTGTTCTGTCTGATGACATATCACACCATCGCCCAAGACAGCTTACTATTGCGCGACTATCAATATGTCAAACAGCAAGACATCTGGCTCTCGCAACCGAACCAGGCTGCACTGACTCGCTTTGCTACTGCTAACATTGTGGAGGCAGAAGCTTCGCTGACGAAAGGCAATGGAGACTTCGTCAACTACTACGAGTCATCAAATTCGCTGCAGGGCAACGTCCACATGGAGTCACTCTACCGATTGAACCAACGTATCGTCTTTTTCGGAGCTATCAACTACAACAACTGGTCTGGTCGTAACATAACGGGCTCCGCCTTTATTAATCCAGAGAGAAAGCCCTTTAACTTGGTAGAAGACTCGCTGACCAATGCTGGCAAGAAACACCGCGACACTTATCAGTTGACGGGAGGACTGGGAATTGATGTATGGCAGGGCATCTCATTTGGGGCACGCATTGACTATACTTCTGCCAACTATGCCAAATACAAAGACCTGAGACACAAGAACAAATTGATGGACCTACAGGTAAACGCAGGCATATATGCCCCGCTGGCAGCATGGCTGAACGTAGGAGCAGATTACACATATCACCGCAACACGGAAAGCATTGAATTCGCCACATACGGCAAGAGCGACAAGGTGTATAAGACATTGATTGACTACGGTGCCTTTATGGGTATGGTAGAACAGTTTGGCAACGAAGGCTACACAGATAAGACACGTGAGATGCCTCTCTTCGAGGATGCTCACGGAGGCTCTTTACAACTGGAAGTTATTCCAACGGAGGCTCTCTCCCTTTTCGGTAGCCTTACCTTTAGCCATGCTACGGGTTACTACGGTCGTAAGTCGCCCTATACCATCACCTACACCAACCATGACCGCGATAAGTTAAAAGCCACCGCTGCCCTTACCTATCGTCATGGTGCGTCAAGTCACCGTCTCGATTTCTCCTACCAGTCAGAAAAACTAGGCAACAACGCCGAGACTTTCCGCGGTCTAACGAATGCCAACGGAGCCACTTACTACGAATATTACGATCCCACAGAGACCGGCAACAAACGCTGGCAGGATATAAATATAGGATACACTGCCCATCTGGGCATTAACCACGAACTGCCAACTTGGACGCTCAACGTCAATTACCACTGGATGCAACGCTGGCAGAAGGCATACCTTTATCCTTATTATCGCCTACAACAGTTAAGCAACAATGAGGTAGGCATCAGTGCCACACACAACCTGGTTACGGGAAAGGGAGTTTGGACGTTTACCTTAAAGGGAGCCTTTCTGAAAGGCTGTGGTGAACCCTATGAAGACGGTACTTTCGTAGCTGCCACTCAGCAGAGCCAGCCAGCCACCATGCCTGCCTTCCTGTATCAGGAATACCGCTATCTGACTGCTGCACAATATAAAGTGGGTGCTCAGATGAAATATGCATTTATATTCCCTGGCACCCGACTGAAGACCCATGCCTTGGCTGGTGTCAACCATTGCAAGGCCAATGAGACCTGTGACTATTGTGAAGGTAACACGCACACACAATGGTCAGTAGGCATTGGGTGTACATTCTGACGACAACGACAGTTATTTCACGTCTCCTACTTTTATCAAATACTCACCAATCTGAACGGCATTCAGGGCTGCACCCTTGCGAATCTGGTCGCCAGAGAGCCAGAAGGTCAGTCCGTTTTCGTCAGAGAGGTCCTTACGCACACGACCTACAAACACATCGTCCTTGCCAGCCGTCTCCAAAGGCATAGGATAAGTCAGCGTGCTGGGATCGTCAACCAACGTACAACCAGGAGCCTGAGCGATAGCCTTCTGAGCTTCTTCCACACTGATGGGGCGCTCGGTCTCAATCCATACAGACTCTGAATGAGAGCGCAGGGAAGAAACGCGAACACACATAGCCGAGCACTTGGCGTCGGTATGCATAATTTTACGTGTCTCGTTATACATCTTCATCTCCTCCTTGGTATAACCATTGGGCTGGAAGACGTCAATCTGAGGAATAACATTGTAAGCCAACTGGTGGGGGAACTTCTTGATGGTCTTTACCTCACCCGTCTCTACCATCTCCTTATACTGCTGTTGCAACTCTGCCATTGCAGCGGCACCAGCACCAGAAGCACTCTGATAAGAAGAAACGTGGATGCGCTTGATGTGTGAGATATTCTCCAGAGGCTGGAGCACTACTACCATCATAATCGTGGTGCAGTTAGGATTGGCAATGATGCCACGAGGACGCTTCAGGGCATCTTCAGCATTACACTCAGGAACTACCAAGGGTACGTCGTCGTCCATACGGAAAGCAGAGCTGTTGTCAATCATCACAGCACCATACTTGGTGATAGTCTCAGCAAACTCCTTCGAGGTACCGGCACCAGCAGAGGTGAAGGCAATATCAACGTCCTTGAAGTCGTCGTTATGCTGGAGCAGTTTTACCGTCAGCTCCTTACCACGGAAGGTATATTTGGTACCAGCACTACGCTCTGAGCCAAACAACACTAATTCATCCATGGGGAAATTTCTCTCGTCGAGGAGTCTCAGAAACTCCTGACCTACGGCACCTGAGGCGCCCACAATTGCTACTTTCATTCTTTTAAGCCCCCTAAGTTAGGGGGTTGGGGGTCTGAACAATAGTTATTCTTCCCACCAACCCATAATAATTTTAACTGTTAATTTACACTTTTGGCTGCAAAATTACAAAAAAACTTTCATTTTGTTCCATAATTAATAAAAAAGTTGTAATTTTGCAGTAAAATATTGATGATGATTCAGACCCCCAACCCCCTAACTTAGGGGGCTAATGATATGATGTCATATTTCCCTATAGAAAGCCCCACGCTGATTTTCTTCGTGGTACTGCTGATTATCCTGCTTGCCCCTATTATCATGGGTAAGTTGCGTATTCCGCATATCATCGGAATGGTACTGGCGGGCATGTTGATTGGCGACCACGGACTGAACATTCTATCGCGCGACTCGTCGTTCGAGTTGTTTGGCAAGGTGGGATTGCTCTATATCATGTTCCTGGCAGGACTGGAGATGGATTTGGAGAGTGTGAAGAAGAACACGCGCCGATTCCTTTATTTCGGACTGCTGACGTGTTTTATCCCCTTGATACTGACCTACGTAATGGCGATGTGGTTGTTGCATTATTCATCAACCGCCTCGTTCCTATTAGGATGTATCATGGCATCAAACACCCTGATAGCCTACCCTATCATCTCGCGTTACGGACTGCAACGCGACTCCAGCGTGATGCTCAGCGTAGGCTCGTCCATGATTTCGCTGTTTATGGCACTATTGATGTTGGCAGCATTGGCAGCATCGTATGGCGAGGATGTCGGCTTCGGCTTCTGGGTAGGATTCTTGCTGAAGTTCTTCCTGTTCTATGCAGGTTGTATATGGCTGATTCCAAGGGCTACGCGCTATTTCCTGCGTCGCTATAGTGATGCGGTGATGCAGTTTATCTATGTGCTCTCTGTGATGTTCCTGGCGGCAGCATGTTCGGAAGCCATTGGTGTAGAGGGTATCGTGGGTGCCTTTATTGCGGGTCTTATATTAAATAGGTATATACCTCACGTATCTCCACTGATGAATCGCATTGAGTTTATCGGTAATGCCATCTTCATCCCCTACTTCCTGATAGGTGTGGGAATGCTCATCAACGTAAGCACCCTGTTTGAGGGTACACACATGTTGTGGGTGGTTGCCCTGATAGCTTTCTTCGGAACGTTCGGAAAGGCAGTAGCAGCTTATTTTTCAAGTCTTTTGTTCCGATTACCTAAGTCGTCGGGACACATGATGTTCGGTCTGACGTGTGCACATGCTGCTGGTGCCATTGCCATGGTGATGGTGGGAATGCGACTGGAAATCAGTCCTGGGGTGTATCTTGTGAACAACGAGATGCTGAACGGTGTGGTAATCATGATTCTGATTACCTGCATCATCAGCACCATCATGACAGAACATGCAGCCAAACAAATCATTCTACGTGAGAAAGCGCAATGGCATCCGAACAAGAAAGAGGCTGACGACGAGAAGATTCTGCTTTGTGTAAAGTACCCTGATATTGCGCCACAACTGCTAGAACTAGCCATCATGATGCGCAACCCAAAACTGAAGAGAGAGATGGTGGCGCTGAATGTGGTCTATGACGACAAAGCAGCCAACCAACACCGTGAACAGGGAATCAGGTTGCTGGAGATGTTGCAACAGCGAGCCAGTTCGACAGATGTCAGGATGCAGACGCAGGTAAGACTGGCTACGAACATAGCCAATGGTATTAAACATGCCTTCCGCGAGTTTGCCGCTTCGGAAATCATTATGGGTATGCACGTTCATACCGAGGTAAACCCGAAGTTCTGGGGCGACTTCATACAAAGTCTGTATAACGGACTGAATCGCCAAATTATACTGACTCGCTTCGTACAACCGCTGAACACTCTGCGTCGCATACAAGTATTGGTTCCGAGCAGGGCGGAATTTGAGCCTGGCTTCCATCGTTGGCTGGAGCGATTGGCAAGAATGGCAAGCAATCTGGATTGCAGGATACAATTCCACGGGCGAGAGGAATCCTTAGAACTCATCAGGGAATACATCAACAATCACCATACAAACGTCAGAGCGGAATATACGTTTATGGCTCACTGGAACGAATTGCCCAAACTGGCTGAGAAGGTGAGCGAGGATCACATGTTCGTAGTGGTTACTGCCCGTAAAGGTACCATCTCCTACAAGAACGCACTGGATAGGTTGCCTACCGAGTTGATGAAACACTTCTCTGGTAAAAATATCATGATTATCTTCCCTGACCAATATGGTATACAGAAGGAGGAGAGCATGACCTTCACAGCTGCACAGCACCAGGAGGAGAGCAGTATCTACGATGCTATTCTGCAATGGATTAACAAGCACAGGAAATGATAGAGATAAAAGGTATAAAGAAGAGTTTCGGCTCATTGGAAGTGCTGAAAGGCATTGACCTCAACATTGAAAAAGGTGAGGTGGTGAGTATTGTTGGACCCAGTGGCGCAGGAAAGACTACCCTACTGCAAATCATCGGTACTTTGGACCGTCCAGATGCTGGCACCGTGTTCGTCGATTCCGTCGACGTAACCAAGCTGTCACAAAAGAAATTGGCTGATTTCCGCAATCGCCACATTGGTTTTGTTTTCCAGTTTCACCAGCTGTTGCCTGAATTTACGGCATTAGAGAACATCATGATACCAGCATACATCGCTGGAACGAGCCAGAAGGCTGCCAAGCAACGTGCGGAAGAATTGTTGCAATTCATGGGGTTGAGTGATCGTGCCCACCATAAGCCTAACGAATTGAGTGGTGGTGAGAAACAGCGTGTAGCCGTTGCCCGTGCTTTGGTAAACAATCCTGCCGTGATTCTAGCTGATGAGCCCAGTGGCTCGTTGGATTCAAAGAACAAGGAGGAATTGCACCAATTATTCTTTGATTTGCGCGACAAGTTCGGACAGACCTTCGTCATTGTTACCCACGATGAGCAGTTGGCATCAATCACCGACCGCACCATTCACATGAAAGATGGGCTTGTTTTCGTCCCCTAAGTTAGGGGACTACAGGGGTCTGAACAAGCGTTATCTTCGCCCCCTAAGTTAGGGGGCTATAGGGGTCTGAACAAGCTAATAAACATACTATATACATGAAAGAAGAAAAAAATAAAAATCAGGTGGGTCGTTCAGCCCCCCAACCCCCTAACTTAGGGGGCTTGCGTCTTGGCGATTACAATACCCTGAAGATAGTAAAGCGCGTGGACTTCGGTCTTTACTTGGATGGTGGCGATGAGGGCGAAATCCTCCTTCCGAATCGTTATGTGCCCGATGGTTTTTCCATCGGGGATAAAATTGAGGTCTTCATCTATCTCGACCAGGACGAGAAACTGGTTGCTACAACCTTGCACCCACTGGCCAAAGTCGGTGAGTTTGCTTGGCTGGAATGTGCCTGGACGAATGAATACGGAGCTTTCTTGAACTGGGGACTGATGAAGGACCTGTTTTGTCCGTTCCGTGAACAGAAACAGCGCATGCAGAAAGGGCAGCGTTACTATGTCTATGTAATGGAGGACGAGAAGACACATCGTCTGATGGCAACTGCGAAAGTGGAGCGTTATCAGAAACATAGTGGCTATGAGCGGGCACTGGATTTCTCAGAGGAATTGTTGCGTTATCTGCAAGTGAACGGAGGGCATTGCGACTTGGGCGACAAGAGTGATGCCGAGGCTATTGCCGAACGCTTTAAAGTATCAAAGAAGGTATATAAAAAAGCAGTCGGCGACTTATACCGCCGCCGACTGATCACTATTTCAGATAATGGAATAGACTTGGTTTAGAACTCTGCTGATTTCGGAGTACGTGGGAATGGAATGACGTCACGAATGTTCTGCATACCTGTTACGAACAGGATGAGACGTTCGAAACCGAGACCGAAACCGGCATGAGGACATGAGCCCCAACGACGGGTGTCAAGATACCACCACAGATGGGTCATATCCATATCGCGACGCTTAATCTCGCCCATCAGTTTATCATAACTCTCCTCACGAACTGAACCACCGATAATCTCACCAATCTGTGGGAACAGCACGTCGGTACCCTGCATGGTAGGACCAGGAGCTACAGCACCCTTATAACCTACACTACCCTCACCCTGTGCCTCGTTCTGCTTCATATAGAACGACTTGAAAGCACGAGGATAGTCGGTCATGATGACAGGCTTCTTGAAGTGTTCCTCTACCAAGTAGCGCTCGTGCTCTGAAGCCAGGTCATCACCCCAGTTGCAGGGGAATTCGAACTTCTTACCGTTCTTGATAGCCTCCTGCAGGATGTTGATACCCTCTGTATAAGGCAGGCGCACAAAGGTCTCCTTGAGGACACCCTCCAAACGCTGAATCAGGGTCTTGTCAATCATCTGGTTCAGGAACTGCAGATCGTCCTTACAATTGTCCAAAGCCCAGCGTACGCAGTACTTGATGAAGTCCTCTTCGAGGTCCATCAGCTCCTCCTGATCCAGGAAGGCAACCTCAGGCTCTACCATCCAGAACTCAGCCAAGTGGCGAGGGGTGTTCGAATTCTCAGCGCGGAACGTAGGACCGAAGGTGTAGATAGCACCCAGGGCGGTAGCTCCCAGCTCACCCTCCAGCTGACCAGAAACGGTCAGCGAGGTCTGCTCGCCAAAGAAGTCGTCGTCATAGATTATCTTTCCGTTCTCGTCCTTCTTCAGGTCATAGAGGTTCTTGGTGGTAACCTGGAACATATTGCCTGCTCCCTCACAGTCACTGGCAGTAATCAGCGGGGTGTGGAAATAGAAGAATCCATGCTCGTGAAAATAGGTGTGGATAGCCATCGCCATATTGTGACGAATGCGCATCACGGCACCAAAGGTATTGGTACGCAGACGCATGTGGGCGTTCTTGCGCATCACCTCAAAGCTCTGACCCTTCTTCTGCATAGGATAGTCGTTGCCACAGAGTCCATAGACCTCTAACTTGGTGGCCTGAATCTCTGAAGACTGACCAGCACCCTGGCTCTCTACCAGTGTACCCTCGGCACAGATGCAGGCACCTGTGGTGATATCCTTCAATACCTGCTCGTCAAACTTCGTGGGGTCAACGACCACCTGCACATTCTTGATGGTAGAACCATCGTTCAGCGCAATGAAGTCAACGGCCTTCGACGAACGGTGGGTACGCACCCAGCCTTTCACACAAACCTCCTTACCATATTCTGTGCTCTTCAGCACATCAATTATTTTCGTTCTTTTCATATATCTTAAATTAGTAATTAGAAATTATGATTACTCTCTATGCTAAATACAAGCATGTAGTAACCGCTATAATTCCGAGCTTGAACATATCATAATTTCTAATTTCTAAATCCTAATTTATTAATTACTCATATGCACCCATGCGCAGGCGGTCAACCTCTTCCTCGGTCAGGTAGCGCCAGTCGCCACGACGAACATTCTTCTTGGTCAGTCCGGCAAACTGTACGCGGTCAAGTTTGGTTACCTTGTAGCCCAGACTCTCGAAGATACGACGTACGATACGGTTCTTACCAGAGTGAATCTCGATGCCTACCTGCTTTTTGTCGGTGTCGCTAGCGTATTCAATAGCATCTGCCTTGATCTCACCATCGTCGAGTGTGATACCCTCGGCTATCTGCTGCATATCGTGAGCAGTAACGGCCTTATCAAGATGTACGTGATAAATCTTCTTCTTCAGGAACTTAGGATGTGTCAGCTTTGAAGCCAAGTCACCATCGTTGGTCAACAACAACACACCCGTTGTGTTACGGTCCAGACGACCTACAGGATAGATGCGCTCAGGACAAGCGTTCTTCACGAGGTCCATCACGGTCTTACGCTGCTGAGGATCGTCGCTGGTGGTTACATAGTCCTTGGGCTTGTTAAGCAATACATATACCTTCTTCTCCATGGTGACAGGTTGGTCGTGGAACTTCACCTCATCAGTGCGCAGTACCTTTGTACCCAGCTCGGTAACAATCTCACCATTCACGGTGACAACACCTGCCTGGATGAACTCATCAGCCTCACGACGACTGCAAACACCTGCATTAGCCAGGAACTTGTTCAGACGAATAGGCTCATTGGGATCGAAGTTCTCCTCCTTATACTCAATGCGCTTCTTCATGCTATACTTAGCATTGGGATCGTAGCCAGGGGTATGCTGACGGGGGCCCTTCTTATAAGGAGCTGCTCCGTAAGGCTTGCCATAGCCAGCCTGCTGGGGACGACCGTAGCCACTGCGTGGCTGACCGTACTCACTATTGGGCTGAGGACGACCGTAGCCACTGTGTGGCTGACCGTACTCACCATTGGGCTGAGGACGACCATAACCACCCTGTTGGGGACGACCGTAGCCTCCCTGCTGACGGGGCTGATAACCACCGCGAGGAGCATAGCCTCCCTCACCCTCCTGTTGCTGATTGTAGCGAGGACGAGGCTGGTAACCACGTGGCTGACCGTATTCGCCTTGTGACTGACCATACTGCTGACGGGGACGGGGCTGATAGCCACCGCGTGACTGGCCATATTCGCCTTGAGACTGACCGTACTGCTGACGAGGACGAGGCTGATAGCCACCCTCGCTGTTATAGTTGTTACGAGGACGATAACCACCACGCTGAGGAGCTGCACTCTGCAAACCTGCGCCAAAGCCCTCAGGGCGGAATCCACCCTCGTCTTGATTCTGATTACGATTGAATCCTCCTTGTGCGTTGTAGGGACGTGGTTGATGAATACGTGGACGTGGTGAGCGTCCTGGACGATAACCCTGATAGCCACCCTCATGACTTGTTGTGTTTTGCTGCTCGTTAGTGAGCTCTTCGTTTTTCTTTTCGTTTTCGAATTCCATAATTTTTTTCTTTTTTTGTTTTTAGGAGCGCCTCACGGCTCTCTGTTTGTGTTGTTTTAACTATTCACTATTCACTGTTCACTATATTCCTGTATAATTCATTGGCGTGATAGCCATTAATTCCTCCTTTACTTCGTCGCTGACCTCCAAACCCTGAATAAACTCATGGATAGTCTCTTCGGTCATCTTCTGGTTGGTACGCGTCAAAGCCTTCAGTGCCTCATAAGGATGCTGATAGGCCTCACGGCGCAGAATGGTCTGAATAGCCTCAGCCACAACAGCCCATGTGTTATCCAAATCTTCCTGCAACTTCGTCTCGTTGAGAATCAGCTTGCGCAGTCCTTTCAAGGTACTCTGGATGGCGATCATGGCATGACCCATAGGCACTCCGACATTGCGCAATACCGTCGAGTCTGTCAAGTCACGCTGCAAACGGCTTACAGGCAATTTCTGTGCCAAGAATTCCAGCACGGCATTCGCCATACCCATATTACCCTCAGAATTCTCGAAGTCGATGGGGTTCACCTTATGTGGCATAGCACTCGAACCTACCTCGCCAGCCTTAATCTTCTGCTTGAAATACTCCATAGAGATATACATCCAGAAGTCACGGTCCAAGTCAATGATAATGGTATTGATGCGACGCATGGCATCAAAGATGGCACCCAACCAGTCGTAGTTCGAAATCTGCGTGGTCCACTGTTCACGCTCCAATCCCAGCTTCTCGCTAACAAACTGATTGCCGAACTCACGCCAATCATACTGGGGATAAGCTACATGGTGAGCATTATAGTTACCTGTAGCACCACCAAACTTAGCGGTAATAGGAGTATCTTTCAGTCCGCGCAACTGCTCTTCCAGACGATAGACATAAACCATGATTTCCTTGCCCAGACGAGTGGGAGAA
>Ga0310695_10007595_pt1 | contig 17245 bp, 15 predicted proteins | sample RumenRJG_04DNA_FD_203882 | JGI IMG/M metagenome (GOLD analysis project Ga0310695, IMG submission 203882) | Bovine rumen microbial communities from Lethbridge, Alberta, Canada - RJG_04 (v2) (version 2) | ecosystem: Host-associated > Mammals > Digestive system > Stomach > Rumen | place: Canada...
ATGCAATCATGCGATTTATGAAATACAAGGGGCCGGAAATTGGGAAGATCGAGGCCCATGACGAAAGAACAAAAGAGAGTTATGCCAGCAACCCGGACATCGATCCAAGCCGGACACATCTGAATTTCCATCTGGTCGAACCTCAGGGGCGGTACCGGGCAGAGGCCGAACGGCAGATCAGAGAAGCAGGATGCCGAACCCGGACGGACAGCGTGCGACTGGTGGAGACGGTGATCACCGCCAGTCCTGAGTTTTTCCAGAATAAGAGTATGAAGGAAATCAGAACCTTTTTCCGGGAGGCATTGGAGTTCATCAAACAAAAACAGAATCCGAATACCATCATTTCAGCCGTGGTGCATATGGACGAGAAAACGCCCCATATGCACCTTTCTTTTGTCCCGCTGACGGAAGACGGCAGACTTTCGGCAAAAGAGATCATCGGTAACAAGAAGAAACTCACCAAGTGGCAGGATGCCTACTGGAAGCATATGGTCAAAAGGTTCCCGGAACTGGAACGCGGCGTAAGCGCCAGTGAGACCGGAAGGGACTATATCCCTCCCCGGGTCTTCAAAGAGATGACACGGCTCAATAAACAAAGGGAGAAGCTGGAGGGGCTGCTCTCTGAGGTCAATGCCTTCAATGCAAAGGCTAAGGCTGCCGAGATCGGTAAGGTGCTGGATAAGTATATCCCAAGTGTAGAGAAGATGAGCACGCAGGTCCGGAAGTACAGCAAGGTTTTCGGTTCCATGAAGGCTGAAAACGCGGCTCTTGAGCTGCAAAATGAAACTCTGTCCGCTGAACTGAAAGAATCGCAGCAGGAAAGTATCCTGAAAAAAATGGCAGATCTGAAGCTGCAGCATGACTACGAGGAAGCCGTTTCCCTTCTGGAACGAATCCCGCCGGAGGTGCTGGCAGCTTATGCTGATAGAAGCTCACCGGACAAGCTCCATGAACTGGAACCGGGGAGGTGATGCCTTTGCTGAAAGATAACCGCTATAGGGATCTGGAGTGTGTGATTCATTTTGGGGATAACAAAAAGCAGGTTATGCGTGAATTCCAGGATAAACGGATAAAGCTTGCGGCGAGGTTTATCCAGAAGCAAGACATCGCCGCGCTTCGGCAGATCGATCTCCGGGAGTATCAGAAAGTCAGCTGATCTTAAGAGCTTCGCGATGCCTTTCAAAATCATCCAGAGGGATTTCTGAGATAACAGCAGATTCCCTCTGGATTTTTTCATTTTCTATGCTATAATGCGTGTGTGATAAAGAAAAATAAGGAGGTGATTCTTTGAAAAAGAATGATCATACAAAACAAGATGATCGTGCTGTCGTGATCTATGCCAGGAAATCAAAGATCACCCACAAAGGCGACTCCATCGCCAACCAGGAGGAGTACTGCCGCGAATATGCCAGGCTGCATCTGAAACTCCCGGTAAACTACGAATTCAAGGTGTACGAAGACGAAGGAAAAAGTGGCTTCTATGCCGACAGGCCTGATTTCCAGCGAATGATCCGCGACGTGGAACAGAACAAGATCCGGGCTATCGTCTGCTATAAACTCGATCGTATCAGCCGTAAGATGTCCGATCTGACCACGATGATCGACTACCTGAACAAGCATAATGTTGCCCTGCTGATCAGTTCCAACAACCTGAATACGCAGGACAGCAATTCCAAGATGATGATTCAGATGCTTGGCATCATTGCGGAATTCGAACGAGATGTCATCAAGGAGCGTATCACTGACAACCTGATTGAGCTGGCTAAGGATGGACGATGGATGGGTGGCATCCCGCCGACGGGCTTTTCGGTAGACCGGTCCCAGCATGGCAGCGGCAGCAAGAAGAACGGATATGCCTATCTCATTACTATCCCTGAAGAAAAGAGCCTGGTGCAGCATGTGTTTCAGGCGTTCCTTTCTAGCAGAGGCTACAATGCGGCTGCCCGGAAGTTAAATGCGGAGGGATACCGGACAAAGACCGGCCTTCCCTTCAATACGCAGTCAGTAAGAGACATCGTGACGAATCCGGTCTACTGCAGCGCAGATCAGGATGCTTATCGCTACTTCATCGAACATGACGGTGATGTTTACGGTGAAGAAGCGGATTATGACGGCCTTCATGGGATATCGGTGTACAACCGCACCCGGCAGATGCGGGAGGAAAGCGACGACTCGACTTTCTTGCATCCCGAGTTCAGCCGAACGATTCAGGAGAAGGATATCGATGAATGGATCATTGCGATCGGACGCCATGAAGGTTTTATTGAAGGTAAGGACTGGGTGACAGCGCAGACCTTAACGCTGGATATTGCTGACCGCTATAACAGGCCACATCGGGCGACCAATGCATTGCTGGCAGGTCTCATTTACTGCCCGTTGTGTCATCAGCGTCTGAATGTGGTCTCCGAAAGCGGACGATATACACACGGTAAGCCCCGGTTCAAATACGCCTGTCCGAATGCGGTCCGGAAGGGTGCCTGTAATTATCAAGCGGTTCACGGGGTGGAGTTTGATGAGTATATCGTAGAAAAGCTGTCATCGCTGTCTGATGAGGAGCAGAACTATTATCTTACCAATATCCAGCGCCAGATTGACCAGGCTGTCAAGGGGGATAAGACACAGCAGGAGATCACTTCGCTTCAGAAAGAGATCGACCGCCTAGACCGGGATATCAAGTCGCAGGTCAAAGCATTGCGGACGGCTTCGGAAACCACCAGACCGTACCTTGAGGCGGATGTCAATGAGATGACCGAAGAGATCTTTGCAAAACGCAAGACACTCTCGAAGCTTGAGATGGACCTGGAAGACCAGCAGGCTCATATCAGAGAATATGAAAAAATCAAGGATATACTATTGTCCTTCAGTGAGCTTGTTAAGAATGCGGAGCCAACAGAAATCATATCGCTGATTGCCAGCATCGTCGAGCGCGTTTATGTTACCCGAGACGGGAAAACCGAAGTTTGCCATATTTATATCAAGGGCTGCGTTACCGAAGACTATTCAGGTGAGGAAGACTATTTTTTCAGGCGCAGCGGCATCCTTGAGACAGAATCAGAGGAAGCTTCAGTAAAAGTATTCTCCGAAGACGGAGAAATGTGTGATTCTGAAGGGTGTCGCAAACTGCATTCACACCTTTGCCGGAGTCCAGCTTCGAGCAGAATGCAGCAGACAGATGAATCAGCTGCGAATCAAATACGGCAAAGATTATGAGCAACCGACTGCTGTTCCTATGCTGACGGATGCCTACAATCTTCCGGCAAGGAAGGTCGTTCATATCGTCGGCCCGATCGTAGAAGGAAGATTGACAAAAGATCTAGAGCAGGATCTGGCGGACTGCTACAAAAACACGCTCGACCTGTGCCTGGAGAATGGTATAAAGTCAGCTGCTTTTTGCTGCATCTCCACAGGCGTTTTCCGCTTTCCAAACAAGCGGGCGGCTGAGATCGCAGTACAGACCGTGACAGGATGGCTCACGAAGTATCCGGATGCTATGGAAAGAGTGATCTTCAATGTTTTCAAAGATGAGGACAAAGCATATTATGAAACAGAATTACAATGAACTTCCGAACGGATACCTGGAATCCATCAACCGGGGAATCCAGGCGGTCCGCAGTTTTAGAGGCGGCATGAGCAGAGGAAAACTCTCCCGCGAGGAAGCTATCGCAAAGCTGAAAAATGAAATTGAGATAGCCGATGCCATCGTGATCGGGGCCGGTGCAGGCCTCTCCACGGCAGCAGGTTTTATCTACAACGGTGAGCGGTTTGAAAAGTACTTTGAAGATTTCGCGAGAAGGTTCGGGATCCGGGATATGTATTCCGGCGGTTTCTATCCCTTCCCGGATGCGGAGACCCGCTGGGCCTGGTGGGCCAGAAATATATACATTAACCGCTATGTCCCGGCTCCGAAGCCCGTCTATCAGAATCTCCTGTCACTGGTAAAAGACAAAGATTATTTCGTCATCACAACGAACGTGGATCATCAGTTCCAGACGGCAGGGTTTGATAAAAAGCGGCTCTTCTACACGCAGGGTGATTATGGTTTATTCCAAAGCGTAGATCCGAGGATCCGGAAAACCTATGACAACGAAGAATGGGTCATGAAGGCAATGGAAGCCCAGGGCTTTGTCAGAGATTCTGAAAATGTCTTCCAACCGCCGAAGGACGGGACACTTCTGATGCGGATCCCGACGGAACTGATCCCCAAATGCCCGGATGACGGTTCGGATGTGACCACAAATCTTCGCTGTGATGATTCATTCGTTGAGGATGAAGGCTGGAAGAGAGCGTCGGCAGCCTATTCCGATTTCTTGAGAAGGCATGAGAAGCTGCATGTGCTTTATCTGGAGATCGGCATAGGAATGGGAACGCCTGTTATCTGCAAATATCCTTTCTGGCAGATGACGAATGACAATCCGAAAGCAGTCTACGCCTGCCTCAATTATAGCGAAGCCTACTGCCCTGTGCAGATCGAAAAACAGTCTATCTGCCTCGATGGCGACAGCGCAGAAGTGATAGAGCAGCTTCTGTAAGAAAACAAAAAAAGAGAAAAGTAACCCGGAGTCAGATGTCGGTTTTGCCGATGTCCGGCTTCGGGCCCTTTTTGTTTTTAAGGACCGTAATCGCTTATAAGGAAGATGGTGTAAAGCATCATTTTCTGGATAGTTACTAATGGGATGCTATCGCTATAGGAAATATCCTGGACAAGCTGAAATAAGAATACGGGATCCAAATACATAACGCGTCTGATGAACGCCTCTTTTGAGGAACATCAGGCGCGTTTTAGTTATCCGGTATCATCGCCGGCCTTCAAGATGTGTAAAAGACGGCTTTCCTCTTGATTATCTTCCGCGCGTGGAATATAATAAAAGTGGTTAGGTATAACTAACACAAAGGAGATCCTATGTTTATTAATGAGTATGGCCTGACGAAGGATAGCATCAGAAGCTGAAAGAGATCGCAGCCGATCTGATTGAACCTGATGACACGGTGGAAGTAAAGAGGTTTCTAAGGAGGATCGAAGATGGGACTGTTTAAAAACTATGTGAGTCAGACCCGGAAACCCGAAGGATTCTTAGGGAAGATGATGCTGGGCGGAATGAACTCCGGGCATGCGAAGCTTGCAGACTGGGGCTTTACACATTTGCCTGCAATCACTCCGGACAGAGCGGTGGACCTGGGCTGCGGCGGCGGACGGAACGCAGGTGAGCTTCTGAAGAAATATCCAAAAGCACATGTGACGGCGGTCGACTATTCCGAACTGTCCGTGGAGAAAACAAAAGAATATAACAAGGCCATGATCTCAGCGGGGCGGTGCGAGGTTCTGCAGGGGGACGTATCAGAGCTCCAATTCCCTGCCGGGTCATTCGATCTGGCAACGGCGTTCGAAACAGTTTATTTCTGGCCGGGGCTGGAAAAGTGCTTTGCGCAGGTCGCAAAGGTATTGAAGCCCGGCAGCTATTTTATGATCTGCAACGAATCCGATGGGACCGACCCCGCGAGTCTGAAGTTTGAAAAGATCATCGACGGCATGAAAAACTATACGGCGGAGGAGATCGGGGCCGCGCTGAAAGCTGCGGGTTTCTCTGAAGTTACGAGCGATCATCATCCGTCCAGGCCATGGATCACAGTGCTGGCGAGGAAATAAGAGAAGGAGCGCAATTTGGACATAATAGAAAAGAGGTAATATATGAAAGAAAAGAAAAAAAGCGACCTGGCTGTGCTGCTTGGATATACCGGCAGCTATAAGGGCCTGACATTCCTGGGCCTTGGACTCTCCGCAGCTGCCATGGTGCTCGGGATGCTCCCGTACATCTGCATCTGGCTTGTTGCACGGGATCTGATCGCCGTCGCACCGAACTGGACAGAAGCTGCAGGAATCGCGAAATACGGCTGGATGGCCTTTGGATTTGCCGCAGCAGAGATTGTTGTTTATTTCGCGGCACTCATGTGTACGCATCTGGCGGCCTTCCGGACGGCTTCCAATATCCGTAAAGCCGGAATGAAGCATCTCATGAAGGCTCCTTTGGGCTTCTTCGATTCCAATGCTTCCGGGCTTCTTCGAAACCGTCTGGACGGAGCAGCCTCCGAAACAGAAACCCTGCTTGCCCACAACCTGGCAGACATCGTTGGAACTGTGGCCATGTTTATTGCCATGTTGGTCCTGATGTTTGTTTTTGACTGGCGTATGGGGGCCTCCTGCCTGCTGGCAGCAGTTGTCTCTGTCATGGCCATGGCCACGATGATGGGCGGAAAAAATGCCGGGCTCATGGCGGAATACCAGGCAGCCCAGGATGTAATGAGTAAAGCGGGTACGGAATATGTCCGCGGGATCCCCGTGGTCAAGGTGTTCCAGCAGACCGTATATTCCTTTAAGGCTTTTAAGCAGGCTATCGAAGATTACAGCGCAAAGGCAGAGCATTATCAGGCGGATGTCTGCAAAGTGCCCCAGTCCGTGAACCTGACCTTTACCGAAGGAGCCTTTGTCTTTTTGGTTCCGGTGGCACTCTTTCTGGCACCGGCAGCGCTTAAATCCGGCCGCTTTGCTTACTTCGTCACCAATTTTGCTTTCTATGCGGTGTTTTCTGCCATCATCTCCACAGCGCTGGCCAAAATCATGTTTGCTGCCAGCGGCATGATGCTGGCCAGCACGGCACTTGGAAGGATCAGCGAGGTCATGAGTGCACCAGTCCTTAAGGTCACAGACAATCCCCAGGTTCCGAAAGACAACAGTGTGGAATTTAAAGATGTAAGCTTTACTTACGCCGGAGCAGAGATCCCTGCCCTTGATCATGTATCCTTCAAGGTGGAACCTGGACAGACGATAGCCCTGGTCGGGCCTTCCGGCGGCGGCAAAACAACGGCAGCGAGCCTCATTCCCCGGTTCTGGGATGTCACTTCGGGCAGTGTTCTTGTGGGTGACATCGATGTCAGAGATACAAATCCTCATGTGCTGATGAGCCAGGTGGCTTTTGTCTTCCAGAATAACCGTCTGTTCAAGACCAGCATTCTGGAGAATGTCAGGGCCTCCCGTCCGGAAGCGAGCCGTGAGGAGGTGCAGGCAGCGCTTACTGCAGCACAATGCGATGATATCCTTGAAAAGCTGCCGGACGGTATGGATACAGTCATCGGGACGGAAGGAACTTATCTTTCCGGCGGCGAGCAGCAGCGTGTGGCACTGGCAAGAGCCATCCTGAAAGATGCGCCGATCGTTGTGCTGGATGAGGCTACCGCCTTTGCCGATCCTGAAAACGAAGCCAAGATTCAGAAGGCCTTTGCAGCGCTTACAAAAGGACGCACGGTCATCATGATCGCCCATCGACTGTCCACTGTCGTCGGCGCGGACAAGATCATCGTACTGGATAACGGAAAGGTTTCCGAGGAAGGAACCCATACAGAGCTGGTACAGGCAGACGGCCTGTATGCCCGGATGTGGAAAGAATATAATCAGGCAGTTAAATGGCGGATCTCGCAGGTGGATCCCACAGAGGCTGCATCCGCCAGAAAGGGGGTGCAGTAATGTTCGGAAAAGATTTTCAGCGTAAATACGCGCTTACCGATCAGGGCATAAAGAACACAAAACAGGGGACGATCTTCACTGTGATCGTGAACCTTGTGGTCATGGGCGGAATGGGCATCCTGTATCTCCTCATGACGAAGTTCATGGACACATTAACGACCGGTGCGCCGCTTCCGAATGCCCTTACCTTTATCCTGCTGGTGATTGCCTTCGTGGTCCTTTCCCTGATCACACATATGCAGCAATATCGCACGACCTATGGCCTGGTATACAGCGAAGTCAAAGCGGTCCGCATCAGCATTGCCGAGCGCTTAAGAAAGCTTCCCCTCGGCTATTTCGGGAAGCGCGATCTTGCGGATCTGACAGAGACTATCATGGGCGATGTGAACCGGCTGGAGCATGTCTGGTCCCATTGCCTGGGATATTTGTATGGATCATATATTTCTACCGCGATTATTGCTGTCGGACTCTTTATTTATAACTGGAAGCTTGCTATCGCCTGCCTGTGGGGCGTTCCAGTGGCTTTTGCTCTCCTTTTCGGAAGCCGCAGGCTGGCAAAGAAAAATTCAGAGATCACAAAAGCAGCGGGAATTCAGGTGTCTGACGGCATTCAGGAAACCCTGGAAAACATCCGGGAGATCCGTGCTTCGAATCAGGAAGACCGCTTCCTGCAGGAGCTGAATGACAAGATCGACCGCCACGAAAGAACGATGATCCGCGGCGAGCTGTCCACCGGTATTTTTGTCAACGCAGCCAGCGTGATCATGCGCCTTGGTGCAGCGACAACGATACTGACAGGTACGAGCATGATCCTTTCCGGCCAGATCGATTTCATGCTGCTGTTTATGTTCCTGTTAGTGATCACCCGTGTCTATGCGCCTTTCGACCAGGCGCTGGCCCTGATCGCCGAGATGTTCATGTCCCAGGTTTCCGCCAGCCGCCTGATGGAGATATACGATGCGAAGACCGCCGATGGGGCCGACAGCTTTGCACCGGATGGACATGATATCGTCTTTGAAAATGTGAGCTTTGCTTACAACAATGAACAGGTCCTGCGTGGTGTAAGCTTTACAGCGAAAGAGGGCGAAGTGACCGCACTGGTCGGCCCTTCCGGCTCCGGCAAGAGCACCTGCGCCAGGCTTGCTGCAAGACTTTGGGATGTCGACAGCGGTACCATCCGTGTCGGCGGCGTGAACATAGCAGATATCGACCCGGAAACGCTGCTTACCGATTACTCCATGGTGTTCCAGGATGTGGTATTGTTTGACGATACCGTGATGGAAAATATCCGCCTGGGCAAGCACGGCGCTTCAGATGAAGAGGTTCTGGCCGCCGCCAGAGCAGCCAACTGTGACGAGTTCGCAGAGAAGCTTCCGCAGGGCTATGCCACGCCCATCGGAGAAAACGGAGCGAAGCTCTCCGGAGGAGAACGTCAGCGAATCTCTATTGCCCGTGCACTTTTAAAGAATGCACCGATCGTGCTCCTGGATGAAGCGACGGCTTCTCTTGACGTAGAGAATGAGACTAAGGTGCAAGGCGCGCTGTCACGGCTGCTCTCAGGAAAAACGGTGCTGGTCATCGCCCACCGTATGCGTACTGTGGAAGCGGCGGATAAGATCGTTGTTCTTTCGGATGGTAAGGTGGCTGAAGAAGGAAGTCCGGCAGAACTCTTTGCAAAAGAAAACAGCCTTTTCAGACGTATGACGCAGCTGCAGAATGCCAGCGCAGGCTGGAGCATCTGATGCCAGGAAAGGATACTGTACAAATACGTGAATGGGCAGGCAATCCAAAAGAAGTTCATGCCGGAAAGAGTATCGTCCGCATATTCTCAGGCATCGAATGAAACATCATCTGCACCACGGTTTCTGCAGAGGTGATGTTGTCCGTCAGTACCCATTCCTGGGTCATGCCCACGGCCCCCATACAATAGAATCGAATGCTATAGGCAAGCTGAGTATCGAGAATATCGGTACCCAGCTTTTCTTTTGCAAGCTCGGTATAACGGCGGACAAAGTATTCCGGCATGTAGCGCCAGAGGGCATTCTGGGAAGAATCTTCATAGGCACGCCTGTAGAACAGACTGGTCCGTTCGGCTGCGTGGGAAGGGCTTCCGGGACGCCTCTCGCAGATATCGATAGCTATCTTTCCCACTTTCCAGTATAATTAACCTTGACCATTTCAAACATGGGAAAGGAAAGGAAGACAGAAATGACCAATCGACAGAAAATCGCAACAGCACTTACCATCTGCGCAGCTATCGTCTTTATTATCGCTGCCGCCATGTGGATCCGCAATTCCGGGAGCGCGGGCACTGCAGCAGGTGCGGCCGCACCGCTGACCCGGTACTGGACGGCAGATTCTGCGCCGGCACAGGAGCTCCGGGATTATGTGACCAAAGTGACGAATCCGGACGACAGGGAAAACTTTATTCCGGAACGGGACCGCATCGCCGTCTTTGACATGGACGGGACGCTGGCCTGCGAGACCTACTATACCTATTACGATACCATGATGTTTATCGATTACTGCCTGAATGCGCATCCGGAGCGGGTTTCCGATGAGCTGAAGGACATTGCGGCGGCCATTCAGCCGGGATATCTGGCGGACGAGACGCTGGCAAGAAACTTTGCGAAGGCATTTGCCGGCATGACGATGGAGGAATTCTATCAGTATGCCACCGACTTCGGACAGAAGGAGACCGCAAGCTTTCACAATATGAAGTACGGCGAGAACACCTATCTTCCGATGGTGGAGCTGGTAAAGTATCTTTATGACAACGGATTTACAATCTATGTGATCAGCGGAACGGAGCGCACCACCACCCGCGCGGTTGTGGCCAATTCTCCCCTCGGAGAGTATGTCACCCCGAATCACGTGATCGGCACGGATTTTGAGGTGAAGCAGAAGGGGCACGAGACCGAATCCTCCAACATGAATTTCAAATATGCGGACGGGGACGAGCTGGTGCTGACCGGAGGCTTTATCCAGAAGAACCTCAACGGCAACAAGTCCATCTATATTCAGCGGGAAATCGGACAGCGCCCGGTGCTGGCCTTCGGCAACAGCGGAAGCGATACCAGTATGATGAACTATACCATCGACAGCCGGAATCCCTATCCGGCGCAGGCCTATATGGTCGTTGCCGATGACAATGTCAGAGAGTGGGGCAAGCAGAACTGGGAGGAGAAATCTGCGGAATATATCGCCAAAGGATATATTCCGATTTCCATGAAAAATGACTTTGCCCAGATCTATCCCGAGGGCGTAACACCGGCCGAAGAGCAGTATCATCCGGCTGAAGAGCAGGAGGAGCTTGCTCCTGCCGCATAATGACACATTATAACAAGGGTGTCCGGTGAGCTGCACATTCAGGAGATGCCGGAGGACTGGGGCGTGGAAGGACTGTCCAGCTGACTCACCGGCGATTATTGAGGGAGAAACCTATGGGACACCTTACATCGAGAGATGCCTACCGGAATCTGGAAGACCGCATCAACTGGTTTACCCAGGGGGCGCCGGCCTCGGAGACCCTGACGAAGATTCTGGAGGTTCTGTTTACGGAAAAAGAGGCGAAGTGGGTGGCGATGCTGCCGATTCGTCCGTTTACCCTGAAGAAAGCGGCAAAGATCTGGGGCACCACCGAGGCGAAGGCGGAAAAGCTTTTAGACCGGCTCTGCGAGAAGGGACTGATGGTGGACTCTTATTACCAGGGAGTCCGCCGTTTTGTGCTGCCGCCGCCCATGATCGGATTCTTCGAGTTTTCGCTCATGCGGACCCGCGGAGACATTGACCAGAAGTATTTAAGCGAACTGTTCTACCAGTATATCAATGTGGAGGAGGACTTCATCAAGAACCTTTTCCTGGACATGGATACGAAGCTTTCCAGGGTTTTTGTGCGGGAGTCGGTGCTTCTCTCGGATAAGGCCAACCACATTCTGGACCACGAGCGGGCGGAGCACATTATCGATGAGGCGGAGTATGTGGGCGTGGGCACCTGCTTCTGCCGCCACAAGAATTATCATCTGGGCATTCCCTGCAAAATCGGCGCCCCCATGGAGACCTGCCTGACCTTTGACAACGTGGCCCGGTCCCTGGCGGAGCACGGCGGCTATACCCGGCTTATCTCGAAGGAGGAGGCAAAGGATATCCTGCAGATGTGCTTTTCCTATGACCTGGTCCAGATGGGGGAAAATGTCCGCGAACACCCGGCTTTCATGTGCAACTGCTGCGGATGCTGCTGCGAGGCGCTGGAGGCGGCCAGGAAGTTCGGCCCCATGCAGCCCATCGCAACAACAAACTATATTCCGAAGATAACAGAAGAAATCTGCATCGGCTGTGGGAAATGTGAACGGACCTGCCCGGTGAACGCCATTTCCATGGCAGAGCCTGCGGCATCCCGGGATGGGACGTCTGCGGAGGCCTGTCCGCCATCGGCGGCACCCGAAAGCAGGGCTCCGCGGAAGGGAAAACGCCCCGTTATCGATGAGTCTATCTGCCTCGGCTGCGGCCTCTGCGCAAAGAACTGTCCCACGAAGGCTATTGTCATGGAGCGGCGGCCCATCCAGGTGATTACTCCGGTCAACAGCACCCACCGGTTTGTGGCGCAGGCCATCGAGAAGGGAACACTGCAGAACCTGGTATTCGACAACCAGGCCTTTGCCAATCACCGGGCCATGGCGGCCGTCTTCGGCGTGATCCTTAAGCTCCCGCCCATAAAGCAGGGCCTGGCCAGCAGACAGTTCAAGTCGGTGTATCTGGACCGGCTGCTGTCAATGCAGAAAAAGCAGGAAACAGAAAAACGGAACTGAGGAAAACAGAAGGAGCTGAAATCATGCAGAATCTTTCCGAACGCACCGCTACCTTTACGGATTCTGTGATCCGGCGCATGACCCGGATTTCCCTGAAGTACGGGGCGGTGAATCTCTCCCAGGGATTCCCGGATTTTGACCCGCCGAAGGAGATCCTTGACCGTCTCACCGAGGTGGCCCATGAGGATTTTCACCAGTATTCCATCACCTGGGGAGCGCAGAACTTCCGGCAGGCCCTGGCGGAAAAGCAGTCCCGGCTCATGGGATTTTCCATCGATCCGGAGACGGAGATTGTGGTGACCTGCGGCAGCACCGAGGCGATGATGGCGGCCATGATGACCGTCACCAACCCCGGGGATAAGGTGATTATCTTTTCGCCCTTCTACGAGAACTACGGGGCGGATACCATACTTTCCGGCGCGGAGCCCATCTACGTGCCCCTTACGCCGCCGGCATTTACCTTTGATCCGGAGGTGCTGGAGGATGCATTTCGCCAGAAGCCCAAGGCTCTGGTGCTCTGCAACCCGTCGAACCCCTGCGGCAGGGTGTTTACCCGGGAAGAGCTGGAGACCATCGCGTATCTGGCGAAGAAGTATGATACCTATGTGATTACCGATGAGGTGTATGAGCATATTGTCTATGCGCCCCACCGGCATATCTACTTTGCCTCCCTGCCGGGAATGCGGGAGCGGACACTGTCCTGCTCGTCCCTTTCCAAGACCTATTCCATCACCGGATGGCGGCTGGGATATATCATCGCGCCGCCGGAGATCATCGACCGGGCGAAGAAAGTCCATGATTTTCTGACGGTGGGAGCGGCAGCACCGCTCCAGGAAGCCGTGATTCCGGGACTTTTGTTCGGGCAGGAGTACTATGATGACCTTCTGGCGAAATATACCCGCAAGAAGGAACTGTTCCTGCGGGGGCTGGATGATCTGGGAATTGTGCACAATGATCCGGAGGGGGCCTATTATGTCATGCTGGACATCTCGGAGTTCGGTTATGAGAGCGATCTGAGGTTCTGCGAAGACCTCGCCGGGAGAGTGGGTGTCGGCGCGGTTCCGGGCTCCAGTTTCTTTAAGGAGCCGGTAAACCACCTGATCCGGCTGCATTTTGCCAAAAAGGAGGAAACCCTCCGGGAAGCCCTGGACCGGCTGTCCGGCCTGCGGGCAGCGTTTTACTGATGCTTATGAAGAATAATTCTTATGCCAGGGGAATCCTCCTGGTCGCAATTTCCGCGGCATCCTTCGGGGTGCTGCCGATATTTACAAAATTTGCCTACCAGTACGGAACCGGAACGTATACCCTTCTGTTTCTCCGGTTCCTGGTGGGCGCCGTATTTATGCTGAGCCTTATAAGCATCCGGAGGATGCCTCTGCCGTCTGCCCGGGAGATTGGGATTTTTCTGCTGATGGGCGGCGTGGTGTATGTGGGCCAGTCCACGACATTCTTTCTGGCACTGCGCCATGCGTCCGCGGGCGTGGTGTCTCTTCTCCTGTACCTGTATCCGGCCTTTGTGACCGCCGGATCGGTCCTGTTTTTCGGGGAAAGGATCACGAAGCGGAAGCTTCTGGCCCTGGTGCTGGCTCTTATGGGCGCGGCGGTGATTGTGGCCGGAGAACTGCAGGCAAGTCCTCTGGGGGTGGTATTGGCCATCGCATCGTCGGTGATCTACACCTTCTATATTCTGGCCAGCTCAAAGCTGGTGCGGCCCGGCATGGGTCCCCAGTCTTCCGGATTTATCTTCCTGGGGGCGGCAGCGGTCTACGGGGTTCTCACCCTGGTCTCCGGGTTTCAGCCGCCCGCGGAGCCGGCGGGATACATCCCGGTCATCCTGCTGGGGCTTATATCCACGGTGGTGGCCATGGGAACACTCCTTGCGGGCATGGAGATCACGGGGCCCTCGGCGGCGTCGCTGGTATCCACCCTGGAGCCTCTGGTTACGGTGCTTCTCTCCGTGCTGGTGCTTCATGAGAAGCTGACATGGAATGTTTTTTTCGGCGGGGTTCTTGTGATGACCGCGCTGTTCATCACCGCGAAGCAGGAATAACTGTGCATGCCCGGCATTGGCCGGGGGGCCGGAATTATGGTATCATAGATGAATATTATTACAGAAGAAAGGAACTTGACTTACAGGAGGAACAGCATATGATTTACAGAGAATTTCAGGGAAAGAAACTGTCCGCGCTGGGCTTCGGCGCCATGCGGCTTCCGGTCATCGACGGGAATGACGCGAACATCGATGAGGCGGCAGCTCTCGAGATGGTGGATTACGCTTACCGGCACGGAATTAATTACTATGACACCGCCTGGGGTTACCACGGAGAGAATTCCGAGCTGGTGATGGGAAAAGCTCTTAAGCGCTATCCCAGAGAGAGCTTTTATGTGGCTACCAAGTTCCCGGGCTATGACCCTTCCAACTGGCCGAAGGTGAAGGAGATCTTCGAGAAGCAGCTGGAAAAGGTGCAGGTAGAGTACTTTGATTTCTACCTCTTCCACAATGTCTGCGAGATGAATGTGGACGCCTATCTGGACGATGAAAAGTACGGAATCTTTACCTATCTGATGGAGCAGAAGAAGAAGAACGGAAGAATAAAGCATCTCGGCTTCTCCGCCCACGGAAGCATCGAAACCATGAAGCGGTTCCTGGAGAAATACGGGAAGGATATGGAATTCTGCCAGATCCAGCTGAACTACCTGGATTACGACTTCCAGGATGCGAAGGGGAAGATGGAACTGCTCCGGGAGTACAACCTTCCGGTGTGGGTGATGGAGCCCCTCCGGGGCGGCCGTCTCTGCAGCCTTACCGACGAGGAGATGGCAGTTCTTCAGAAGGAGCGGCCGGATGCTTCCGCCACAGACTGGGCCTTCCGCTTCCTGCAGACTCTGCCGGAGGTGACCGTTACCCTGTCCGGCATGTCCAATATGGAGCAACTGGTGGATAATATCGTCATTTTCCAGGAGGAAAAGCCTCTGTCGGAGAAGGAGATGACAGCTCTTTCGGAAGTGACGAAGATGATGCTGGAGAAGAAGACCCTTCCCTGCACGGCCTGTCATTACTGTGTGAGCCACTGTCCGATGGAGCTTCCGATTCCGGAGCTTATCGCCCTCTACAATGAGCATGCCTTTACCGGCGGCGGATTTATCGCCCCGATGCTTCTTGCCACCTATCCCGAGGAGAAGAAGCCCTCGGCATGCATCGGCTGCAGAAGCTGCGAGACTGTCTGTCCCCAGACCATTAAGATTTCCGAGATGATGTCGGATTTCGCAGAGCGGCTGAAGGGATAATAAAGCGTTCGCATTTTCCGGAGAATCCGATATAATACCCTGAGAAGACAAAATGACCATTCTATGCTGACAACAGGAGGATATCATGCGCGAGATGAGAAGACAGGATCGGATGCTTTCCGAAGAGGAAGCTTATGAAGTGCTGGAGAAGGCAGATTACGGCATTCTGTCCACAGTCTGCGAGGACGGAACACCCTACGCGGTTCCTATGAGCTACGGGATGAAGGATGGCGTTATCTATATGCACTGTACCGTCGCAGGAGGACAGAAGATCGACAATCTGCGGTTCAGTCCCCGGGCCTGTTTTACGGCGGTGAGTGACACGAAAGTGCTGCCGGAGAAGTACGGAACTCTGTACCGGTCTGCCGTGGTATTCGGCAGTGTGGAGATTCTTGAGGAGAAAGACGAGAAGAGAGAAGGCCTTCGGACACTCCTGGAGAAGTATTCCGCCGACTATATGGAGGGCGGCATCAAATATATGGAAGCGGCCCTGGACAAGGTTTATATCCTTCGCCTTAAGATTGAGCAGATCAGCGGCAAGGGACGGAAGAAATAATTCACGGCGGACTTGCTGGTGACTTCAAAATACAATGACATGGTGGATTTAGCTTTATGAAATGGAAACAGACACTTCTGCCCCTTGTCACGGCGATGATCTGGGGAGCAGCATTTACGGCCCAGGCGCTCTGCGCAGAGCACCTGGGACCCTTCAGCATCAGCGCAATCCGGTTTTTTATCGCCTTTGTGGTTCTTTTTCCCTTCTGCATTATCCTTCGGCAGATGGGAAAGGGCATGGGCGGCATGCGGGAGGTTGTTCTTGGGAGTCTCCTCTGCGGGACGGCGCTGTTTCTCGCGACCAACGCCCAGCAGTATGCCCTGAACGCGGGAGCCTCCGCCAGCAAGGCGGGGTTTGTGACAGCCCTCTATATCGTACTGGTGCCCCTGGTGCAGATGATCCTGTTCCGGAAGGGCTCCTTTAAGACCTGGATTGCGGTGTTCATTGCCGTCATCGGCATGTACTTCCTTTGCATCAAGGAAGGCTTCACGGTGGAAACCTCGGATCTCTATCTTGTACTGTGCGCGGCCCTGTTCACGGGACAGATCCTCTTTGTGGATCATTTCTCGGAGAAGGTGGACGGCTTTACCTTATCCTGCGGGGAGTTCCTGGTGACATCCTCTCTGTCTGCGATTTTTATGTTTACACAGGAGACGGTGACCACCGAAGCCCTCCGGGCGTGCATGATGCCCATGCTCTATGTGGCCATCATGTCCAGCTGCGTGGGATATACCTTCCAGATTCTCGCCCAGCGGGACGGGGATCCGGCTCTCGTGTCCCTGCTCTTCAGCACCGAGGCCATCTTCTCGGCTATCTTCGGGGCTGCTCTTATGAATGACCGGCTGAGCAGCCGGGAATGGATTGGCTGCGGCCTTATGGTGGCGGCGGTGCTGCTGGCGGAGTGGCCGGCAAAAAAGAAGGAGAAGGTTTCTGCGGAAGCGTCGGCGGAGATGTAGCGGTGCTCAGGCGGCATTTTCCAAAAGAAAACATGAAAATACAATACTACTAAATATTAGTAAATAAATCACTTGATATTACTAATATTTAGTAGTATTTTTATTGTATGAAGTATGCATT
>Ga0310695_10007600_pt1 | contig 17232 bp, 10 predicted proteins | sample RumenRJG_04DNA_FD_203882 | JGI IMG/M metagenome (GOLD analysis project Ga0310695, IMG submission 203882) | Bovine rumen microbial communities from Lethbridge, Alberta, Canada - RJG_04 (v2) (version 2) | ecosystem: Host-associated > Mammals > Digestive system > Stomach > Rumen | place: Canada...
GCTGGCCGTTGACGAGTGTGGTGATGGGGTCACGGACGAGACCGGTGGAGAGTTCACCGGCATCATGCGCGGCATAGACATGGCCATCACTACCTACTATGGGATAGGTGCGGCCGTCTAAGACTCCACGGAAGGCCTGTACGTTACCTGAGTCATAGGTGAGCATACCGGTGGCGAGCTTGACGGCAGGACCGGCGGCATTGCTGTCTGTGCCTCCACCTCCGCCAAAGAGTGATGAGACCTTATTCATGGCGAAGGCGAGCAGGCCGTTAAGCAAGGCGGTGATGACGGCTATGAGCGGGATACCCCACCAGCCGAGGGAGCCTATGGTCTTAGCGGCACCGCCGGCTATTCCCATTAGGGTGTTGGCTTGGGTCTTGGCAGCCTCATCTTGTACCTCTTGAGCGGCTTGTGCTTTATGGCTTTCGACGGCTTGCTGACCAATCTCTGCCATACTCTTTGCAATAGCACCTTCAACTTCATTGGTCAGGACTTGACGAACCTCACCACCCTGCTCATCTGTTTCAGTTATCTCCTCCTGACGTTCTGATTCCAGACCCACGAGAGATGCAGTATTCTTTTTGATGGCCTTTGAGGTGAGACGGTCATTCATTTGCTGCATGATACGGCGTTTGGCGTACTCTGATGCCATCTCTACCGTTTGTTTCATGAATGCCTTTATCATCTCCTCTATTGCAGAATTGAATGCGTCACGAGAATCATAAGCATCATTATTCATGTTTGCAAAGACCTCACCTACTGCGGAGCCAAACTCCTCGACCGGTGACATAAGGGCGTACATATCATCTATGCGTTCCTTCATCTGAGAGGATATGGCCTTAACATAGGCCATCTCAGTTTCAAGTACGGCTATTTCCTGCTGCAGGAGGGTCTGAGCGTCGGCCTGATTCTTTGCAAGGTAGTCATAGTAACGGGCAGCGGCCTCCATCTTGAGACGGTATAACTCAATCTCAGGATCCTCACCCATAGAGGATACAAACGCTCCAGTACCATATTGGTCTGAGCGAGGAATATTGGTACCATTATCCTGAGCCTTTTGAACTGCGGCAGAGTGCTGGCCTACTCCGGATGCCAATATTGTCTGAGCTTGCTGACGGTTATCGAGGCTTTTGAAAGTATCTGAATTCTTCCATTGGAAGTCTATTATCTTTTTCTGGCGGTCATGAGCGCGTTTGAGGGCCTCGGTATAGTCATCGGAGTACTTGAGGAGTTCATTGTAGAACACCTGCATGTCATCACCGTATATCTCAAAGACGTGCTTGAGTTCTGATTCCTCCTGGTCCCAGTCCGGACCAAAGAGAATGCTCATGAGGGTTATGCGACCACCCTCACTCTGCGGGTCAAGGTTGTAGAGGTCAACTATATGCTCACGGGCGTTACGTAATACCTGCTCTATCTCTTTGGCGCGACGCGCTATAAGTTGCTCTGCCTCTTTACCTCCACCAAGGAGTGTGGCGGTCTGCTCATCGGTCAAGCCAAAGAAACCCATGTTCTCAAAGGACTGAGTGTAAGTGTCATTGGTCTTGGCGGTGTAGTTGTCCTCAAGGAGACGGCGGGTTATCTCATCACGATGCTTTTTAGAGGCTTTCTCATTAGCACCTTCATTGAGGGTGGAATTTTTCCAGATGGCATCTATGGCGGCATTCTGTACCATGCCGAGTTGACCGGACAACCGTTCTATGAGGTGACGTATGGCATCCGGGTCTGCATTAACAATGCTGTCAAGCAGCACCTGAGATTCATTGTATCCAATCTCATCGGCAACCTCACGCATATCATCGACCATTGTCTCTTTGAAGTCAGACCAGAAGTTGTTCTGACCTGCAAGGGCTTTGCGGGCCTGAGACAGAGCGACGTTCATGCGAGCAGTAATAGCATCAGTGGAGGCCTCTACGAGTGCGGAATCCCAGCTCTGCTCATTAGCGGTACGGAGAACCTCGTTTATCTGACGCTGGTAGAAATTCTTGATATTGTCTATGACAGCACGTACCTGGTCTTGAGCCTCTTTGAGTTGCTGGCGCATATCGGCTTTCTCACCCGCATCAGCGGCATCCTGATCAAGAGTTCCATTGAAATCAGGATTAACATATAGAGCACCAGAAGTGCGAATCTTTTCCTCAAGTTTCTTGATATTATCAAGTATTATAGTTTGCTCATTCTCATAGTCTTTAAGTTTCTGATTCTCTTCATTATACTTATGCCAAATCATAGCATCTGAAACCGCATCCATAGACACATAACCAGATATCATGGCTCTTTGATAAGGTTGCTGTTTTCGACGGATTTCCTCTTGGGCTGTCTTTTCTTGAGCCTTTTCTTGCTCGGCCTGAACAATAGGACGTTGAGCCTCTATATTTCCCTCTACGATTATCTGCTGCTCATAAAGTTCCTGTAGTTTATCCTGATAAGCACGAGCACGAGCTGTGGCGTATATCTCATCGGCCAGACGTTTATAGGCATCGGCAGCATTACCGGCAAGTATCTCCTCATTGGTAAGGTCATCAAAGTATTTAGAATACTTTGACTTTAATTCCATTGCAGCACGGATACGATCCTCTTGAGAGGCGGTAAGATCCTGAGTTGCCTCATAAAGACGTTTAATCTCGGCACGCTCACGAGCAGAAGCCTCAATAGCATCCTTTTCTGTCTGCTGTATTATGTCAAGAGACTTGGCGGCCTCACGATTGGCACGGGTATAATCAATAAGATATGTAATGAGAGTAGCCAATGCAGCGGCAACAAGACCTATGATATTCTTTTTAAAAGCAGCGTTGAGTTTATTTGTGGCTCCCTCGGCTGCCATAATGGCATTCCTCATCTCAACAAATCCAATAACGATCTTTTTTATAGCGGCAATAACACCATAAAACATTAGGTAGCGGATGAGTAACGGCAGAATACGAATAAGAACCTCGGCAGCCTTTATAATCATACCGAGAGAGGTCTTGACGCTCTCCATAGTAGTCTCACTCTGGGTCATTCGCAGAGAGAGGTTATACCATTCCTGAGCGAAGGTCTTTACCATATCAACTCCATCGGGGTTAATGAAGGCCTTAGTCCAGATATTGCTGGCACGCTCCATGAGAGCGGCTGCGGTCTCCTGTTGGATGTTATACTCTTGGGTAACGGCAGTAGCCTCGGCAAACGCTTTTTTAGAGACCTCAAGATGTGACTTGAGCATATCAACATTCTGTGCCATTGTTACCATGACGTTGGTAAGACGAGCACCCTCTGAACCCAGAGGCTTGAATACATCCTGCAGGGCATTCATGTTACCCTTTTCACGCATCTTTTCAAAGATGAGGACGAGAGCATCCATTGTGCGACCTGTTGAGTAGAGGTTGTTGATTGTGCCAGGTTCAATCTCAAGTGCTTTCTCAATAAGGTTATGATTCTTTTGCAGAGAATTGATAAGTTTACTGAATGCGGTTGAAGCGACCTCGGGCATAAGATACATGGCATCAGCAGCAGAACCTATAGCAAGCAACTGGTCTGTGGTGATACCTGCAGTACGGGCCATACCGGTGAGACGCTTGGTGAACTCTACTATATTACCGGAGGTGGCAGTAGATGTTGCTGACAACTGGAACATAGCGGAACCGACGGCCAGCATGGAACGTTCAACACCCATCTTAGGTATAAGACCCATTACCTCTGTTATCTTAGAGAGAGCGGTAAGAGCATCGGCACCGAGATCCTCTTTAAGTGCTACGTTCACCTGGTTAGCAGCGTTGACGAATCCTTCAAGGCCCTCAATACCATACTTACCCAGACCGAGCTTAGCACCGGCATAGGCGATATCGTTAAGTTCCTGAATGGTGGTGCGGGTATCTATCTTGGCGAGATTCTTAGTTAGGAGGTTGACATCCTCAATAGCAAGACCTGAGACCTTACGTATATTAGCAATCTGATCTGAGAGTTCAAAGTTCATCTTGAACAGTTGCTGCATCTTATCACGGGCAATAGAAACGAGTTGAAACAATCCGAAATAGGTGGTGATATTACGGATTGTTGTTTTCCATGCAGAGGCCTGGCCATTGATGCTATTAGTCATAAGACCCATCTCACCTTTGAGTTTGGATATCTGACCGGTGAGAGCCTCATACTTTTTGCGGAGTTCCTGAACCTTGGGAGAGTTGCCGGCAGTATGGCTCATCTCCTTTTCAACCTGCTTGAGGGCGGTGCGAAGTTGGGACAATGAGGCCTCTGAAAGACTCTTAACGACCTTATTAACCTTTTCCATATCAGTCTCACAATCTTTTATGGAAGAGGTGAGTTCATCAATATCCCTTTTCATCTGCTTGGCCTTAGCAGTACCAGCCTTGCCAGAATTATAGAGTTGCTGATAGGATTTAGTGAGTGCGTCTAAATCCTTTTTCATAGCACGAAGGGCCGCGGCGGGCTGACGGGTGTTACAAGTTATGACGACTTCTGTTTTACGATCCATAGCTATGAGGAGTTAGATGTTTACGACGTTGGCGATGAGGAGGTCTCCGTAGGCGGCGGTGATTATGAAGTTGACTACGGGACCGCTGCCCCAGGTGGGTGGGAGGTCATCATTGGTGATGGTAAGCTGACGGGTCTGGGGGATATCGGGCCAGTGGGAGGCGGGCCAGGCGATATCGGACTGACGGTCGGCAGGTGTGCGGGTATCTATGGGTTCACCATAGTGGCCGGTATAGCGAGACCATGACCAATCTGTACTGAGAAGGGAGTCACTTATATCAAAGTTGCCACAGAAGAGGTGAGGCATGAGATAGATATTGACGCTACCGGGATAGGCAGAGGCAGCAGTGACACGCTGACCGGAGGCGTTATAGAAACGTATCTCAAGGTCCTCTACTCCATAGACCATGTGCCAGACGTTGCTGACAGGGCTGGGTTCATCATCGGTAGAACTGTTGGCTACGAGATACCACTTGCAGCCTCCGTAGGTGACGGTGGGATATGTGCGGGTGGTACGGGCGTAGGTGGTGAGTTCACTCCACTCCCCGTGAAAGACCTCAGTTGCATAGGCGCGGGAGAGGACAAAGGAGGCGGAGGTGGTGTAGTTAACGGTAGTAATGCCGTCGTTGACCTGACGGGTGGCGGTGACGAGATACAAGGCTCCCTGCTCCGGGATGTCATTAAAGACAAAGTTGAGAGCAGAGGGGATGCCATCGGGGTACTGAGCGGCGATGGCGGCGTTCCAGGCGGCATCGGCAGCGGCATCGCCAGACTGGCGGGTTATGTGCATGACATAACCGGAGGCGATATAGGTACCCTCTATGTCACGCAGCGCAAAATCGGCACGGAGGGTCTCACCGGAGGCAATGGTACCATCGGGGCGAGAGAGGACTATCTGGATGCGGTCTGAGAAGCGGGTGAACTGATCAAGGGTGCCGTAGATGTAGGCGTTTTTGGTGACGAAACATTCGCCGGTGAACTCACGGCGGTGGACCTGACCATCCTCTATGGAGAGCATGGCGAAGCCAGTGAGGTCGCCTTGTGCACCTACAAAGTTGGCATCTTGCCAATCCCAAGTGCTGACACCCTCAAAGCGTGCGGTGTAGGAGGTGGTATAGACGGTGAACTTTTGACGTTCAGGATGATCAGCACCAGCGTATCCGGACTGGCTCAATACACTCCACTTGCTTGGAGCGGGCGACCAGGTGGCGGGGGTGGTTTCAAACTGACGCATGGCAACGGTGACGAGGCCGTTGACGAGGAGGATATCGCCATCCTGCGGTTGATAGTGTACGTCAGGCACGATATACTCTGTGACCTCATCGACAGTACGCTCTACGATATTAGCTACGTTGGTGACGCGGCAATAGATACTCTGGAAACCAGCGCGAGTGATCTGGCCGTGACGGTTATCGGAACTTACGGAAGCGTTCTGATTGTCATCTATGTTATGCCAGAAACCACGGAGGAGGTCATTGACGACAAACTCACCAGGCTCACCGTCATTGAGGTCAAGCACGAACTGGCAGGTATGGAGGGAGTCATCAAGGTCTATGATTTCCTTGACACGGCCTTTACCTGCGCTATCCCAACGGGTGCCTGAGAGTACCTCTATACTGTTATACTTCATGGTGGGTACGGAGAGGCCCTGAGAGAGTTCAAGGTTACGGGCTATTATGGTACCGTCATCATAGATGCGGACTCCAGAACGGGAGCCGATGCCTACCTGAATGTCTTTTACATAATCTCCTATGGTGGCGGTGCGTTTGAGGACGGTCTCACCACGGACTTCGAGGTTCTGGAGGAGGGTTATGTTACCGGCGGCAGTGTCATCGTGCGTGCGGGAGAGATAGCGTTTGTTTCCGAACGAGGGGGTGACGACACGGGTGTTGTTATCACTAAGGGTGTCATCATCGGCAACACCATCGAGGGTGTGGCCTCCGAGTACCAAGTTGGTGATGGTAGCCCAAGTAGCGGAGAGGCGGAGGAACACGGCCTCTGATATGGTCTTGATGAAGCGGACCATATCGGACGAGGCAATATACTCCCACCATGAGTCAGAGCCACCACCGGCAATAGCCTCATCGGATGCAAGGGTTCCGGAGTCTATGACCTGCTCCCACTCACGGGGACGGAGGACACCACTGACCTCAGAGGCCGCAATGATACCTTGGGTCCAGATGTAGTAGTAGTCTGTGGAGCCTATCTGCTGGCCGTTCTCATTACAGCCATAGATGTCAAGTTCCTCAAGAGGGAAAACGAACTGGGCTACGGAGTCAACGGCATCAGAGCGGGGTATGGCGATATAGACGTAGCGTTTGTTATGGTCATGAAAGACGGTGGGGCTGGCTACAAGAGTCCAACGGCGGTAATTGTGGCCGTTGTCATAACCAAGACCGGGGATGTCTTTCATGTAGCACAGGACCATGGCTCCAGTGGCACAGTTGGCATGGATATAGTCATTGTTGCCGGCTGCATTGAGTTGTATGAAGATGGCCGACGACGAGAACCAATAATCAGCAGGGCGGGCTTGGGTCATGGTGCTACGCTATTTGTTGGGGTGCGGGGTTAATGGTCAAGGGCAGGTATGGCGAACAGGACAGAGCCGGGAGCGTTGTTCTGAAACTTACGCTCGGATTTGGGTTGTGCCGGGGGTGCGGGGGCTACGTAGAGCGGTGAGGCATGGAGGGCTTTCTGCGCTTCCTCATCGGTGGGGAAGTCTCCCTGATGGACGGTGACATAATCTGTGAAGTTCTTGATGCCCATGACGGCCTCATTACGAGCTGTGACCTTACGCTCTTCTGTTACCTTGAGCACGGCACTGGTGGCTTCAAGGTATGAGGCGACGGTCTTACGGAGCATGTGTATGAGGCGAGCCAGGAAACGCTGTACGGGTTCGAGGTCACGGGGGTTGATATCATACCAGGCAGGAGTGTTACGGGCGTGGTCTATGAGGTACTCCATGAGGTCCTCACCTATGACGGGACCTATATAGGTCTCCTGAATGAAACGGAGCTCGGCGAGGAGTTGGATGAAACGCTCACGGGAGTCATAGATGTTATAGTAGTTCTGGAGGACTGAGGCGGAGGGTATGATAAGGCCTGCAGCAAGGTAGTAGTAGCGAGAGTTACGCCAGAGCTCTACTATGCGGGCTATCTGCTCGGCTGGGGTTGGATGGGGATCCTCCTGCTCTTGTGCGGGCTGTTGCTGGGTGTCATCCTGAGCATCGGAATCAGTGGTACCGGAATCATTTACGGTTTCGTTTACGACTGCGGAATCTGCATCTGTAGGAGATGCGGGGTCAGTCACGGGATCACTTACGGTTACGGTTACGGGCTCTGCGCCAGACTCAGGAGCGGAATCCTGAGTGGTACCATCTGAGACCGATGCAGGGGATGAGGGCTGCTGCTGAGTCCACTCCTCAAGAGCAACCAAGAGACGGTTGACGGCGGCGTGAGACTCTTTTATGCAGTTATTCTTATAGGCTATGATTGCTTCACGCTCGGCCTTGGGATAATCAGACGCAACGTTGAAGTTGACTCCGGAACCGTTAACGGAGACGGCCTGAATGTCTATGGAGCGACCAAGACCATCAAACGCAATGACACGCTGGCAGAGAGAGAGCAGGCGCATCATAGGCTCCATAGGCGTGGTGCTACGGACGGCATTGATGAAGTCACGGATACCATTCTCACTCTGCACAAGAGACGAGTAGTACTCTGTGATGGCGGTATGGAGAGCAGGTCCGAGTTTGTCTATGAGGAAGTCATACTCTGAACTGTCAAAATAACCGGCTATGGTGTCAAAGTTATCTATGGCATGAGCCGGGGTGTAGAGCCGGAGCTCCTCTACTGAACTGATGAGCATAGTTGGGTGGTTTTATTATACCCAAAAGTATGCTCGACAGGCGGGGAGTTAGGGACAAAAGGAAAATTCAGACAGACTCCCCCACTCCATTAAAACAGGGTGAGTTGCATACTGAACTCTTTGATTCTTTTGACGGCTAATTTGTAATAGTTTGGATCAAGCTCGAAGCCTACATAATGACGTTTCTCTTTGATGCACGCTACGGCTGTAGTTCCACTCCCAATAAAGGGGTCTAAGATAACCGATTGGGGGGGGGTAAATTTGGAAATTAAAGTGCGCGGCAGCATCATGGGGAAGGCTGCACGATGCTGGTTCTCATGATTCTTGTTTATACGTATGACGTTGCTCATGGTACCACGTTCAAACTGCGCATTATAAAACTGACGGCCCTTGCAGTCATTCTTGCTGAGAGCCAGAATAAGTTCATATTCCGAATTCAGGACACCTCCTTGTATGGCGGGCTCTCCATTACACTTATCCCAGATAAGGACCTCTTTGATGTTGTCAGCATACTTACCCAAGATGCGGAGTACTGCGCTTTTGTTACCGGTCACTATCTGGATGTTATAAAAGACTATATCCTTAGTGAGACGGAGCATCTGGTCTATGCAGTCACACTGCCACTGGTAATAATCTTCCATAGGCAGAGAATCTGACAGGCCATTGGTATATTTGTTTACTTTAAGACCGGCACGCTGCACTCCTGATGAACGATGTGTGTACCTGCCACAATGAAGCTGCAAGCAGAAGTTATAAGGCGGACTGGTGATGCTGTAATCCACACTGTCATCTGGCATGGATTTCATTCCTTCCAGACAATCCATATTGTATATGCGGTCAAGTTCCATTAGGATACGGGATAGTTAGGTTGAAGTTGAGACCCTTGGCGAGTAAGAGAGCATTCACGTGTAGCATCGGTAGTGCGATGTTGACAAAAGGGGTCACAACAGTCTTTACATTTCATAGTCAGCGGGCGGGGTTGTTAGGGTGGTTGCTTTGGCGGGCAGACCAGCAGAGGTTAGAGACGTTATTGTTGGTGCGGTCTCCGTCCAGGTGGAGGACGTAAGGCAGGTGGTCCGGGTTAGGCAGGAAGGCATCGGCCACAAGGCGGTGGACCTTAAAGGTCTTTCCCTGCAGGCGGACACGGCGATAACCCTTGCCGTTATAGGTGGCTACGACACGCCACGTTTCCGGTGGGGTATCCTGAGCGCGGGTGCTCAGGATACGGCCATCGGTGGTGACATAGTAGTATGTACCTGCGGTCTGATAGAATAATGAATACCACTTACGCATTAGTCTGTGAGTTGCATGGGCATACAGAGTGAGAGGACATGCGAGGAGGCATCGGTCTCACGGAAGAGGAGGGCCTTATCGGGGCTATCGAGTTCCAGGCGGACATCGGACGTACCAATGACACCGAGTGAGGTGAGTATAGTGGTGGAGGCGATGCCTATGCGGTAGCCGTCTGGCAGAGTTACGTCATCACAGAGGATGGTTTCCTTGGCTGACTTAGACATTTCTATGTCATTACTTGAGAGGCAGATGCCACCTTCGACACGTGAGAGTATGATAAGACGGGTGCTCTCAGGGCTGAGGATTGACATACGGCGGATGACGGCACGTAGCAGGGCAGCATCGGCGACGATATGGTAGGGGCTGGTCTTACGTATGATAGACTCATACTTGGGGAACTTGGCCTCCAGATTCATGACGATAAGGCGGATGAAGCCGCTGCTGAACTCTATGTACTTGGCGAAATGGCGTATGGTGATGCTCTCTGCATCGGCAAAGGCAGCAGCGAGGGCATTGACACAGACGTAGTTGACACCGATGACTGAGGGGGAGCCTTCATCAATGAAGGGTACTCCGTGCTGATGCTCATAGCGGTAGAAGATATGGCCGTCGGACGCATAGAAGGTGACTCCCTCATTGGTGACGTTGAATGCGACACAGTTAAAGGCGGGACGTAGGGTATCCTCATGGATGAAACCGGCGGCCTGCTTGACGGCGGGCAGGAGGACGGACGGCTCAAGGGCGAAGCTGAGGTCAGCATCACCATTGACCTCAATCTGCGGGTAGTCATCGGCAGCAGAGGAGGGTATCTGGAACTCACCCTGTGCATAGACTACGGTGGTGAGCCAGTTGCTTGGATCGACGGTTATCTCAATAGGACCGGCGGGAAGTTCCTTGAGGTAGGCCATGAAATCAAAGACGTTGAGGCAGAAGGGCTGGAACTCCTGACCGGGCAACAAAGCGACGGGCAGAGGCAGGGTGAGGCTGAACGCGGTGCTGCTGCCGGTGATGGTTAACTGATCTCCATCCTGACGGACCAGGCCGTAGAGGAGAATGGGTTGGATACTCTTTTGACTGATGGCTTTGCTGACGAAACCGAGGGTGCGGAGCAAAGCACTGGAATCTGCTGAAAATTTCATAATTGTATGGTTTTAAGTGATTGTTAGAAGGGAAGGTCATCTTTATCGGACGGCGCATCGAAGGGTGCGGCGGCGACCTGAGGGGTATAGCCGTTGTTCTGGGGTTCCATTGCGGCGGGACGGGCGGCCTGCTGTGAGCCAGTCTCTTCTATGAGGTAAGAGTCACCCATCTGGTAGGGCATGAGGCGTGAGATGGCAGCACTGAGGGCGTTGCCACGTTCGTCATTGAGGTCTTTCCACTCGGGATGTTCTTTCTTGAGGCGGTTGCAGAGGGATTCACGGATACGCTTACGGCGTTCCTCGGTGAGGGTGTAGCAGACCTGATAGGCAGGGACGTTATAGGGGGTTATATCCTCTCCCTTACGTATGAGGTTTTGCTTGATGGCATTCAGGTAGCTGGAGTTGCAGTTACGCTGAGTGGTGGAGATGAAAGCGCGGAACCCGGAGGCGTTACGCTTATCCTCGTCACGAGTATCTGGCTGTACGTCTATGCCATTGATGCCGACGGGAATGAAGATGCCGGGGATTTGAGGACCACCATCAGTGACGGTGATGTTAAGGAAACGGGCACCTACGAAGATGCCTAAGTCTTGGGTGTTACGATATCTTGCCATATTTTTTAATGTTTAGTTGTTACAGTTAGAAGGGGTAGTCCTCTTTGTTATCCCCAGAAGGTTGCGCAGCGGTGGCGGTGGCCTGCTGAGGTGCAGCGGACCAGGTGCGTTTGCGCTGGCGGGAGTTGAGGTAGTCACGCCAACGTTCACGCTCGGAGTCTGTGAGGATGACGGGCTTACCGCTGTCATCCATGATAGGTGTTGGGTCTGGCGCGGCGATGAACTTGTTATACTCTGTCATGAGTTCATCATTATTGGCTGGTATGGTGTCCTTTCCCTGACGGTAGAAATAGACGGCGTGCTCTGTGCGGGAGAGCTCACGTATGATCTTGGGATGTATGGTGGGGTCTTTCTCCCACTCGGGGCCAAAGAAGTAGTATGAGGTGCGCCAGGCCTGGTGCGCGAAATAACCGGTAAGCTCTGCTTTCTTGAGGGTACGGCCATCGGCGCGGCGGAAGAGTTGGGGCGGATTCATAACTATGCCGGTAGTCTCACAGTAGTCCATGAGACGGCGACGGAAGGCCTTGGGTGAGAAGGAGTCATTCTTGTTACGGGAGGCCTCGGCAAAGTCTGTCTTATACTCCTCAAGCATACTGTCAAGGTCAACGGGTACTCCAAAGACACTCTCTGATGAGAAAAAGACACGGGCAAAGCGGAGGAAGGATTCTCCGAGTGACTGTGTGAGGGTACGCTGCTCCATGTACTTTTTCTGGGCATCGACCTTTTCATCATAACGCATGACAAACTGTACGGCCAGGGCACAGATAAGGGCTATCTGGTTACGAGAGGCAGCAGAGAGTTTCTCAGGGCTGGTGGTATTGAAATCAGGCATGAGGTCTGAGATGTACCGGGCGGCCTTGTTTTTCATTATGTTCTGACCACAGAAGCGGTGTGAGAATCCACCCAGGCAAACACGGCGCATGGTGGAGTCATCGAGGTCATGTAGGGGATAGTTACTGGTTACTACATGACCCGGGCCTTCTGAGAGCGGTATGGTGGTACGGTCTTTCCACATATAACGTACACTGAAATCACCTGTTATGAGGTTGTAGAGTTTACCGAAGTCAAGGGACTGGTCAACATCCTCCCAGTGGACGATACGGTGTTTATGGTGCTGATACTCGGCCAGGTTACTGCTGAACTCTTTGGTAGTGATGAGATCACGGCCGTTGATATTGAGGATATGGGCGGCACAGCCGGCAAAGATGCGGACAAAGGAGGACTTACCGGAGCCTCCCTCGGCGCGGTTGGCGGCAGAGACGACGTTCTCTATGAGGTAGGAGATGCAGTTGGACTTACTTTCACGGTAACGCCAGAGCATACGTCCCAGGCAGAAGAGGAGGTTGACGAAACGGGAGTCAAGTTCCATCTGCTCCTCAGCAGAGAACTGTTTGCCCTCATGCAGGAGTTCCTGCTCATGCTCCCACTCCTCATTAGCAAAGCCACGGAGGACACGTAGAGGTGGCCAGAGTTCCTCTTCCTTACGGCCATGCCAGTCAACTATCCAGCGGTGAGTCTGCGCCCAGAGGGCGAGGTCGTTCTCAAACTGTGATATCTGCTGCAGGGAATAAAGGGGACGGCCTTGGTCATCTTTCTCTTTGCGTTTGTTCTGGAAGGCCTCAAGACGGGTGCGGTACTCGGGGTTCTCTACTATCTCAAAGGGGGTGTCTTTGAGGAGGTTGATATTCCAGTGCAGGAGCTCGGAGCGTTCTACGTGGAAGTCTATATTATCATAGGGTATGAGGGTGATGCTATCCGGTGTGATACGGAGAGCACCGTTCTCATAGAAGAAATGTTCTATGTTACGACCGTAACCGGCGGTGTAGTTGAGTTTGACGGCGGGCAGTGAGGCTATGGTTTTCTCATTGATTTCCTTATTGGCACGCAGGACAGCCTGTACCATCTTTTCATACTCATCGGGGCGGTCGGTGCGTTCATCATTGAGCTGGCGGGCATAGTCTTTGAGGGAGTCTATGGTGGCCTGTACCATTGAGGCGGGGGTGAGTTCATCGGCAAAGGGGCCATCGACATGGACGAACCGGCCTATCTTATCAGGGGCATCGGGACGGACATCGCGGGCATAGCCGGCACTGGCCATGAACTCCCAGAGGGTTGCGGGGTTGATGGTGTAGTATATCTCTTTTGTCTTGCTGCCACGTTGCGCTTTCTCACTGCGGACAAAGGGGTTGGAGCAGAGGGCGGAGGTGATGCAGGATGAGAAGAGACGGTTGAGGTCATCGTCATACTGGCTGGATTCACGGGGCAGCATGTGGTAGCTGAGGAAGAAATCCCTGATGGTCTGGACGGGGTGGCAGTAGAGACGGGCCATGCTGAGGTGCGCGGGATCCTGTATGGTGTAAGGGAGTTCGGCACGCTGCATGTCACGGTAACGGCATGAGATGTCACGGGCTATGAGGAGGCTCTGGACGGTGCTGGGAAGGAAGGTGTAAAGCGAGTCTGCAAAGCGGTGCATCTTATTGTAATGGACGGAACTGAACGGGACGGCTCCATACGAGTAGCAGACGTGGTAGAAACGAGTACCGAACTGCTTGGGATAGGTGTAGCGAAGGGCTTTGAGATGGTAGAAGGTGCTGATGGCATCCTGCGGGGTGACACAGTAGATGACGGCGGAGGCGGTGTAGTCTTTTTCCTTGCGGGGGTCGGAGCCGGCATCGACAGCGGCTTGGTCTATATTCTGGAGGTGTTCAAGTTCATCGGGTTCTGATTCCTTGAGGGCTTTGAATACTCCTGTGTTATCGGAGGTGCGGTTCTCAACGGCCCGGGTGAAGCTGCTGTCACCGGCCAACCAGCGGGAGACCTTGGCGACGGTATGTTCATCGGTCTGACTGAACACGAACGGGGGACGGTCTGAGGCCGGGAAGAATACGCAACCGCTGTCCTCTTTATCTATGTCAGGGAGGCAGACAAAGATGGGATTCCAGGGGGTTGAGGTTATCACGTCTGACACTTGCTCTCCGCTGCGGGTGACGCTGGGTAGCGTGACTTGCAGAACGGCCATGACATTGAAATCAGACCTTATCTGTTCTGGGTTGAAATGCCAGGGGCTGCTGGAGTTGGGGGTGTCAAAGCCGTAGTTGATGACGTTATCACGGTCAAGCCAGGTGGTGCATCCCAGAGCGGCGAGGTCCTGCGGGGTGAACTCTGTCTTGGGTTGGAAGGTGAGACGTTCCTGAGGACGGTCGGCCACAGTGCGGCACTCACGTTGTGTGAGGGAGGGCCAGCGTTTCTGAATCTCCTCATCAGAGTGGCCGGCCTTACGGGCGAGTTCGAGACAGGCGCGGCGCAAATCCTCACCGACACAGATGAAGGTGGACGGTGAGGTTGGCGTGGCGCGATGCCAGTAGCCGTAGCCACGTATGGCGGCATAGAGTTCTATGGCTCCGTATCCGCTACGACGGGTCTTGGTGCACTGCCACATTTCAACAGGACGGGAGTAGAGGCCTCCACGGCGTTTGTTATATATAATGAAATGCGGAGTACTGCCGGGTGCCTTGCAGAAGGGGCACAGACAGGCGGTCTGGTCCGGGTCCGGCTGCTCAGGTGCGGGGACAACGAGCAGTTGGAGCGGGAGGGCCGCGAGTTCGTCTATGAGCGGATCATATATCATGTTGATGCGAGCTTATATAAGAGCGACTACTGGATTGAGGTTTACTTGGGGCGGTGCATGGTCCACCAGATTGCCCAGGTGGTAGAGAGGGCATCAGACAGGGAGTGATGCGCTACGTTGGGGGTGAGTTCAAGACACTCTGGAAGTTTTGGTATTCGCTTGAAGGCCTCGGTTGCATCAGGGCTCTCCATTGCGACTTCCATGTTAGAGAAGTGCTGGTAGAGGGTCTCGGTGACATAGGTGCGGGCATCACGGCAGGTGCGGTAATGCAGGGGATTCTTGAGTTTGAACTTACGCTCCATGTGGTGCAGAATGGGGAAGTCAAGTTCACAACCCTGCGCCCAGAGGGTGACGGTATCACACTGATGAGCGGCCTTGGTGTCCTGGATCCAATCCAGGAAGAAACGGAAGCAGTCCTCTATGGGATAGCAGTCACCATCGGCGAGGGCGGCAATGGCATCGGGCTTGCGGTGGTTCCACCAATCGACGGTTTCGGGGTCAAAATCAAAGCCGCTGCCTACGCAGGTGCGGAGATCGACACTGGTCTGAAAGGTGGGGGTTGACTCTGTTACAAGCAATGTCTCAGGGCTGTCGGCATGACGATTCCATGCAACGGCTCCAAGCTGGAGGACAGCAGCGTTAGACTCAAGAGAGAGGGTCTCAAGGTCAAAGGTTATATCAAGATGTTTCATAGTCAGCATTAATTGTTTACAGTCACTTTTTATTCAGTTTTAGTTTTTTGTTGTGGGGGGGGGTAATTTCACCTACCCCCTCCCTGCGGCCATGTACCAGTGTTGGTGCATCCTACGGCCAGCGGGCTTTCCCAGGGCCAACGGGTTATATGTTGAGAAACTTATCTATGGGGAACCACCGGACAGTACATGAATAGAGGCGGGTGAGGACTCCCGATATGAGAAGTTTCATATCGTCAAGCGAGGCGAACTGGTAGTTGGGGTCATGGACCGAGACTGCGAGCCGCCAGAAACCTTTGCCGTTACGGCGTATTATGTCATGCTCCTCAATGATTATGACCTGACGGGCGATGCCGTTCTGCTGCCCCACCAAGTAGGTGAAGGCCTTGCGGAGCATTGGCATGGTGAGTCCGCGAAAGACAAAGGTGAGCTGGTCATCATCAGGACCACGATAATCAACCGTAGCCGCTATGAGGTAGTGAGGGCGGCGGTCCTTGCGTGGACGACCGCGGCGGGTGAGAACGGGGTGCTGCATAATTAGTTGTCATTACGGACCTCATTCTCAAATTCTTGCATGATATGGCGAACCCCTACCCGTTCCCACGGCCGAAAATCATCAGTACGGAATCGACCCACAGAGGCCGTAAGGCCCATGCCGAGGGAACAGATGTAGAGGTGAAAAAGACGTTTAAGGCCACGTTGCTTACCCAGGAGAGCATAGAAGGCTCCGGGTTCTGAGACAATCTGTGTGACCTCAGTATCAGTAAGCTGCTGCGGATATGACGTGGAAAGGAAAGTGCGTTTGATATTATCTACGCCTTGGAGTTCCCACTGGCGGAATCCCTTATCAAAGAAACGCTTGTATGAGAAGCCCTGCTTGGCACCGTAGCGGGCCATCACGGCCCAAAGGTGGACTTTCTGATTTGGAGTAAGGTCAACTGACTCCAAATGAGTGCGAGGCTCTGTTAATTTGTCTATAATCATATTTGTCAGCAGATGATTTTTTAGTTATCATTGCAAATATAAAATCACATTTTGTAAAAATGAATAGATTAGGTCAGTTTTCTTCTAAAATTTAACATTTGAAATAAGATTTTAGGGTGGAGGGTGCTGACTTAATCTATTATAATAAGATGCGAAATATGGGGCACAAATTATAATTATTACTAATTCAAAAAAAGGAAGGTAAGATGAATTACTCGTACAACTACGGTTTTTTGAGGGAGTTCATGGAGGCGAACAAACTCAGCAAACGAGATCTGCTTCAAGCCTTGGGGACGACGGATTATGTGGGGTTGAACAAATGGCTGGATGGCAAACTGCCTATACATGTGATTGCTATGCTACGGCTATGCAACTATTACAACATTCCACTATCAAATTTCTTTTATGATCAGGATGGAATGCCTGCAAAGATTGAGCCATTGATGCCAGGAGCGGACAGCCAGATACGGCCTACGGATGACTACCAGGTGAAGCACGGCGTAGGCAATGGCATAGTAAGTGCGGAGGTGACAGACAGGGCACCACGT
>Ga0310695_10007601_pt1 | contig 17230 bp, 16 predicted proteins | sample RumenRJG_04DNA_FD_203882 | JGI IMG/M metagenome (GOLD analysis project Ga0310695, IMG submission 203882) | Bovine rumen microbial communities from Lethbridge, Alberta, Canada - RJG_04 (v2) (version 2) | ecosystem: Host-associated > Mammals > Digestive system > Stomach > Rumen | place: Canada...
ACCATGTCGATGGTGGTTCTGTGGAACTCGACGGCAAGAACTTGCTCGAAATGGAAATCAACGAACGCGCCAATTCCGGCCTCTTTATCAGCACGCAGTACCCGACCGAAATTCCGGGCGTGAACAACGTGGAATTCTTGAAGATGGCGCTCAACAGCAAGCGCGCCTTCCTCGGCCAGCCCGAAATGAGCGATGAAGACTTCAAGAAACTCTGCGAAGAAAAGATGAACTTGCTCGAAATGGACGAACGCTATCGTGAACGCGGCGTGAACGACGGCATGAGCGGTGGCGAAAAGAAGCGTAACGAAATCCTCCAGATGGCTATTCTCGACCCGAAGGTAAGCTTCCTCGACGAAACGGACTCCGGTCTCGACATTGACGCCCTCCGCATCGTGGCAAACGGCATCAATCACATTATGAGCCCCGAAAAGGCCGTGATTCTCGTGACGCATTACCAGCGCTTGCTGGACTACATCAAGCCCACTTACGTTCACGTGCTCCGTCACGGCAAAATCATCTTGAGCGGTGGCCCGGAACTTGCCCTCAAGCTCGAAGATCAAGGCTACGATTGGATCGAAGAAGCCAAGTAAAGTCGAGGACGCATAATGAACGCTGAATTTATACAGAACTTGCCCACCGCAGAACAGGCGATAGCGCGCCTGCGTGAGCTCGGCATGCCTCGCCGCAATAACGAACTTTGGTCGTTCTTCCCGGTTGCCAAAATCCCGACCCCGGAATTTATGGGCACGGATGTTGCGGCATCCCCCGCAACATCTCCGGCAGCCCCCGCAGCAACCGCCGCCCCAACCACCCAGGAATCCGACTTCGCCGCCCTCCTCCCGATTGCAAACAACGCCCGCCCGATGGTTCGCGAAATCGTGAACGGCGCCGCCGAAATGGCCATGCTCAAGTGCAACAACGACTTTGGCCACACCGTCCTTGACATCGGCAAAGGCGCCAAGGTGAGCCTCGAAATTCTCGACAACAAAGTCGCCCACGATATCGCTGCAGAACGCTTTGACATCAACGTTGGCGAAGATGCCGACGTGGAAATCTTCTTTGCAAACCCGGCCTGCAATTTGCCGCTCCGCTTTAGGCACTTCAACATCAACCAAGCCGCAAGCTCCACCGTCCGATTCTCTAGCATCTGCCGCGACACCGCCATCGGCCGCGTGAGCGTCGAATGCCACCTCAAAGGTGAAGGCGCGAACTTCGATTACAGAAGCCTCCACGTTCTCGATGGCGAAGCCTCGCAGCACAGCCGCCTCACCATCTACCACGAAGCCCCGCGCACCACAAGCACCCAGCTTGCCCGCAACCTGCTTTCGGGTTCTGCACGCGTGAGCTACGACGGAAGCGTCATCGTCGGTTACGACTGCACAGGCGTCAACTCGAGCCAGCTCGTGAACACAATCCTCATGAGCGAAGATGCAAGCGTCTCTGTGAAGCCCGTCCTCAAGATTTATCACGATGACGTAGAATGCACCCACGGCAATACCGTCGGCGAACTCGATGCAGAACAAATGTTCTACCTCGTAAGCCGCGGCATCCCGAAAAAGGCCGCCCAAGAAATGCTCATGCGCTCCTTTGCTCAAGAGACATTCCTCCCGCTCCCCGACAGTCCCGCGAAAAAACGCTTGATGAGTTCACTCTAAGAACGCTATTCAAGATATCACTGGATGGGGGCAAGCCCCAACCTCTTCGGCTCGGTCATATCCATACGAGTATGGCTGCGACTCTCGCCTTTTGAGGTTGTCTTCGCGTTGCTCAGGATGACGAGACCAAGGGAATTATAAAAAAGGCGACCTCGGTCGCCTTCTTTTGTTTTAGCAGATAAGATTTTGTATATTCTTCTATATGAAAAAACTTATCCTTATAATTACTTTGGGAGCACTAAACGCATTCGCTATCGATTGCCTCCGTTCCACCTTTGACATTTTCGCCAAAGAATATCCAAATTCTAGTGAGCCCACAACAGCGATTTACAAGAATTTTTTTGTAGATAGCATTTACCTCAATTATGCCGACGCAAGCCATAGCACAGAGTTCGACAACAATAAGTATTACTACACAGGCACTCATGTTGACAGTGCCAAGACTTACACCAAAGAACACGGCTCCGACAATTGGGAAATCAAAGTCCTAAGTCCAGAAGAGCTAACTCTTCAAGCCTATGGAGTCAAGACCACCGTTACACAAGAAGGGGATTTCAAAAAAGTCCGCCAAGAAGGCAAAGGCAATCCACCAGTCATCGAATACTTGATTTACGAAACTAAGGACTCTGTCTACTACACCGTATCTTATCTTTACGAGAGCGGGAATATTGATTCCTACGAGCACAGAGTTTACATTCGAAACGATACGTTACACACAACTGAAGACGGAACAGGGTCCTTTATCGTTCGCGACTCAACAAACGAAAACAAGTGCTACGAATACAACAATTACGCCAAAAATGAAATTTATGCCACTTACGAATATGAAATGAGAGGCGACACGCTTACCGCCACCGAAAAGATTCTCGGAGGTTACCAAAGCACGTTCACCATATTCTTCGTCCCCAGTGAAAAATACTCCACAGCCATTATATCTGGCAAACGCCATCCGAAAATGAATCCGGCAAAATCAAAGGACTTCGACCTGCTCGGCCGCCCTGCCAAGAATAAGCACATTGCCATTTTCAAACATTAACAAGAAGGAGATGCACTCCCCATACGCGGATCATGCTCACATAAGTGCTAGTTGCATTCAAGGCAAGTGTCGCGACAGGCTGCTTGCAGACTGTCATGATTGAGCCGAAGATGCTGACGCAAAGCGTCAAAGCACTAAGTGATCAAAGAGTTCAAGTCGGGCATGACAACCGTAGCGACTTTCATATAGAAAAAATCCGTCGGAGAAATCTCCGGCGGATTTTTTACATTGCGGTGAGGCCTCTCATCATCTTTCATTCCCGAATCGCAGTCTCTACTGCGACAGAACTCACACGCAATGTCCACACACACCAATCAATCCAAACATCCCAAACCAAACACCCTAACGCTTCCCCTTCTTCCAAAGTTGTCAGTGGGCTACCACCGACTCTATAAATGTACCCGATAATTCAGGGGTGCGCTAAAAAGATTTTCTATAGCAAAGTCCAAACAGGAAAGTTCCAAGTCGGAATAATGTCGGACGGGTTTAAATAAAAAAAATCCCGCGAAAAGCGGGAAATTTAAAGGTTTTACATGATGTTCACAAGGAACAGTAGAGCGGAGCCGCTAAAGGCAACCACAAAATTTACGACGAATTCCTCAAAAGCAGTCCGCTTTGGGTCTTCATCAGAGTAACGATTTTCTTCCCAGTATCCCATTCTCATCTCGTAAATTGTAGAAAAGCTCCTACGAAACTTAATTTAACTTTTTTTTTCAAAAATCAAAAGGCTTTTTTAAAAATTTATTTACGAAAAATCAGAAAATTTGATAAAATTCACCCAATAAATCCGCACAAAGTTTATATACTTCGTACGAAATTATTACTTGCGTTCTTCAATCTTCTTGATGGGTTCATCCATCATGCGTTCGGCAATGACTTCCGGCGTTTCTTCGGCCACAGCGGCGTTCGATTCTTCCGGCATCCACGGCTTGTCGAGGCTCTTTTCCCAAGACACGGTCGGAGCCTTCTGTTCTTCCTGGGAGGCATCCACAATCGGGAGGCCAAGAAGTTCGCGGGCGCGGTTGAGGGCAGCATCAATGTTACCGAGAGCGTTCTCTTCGCCGAGCTGGGCAAGCACTCCGGCACGGGTCAAAGCCACCACCGGCTGGGCATGCACACCACTCAAGAGAAGCTGCGTACCTTCGCTCTTGCAACGCTTGAGCAAGTCTTCAATCATGTTGATACCGGCAGCGTCAATACTAGAGACGCTACGCATGCGCAAAATCAAGATCTTCGGCTTTTCGGAAATGCGGTTCATCGTTTCCTTGAACTTGTCCACCGCACCAAAGAAGAGCGAACCGGCAAGTTCATACACAAGCACGCCCTTCGGCACCTGGCGGCCGAGAGAATTGCGGGCTGCTTCGTCATCGTCATCCTTCAAGGCAGAAGAAACGGCTTCGACTTCGGCGACATCGCTCATGCGCTTGATGAAAAGCACTGCAGCAAGGAGGACGCCCACTTCGATAGCGACCGTAAGGTCGATAATCACCGTGAGGAAGAAGGCAACAAGCATCACCGTCACATCGCTCTTCGGAGCCTTGAACATCTTGATCACGCTGCGGTAACCGCACATATTGAAAGCGACCTGGAAAAGCACAGCAGCAAGGGCTGCCATCGGAATCATTTCGGCATACTTACCGAGCACGAGCATAATGAGCAAAAGAACGACTGCGTGAACAAGGCCAGAAATCGGACTCACGGCACCGTTACGGATGTTCGTTGCAGTACGGGCAATAGCACCCGTAGCCGGAATACCGCCAAAAATCGGGCTCAAGATGTTAGCGACACCCTGACCGAAAAGTTCCGTGTTGGAGCGGTGCTTGGTACTCGTCATACCGTCAGCCACCACTGCAGAAAGGAGCGATTCAATAGCACCGAGCATGGCAATCGTAAGTGCCGGTTGGAACACCTTTTGCATCATTTCGAGGCTGATATTCGGGAGGTGCGGCACCGGGAATCCGCTCGGGATGTGGTTCTTCATACCAATCGTCACTACACCGTGACCGTTCACCGGATCATCCCAGCCAAGGACCTTCACCAAGACCGTCGCAACGATAATCGCAATGAGGGAACCCGGAACCTTCGTAGTAATCTTCGGCCACAAAATGCAGACCGCGAGAGCGACAACGCCCACAATCACGGAATAGACGTTCATGGAACCGAAAGAAGAAACATAAAGTTTGATTTTGCCAACAGCGTCAGCCGGGTCAGCGCCTGCAAAAGTAAGACCGAAGAAGTTCGGCACCTGGCCAAGCGCAATAATAATAGCGATACCCGCCGTAAATCCGACCGTCACCGGATACGGGATGAACTTGATAATCGCGCCAAACTTAGCAAGACCAAAAATGACGAGGAAGATACCGGCCAAGAGCGTTGCCGAAGCAAGGCCATCGTAACCGTACTGGCTCACAATGCCGTAGACAATCACGATGAAGGCGCCCGTCGGGCCGCCAATCTGGAAGCGGGAACCGCCCAACAGCGAAATGATGAAGCCCGCGATAATGGCTGTGTAAAGGCCCTGTTCCGGACCCACGCCAGAAGCGATAGCAAACGCAATCGCCAAGGGGAGAGCCAAAATGCCAACGATCAAGCCCGACATCAAGTCGCTAGTGAAATCCTTGCGAGTGTAGCCGCGCTTTACAGAGCGGACGATTTCCGGGGTGATTGTCGAGACGATACCAGCCAAATATTGTTTGACGGATTCCTTGGCGCGAATATCAGACATTTAAGGTCTCCATATTGTAAATCGAGACCCAAATTTAGGAATTTACCCCAATTTCGTTAAGGGGGGTAAGATTTTTTTATAAAATATATTTTACAGCAGTCCCTTCTTTGCAGAGCGCATAAGGTTCTTGACTTGCTTTTTGTCCATCGGCGGTACGCTTGCGTCTTCGAAGCGCTTGGACTTGGGCGCACAATCTTCGCAGAGGTGCTTGACCACCGTCCCAAAACTTGCGGCCCCGTCGGACATGGACATTTCACGGGAACGGTAAGAACGCAGCAAGGCTTCCTTGTGGCACTTGTCACAGATACCCATCTTGGGGGCGGCAGGCTCGCGGGCGGTATTGCGCTTCTGCTTATCCTTTTCAGAATCAATGGAGAACGCACGGCTCATGGCCGCATTCTTACTAGCAAAACGATTGTCAAAAAGACCCATAATTACATCTCCTTTAAATCTTCTACAAGTTTATCCTGCAAATACAGCGCTAAAAGCATGCAGCAAAGCGACGTGGCCTCGCCATCTTCCATAAAGAGGGAGCGTCCGAACTTGCCGCGTTCCATCTGCTTTTCCTTGAAAGTCTCGGCAAACCTCGCAAAATCGAGGAGTACCACGCGGGGAGCATTCGTATCGCAGACTTCACGAATCATCGTATTTAGGTATTCCACTTCGCTCACAGCAATCGGGAACATTTCCGGGGGAATCGTGAGCAAAAAGAGTCGGGACTGCGTCTTGTTCACGAGTTCATTTATAAGTGTTTCATAAAGCGAGGCTATCGAGGCGCCATCGGTACCGCCGTGGTTCAGTTCACGAAGCCCAAGCCCCATAATTATGCGGCCGGCATTTTTGCCAATGACATCGGAAGAAAGACGCGCCTTGATTTGTGATAACGAGACCGCAATTGGCACATTTACGGAAAACTGTATAGGTCGGCTGGGTTCCCGGCACAGCACGGCTTCCACAAAACGGTTCGCCGCTTCGCCCTTGGGCCCGAATAATTCATCGCCTATAACTAATACTCTGTTTTCCACATCAACAATCTATACTTTAGAATCCGATTTGACCACAGAGATTTCCCAATAATCGCCTTTTTTTTCACGCGAAAGCACTTTATGACCATCGGCAATGAGCGATCCGGGCACATTTTCTATCGGGGAACCCTCATCGAGCCAGATTTTGAGCGTACGGCCCACCGGATAGCCGGACATGACAATTCGCGAGCGGACTGAATTGAGGGGGCATTTTACGCCGCGGAGGTCCAAAAGGGAGGGAATTTCGCCCTGAAGGGCGGCCGGCAACGGCAAAATTTTCGCTTTTTCGCAGAAATCGGCGATTTCATCGGTGTATTTTTCGGGATTTTCAGCCCATTCCCCCACAGGAAATTCAGAAAGACAGCAACATACTATTTTAGATAGAGCTTCTTCAGGGGTCAAAAGTGCAGAAGTTCCACGGCGGATCCATTCTACACACGCATACATCAACAATTTACGTAAAGATTCTGTAAAACCTGGGGCTTCACGGTTCGCTTCAATCCAGCGAGCGATTGGAGATGTTAAATTTTTATTGCGTTCATCTGCCATTTTTTGCATATTTCGCCATTGTAAAAAAGTCTAATCATACCTATGTAAAAATACACTTTCCAAAGCAAAAAATGGGCCAAAATTCCTGAAAAATGTAGCAAAGGTCACATAGCGTTTCTATATTTGGCCCCAAGCATTCAATAAATGCAAAGGTTACAGTAGAATGAGTACTATACTACTATACGCAATGTTCGTCGTCTACGTTATCGCAGGCGTGGGATTGGTGATTTACGGGTTCAGTTGCTACTACAGCATCTACCTGTTCCTCAAGAACAGCCGCAAGACGCGACTTTCAGACCGCAAAGCGATCTTGAAGTACTACCGCGAACATTCCATCGCAGACCTCCCGCAGGTCACAACCCAACTCCCGGTTTTTAACGAAGCCAACTGCGTTGAACGACTCCTCGAAGCCGTCTGCGCCATAGACTATCCCAAGGACAAGCACGAAATCCAGGTCCTCGACGACTCCACGGACGAATGCTACGAAGTCACTAAGAAAAAAGTTGCTGAACTCGCCGCCCGCGGTTACGACATCAAGCTCATCCACCGCACGAACCGCAAGGACTTCAAGGCTGGCGCTCTCAAGGAAGGCATGGCTGTTGCAAAGGGTGAATTCCTCGCCATCTTCGACGCCGACTTCGTTCCTGAAAAAGACTTCCTCCTGAAGACAGTCCCGTACTTGGTCATGGATCCGCAAGTCGGACTTGTCCAGGGTCGCTGGGGTCACCTGAACCGCACCGAATCCGGTCTTACGCTCGCCCAGTCTATCGGTATCGACGGCCACTTCGTGGTGGAACAGTCCGCACGTAGCTGGGGCAAGCTCTTCATGAACTTCAACGGTACCGCCGGTGTCTGGCGCAAGGACGCTATTTACGGTGGTGGCGGCTGGGAAGGCGATACGCTCACCGAAGACATGGACCTTTCTTACCGTTCCCAGCTTGCTGGTTGGAAGATGAAGTTTGTGTTCGACGTGATTGTTCCGGCTGAACTCCCGAACGACATCAACGCTTTCAAGGCTCAGCAGTTCCGTTGGGCAAAGGGTTCCATCCAGACCGCAATCAAGATTTTGCCGAAGGTTTTGCGTTCCAAGGTTCCGCTCCGCGTGAAGATTGGCGCCATTCTCCACACGACGCACTATTCGATCCACCCCTGCATGTTGTTCACAGCACTCTGCGCTTGGCCGTTGCTCGCGTTCTTTGAACCGGTCGGACACCTCCCCACTTGGGCATACACGGTTGGTTTCGCATTCATCTTCCTCGCCGCAATCGCGCCTTCTGTTCTTTACTTTGTCGCCCAGCGTTGCTCCGGCTACACCGGTTGGAAGATTCGCCTGCTTTCGCTCCCCATCTTGATGGCCCTTGGCGTTGGCATCGCAGTCAGCAACTCCCGCGCAGTGTTTGCCGCAGTTCTCGGCACAAAGGGCAGCTTCGTCCGTACCCCGAAGAACGGTGGCGCCAAGAAGAAGGCCAAGAGCCATTACGCACAAAAGTTCCCGTGGATGGCACTTATCGAACTCCTCGTCGGCGTCTACTGCATTTTCGGTTTGCTCGAATACATCAACGCCAGCAAGTACATCATCGGACCGTTCCTTGCCCTTTATGCAATCGGCTTCCTCTCTGTGAGTGTGCTTAGCTTTATGCATTACATCAGCAACATCTTCGAAGTTCGCAAGGCCATCAAGAGCTCCGAATGCGTCGAAGAACAGGCTACGAACTAAGCTTTAGTTTACGCAAGATGCGACGGGAAGTCGCAGACGGCAAGACTAGATGTTAAAGTGATTCAAGAGGCCCCGCAAGCGCGGGGCTTTTTTGTTGCTCGAGAATGCTGCGGGAGCAAGACAAGAGTCGCGCCTCTCTCGTCGTCTTGCTGAATATGCATAGCAAGAGTCGCGCCACCCTTCGTCATGCCGAGTTCGAAGAACGAGGCATCCAGTTATATCTAGAAACGCAATCGAATTGTTTCGCGGGATGCGCAAGACTTGCGGGATGCTCGGAAAGCCCAAGATTCGCCCGAGGGGGCATCGCAAAGCGGGAGGCCGCGAACGAAGCGGGTGCGGCAACGGAGTTCTTTGACTTTTTCCGAGACGAACTGTTCGTAAAGCAAGTTTGTCTCGACTACGCCGTGATGGAACGTCGAATAGACATTTAACGAGACGGTCGTAAGGATAGCGGCAACCGTCATGGCGATAAGCAATTCCAAGAGCGTAAAGCCTTGTCGAGAAGTTTTAGGCTCAGCTAGATTCATTTGCAAATAAGAAAGCCTCCGAACCTCATCGACAACGCACCAAGCGTCTGAGAGAATAATGTTCACTCGCAACAACAGCCCACGCCAAATGCGGACTGCCAGGAACGCGAGTCAAGTGAACAGAAACTGACGACGACTCTTGGGAACGCGCAAGTTTCAACAAGTGTGCGGAATCTCGCGAAAGAGCGCCGGTCAGAGAGTCCGCGCAATCCGGACGATTCGCCACCAACGATTCCATTGTTTCTAGCACATCGTAGAACTCCTCCAAGCGCATCCGTTCATCCGCGACTTCGCGAATAAAAAAGTTCCAACAGCCAAGGAGTGCGGCTGTTCCAACGAGAAAAATCGAGAGAGCCACGCAAACTTCGGGCAAAGTAAAGCCTAGTCTAGAGTTTGCAGCAAGAGCAACACAAGATGCCCTGGATACTTCACTTCGTTCAGTATGACAAGTGCACGTCACAAGCGCCTCCGGGAAAACACGACCTTGCGAGTGTCCATGCAAAACGGCAGGAGCGTCTGCGTTGAATCGAGAAGCTTTGCCGAAGAATCTCGCTCAACAATTCCGGACGGCGCCATCGCCAAGCCTTCAAACACGGACTTTTCAAGGAGCGACAAGCGGTTCTCGCGGTAGCCAACCGCAAATGCCAAGCTCGGGAAATTCATTTGTGCACGGTCTGAAATTTCGATAAACTGTTTTGAAAGAAGTGTACCCGCAAGCGATACATTCCCCGAGACCGCCACTTCCGCAAGTCCAAAGATTTCCGCAAAATGAGCGACCACATTTCCTTGAATGTTCACAGAACCCGTTGCATAAATCCGCAGCGTATCAAAGTGGATGTTCCCGCGAATCTTGACATCGCCCTCGACATTTGCCATAAAAGAACGAATTGACTTTCGCGAACTTCGCGAATTTTCAAAAGCGCGGGATTCGCCGAGATCTAACGTCAAATCGCCAGCGCTCACATTTATCGCCATCGTGCGTTCTGTAGATAGCCCATCAGAAGAATCGAGTTTAAAAAAGCGACGATTTCCCGACAAGTTTTTCAAGCCCTCCGAATGCAAAATGCGTTCATGCAAATTCTGTTCCAGCACTACGGCACAACGCGCCCATTCCGAAGTCGAGAACCGCCCGTATTCATGCCCCAACATGAACTGGAATTTATCACGAACACGCCATTCTGTCCACGGTCCAAGAATCCGTGATTCAACCGCCGGGAGTTCCGCAAAATAGCCCTCAGGAAAGCCATTCAGCTTCGCCAGCACCGCAGATTCCGCTAGGTACATTTCTTGAGTTTCTTTAGCGACAAGCGATACGTTTCGGCGAAGCGCACCCGGCATGCGAAGCATTGCTGTCACGAGAATCGAAAGCATAAGCAAAAGCCCTAACACAAGCGGAAGAACGTTACCACGCCTTGACCGCATAACGCACCTCCTTGCGACCACACTTCATCACGACATCGTTCATTCCTATTTGCGTCACGCGGTACCGAGAAAGCGAATCACCGATTGAGAGCATTTTCGTTTCACCCGAAGAAGTTTTCACAAGAGCCACTCGCCCGCCCACAATTCCAAGCAATCTAAATTTCGACGAATCGCAATCAACACGTGAAATCCGTCGAGTTTCAGAAGCAACACCATCTGCGAAACCAATCCGTCCGAGAGTCCATTTGGCAGGGAGCAAGTCCCGAGCCGCAGGTAAACTCAATTCAACAGGCACCACATTTTCAAACGAATTACGCCGTTCATCATCAAAAAAATATGCATATAAATCCAAGGAACTGCCACACATTGCAAAAATGCCAACACACAAAACGAGCAACGCCACAGCACACATCATCCAACGCCTACGTTCACAAGGTTTCATCGAATCGCATTTATCTAAATCTTTGTCTCGCCAATACGGATCATGCGCGGCAAACAGGAAGAATTCATCAATATTCAGCGAATTTTCACCAGCACAAATGTTCTCACAGCAAACAAAAAATTCTTTAAACGCACCCGCGCCATTCACTTTCGCAAACAGTTCATCGACTTTCAAAAATTCCTTAAAGCGCGCAACACGTTCCCGGCAAGCACCATCAAGCGATTCACCGTAACCGTATTCTTCCGACCAATGACACAAACGGCCTTCCATAAAAACGAGGATGTACAGGCGATGTTTCCAAAGAGCGACGAGCAACAAATTTCCATTTTCCGCATTTCCCTCCAATTTACCTCGCAATACTTTATCAGCGATGGCATACAACGCAATTTGTCTTGGCAAGCAGCAATCAATCTTTTTACGGTACGTTTCCAACGGTTCATCCGCCATAGCCACGAGATAGCGATGTTTTCGTCCATCAGATGCATTGAATGAAACGAGCGGCCAAAAGAATACGCGACATCCTTCACCAAGAACATCCTGAAACTCTTCATCAAATCGCTTGTGCAATTCCGTTTCCGTAAGGGTCCCGTCAAATGCAGTCGTCACTTCCCACGTCATCATCCGCGCCGCGACAGGCGCGATTCGCCGTCCCCATCCAATCATTCCTTTTTCTCCACACTCGGCGTAATGAAAATGGCAAGTTCACTTTCATCCTCTTCTTCTGAGGTGTAGCTGAAAAGCCGCCCAAGAATCGGAATACTTCCCAAAAACGGTACTGCCGAGCGCACTTCCGTCTTGTTCTTGCGAATAAGCCCGCCCAAGCACAAAGTCTCGCCATCGCGCAGCACCACCGTCGTCTTCATGTTTCGGGAACTGATGTCCCGAGGCCCATCGCCAGTGCTCCTGCCCGCTGTCTTGATTTCCGGCGACACGGACAACGTTATCAGGCCATCTTGTGTCATCGTAGGCGTAAGCTCCAGCGAAATACCATCGTTAAACGAGCGGTAATCCGTAATCGGAAACCCATCCGCAGATACTTGACTAACAAGGTAATAGACCGTATTCGTCACGTTGAGTTCCGCCTTGTTGCCGTTCAACGTTGTCACGCGTGGGCGCGCAAGCACCTTCGCCTCGTTGTTTTCTTCCATTGACGAAAGTTCCAGTTCAAAGCGATCCGGCAAGATTCCAATTTTTCCGAAAGCCCCCGATTTCGAAATATCCTTACCCAAGAAATCAAAGAACCCGCGCGCCTGAATATCGCGTTCGCCCACATTCCGAGTAGCACCGCTTCGCAAGCCAATTGCAAACCCGCGCCCCTTGCGAAACTCCACAATCACACATGCAAGCATCACCTGCATCGCGGGCACATCAATCATTTTCAAGAACTCCTCCGCGCGTTCCATCGCCTGTGGCGAGCCGACAAGCACAAGTGCATTCTGCTCGCGATATTCCGAAACATTCAGTTCCGAACTTTTCATAAACTTCGAAAGCTGCGCCATAGCCTTCTCGGGCAACACATATTTTAACGGAAACACACGCACATCGGCAAGAGCCTTTGCCCCATCTTCCGAAACTAAAAGCGACGACGAATCTAGCCGAAACGTGAATGCACTCCCGCGAAAAAGTGACGCTAAAAGTTCCGGCAATAAAACATCCTTGAACGACATCTGCACCGATTCATTCAAGTCACCATAAATCGCCAAATTGAGTCCCGCTTCTTCTGAAACTGCCTTAAGCACCGCCTTGAGCGGAGCCGACTGCAAATCCACCGAATAAAGGTCGCCCGCACGTTCCACCGAAATTTCCGCGCCATCTGGCGAGCCATTCAAAGCTTTCTCGACGTTCCGTGCCCTCGTAACCCGCAAGCACCCGCGCTGCCCGCGCACCTTGAACCCGTTCGATTCCATCAGCACACGGAACGCCATTTCCGGAACCATTCCCCTCAAATTTCCACTCACCACGCCATCCACGTCGTAATCCGCAAGCACATTCACGCCTGTATTCAAGCCGAATTCCCTGACAAATTCACGCACATTCATGTTTTTTACCGAGACGACAACGCCCGAATTTTCAAGTGCGATATAGCCATTTTCCAGCACACGCGATCGCCGGATATGATAAACACGCCCTTCCTGCACAACAGCAAGCCCATTTGCCGCACACAATGCCGTAAGACCTTCAAAAAGCCCGACACCTTCCAGATGAAATGTCACACGCATATCGCCCGCATCATCTGTTAAAATCGATATGCCATAAGCTTGAGAGAGCGTTCGCGCCACATCGGCCAACGGGACATCCGCAAAATCAAGCGTCACCGTCCCCGGCAAAACATCAGTCGCATTCGACGCAGACGAACGATCCGTCGAACGTGAAACATTCATCGAAGCATAAGCTACCGATGACAACAGCAATATTAAAAGGGAAATTCTTAAGACCCTTAGAAGCATAACGCCTCCCCTGAATTATGCATGCCCGCTTTTTCAGCATCCACGCAAAAAAGCGTGAACAAACGCGGCCCCTGCCCGGGATGATAACTAAGGATCTAAGAAATGATATAATAAGTTGTGAGTTAATGTATAAAAATGCGAATGGAAAAGCAAGTTAGGGGCTGGTTATTAGTCAATAGTCAATAGTCAATAGTCAATAGTCATTAGTCATTAGTCAATAGTCATTGGTCATTAGTTATTGGTCATTAGTTATTGGTTTATAATTTAAGGACCATTGACTAACGACCATCAACCAAAAATAAATTTTCGGAACTTTTATCCCCAATGAGGTGAATCGCCTCGTTTTTTAAGGACAATAAAAAAGACCATCCAGACAAAATCTGCGAAAATCGTGCAAATTCAGCAATTTCCAATAGTTGGCACAATTCTTGCTAAAGAAAGGGTGTAAAAACAAAATCCACCCAATCATAGGAAGAATCATGAAATCAAAATTCATTGCAATCCTCACAATCTCTACGCTCGCCTTTTTCGCCACGGCTTCCGCCAAGAGCGAAGCATCTGACATGAAGAGTGTCAAGAACGAAATTTCGAGCGAAGTCAAATCTGAAGTTACCGACAAGGCCGACTTCAAGAAGATGCGCGAAGAACGCAAGGAAGCCCGCAAGGGACTCCTTAACCTGATCAAGCTTGACAAGAATGATATCGCAGAAATTCTGCCGAAGCCAGAAATCGAACCGCCGACCCCGAAGACGGAAGAAGAACTCCAGGCCGAACGCGAAGCCCACAAGGCTGAAATGGAAGCTAAGAAAGCAGAACTCGAAGCCAAGCGCGCAGAACGCGAAGAAGCTTTGAAGGCCGAACGTGAAGCTCACAAGGCCGAAATGGAAGCCAAGAAGGCTGAACTCGAAGCTAAGCGCGCAGAACGCGAAGAAGCTTTGAAGGCCGAACGCGAAGCTCGCAAGGCTGAAATGGAAGCTAAGAAAGCTGAACTCGAAGCCAAGCGCGCTGAACGTGAAGAAGCTTTGAAGGCCGAACGAGAAGCTCGCAAGGCTGAAATGGAAGCTAAGAAGGCTGAACGTGAAGCCCAAAAGGCAGAAAAGGAAGCTGCAAAAGAAGAAAAGACCGTAGCTCAGGTTGAATAAGATATTTCAGCTTATTCATCAGGGCGACGGAAAAACCGCCGCCCTTGAGTCTTTTCAAGGTTAACGCTATGAAAAACACAAACAAACTCATTGCATTTTTGACCAGCTCAGTATTCGTGACGGTTCCGCTTGCACAGCCGGAATCCGACATCGCGACACCAACAGAAAGGTCAGAAACCATACAGAGAGTTCCCGACCTTGAACAGAAGCAAAAAGAAGACTGGCGGCGCTTACGCGAAGAACGCAAAATTGCAAGGCAACAAATACTCTCGGAAATAAAAGCAAGCGCCCAGACCGAAATAAAGGATATCCAGCAAGAAATCGTTCAGCAAAAGACAAACAACAACATCAACGAAAACAGAGACCTCGCAAAAGAAAATCTCATCAACAAAGAAAAAGGACCGCGCGAAAACGGCCTAGACGAACGGGAAAAGCACAAACCTGAAAATCCTCCTTTCGTCACCCCCCGCCCAATCGAGCATGTTCCTCTTCCCAAAGGTCCAAAAATTTAATTTTTACCAACCCACACAAAGCGACGCCGAATGGCGCCGCTTTTTTTGCACAATCCAAGGAAGATTCCCTCCCGGAACCCCGGAACTTGTCCGGGGCAAGCTCAGTCCGGTATGACATCGCGGGTTATGAAAATCACCACACTACCGGAGCGTAAAGGAAGCGACCGGCACTGCAAAGGAATACGCAGCCATCTATTTCGCTAGATTCGCCCTCGTTATCACAAGCAGTTCCAATCACGGAGCTTTCTTGGCAACGCAACGAAGGACGGTCGCAATCTTCATTTTCGCCACATTCGTAATACCTGAAACGTTCAATCCACTTGTTGTTCACGCAGATGTAATTTTCAGATCTATAGGAACCGTCACTTAATCTAATGCGGAGGTCTCTGCTCGATTCGCCTTCTTCGCAAGGCTCATTCAGCCATGCGTCATTTTCAGGGCCACAATAACCGCCATCATTTGCCTCACAAGGAGGCGGAACATCCTTTCGCCCACAGCCTTCGGCACGAGCCTCGCAATCCACAACATTCAGAGACCAGAATCCTTGGTTGCACACAAATTCATTTCCCGTTTTGCAATCAATTGCAATTTCATTTTGGTTTCCACCGCAAGAACGGCAGCCTTGCTTAGTTTCATCGCATTTGATATCGGTGATATGTACGCAGATTTCATCACCCATGCCATACTTTTTCCATTTACCGCCTTCACATTTATAGCGGCCTTCAAATGTTCCTTCACTAAAGCAAGCTTCGCAGTATTCAAGTTCACCGCGGGCGCAACGCTGATTTTCTTCCGTTTTCTTGACTTCCCACATTTCGCCGTTGCAAACGTAAACCACGCCATTTTCGCAATCGGCAATTTCCCGGATGCCGTCTGGTTGGCAGAGACGGTAACCACAGCCCCCCATTCCCGGAGGGCATTCTGACGGCTTGACATTCATGCAGGCAACCTGCTGCCAATTGTTACTTTTGCATTCATAGTTCTCGCCCGTCACGCAGTCAACGGCAGTGCGACCGTTCTGATTTACGCAGTTACCTTGCGCCGTCATGCCATCGTAATCCGTGATATGTCTGCAAGTTTCCACGTGTTTTTCTTCGCAACAAACAGGCTCATAAGACTCAACGCCGTTACAGATTGTAGTCCAGCGGCCATTCGGGCAAGTTTCAATAGCACTCGAACTCGACACGCGCTCAGAAGAACTACTGAGATCCACAGACGAGGAACCTGCAACAACAGAGCTGGAGCTGAGCTTATTGACGGAAGAAGAGCTTTCGCCAACATCCAAGCTAGAGGACTGCGGACTCGGCTGTTCAATCGCCGACGAATTCCCTCCGTTACCGCTGTTGAAATCTGGACCGCTGAGAGTTTCGTTATCACAGGCAAGCACCGCGAAAGAGGTAGCCGCCACAACGGCAAGGCTCATCGCCTTGACATAAAGATTGTTTTTCATGATGTTTTCTCCTTAATTTATATGTTCTTTTGATGAAGTCGGCGATTTATCGTTCACCCATTCGTTTCCCTTTTTAAGAACAGGGCAATTGCCAGACAGAACCACATCAACTACGATATGTTCGGTTTCGGCATGGCTATTGAGTTCGCCACAGTAGTAGAACAGGAACCTAGACATCACGCTCAAAGGAATCGCGCTGCAATCGCCCGCCGGGATATCAAGCACCTTGATGACATTCTCGGTAATTTCCGATACAATATAGGCCGCCGACAATCCATCGCTATACACATTGAACGTATAAAGTCCACAGTTTTCGTCCAAAGTCTCGTTCTTTATCGCAGCAATGATTTGCGGATACATCGCTACAGCCATCGGGAAATAGTCATTCAAGGCATCGACATTCTGCTTTACAATCTTGTGCGGCCAAGGCGTATCAAATTCGCTCGTCATCGGCGGATTTGGGTTATGCGGACCGCCATCTGTATTTTGAGCAATCGATGTTGACAAAATGCCTTTGTCAAACGCACCAGATTCAATATTGAGCATTTTCAGGTAATAGTCCAGCGTATTCGGCTTTGTCG
>Ga0310695_10007602_pt1 | contig 17230 bp, 21 predicted proteins | sample RumenRJG_04DNA_FD_203882 | JGI IMG/M metagenome (GOLD analysis project Ga0310695, IMG submission 203882) | Bovine rumen microbial communities from Lethbridge, Alberta, Canada - RJG_04 (v2) (version 2) | ecosystem: Host-associated > Mammals > Digestive system > Stomach > Rumen | place: Canada...
ACTGTGGCAATCAATACGCAAATCCAAAATAGAGTCGATTTGAACACATGTGTGATGCCGCGCTTGATCTGCTTAATCATGAACAGCCTCCGAATCGACGATTTGACCTTCATCCATTATGTAGGATTTGTCGCAGATGGAGGATATGTCCTCCATGTTATGACTGCAAAGCAGGATGGTGGAACCTTGTTCGCGTAAACGCATAAGCATTGTACGAAGTATGATAATGCTTTCCTGATCAAGGTTGTTTGTTGGTTCATCAAGGAGAACAATACGAGGGTGCTCCATGATGGCCTGGATGATCCCGATCTTTTGCTTCATGCCCAGAGAATACTTTTTTGCCGGCCTCCGGTCCTTCGGATCCAGTCCGAATTCAGTCATGATTGAAATGATATCGTTTTCGTTGATCCGTCCTTTTATTTCTGCAAGCATTTGAAGGTTTCTGTAAGCGCTGTACTGGGGCATAAATCCGGGATGCTCAATGAGAATTCCAATATCAGCCGGGAATGCGCCGTTTCGTCCAATGGGTTTGCCCATAACAAAGATGCTTCCTTTATTTACGGGCATGAGTCCGGAAATCGCTTTGAACAACATGCTTTTACCAGAGCCGTTACGACCGATAATGCCGGTAATGGAGTGCTCGGGGATGCGCAGGGAAATGTTGTCCAATACACGTTTGCCTTTCAGGATCTTTGTAACATTGATAACAGTAATTGCGTCCATATGCCCTCCATTATATCTGGTTGTTTTGTATGGCGTTGGAAAATAAAAGGGAACCGATACCGATAATCCAGAATAATCCTGCCAAATCATACGCAAAGGCGACTGTCAATGGAATACCGGCTAAAGAAGCGGAAAAATAAGTAAAAAGGACAGTTCGGCCGTTGATATGGATAAATGAGAGGAACTCAATGAGAAGCACGATTGTTATGCCAACCTGAGCGGGGTGTATGGGAAGCATGCCGGAAAAAAACGTAATTAGCCCGATGCGCGTAAATCGTAGTATGGTCATTACAACCAGTTCGATTATGATGTATTTATCTGTAGTCCAATATTGGAATGAAGCTATTTCGTGGTTCAGTAAAGAAGGGTTGAGTGCGCAATAGGATAGTTTTCCATTGATTGAACAGGAAAGCATTCCTAAGAGGATAAGCAATAATGAGTTTTGTATGCTGCAGAGGAACAGGTTTATGATTTCGTGAAGCAGCCAGGTGTGGCTATTGCCGTAACGAGACGCGATATATCTGTATACGATACGTTCCCGGGAAACCGTCGTTCCGTTTAAAAATGCGGCAGCCAAGGATGGAATGATCCATATGGAGAACAGTATTGCGAAATCGTTTTTTTTCGTAAACCCTCCACATAAGACAAGCAGTACATAATTACTGTTCATGATGCGCTGCATAACAGCATAGATGGTACTGAATACCGCGCAAGCTAATACAAAACAGATATAGATAAACTGACCCTGCCGGTCGTATGTTCGATGGAATGTATTCGTTATCTGCCTTAACATTACGTTTTATACTCCCTTCCCGGAAAGGTCGGTTTTTCTGATCACGGCATAGCCAATACCAAGCAGTGCAAAAATGATGATCAGCCAGTAAATAAATGCGAATTGTGAGTTGATACTGTTCCAGCTGCCATGATGGTTGACTGAAACAAGCGTGTTATTTAGCATTGACCATTTGCCGGGCTGCAAGTTGGATAAAGTACAGTTTGTATCAGATCCGAACGAAAGAAGTAAAAAAATAATTATTCCGGCCATACGCCGTCTGGTTATAATTGTCGTAATCTTTGCGGCGAGGCCTAAACTAAAGAAACGAAAAAAAAGCAATGAGAAAGAAAGAATGACTAAATCCAATGGTTTATGCGAAGGAACTGAACCGGCAGCGGTAATTAAGCCCCAGTCATCCTGAAAAGATACAGGATAAATAAAAGATAACAGATAACAAGTCAGGGGAATCAACATAACAAAAAGCATGGTTTTTATTCCATGTGCAACAAGTATTGAAACAAAATACTTCCTTCTGGAACAGCTTCGCACACAAACAAGTTGGTTCCATGAGTTACCTGTTGCCGTATTGGCAATGATCAATGTTGAAACAAATGTAAATATATAAACAATATCGATTGGGTTGTTTGTCACATTGAGAACGATATTCCAGTATGAATACCGCTCCATGTAGAAATCCCATGACAGTTGTGTGGTTGAAAGGAGTGCGTTTAAAAAGAGTATCAAAGCCACAAAGAACCATTGCTTCTTTGTGGCCTCTGCAAAATGGACCTGAATCAGTCCGATCATGGCTTATAACCTCATTGTAAAGGGTGCCGGGATTCGTGGAATTCCTGGCACCCCATTATTTATATGTTAGTTAGGTGTCCAGTCGCCAACCATACGGACTTGATAATTATTGGGGTTTCCCATCTCAAGTTTGTATTTTGCGTCAATAGCACCATATCCGGACAGGAAATTGGCTGTAACAGTTTCTGCATGTGTACCCCAGACGGTTTCCGTTGCCCTGTTGTTTGCTTCTGACCAGGCGTTTGTGTAGAAGGTGGCCTCTGTATTGTCGCTTGTTCGTCTGCAAATATCATTATCGTTGGTCATATATGCTGCTGAAGTCTTCTTGGTGCGCAGCGTTGAATAAATATGGTAAGAATTTGCGTTGTAGGTTCGGTCGTATGCTGCATAGGCAACAGTTGTAATGAGAATAAGAACAATAAGTATCAGGCATGTCATAAATCTCCGATGTTTCATTTCGATACTCCTTTCATTATTCTGCTCGCAGCTTTCCTGGTTCAAGCTTAGTTAACCCTCATCCAAATCACCTGCACTTTCATATGGCCCGGATTCCGGCTGTATCTCAACACGAATGATGCGAAAATCACGATCATCCGCTTCAAACACGCAGTATATGGAATACTTCCATAAACCTGTTTCAATATTGTCCAGTCCGTATTTTGCAGATACCCCATATGGAGCGAACAGCATTACCGATTCTTTCACAACATGATACGCTTTGTTGTCTCGTTCGTATAAGCGAATATCAGGATATGCCATTTCCATGCTGTATGATATATAGTTTTCGTCTAATACTATATCTCCGCTTTGAATGGCACTGATCAAGTTTTTATGCGCTTCTATAATGTCAGCCTCGATACTCTCGTGAAATGAAATATCTGCTTCATTTTGCTTTCTGTTGAAAAAGGCAGTTATGAAATCTCTGACTTGGTGATGAACAGCGTTCTTGTCAGCTGTTGGCAATGATACATTGCTTTTTTTGTATTGATATAAACCGTTAGTCAGTACGCTGAATTCATCTCCAGGCAGTTTGCTTGAATCTTTCTCTATTCCCTGTGCTGTATACCAGCAGGTACAATTACCGTTCCTGGTTGATTCATAAATGCCGTATATTGGCATTAAATCGGTGTTGAGGAAATAGAAATATAATGCATGGGACACATCACCTTTGTTAATATGCTGATTCTCGGCAAAGAATTCTTCATCGCCAGACATTCTGGTAACAACGTCGGATTTTATGCGTATTATTTCATCACCGCTTTCAGTGATATAAGTTTTGATGTATTTGTCATAGAAAAATATGGAGCGAATATCTGAAATCACATTCCACTGTTTGGCATCGTCAAGTAGTTTCTGCGGCAGGTTGGAAAGAATGAAAGAGTATGATAATTCATTTGTAAACAGTTGTGGGTGCTGGTAGAAATCACTCTCTTTGCTGTATGTATATCCATACTTCATCCATGCGTGGCAATATGCCAGCATCTGATCCCGGCAGATATTTTTGGTTTCTTCGGGTAGAATTGTCGGCAAATCTCCTTGCCTGGATATTTTTATCCAGTTCAGTTCGTCCACTGCTGATGGCTCATCCGCAAAGATTACAGAATTATATTCGTCCAGGGAATAGTCGTCGGATCGGTCAATAGTATGCCCTGCTGCCAGTTCCCTTTGAAAGTATGACTCATGCAAATCAGATTCGCAGCCGGCCATAATGAAGCTGAACAATAAAAGTATGATCGCAACGATCGGAAATTGATTGTGATGTTTCATCTTTCTGATCACCTCTTTTCCGGTTGAAAACAGTATTATTCTTTATGATCGGTTTGATGATGCGGGTTTATATGTGCACTTCGCCTGTTGTCTCTAAATGATCCATTAGTCGATTTTTATATATGTATGAATGCCAATCGATTTATATTTTATAGAACAATGACTAATCAACGACTAACCTTCTTTACAGAAGACCTTTAATCAGATAATAATGAAGAGGAATAAAATCACACAATTTATAAAAACTGTGTGATTTTAATCACGTTATTCGTGAAAATATGTGATTGTTTAATCAACAGCTCATTAACAACCTGAAAGTAACAGCAAAAAGTCCTCATTTATGCCCGAATACAATATCATAACATAAAATGATGAGAATATATGTTCGCAAAAATATAGAGTTAGGCTATCATATCTATTTACAGTAAAGATTGAAGAGAATGACTCGCAAATGTATCTGCTGGCCGATATTTGATTTAGATGGGAATAGACAATCGAATTCATTCTTATCTTTAATAGTAACACTTTTCATTTCATCAAATGAACGTAAAGATGACTCCATGGCTTTAAGCGTACTTATAAAGTCTTTATTGCGGACAAAATATATAAGGGCTGTTTTGCAGTCGCGCCAAGTTAAATATCCATCTAATTGATTGATGGCGTTATGGACGTCTTTCGGGCCTGTCCACATTTTACATTCTGCAACAAAAGCAGCTCTATTTTCGCGTTCGATACATATATCTGTTTTTCCATTGTTGCGAAATGCTTCGCCTGTCGCATCACCTTTATATGTAGCATTGAGTGCGGCTAAAAGAGTGTTTCTTAGGTCTTCCTCGTGTAATGATTTATATGAAGATGGAGTACGTTCATAAGTTGATCCTGTGTGCTTAATTGTGGAAAGTATGTCATTGTAATCTGTATCAGTAATATCATAATACTTAGTTGATTCATATTTTTTTGCTGTGGGTAGTATTCTTCTTTCAAGGGGAATGTGCTGTTTAGCATATTCATTTTTCTTTATGGGCACTTCAAGCATCTTTGCAATGGAATAATATGCTTCTATTTTATTCTTTTTCTCCTGTAGTAAATCAAGAGCAATTTTTTTTAGCGAATTATTGAATGCATCAACATCATTGTTTACATATGATATTCCATCTTTAATATCTTTGAGGTCATGTTGAAGGCTGTTGTTTAGTTCGTTTTGAGCATTTGGTAGGCTCATTTCATCTAAAGAACGTTCATAAGCAAAAGCAATGGAAGTTGGGGATACTGATATTTCAGGATAAGGACCGAAAGAGAAAGTGAAATAATGTGCTATCTCCAGTATAAGGGAAGTGAAAAGTAGCTATTATCCCATCCACTTGTATATATGCTTGATCCTCAGAGGTTCTGAAAAATGGGTCGATATATTTTATAATTTTACCTTGCTTAACACTTCTTTTTTCGATGTCTTCATCATATATTTTAACCGGTTCGATATAAAATTCCTGATAAATATTTTCAGCTAATATATCAAGGTCATTTGCCATGATTTCATCGTTGTTCATTTTGTCTATTTTCTTGAAAGCTTTTTGTTGCTGCGTATTTATGATTTGTGAAAGACTATATTCTTGAAATGGCTTCACGTTAACATCACTCCTAAATAATATAACCGTAGGAATCTCATTTTTTCTCGTTGAGTTTGTTTTGCATAAGTTGATTACCGTGTGTATTTATTCCCCCAGCACATCATCCAGCGCTTCTTCCAGATATCCGGCATAGGCTTCCCGGACGTGTTCGGGGGCAATGATGTTCATCTGACCGACAAACTGGAAGACCCAGGCGTAGAAGGTGGTGCTGAGGCCAACCGGGACATCGATGACAAAGTGGTTTTTGGTGATGCTTTTGAGTTCAATCTGATCGCCGAACCGGTCGATGACCTGGTCCAGAATCTCCATTTTACAGCGGAGGGTGACTTTTTCCTCCGGACCTCCGTACATGCGGAAGACCTTGTCGGTGTAATCCCGGACGTCGAAATCATCGGGCGGAGGGACGCGTTTCCGTGTGATCAGCTTCGGAACTTCCATCCGGTCAATCCGGAATACGGTGACGGCTTTTCGCTTGTCTGAATAGCCCACCAGGTAATACCGGTCGTCATTCCATACGGTGGCGTATGGGGAAACAACATACTGTTCATCCTGGGTGCCGATGTGCTTCGGCACCTGTTTTTTATCTGTGTTGTACTGCAGGTAACGGAAGGTAATCTTCCGGTCCCGGTCGATGGCTTTCCGGATTGCCTGGACGGAATAGATCATATTTTTGTTCTTTGCTTTCACATGCTCCGAAACCATGATTTGCGGCACCAGGTCTTTGGTGTGGGAGGGGCCGGCCATGGTGGACAGCTTGCGAATTAGTTCCTTGCTCCTGGCCTGGGGGATGAACTGGGCTGCGGATACGGCATCCACCAGGACCTGCAGTTCCGGCATGGACCATTCCCGGCTCAGGTATTTATAGAACATACCGATGCCTTTTTCCTCAGTGATATCAATATCGCATCCCGCTTTCTGCAGGCTGGCGATATCGTCGCGGAGGGTAGGCAGGGTGACACTTTCACCTTTCTCTTTGAACATTTGCCGGATGTTTGCGGCGCTGACGGCGGTATCCTCATCCGTATTGTTCTTCAGGTATTGGAAAAGTACCAGGACTCTTTCTTTGGTATCCATATGCCGGTTTGTTCCTTTGCTTTATTTCATGGGTATCATAGCACTCAGACGGTAGTAATGTCCATATAAGGTGTGAAAGAATCTTTTCAGGGCTCGCAAATGGTACTTGCAATCCGGAAAACGGGAGCTTAAAATATCCTCGAAAAGCACAAAAAAAATGTGCTTTTGATATCAGAGAAGGAGGGGAAGAAGATGAAAAGGGAATTGTACGCGGTCTGCCCGAAGTGCGGAAAAAGGGCAACAATCCAATCCCACAGATGGGACTGGGACAAGGAAGAGGATATAGTGCTGGTGAAATGCATCTGCGGCAGGACGGAGATGCCGTACCGGCAAAGCAATATCCTGCCGGTTGACATTAGCAGTCCGTATATGAAGGAAAATAACTTCGATCTTCTGATCCCGCCGGGTTGGGAAAAAGATCAACATGCCCTGTGGAACAAGGTAGGCAGGTGCCTGATGGCAGCCTGGTAAGAACAGGAGGGAACCAGATGAAAGAACCGAAGATTTTTTGCCCCAGGTGCGGAAAACGTGCTTATGTCACCGTCTGGTTCACGGATGAACCGGGAGAAGGTTTCGGCAGTGCAAACTGCCCCGTCTGCGGAGGAATGGACTACGTGGTCCGGAATGATGCGGTGACAGATCTCCGCATTGTTCATCCGGAAGAGGCGGAAGACCGGTGCGGCGAAATGATGAGCTCCGGACAATTTGACCGGGAAGTTATGGAATATGAACTGGCACAGGGCCTCATTTAATTGCTGCTTCACTCCTGCTGTCGGCCGCCGGAACGGTGGCAGGGGTTTCAACGTTGTCATCCGGCAGGGGACCGGACCACAGCCAGGAGGATTTTACCTATGACTGATGACAAAACCGATGATTACAGGGAAGATTCCGCTGTACTCGAACCGATGCACTGCAGCCATTGCGGTACGCTGCTGGGATACTTCGCCCCAGGATCCCTGGCGGAAATGCGATGCGCCAACTGCAAAAACGACTATAAGGTGTCTTTCAGGGAGGAAGAACCTACCCTGAGACGGAAAAGCACCAGGAGAACACGCATGCAATCTGTCAGGAACGCCTGACAATTATATGATACCGGATACCGCATGAAGCAGGCTGAAGCCGCCATGGAAGCAGGCAGGAGCCGCCGGCGGATTCCGGCACCGGCCTATATGAGCTGAAGTCGGCCTTGAAGCACGACAGGAGCCGGGCAGGAACTGACTGAACCGTAGGGTTCAGGACGTTTCTGCCCGTTTTTTATTTCACAAAAAAACGACATAGCCCCGGGTGCACACGCGGGCGATGGACGCGACACAGATCAGGGAAATCATTTCCCGGTCTGCGCGGTTCACCGCTTGATCAGTGCACCCGTTTTGCGTCCATCGCCTCAATGAGCTTCCCGCGGCGGGAAGGATGGACGCAATGAAAAAGGGAATCCGCTGCAACGAGACGAGGTTTACGAACAAGGACAAAAGGGATCGGATTCAGTTTGAATTCGTGACGGATGATGGAAATACGCCATCTTCCTGCACGGTCAGCATCGGGGATATTGATCCGGTAACGGGGGAAGTGATCACGGACTTGACTTTTTTTAGAGAATATTACAGAGTGGTGGATCACCAGGTACACAAAAACGTGTACGCAGAAAGACGAGAATGTTCAGAAGAAGAGAAAGCCTGGCGGGAAGATGAGAGAAAACGGTATATCGCGGCTTTTTCGGAAAGATGGGGATATGAACCATCCAGAGATGATGTTCTCTTTCATCTGGAAATGCTGCAGGGAGACAGAAGAAATGTTTCCGTGCATTCTTTTACGAATCGGGAGACAGGCGAAAGTACGTTGGATTGTAAGGTTGAATTCAGTGCTCTGGATGAGATGGATATTGATGAACCGCTGGAAATGCAGGCACTACGTGAAGTGGCGGAAAGCCTGACCGGCAGAAAAGCGGATGTGTATGAAGCGATGCTCCAGCGGGCGGCGGGAGGGAAAGAACGGATAAGGTTTATTGATCTTGCCCGGAAGTGGGGTGTAAGCAAACAACAGATCGAGCAGGATCAGAGAAGGATTATGGAAATGGTTCGCAAAAGAACAGAAGTATTTCGACAAGAAAACAGTTGAGTTTCTGCCAGCCTTTATAGGCTGTTGATTCATTGTATTTCAGCTTTTCAAGCCTATTGATTTTTGATATATTATTTGACAAATTCCAGTTTATCTATCGAGGCGGACAATGCCGCAAGGAAGGACTGGAACAGGACGGCGGATATGGCGCTGGTGTCCGGGATCGCAGAATCCAAGATCATAGAGATCAGAAATGAACACGTCTACGATGAAGCCACCCAGTCCGTGCAGAAGCATGGCTGGCTACCGAGACTGTTCCGAGGCATCATTCAAAAGGCAAAGGAAATCCTGCTGTGATTGATACGGGAGACGGAGGTCCCGCCGAAACCTACGCTGTCTGTTGATATGGCGGAGTACCGCAAGATGCAAAAACTGATGGTCAAGGTACAGGACGAAGCCAGGGCGATTAAGCAGCTCATGCACGGAGAACTGCCAAAGCTGGAAAGGCAGCTCGCCGAGACGACCGGGCTGTTCAAGGGCAAGGAGCGCAAGGCCTTGCAGGAAAAGATTGCAGGTGCACAACAGGAAATTGACCGCCGCATGGACCGCCTGCCCGGTATTCTGAAAGAGAACGGCTAGCAGCCAAGCATTTGCATACCCGGCTGCTACGTTGATAAGTACAGAGCTTGACAAAGTTATCTTGCTGCGCTATAATAAATAAACAAATTTGTTTATTTATGAAAGGAGGAGTGACCTTGATTGAACCTTCTGATTTTGGCTTGCTTTTAAAAGAGAAACGAGAAGCCGCTCATCTAACACAAGGCGATTTGGCAGCAGTAATAAACAAGTCAGGCCAGTATATCAGCAACATTGAAAAAGGGAAAAACAACGCTCCTCCAGATCCATCAGATATAGATGGTCTGATACAGAAGCTTGGGCTTTCCGATAAAGAGGCATCCCTTTTTAAAGAAAAAGCTTCTGCAGATCGAGGGCGCTTACCTAATGAGCAAATGGATTATCTATTGAAGCATCGAAAGCTTCTTGATCTCATCAATTACGGATTGGAAAATAACGTAAACGACAAGCGATGGGCAGAAATGCTAACCGCAATTTCAGGAGGAGAATAAAATGACTTTGAATGAAGTGTTGAAGAATACAAACTATGACGTTGCTCTCTTTTCCGAAGAAGCAAGGAAATACATTGAAGACGCTATCGTCGTTAAAACTGTCAGAGACAAAGAAATGGCTCACATCACATGCCTGAAACGCGGCAAGGAAATTGTCCTGAAACCGGAAGAGGCTGTGCGTCAGCTCTACCTTCATAAGCTTATTCACGAATACAGTTATCCTGTAAGCCGTATTGAGGTCGAGTTTCCAATCCATTTTGGACGAGAAGTCAAACGTGCTGATATTGCCATTATGGACAAGGATCGTCCGATGGTTCCCTATATCATTGTTGAGCTCAAAAAACCGAAGCTCACCGATGGCAAGGAGCAGCTTAAATCCTACTGCAATGCAACGGGTGCGCCTATCGGTGTATGGACAAATGGTGAGCAGATTTCCTATTATAACAGGAAAGACCCTAATTATTTTGAGCCAATCACCAATATTCCGAAAGCTTCTGAGAAGTTAAGCGATATTATTAATGAAAAGTTTACCTATGAAGATCTGAAAAAAATCGACAGAATCAGCCAGCAGAAACGATCACTCCGCTCTCTCATTCAGGAAATGGAGGACGAAGTGCTTGCCAGTGCGGGCGTTGATTCTTTTGAAGAGATTTTCAAGCTGATCTTCGCAAAACTTTATGACGAGCTAATTTGTGAGCGCGATCCCGGTTCATTTTTGAAATTCCGCAATTCCGGTGAAACCGATTTTGAGCTGAAAGAGAAAATCCAGGGTCTCTTTGATGACGCCAAGAAAAAGTGGGAAGGCATTTTTGCGGACGAAAGCAAAATCTTACTATCCCCCTCTCATCTTGCTGTCTGCGTGGCCACGCTTCAGGATATAAAGCTATTCAACAACAATCTTGATGTTGTTGACGATGCCTTTGAATACCTAATGAGCAAGGCACAAAAAGGCGAAAAGGGTCAGTATTTCACGCCGCGCTATGTCATTGATATGTGTGTGAAGATGATGAATCCGTCCGTCAACGACAAGATCATTGACACTGCCTGCGGCAGTTCCGGATTTACCGTCCACAGCATTTTTAAAGTATGGAAAGATATTCGTCGCGAGAAAGGGCTCCCGGAGGGCGAGGGCTTCACTGCAGCACAGCGCATCACGGAAGAAACGAACTTCGTGCGAGACAACGTATTTGCAATCGACTTTGATGAAAAGACCGTTCGTGTTGCCCGTACACTAAATCTGATTGCCGGCGATGGACAGACAAACGTCTTGCATTTAAACACGCTGGATTTTTCCCGCTGGAATGAAATAATAAAGCAAGAGGATTGGAACGACACCTATAACGAGGGCTTCAAAAAACTTAAAAAGCTCCAGCCGAAAGGTATTAGCGACTACAGCCAGTTTGCCTTTTCTTTGGTCATGGCCAATCCTCCGTTTGCGGGTGACATCAAGGAAAATACGATTATTTCCCGCTATGAGTTAGGCAAGAATTCTGCCGGAAAATGGCAAAACAAGGTTGGCAGGGATATTCTCTTTATTGAGCGAAACCTGAACTTCCTGAAGCCCGGCGGACGTATGGCAATCGTTCTCCCCCAAGGACGCTTTAATAACAGCAGTGATAAGGCTATCCGTGAATATATCGCAGAACGCTGCCGCATTCTTGCCGTTGTCGGGTTGCACGGAAATGTTTTCAAACCTCATACCGGAACAAAAACCTCAGTTCTGTTTGTTCAGAAGTGGGACGATGAGTTGTGCCCGAAAAAGGACGACTATCCGATTTTCTTTGCTACCATGCAGAAACCCAGCAAAGATAATTCCGGCGATAAGATCTACCTGAAGGATCCCGACACTGGTGAAAACGCCTTGGATGAGCACGGTCACTTGATTGTCGACCACGATTTGTACCAGCTTTCGTATAAAAAGCAGGATGGTACAATCGTGAAATTGGAACCTGGTATTGCGGAAGCCTTTGAAGAATTTGCGAAGAAGGAAGGTTTAAGTTTTTTTCGATAAGCCCATCCATTGAACCTTTCGATGAATCCAAATATAAGGCTTTGATGGATGGGCTGGAATGCAGCGAAATATATTTCTCACAAATAGATTTAGGAGATCGATTTGATTCTGACTACTATACCAAAAACTATTTGCACATCTCTGATCAGATGTCAAAAGTGCCAACAGAAAAACTTGGAAAGCTGGCGACCACAGTTGCAAGTGCATTCTATCCCGCGGCGACACAGCTTTATTCAGAAGGTGATACTGCATTTGCTCGTTGTGTGGACTGTGTTTCCTACCCGGTTATTACAAAGGATCAAGATTTCAAATTTGAGAAGATACCATATTCATTTGGTAAAGAAAACAAAGGAATCTCGTTTATAAAAGCTGAGGATATTATTATCACAAAGGTCGGAACACCTTGCTACGCAAGTATTTTGACTGATTACGATGAAATTGCGCTATCCCGGACGGTAATGGGCTTGACCGGAATTCACGGAATAAATCCTTACTACTTAATGGTCTTTTTGCGCTGCAAATATGGATTTGAGCAATTATTCAGGCAACGCGAACTGACAATCCAATACCAGCTCACATTGCCGAGAGTTAAAGCGGTTGACGTGTTCGTAGCCGATGATAAGCTACAAAAAGCAGTAAAAAGGTTGTGCGAGAAATCAAGAGAACTTCAAAAAGAATCAAATGAATCTTATCAACTGGCAGAACAAACATTGGTTGAGATTGTGAAATACCCCGACTTTTCAACAACAAGCACTCATTCCATCAAGTCTATAAATGAAAGTTTTGCACGGTCTGGTCGCCTTGACGCTGAATACTATCAACCGAAATATGATGTCTTATTTAATTCACTGGCAGCCTTTACAACCAAGAAACTAGGTGGGGAAAATGGCATCGTTGAATATATGAAATCCATTGAACCGGGCAGTGACGCATACGTAGAAGAAGGCATTCCTTTTATTCGTGTTAGCGATATGAGCAAGTTTGGTGTTTCGGAGCCGGAAATCAAACTTCGTGGTGATATTGTTCCCAATCCGGAGGTGCTTTTCCCGCAGAAAGACACAATATTACTTTCAAAGGACGGAAGCGTAGGGATCGCTTATAAAGTTGAATCTACCATACCGGTCATTACTTCTGGCGCCTTACTCCATTTGAGCATCCGTAACAAAGAGGAAGTATTGCCCGACTATTTGACGCTGGTGCTAAATTCACCGATTGTTCAACTACAGGCTGAACGCGATTCCAATGGCGCAATCATTCAGCATTGGAAACCTTCTGAAATCGAGAATGTCATTATCCCGGTTTTGGATATGAGTATTCAAAAAGAAATCGCAACACAAGTACAGGAGTCTTTTGCACTTCGTAAGCAGTCAAAACAGCTTCTTGAATATGCAAAACAGGCTGTGGAAATGGCAATCGAGAAAGGCGAAAATGCGGCGCTGGAGTGGCTGAAAGATATTAAGATGGCGTAATGGATGAGGTTTCAAGCTTTCTGCGACACTACTTAGAGAAAACACTGCCGAAAAAGGGATATAACCAAACTGTCAATGGCAAGGTCAAAGATGCTTGCCTTCGTCTGAATTCAGCCCTCAATGTAAAATTTGAATACAACTACAGATATCCTCATGAAGTAAGCGCACTGGACGATCTGAATTCATACGCAATTATTTATCAGCTTCCATATAATGGGTTTGGCCGTGTCGAGCAAGACAATGTTTTCTCCACAAATGAAGGTGTATATTCACAGTTGCTTGCAACAAAGGGCGTTGATTGGTTTGCAAGCTATGTGTATTCGCTAAGAAATGCTTTATTCCATGAGATTATCACTCCGCTTGATGAAGAATAGAGACTGCCTGAAATGGAAAAGTGTGAGTATCCCCAATAAATCTTATTGATAAAGATTTTTTCCGGAAGTTGACTTCCGGATTTTTTTTTGCTCTTACCTACTGCCAGAAACTTTTCTGGTGAAAGGAGGCCGGAGATGCGGATCAGGCACAGGGTCCGGGTGAACATTTCCCGGCCGGGCGGCGGAGAGGAAACCGTGCTGGAGACTGTCCGGGGCTCTTTCCGGAGCCGGATACTCAGGCAGCTTGTGGGGAACCGGTATTCGGTGCTGGTGCTCACGCCGGTCGGCAGGAAGATTGACTCGATTGAGGTACACGAAATGCATGACATGAAAACACAGGAGGAAAAGAAAAATGTTGAACAGAGCAGACAGGAATGAACGTGGAAAAAGAAAAAAGCGCTTCGGACCGGATCAGCCGGAAGGCATGTTGATCGATTTCAGGGATCCGCCCCTGTTCGCGGACGGCGAGCTGGCAGAGATCCTGACCTGGGTGGACAAGCTGGAACGCTGGGTGAAGGAAGTCAAGGAATACGCCCTGGCATCCGCCCTGAGCGGTACCCGAATTCCGGGATGGAAAGTGGTTGAGGGCCGGACTGTTCGTAAGTTTGTAGACGACAATGCGGCAGCTGCCCGGGTTGTAGCCGCGGGGGAAGATCCTTATGAGAAAAAGCTCATGAGTGTGAAAGCCCTGGAGGCGATGCTCGGAAAAAAATCTTTCGAGACCCTGCTGGCGGATCTGGTGGTGCGTGAGGAAGGAAAGCCGGTGCTGGTGCCGGAGAAGGATCCGCGTCCGGAGATTGTTATTCCCGAGAGAACCAACAAACCGGGTGAAGTAAATGAAGATTAAGGAGAGTAACGCATGAACAGAGAGAACACGAAAGTGATTACCGGACCCGGAACCCGGTTTTCCTACTGCTCCGTATGGGAGCCCAGGTCCGCAAACGGCAGGAAGCCCCGTTACGGGGTTTGCCTGCTGATCCCCAAGACAGACCAGGAAACCGTGGAAAAGATCCGGGCGGCGATTCAGCGCGCCTATGTGGACGGCGCTGAAGTTCTGACGAACGAGGACGGCTCCCTGCCGCCGATTGCCTCCCTGAAAATGCCGATGAGGGACGGCGACGGCGAACGGCCGGAGGATCCTGCCTATAAAGGCCAGTGGTATCTGAACGCCACCAGCGTACAGCCGCCGGAAGTGGTGGACGACCAGGTGAAGGCGATTTTCAACCGGGCTTCCTTCTACAGCGGCTGCTACGGCAGGGCGTCAATTTACTTTTATGCCTACCGCAATGAAGAAACCCGGGGCATTGCCTGCGGACTGAATCATGTGCAGAAGCTCCGGGACGGGGAAGCGCTCACCAACAGAACCAGCGCGGCGGAAGATTTCGCCTGACGCTGTGCGGGTCGGAAAGAGGAGAGAGATGAAGCAGATATCGATTGACATTGAAACTTACTCTTCGGAAAACCTTTCCAGGTCCGGGGTTTACCGCTACGCGGAAGCCCCGGACTTCCGGCTGCTCCTGTTTGGATGGAGCGCGGACGGAAAACCGGTACAGGTAGCCGACCTGGAGCACGGGGAGAAAATTCCGGCGGAAGTCCTGGACGCACTCACAGATGAAACGGTGTATAAATGGGCTTTCAACGCGGCTTTCGAGAGAGTCTGTCTGAGCCGCTATCTGCGGGATCTGGGCAGACTGCCGGAGGGCAGGTTCCTGTCTCCCGCATCCTGGAGATGTTCCATGATCTGGTGCGCGTATCTGGGAATGCCGCTTTCCCTGGAAGGAGCCGGGGCGGTGCTGGAACTGGACAAACAGAAACTGACGGAAGGGAAAGATCTCATCCGTCGTTTCTGCGTACCTGGAAACAATCCGGAATCCAAAGGTCAGGACTGGGAGCGGTTTATTGCTTATAACCGGCGGGACGTGGAAACGGAACAGGGCATCCAGCAGCGGCTGGCGGCTTATCCGGTTCCGGATGAAGTATGGAAGCAATATGCCCTGGATCAGGAAATCAACGACAGGGGAATCGGGGTGGATCCTGCACTGGTCAGCAGCGCAATCGCCCTGAATGAGGAAACGCGGATCACGCTGGAAGATGAAATGCGGCAGTTGACGGGGCTTGCCAATCCGAATTCTGTTACGCAGCTGAAAAGCTGGCTGGCGGAGAACGGAACGGAAACGCCCGGGCTGAATAAAAAGCAGATCCGGGAACTGCTTGCAGGGGCAGATCAGGAGGTGAAGACAACCCTGCTCCTGCGGCAGCAGCTTGCGAAGAGCTCCGTGACCAAATACCAGGCGATGGAGAGAACCGTCTGCAGGGACGGGCGGATCCGCGGCATGTTCCAGTTTTACGGCGCGGTCCGCTCCGGAAGGTGGGCCGGGCGGGGCGTCCAGCTGCAGAACCTGCCGCAGAACCATATCAAGGATCTGAAAGGAGCGCGTGATCTGGCGGTCCGCCGCGACCGGGAAGGGCTGGAAGTCCTTTACGCATCCGTGCCGGAGGTGTTGAGTGAACTGATCCGGACGGCTTTTGTGCCGGAAGAAGGGAAGAAGTTCATCGTGGCGGACTTTAGTGCCATTGAGGCACGAGTAATCGCCTGGCTGGCCGGGGAAACCTGGCGGACGGAAGTATTTGCTTCCGGCGGGGATATCTACTGCGCGTCCGCGTCCCGGATGTTCCGGGTGCCGGTGGAGAAAAACGGCGTTAACGGCCATCTCCGGCAGAAGGGAAAGATCGCCGAACTGGCATTAGGTTACGGCGGAGGAACCGGCGCGCTGAAAGCTATGGGCGCAATGGAAATGGGCCTGAAGGAAGAAGAACTGCAGGAGCTGGTGACTGCCTGGCGGAATGCGAATCCCCGGATCCGCCGATTGTGGCAGGAAGTGGACAAGGCGGTAAAGACTGCTATCCGGAACCGGACAACCGTCCCTGCCGTGAATATGCTGTTTTCCTATCGATCCGGGATCCTGCTGATCCGGCTGCCTTCCGGAAGAACACTTTCCTATATCCAGCCCAGGATAGATCCGAGCCGGTATGGGGGAGAATGCGTCAGCTATATGGGGCTCAACACGGCAAAGAAATGGGAACGGATTGAGTCTTACGGCCCCAAATTCGTGGAAAACATTGTGCAGGGAATCGCAAGGGATCTCCTGGCCTGTGCCATGGAAAGACTGAGCAGCCGGTACTGCATTGTGGCGCATGTGCACGATGAGGTGATTATTGAAGCAGATCCGGAGGATTCTGTGGAAGATGTGTGCCGGATGATGGGCGAATGCCCGGAATGGGCGAAGAGCTTGTTGCTGCGGGCAGATGGATATGAGTGCGGGTTTTACATGAAATCGTAAATTTACGATTTTTTATATTATCCGTAAGTTTTCATTATCCCCAACTTTCGAGAAAGCTTCGAAAAATAGCTGTGTCTTT
>Ga0310695_10007603_pt1 | contig 17230 bp, 12 predicted proteins | sample RumenRJG_04DNA_FD_203882 | JGI IMG/M metagenome (GOLD analysis project Ga0310695, IMG submission 203882) | Bovine rumen microbial communities from Lethbridge, Alberta, Canada - RJG_04 (v2) (version 2) | ecosystem: Host-associated > Mammals > Digestive system > Stomach > Rumen | place: Canada...
TACCGCCGCTTGCATATAAATGCAGCGGCGGCGCGCTGGCACCCTTCTTCGCCGGAGGCTTCATCCTCGTCAGTCTTTTGGTTTTCACAGGTCCCATTATAACATTCCGTGTGGCCGTACTGTATCAATCGATTGATTAGTTTGAATGTTCTTGATCAACCTTGTTCTCGGACGCGACGTGGGCACATCGATATCGCCCAGCGAGACTTGCTCATCGAGAATATAATGGTCACGAGGAAGATTTTTACTCCCTCATTTACTCCCTCAACAGAGTCGGCCACATTCAATTCGCGCACCGTTTCAGCGTCAGATTTCAGAACCATCTCATGAATCGGCAATATAAACGTGAAGTAATCACGATGGGTATTCGTCTCCAGTATCGGCTTGGACGATCCGTTCGTCTTGGTCGCACCGAGGATAACCGGATACCCCGTATTGCGCGCTTCCGCAAGATCCAACTCGTTGAGGAATTCTCCAATCCGTCGATTGCGATCACCCTTTGACACGAGACCCAACCGTTTAATGTCAGCCGTCTTGTCCTCCGTAGCACACAGCGCGAAGGTGAAAGCCACAGGCGAAGGAAGATGCATCGCAGCAAACCTTCTCGTTCTCAAAAGTTCCGTCGTGTTCAGAACTGAATGCAAGTTCTGGAAGTAAACGCAAGTTTATCCGATAACTTTTGGCAAATTCTCGTGTCGCTGCGTGCGGAAGCTCGCCTCGGGCACCGCTCCGACTCCGCCCTTCGGGCTTTCGTCGCTTGGGAAGAGCGACGACTGTGCGATGCGCCGCATGGTGCAGGCCGCGCTTGGCGTCACTCTTCACATGCCCGAGGCGACTTCCGCCCTCCGCTCCGTGCACACAAGATCCTTGAATTATGATATAATGCTCCCGCTGCCCGGGGCCGGATTTGAACTTGCGGTTACTTGGCCGGCGTCGGGTTGGTCCTTGGCCCTCTATCGAGGGCCTATTTTACTTTTCCGCGTTCTTAGGCTCGAACACTCCTTTCTTCTTGAGCACCGCCTTGTCTGCCGCCTTCTGGAACTTGCGTCCGAGCAGGAAGGGATGCAGCGTCACCTGGTCCTGAGGGATCCGCACGATGTCGAGCTTGTCGAGGAACCTCTTCCCCTCGTCGCCGAACTCCTCGACGAACAGGTCGTACGGGGTCCTTCCTCCGAGAGAAGGCCTCGGATAGCTGTTCAGGTGCGACATGATCAGGTTGATCTGCTCCTGGCCGAGCGGGTTGAATGAGACGCCTTTCTGGAGAATGCGCCTCAGGTCCAGGTGGAAGCGCTCGATGTGGGGCTTCTGGCACGAGCAGTACGGGTCGCAGTAGAACACCCTCACGCCGCGCGGCAGGAGCTTGTACGGGTTGTGCTCGGGGTCCGGGCGGTAGTTCTCCACCATCTCCGGGTCGCTGAACTCGGTGCCGTTGTCCGGGACTATGCAGCGGAACAGCCTGCGGAAGAGTTCGGGGCCCGCGGCCTCCCAGAGCATGTTGACGATTCGCGTGAAGGTCTGCGAAGTCTTCGCGTCCCTGAGGAACGCGAGGGGCAGTTTCTCGCGGACCATGAAGGTGAACAGCACCTTGCCGCCGATCGAGCCGATGACAGTGTCCGCTTCCGTCGGCACGACGCCGGGATTGGCCTTGAGCCATTCGAGCAGGTCCGCGTGCGTGCGTCCGATGCGGCATTTCGCATTGGTCTTCGTTTCCGGCCTCTTGCGCGGCCTGCGGCGGGTTCCGGCGAATGGCAGGTCGTGCTTCTTGGCGGCGAAGAGGCCGTCCTCGATCCATCCGTAGACCGTGCTTCTCGCGTATCCTCCGAACAGCCCCGGATTGCCTGCGATTACCGCGTCGACGGATTGGCCCTGCCGTGCGGCGGGGGCGAGGACGTCGCTCATCCTTAGGACGGTCGCCTCGTCGGGATGGACTCCGCTGCGGCAGTTGACGAGAATGCCCCTGTAGTTGGCCTGGGCGCCGGAGGCGATGTAGTAGCGTTTCCTGAGCGGGCAGTTGTGCTCGCGCTCGCATCCGTTGCAGACGTAGGGGGCCCTGTTCAGGCGGTCGCACACGGCCTCGATGAAGTCCGGGCACGACTCGAAGCATCCGGGAGAGTTCCTCCTCCGGACGCCGCGGAAACCGTTGAATGCCGTCCGCGCGCAATCGTCGAAGCGGGCGCACAGCCTGTTCGAGCATCCGTAGTGCTTGCCGCTGTCGATCCTGCGGTTCAGCAGTTCGCGCGAGATGGTCGACTCCGACCTCCCGAGCGCTTTGGCTATGGCAGCCACGTTGTTCCCGCAGCCGAGCATGAACTCGATGCGGTTCCTTTCGTCTTGTCCCATGTGTTTCATGTTTTCGTTCCTTTCCGTGTTCCGGCGTCGACCGGCGGCACCCGCCGCCGAATCTGTCCGTATTCGGAAATGATACACCAAACCCAGTCCAAAAGTAAACGCGGGTTTCCTTCCTAGGAAGGAATGTTGGGAAATGTCCCGCCTTTCAATCCCGTCCCGTATTCTCAAGGACTAAACGCAAGAGAATCTTGCATTTGCTTCTGGACATCACAACTCGGTGCACCCCTAAAAAGCATAAAGAAAGCTTGTTGAAATATCGGGGAAATTTGTGGTATAATATGCGACAAGCGGGCGGCAAGTCCCGCACTTAGGAGTAAAAATGAAAATAAAGTTCGGCAAAGTCGCAGAAAACATCACGACCCGCAAGGAGTTCCCGCTTAAAAAGGCGCGTGAAATCCTCAAGGGTAAAACCGTTGCGGTGCTCGGTTACGGCATACAGGGGCCCGGGCAGGCGCTCAATATGCGCGACAACGGGATCAACGTCATCGTCGGACAGCGCAAGAATACGAAAACAGGCAGCTCCTGGATGCGCGCCAAGAAGGACGGATGGGTCGAGGGCAAGACGCTCTTCAGCCTCGAGGAGGCGGCCGAAAAGGGAGACATCATCATGATGCTCGTCTCCGACGGCAGCGTCGGCCAGGTCTGGAAGAAGATCGAGAAGTTCGTCACGCCCGGCAAATTTCTCTATTTCTCGCACGGCTTCGGCTATGTGTACAACAAGCTCACCGGCATCAAGCCGCAGAAGGGCGTAGGCGTCGTCATGGTCGCCCCCAAGGGCTCCGGCACGTCCGTCCGCCGCAACTTCCTTTCCGGCGCAGGCATCAATAGCTCCTACGCTTTCGAACCAAACGGCATGAAGGCCAAGACGGTCGAAGACATCACCAAGGCTATCGGAATCGCGGTAGGCTCCGGCTATCTCTTCCCGACGACGTTCCAGAACGAAGTGACGAGCGACCTCGTCGGCGAACGTGGCATCCTCATGGGCGCCCTCGCAGGCGTGATGGAGGCCCAGTTCGAGACGCTCCGCGCCAACGGCCACAGCCCGTCGGAAGCGTTCAACGAAACGTGCGAAGAGCTCACGCAGTCGCTCATCCGCCTCGTCGACGAAAACGGCATGGACTGGATGTACGGCAACTGCTCGCAGACTGCGCAGCACGGCGCTCTCAAGTGGAGGCCGATCTTCAAGAAAGCCACGCTCCCCGTCTTCAATCGTCTCTACAAGTCGGTCAAGTCGATGCAGGAGGCCAAGGAGGTCATCCGCGACACCGGCTGCGCCGATTACAAGGAAAAGATGCTCGCGAAGCTTTCCGAGCTCCACAACCACGAGATGTGGCTCGCCGGCGCGGCGGTCAGATCTCTCCGTCCGCACGAAGCCGCAAAGGGCAATTCCGCCTCCGCCGGCTGGGGCGGGCGTAAAGTCGTGAAGTGAACGAAGGGATTCTTCTTCGCGATCTCGCAATGCTGATGGCCGCGGCCGGACTGGTCGCGGTCGTCTTCTCTTGCCTCAGGTGGCCCAAGGTCATAGGCTACATTCTGGCAGGAATCCTGATGAGCCGTCACACATGGGGCGGTTCTTTTCTCGTGGACGAGTCGTCCGTGTCGACGATCGGGCAGATCGGAATCGTCTTTTTGATGTTTTCCATGGGCCTCGGGTTTTCGACCACGGAGATGAAAAGGGTCGGCAATTCCGTCATGCCCGTGGCGATTTTCGACATGGCGGTGATGACATGGCTCGGCTACACCGTGGCGCGCACGTGTTTCGGTTGGGGTACTGTGCCGGCGCTCTTTCTCGGCGCGGCAGTCTCCGACAGCGCCACCACTCTTCTCGCCAAAGTCATAGACGAGATGAAATGGAGCAGCCGGCCGTTCGTTCGGCTCGCCCTCGGCACGTCGGTCTGCGAAGACATCATGTGCGTGGGGCTTATCGCTCTCGTCACCGGCGTCGCCAACGGCGGCGCTTTCAGCCTCGCGGCGGTGGGGAAGCCGCTTGCGGGGCTTTGCGTGTTTTTCATTTCGGTTTTCATCTTCGGCCTCGTCATCCTGCCGAAGGCGTTGTCGTTTGTCGCGAGGCGCGGCGATGACGAAGCGCTCCTCCTGTTTCTTCTCGGCAGCTCGTTTTTCATAACCTACATTTCGTACCAGCTCGAATTTTCAATCGCGATCGGCGCGTTTCTCGTCGGCGTTCTCGGCGCGTGTTCGTACGTGCGCGAGCGCCTCGCCCGCCTCGTAGAGCCGTTGAGAGCGATGTTCGCCTCGGTGTTTTTCGTCTCCGTCGGGCTTCTCGTGAATCCGGCCGAATGTTTCTCTCATGGCCTTTCCATACTCGCGCTTTCCGCGCTTGTCGTCGGAGGCAAGTTTCTCAACTGCACCATCGGCGCGCTGGCCTGTGGCGAGAGCATAAAAACTTCGGTCCAGACGGGGCTCGCCCTCGCTCAGATAGGAGAGTTCGCGTACATGACGGCGCTTCTCTACGTCACCGTCACGGGCGACATGACGAAGCCTATGTACCAGATCGTCGTCGGCGTTTCGCTCCTGACCACGCTCGCCAATCCGTTTCTGATACGCTTGTCCGATCCTGCCGGCGAGTGGGCCGAGCGGGCCTGCCCGAAACGCGTCAAATCGCTGATCGACGGCTACAGGGGATTCCTCGCCCGCTACCGTTCGCGCCTTTCCGAACGCGGCGCGGGCGTGCGCGGCGCAATCCGCAGGCAGATAGCCGAACTTCTCGTTCTGGGCGTGCTCGCTTTCGCGATAGCCTTCGCTTTTTCGGCGTTGAGCGGGAAGAACTGGTCGTATATTTCCGTGTTCTTCGAGAGGTACAAGCGCATATTCTTTTCGCTCGCGATGAACGTTCTCCTTTTCGCGCTCGTCCTTCCCGGCGTTGTCAAGGTCGCGTTCTCCCTCTCGCGCGACATCGCGGCCACGATTGTCGGCGGAGAAGGCGAAAGATGGCAGCAGGCCGTATACAAAGCGGTGCGCTTCACGGTGACGTCGATAGTTTTGATTCTCGCGTTCATCGAAATAATCATGATCAACATCAACCTCGCGCCCGGGGATGTCTGGTCGAGAATCGCGATATGCGTCGTTCTTGCCGTCGCCGCCGCTTTGGGATGGCGTATTTTCATAAAAGCCGCGAGAGCGGCGTCGCGCAATTTCTCCGAAGCGCTCAAGACGGACGAACGCCTTGCGGCGCTTTCCCGCGAAGTCACGCTGTCGCTTCCGGTCGATTCCGTGACGCGCCTCGACATAGGGGCCGATTCTCCGGCCGTCGGGATGAGCGTCGCGGCGCTCGACATACGCGCCAAGACAGGCGCGAGCGTTTTCTCGGTCGAACGCGGCGACGTCGAGATTCGCAACATCGGCCCGGGGTTCGAGTTTTCTTCGGGCGATGTCCTGACCGTTGTCGGCGACGGAGCGCAGGTCGCCGCGCTTAAAGATCTTCTGGGGATAACGTCGTGAAAAGAAAAATCGCTTTTGCAACGCTCGTTTTTTCTCTCGCGGCCGTTTCGGTCTCGGCGCTCTTCATGCTGCGCCGCGCCAATCCGACGGTGTCGCCGGTGGCCGAAGAAGGGCTGATTTCGCTCATCGGAGGGCTCAGGTCTGTCGTTTCCGAGGCCGTGTGGATCCGGGCGGGACGGCTTCAGCGCGAATGCCAGTATGTCGAGCTCGCGCAGCTCGCCTCTCTTCTCGCGCGTCTCGAGCCGCACGAGCCGGAGGTGTGGAGTTTCGCGGCGTGGAATCTTTCCTACAACGTGGCTTCCATGATGCCCGACGCCGACGGCAAGTGGCGCTGGATCGTCGCCGGCATGCGCCTCCTGCGCGACGACGGCTTGCGCCTCAATCCCGGCTCGCCCCAGATATGCCGCGACCTTGCGTTTCTGTTCGAGGTGAAATTTCTGAAAAACGTCGACAGCAACTATGCGGTCTATACAGAGAAATGGCGCGAGATGGCATCCGACGTGATGCGTCGCGACGCCTGGGAGGAGCTCGGCATGGACCGGGCCGTCATGGCCGAGGTTGAGAAAAAATACGGCGTCAGAGACTGGACGAGCCCGTTTTCGTCGTCGATATACTGGGCCCATGCGGGGCTGGCCAGGGCAGAAGGGAACGACCGGGCGTTTCTCGTCGAGACGATACGGCAGTGCAGGACTATTCTCGCGTCTGCCGAAGGGCCTGTTTCCGGACGGCGGGAGGAGGGCGCTCGATGACAGCCCCGGCGCGTGCGGCAGCGGCCGCTTTTGCCGTTCTTTTCCCGGCATTGTCCGTTTTCGCAGGGCCGTGGCGCGATGATGCCTCGGCCGCCGTGGCGCGTGCGCGCGCGTTTCTTGTTGCGGAGCAGAAGGAGGACGGCCACTGGAGCGATCCGCACATGCCTGCTCTCACGGCGCTTCCGCTGTGGGCCCTCGTGAAGGCCGGCGAGACGGGGCCGGCCGTTTCCAATGCCGTGAAATTCGTTCTCTCCACCCAGCGCGAAGACGGAGGTTTCTACGTGCCGAAGCCGGGCCGCGGAGGGTCCGGGCTTGGAAATTACAACACGTCCGTGTGCCTTGGCGCGCTTTACGATTCAGGGCTTTCGCCTGCGGGGCCGCTTCTCAAGGCCCGCACATACATAGCATCTTCGCAGCTCGAGGGCGACGACACCATGGCGGGAGGCTTCGGCTACGATAAAGCGTCGCGCCGCAGATATGCCGATCTCTCCAACACTTCATACGCCCTCGACGCGATGAGCCGCACTTCTTCGCTCGAAGAGCTTCGGCCCGGCGGGAAAAAGACGGATGTCGACTGGGAGGCCGCGCTCGCTTTCATCGACGGTCTTCTGAAAGACGGCCCGGGCGACGACGCCGGAGGCGCGGCGTACAACAGCCGCACGCCGCAAGGAGGCGTCGAGACGAACGCCAGTGGAAGGGTGTCGCTCAGAGCCTACGGATCGATGACGTACGCGGCGGTGCTTTCGATGTGCCATGCAAAGCTCGACAGGGGCGACCCGCGGGTGAGGCAGGCGCTCGAGTACTGCGAAAGGCACTGGACCCTCGACGAGAATCCCGCCATGGGCAGCCAGGGGCTGTACTACTATTACGACATACTTTCCCGCGCATTGTCCGCGGCCGGCGTCGAAGACGTCGGCGGCCGCAAATGGCGTATGGAACTTGCCGAGAAGCTCGTTTCCCTCCAGGGCGCCGACGGCTCGTGGGTGAATTCCAACAACAGGTTCTGGGAGGCCGACAGGATACTGTGCACTTCTTTCGCGATGCTTGCGCTCGAAGCGGCTCTTGACGGTGCGGAGGGGAAATGAAGGTCGACAGGAGCATTCTCCCGCCGGGAAGGATAGGGCTGGCCGTCTCGGGCGGAGCCGATTCCGTCGCGCTCGCTTTCCTCATGACGAAAGGAGGCAAAAAGAAAAACGCTTCCAGAAGATTCGTCGTGCTGCATGTCGATCACGGTCTGCGGAAGGAATCAAGAGAGGAGTACCGTTTCGTGAAGGCTCTCGCCGCGCGTCTCGGGCTCGAGTTCCGCGGAACGCACGCAAAAGTGGAGAAGCTCCGCGGAGAGTCTCTCGAAATGGCGGCGCGCCGCGTGAGGCTCGCGTTTTTCGCCAGACAGATGAAACTTCTCGGGCTCGACGCCGTCGCCACCGGCCATCATATGGACGATGTGGCCGAAACGTTCATAATGCGCATCCGCCGCGCCTCCGGCCCGTCGGGGCTCGCCGGCATGAAGGAGCGCTCCGAGGTTGACGGCGTGAAATTCGTGCGGCCGCTTCTCGGCTGCCGCGACGCGGAACTCAAAGCCTACCTAAGGCGTTACGGAGAAGAATGGCGCGAGGACGCCACCAACGACGACACTTCCATCGAACGCAACAAGGTGAGGCACGTCATAATACCTTTCCTCGAAAAAAATCTCGATCCCGATCTCGTGGAGCATATATCGAAAATCACATCGTATCTCAGAAAGGCGGCCGGACGCAATGGATAGGCTGTTCATCATGGATCTGATGCCTTTTCTGTACAAGGGGCATTTCGTTTTTCTCAGAAACCCGCGCATGACATCGTCGGGAGTCAACACGTCGGCTCTCCTCGGCCTCGCGTCGGGGCTGGAATCGGTGCTGAAACACGGGCGTCCCGATCTTCTCGTGCTCGCCATGGATCCAGGCTCGCCGACTTTCCGCCACAAAGCGTATCCGCCCTACAAGGCCCAGCGGCAGAAGATGCCGGAGGACATAGCCGAGTCGATACCGAGGGCGTACGAGCTTGCCGAGGCGCTCGGCATCCCGGTTGTTTCTAAAGAAGGTTTCGAGGCCGACGATGTGATGGGGACGCTCGCCGTCAAGGGGAGCGAGGCGGGCTTCGACGTGTATGTCGTCACGCCCGACAAGGACGCGGCGCAGCTCGTGAGGCCCAACATCAGGCTGTACAGGCCCGGACGCGCGGGAGAAGGGGCGGAGATATACGACGAGAAGATCGTGTGCGAGCACTGGCACATTCCTTCGCCATCCAGCATGATAGATCTGCTCGCGCTTGCCGGCGACGCCTCGGACAACATCCCCGGAATCAAGGGCGTCGGAGAGAAAACGGCGCAGGAGCTCATCGGGAGATTCGGATCTCTCGGCGATATACTGGCGCATGCCGGCGAGGTCAAGGGCAAGCTCGGGGAGAAAATCGCGGCCGGGCGCGAAGACGCCGAGATTTCGCGTTTCCTCGCCGAGATAAGAACCGACGTGCCTCTGGAAACGCCGTGGGAATCCTACAGGGTCAAGAAGGCCGACACGGGGAAACTTTCGCTTTTCTGCGCGAAATACGAGATGAAAAACCTGGCGAAACATTTCGGCGTCGATGCGTCTGCCGCCGCGGTGCAGGGGCTTTTCCCCGACGATCCGGAGTCGGTTCGTCTCGCAGGCGGAAATCTCGCTGCGATAGAAACTTTTCCCCACGACTACAGGCTCGTCGACACCGAGGACGGCGCCGCCTCGCTCGTGGCGGAGCTTTCGCGTTTCGGCCGCATAGCTTTCGACACCGAAACGGCCGCGTCCGAAGACGGGCACGATCCGACGGACGCGTCAGAGTGCCGGCTCGTGGGCTTCTCGCTCGCCGCGGAGCCGGGGAAGGCATGGTACGTCGACGGCTCGCTCGTCGACATCTTCAGGCCGCTTTTCGCCGATCCGTCGAAAAAATTCGTGGCGCACAACGTCAAATTCGACAGGACCGTGCTCATGCGCCACGGGATAGGGTTCGCTTCGCAGCCAGAAGATACGATGCTCAAAGCCTACTGTCTCGACGCGGCCGGCCGCCACGATCTCGATTCGCTCGCCGAGAAATATCTCTCTTACAGGCCGATCCCCATAGAGCGTCTCATAGGAGAGAAGAAGCGCGGCGTCGAACAGCTGTCGATGGCCGCGCTGAAGCCGTCGGAAATTCTCGATTATGCCGCGGAAGACGCCGATGTCGCGCTGCGGCTCGACGACGTGCTCACGCCGCTTGTCGCGGCCGCCGGCGCGGATCGGGCTTTGAAGGAGGCGGAAGAGCCGCTTGTCAAAATATTGATCGACATGGAGCGCGAGGGCGTGAAGATCGATTCGTCCGCGTTGCGCGACTACGGCCGCGAACTCGACAGGGAGATCGTCTCCCGGCTCACCTCCATACACGCGTATTCAAGCCCGGGGTTCAATCCCGACAGCCCCCGGCAGCTTTCCGCCATGCTTTTCGACGAATTGAAAATACCTGCCGACGGCGTGAAAAAGACGGCGAGCGGGCAGTTCTCGACAGACGAAAAAACGCTGTCCAGACTCGTCGGAATGCATCCTGTCGTGGAGGACATCCTCGAATACAGGGCCTGCGCGAAACTGAAATCGACATATGTCGACAAGCTGCCGCAGCTCATAGACTCCGAAGGCCGCGTCCACACGACATACGCCCAGTCGTTCACGGAAACGGGGCGGCTGTCGTCTTCGAACCCCAATCTCCAGAACATCCCCGTCAGGACGGACCGCGGCAAGATGATAAGGCGCTCGTTCGTCGCGCGCGACGAAAAGCACCGTCTCGTCTCGGCCGACTATTCTCAGATAGAGCTGCGCATCATGGCCGCATTTTCCGGAGACGAGTCGATGATCGGCGCGTTCAGGCGCGGCGAAGACATCCATCGCGAGACGGCGGCGCGCATATACAGGACGATACCGGAGTTCGTCACGGCCGAACAGCGTTCCAGGTGCAAGATGGTGAACTTCGGCATCATATACGGCATGTCGTCCTTCGGGCTTTCGCAGCGGCTGAAGATCCCGCGCAAGGAGGCGGCCGATCTGATAGACTCGTATTTTGCGCTTTATCCGAAAGTGAAGGAGTACATGGCCCTTGCCGTCGAGAAGGCGCGCTCGAAGGGGTATGCCGAAACAGTTCTCGGCCGCAGGCGCACGCTGCGCGACATCAACTCCCGCAACGCCACGGCCAGACAGGCGGCCGAGCGCGATGCGATAAACACGCCCATCCAGGGTTCGGCGGCGGATCTGATCAAGGTGGCGATGGTGAAGGTGGACAAAGCGTTGCGCGAGAACAGGATGCGCTCGAAGATGGTTCTGCAGATACACGACGAACTTCTTTTCGACGCTCCGGAGGAAGAGGTGGAAGCGCTTGAAAAGCTCGTCGTCCGCGAAATGTCCGGCGCGATCGATTTCGGCGTTCCTCTCGAAGTCGGCGTCGGAGCGGGGCAGAACTGGCTTGAAGCGCATTGACGCGCCCGGGGGCGGTGTTGCAATATGTCGTGCAATATTGTATACTTGTCAAAACAATGAAAAACATACTGAAAACGGTTGCAAAAGTCTATTCGTCATCCGGCGTGGTGACGAGGATCGTCGTCGGCCTCGTCGTCGGCATCGTTCTCGGAGTCACCGTGCCGGGAATCGCGATGCTCGAAATTCCGGGGACTCTTTTCGTCGCGGCGCTCAAGGCTGTGGCTCCGCTTCTCGTCGCGGTGCTCGTGACCGCGTCGCTCTCCAAAAGTTCCGCCAGGCTCGACAGCCGTTTCAATTTCGTCATATTCCAGTATCTGCTCGCCACGTTCGTCGCGGCGGGCACTGCGGTCGCGGCGAGTTTCCTTTTCCCGTCGACGCTCGATCTGCCTGTTGACGCGTCTTCCGCGTCTGCGGCGCCGAGCGGGGTGGGGAGCGTCCTCGAGAATGTCGTGGTGGGCATGTTCTCCAATCCCGTCGGGGCTGTGGTGGATGCGAACTACATCGGCATTCTCTTCTGGGCGGTGGTGTTCGGCATCATCATGAAAAAGTGCGCGTCCGACGCGACAAAGGCGTTTTTCACCGACATGGCCGAAGTTCTCTCCGGAGCGGTGCGCTTTATAATCGGTCTTGCAGGGTTCGGCGTCATGGGGCTCATCTACAAGAGCATATCGACGAGCGGGCTTCAGGTGTTCAGGGAATACGGCCATGTGATACTCGTCCTCGTGGCGTGCATGCTTTTCGTGGCGTTCGTGGCGAACGCCGTTCTCGTGGCCGTCGTCCTGAGACGCAATCCGTATCCTCTCATCTTCCGCTGCATCCGCGACAGCGGCATCACCGCTTTCTTCACGCTCTCGTCCGCGGCCAACATACCGGTTAATCTCGAGCTATGCAAGAAACTCAAGCTCGACAGCGATTTCTATTCTGTTTCGATACCTCTCGGCGCGACGATCAACATGAGCGGCGCGGCGGTGACGATAACGGTTTTCACTCTGGCCGCGACCAACACGCTCGGCATACAGGTCGACATTCTTTCGGCCATAGTGCTTTCGCTTATAGCGACCGTGGCCTCGTGCGGCGCGTCTGGCGTGGCGGGCGGCTCTCTTCTTCTCATTCCTCTGGCGTGCTCCATGTTCGGCATAGGGCAGGACGTGGCCATGAAGGTCGTCGGCATCGGCTTTATAATCGGCGTGGTGCAGGATTCTTTCGAAACGGCGCTCAATTCTTCGTCAGACGCGCTTTTCACCGCAGTCGCGGAATACAGGCATTTCCGCAAGACCGGCAGGGAGATGCCCGATGTATCCTGAACTGCTTGATCTGGGGTTCTTTTCCGTCAAGACGTACGGCTTTTGCATGGCGCTCGGCTTCATGCTGGCGTGGAAAGCCGTGGAGATGCTTTCCGGCAGGAAGGATCTCGGCGATTCCCTCGTCTATCTCATGGTTTCGGGGGTTGTCGGCAGCCGCATCGCGTATGTCATAGAGCATTGGAAGGGCGAATTCGCCGCTCGTCCGATGGAAATAATACGCATTGACAGAGGCGGGCTTGTTTTTTACGGCGGGCTCATTCTCGCGATCGCCGTGTTTTTCGTGTGGTGCCGCATCAAGAAGGAGCGCCCCCTCGCGCTCGCCGATCTTTTCGCCGCCGTCATCCCGCTCGGTCATGCATGCGGAAGGATAGGGTGCTTTTTCTACGGCTGCTGTTGGGGGAGAATTTCGGATTCGCCGCTCGCCGTTTCATTCCCGGCGCATTCGCCGGCATGGTACGATCAGCTCTCGAAGGGGCTCATATCTTCTTCCGCTCCGCATTCGCTCCCCGTCCTCCCGACGCAGTTGTTCGAGGCTGCGGCGCTTCTCGTGATTTTCGCGGTGCTCATCGCCGTGTATGTAAAGTGCAGGCGCTGGACGGCCGGGTTGTATCTCGTTCTTTACGCGTCCGAGCGTTTTGCGATGGAGTTTTTGCGCGGCGATCCGAGAGCGGGCGTTTTTTCGCTCAGCATCGGACAGGCCATATCGCTCGCCATGGCGGCATTGGGCGTTCTTCTGATATTCATCGAAAAAAGGAAGTCCGCGGCGTGAGTTTCCATCTCATAATCGGAGAAGACGACTACCTCGTCGGCGAAGCCGCAAAAAGGATATTGTCCGCGGCGGCCGAAAAGGAAGAGATAGACTCGATGCTGTCCGTCAACGAGGAATCGCAGCTCTCCGACATCCGTGCCGCCGACGCCGCGTTTTCAACGCCGCCGTTCCTCGAGCCTTCGAAAGCGACATGGTGGCGGAACGTGGGGTTCCTCCCGCAGTCGGGCTCAAAAAAAGGTCCGTCCGAAAAAGTGAAGGAGACGCTTGTCGCTTTTGCGGAAAAGATCGCCGCGAATCCTCTCCCCGAAAACCAGATTTTCGTCATTTCCGGGCCGCGGCTTCTGATGACCTCCGTCTTCGCCAAGACGCTGAAAGGGGCGGGCGAGGTCATTTCCCTGGCGACGGCGAAGGCGAAGGAAAAAAGCCGCGATGCGGTGGCGAGGGCGATAGACGGCGCGAAAGAGCGCGGTTTTGCTTTCGCGCCCGGCGCCGCCGACGCGTTTGTCGCGGCGGTTGGCACCGATACCCGTTCGATCGAGAGCGAGCTCGACAAGATGCGCGACTATCTCGGAAACGGCGGCACTGCCACGCGCAGGGAAATAGCGGAAATATCTTCTCCTGGCGCCGGTGTGGAGACGCCTCTGTGGGAGCTTACCGACGCAGTTGCGTCGAGAGACGCAGCCAAGGCGGTCGAAGCGGCGGCGCGCTTTTCCGGAGAGTCCGGTTTCGACGTGATGGCCACGACGATTCTCGAAAGAATGTTCCGCAATCTCGCGGAGCTTAAAGATGCCATGCAGCGCGGCGAAGGCGAGAAGGCGGCTTTGGATATATACGGCTCGCCCTGGACTGCGAAGAAGAACATCGCCGCGGCGTCGAAGTGGACGCTGCGCGAGCTCAGGTTCGCCTGGGGCAGATTCATGAATCTCCGCGAAAGAGCTGTTTCAGGGGCGCTTGGCACGGATAATCTCGTCATTACGGAAATAATCCGGGCCGTGCGTCGCGCGGTGTGAGATGCGCCTGTCCGCCCGGTGCGAAGCGGAATCGCGCTGCGCGCCGCCTGCGGAGATTTCGAGAGTGGCGGGCGAGGAGCTGCGATGAGCAGGCGGGAGACGACTGTGGATTTACATGAAAGACAAAACACCGAAGGAACAAAGACGAAGATGAAAAAGACGATCGTATTGTCGATGGTCGCGGCTTTCGCGACCGGATGCGCGACGGGTCCCGAGACTCCAGTCGCTGACGCCGGCGGCGCCGCCGCGAGGGAACTGAAAATCGCCGTTTTCACGGGGAACGGCGCGCGGAACGCGGGGGCGTTCCGCTGGCTTGAAATCGCGACCATGTCGAAGGGGGTCGAGGCGGTGCCGGTCGACGGCGCGGCCGTTCGCGCGGGAGCGCTCGACGGCGTGGACGTTCTCGTCATGCCTGGCGGCAGGGCAACCTTGGAGGCGAACGACCTCGGCGAAGAAGGTCGCAGGAGGCTCAAGGACTATTTGTGGAACGGCGGCGGCTACATCGGCACGTGCGCCGGCTGCTACCTCCTCTTGGAGCCGCACGCGAAAGACAAGAAATACCTTTCCGTCATACCCTACAAGGACGGGACGAGCGGCGGGCGCGCCGATCTTCTCGTGGAATTCAACGGGAAGGCCAAGTCCCTCGCGGGCATAAAGCCGGCGAAGCGCCGCCTCAGGTACGCGCACGGGCCCGTGCCGGTGCCGACCGGCCACGCGATCGAGGGGTCGAAGTTCGATGTCGTCGCGACGTACGCGAGCGACATCAACCAGACGGGGAAGGCGCGCAAGTCGTTCGCGGGAAGGCCCGCCGCGTTCGCGGGGACGTACGGGAAGGGCAGGGTTTTCGTCTTCACGGTCCATCCCGAGTCTGACGTCGACGACCACAACCTCATCAAGGGCGCGTTCAAGTTCCTGACGGGGCGCGACCTCGAATGGGAATATCCGCAGCGTCGCGAAGGCCAGCTCGCCGTGGGCTTCATGTGCGACGATTCGTTCGGCCCCGTGACGGCGCGGCTCATCCAGAAGATGCTGAAGGCGAGAGAGTTCGATCTTGTCCCCCTGAACGCGACGGCCGTTTCGGAAGGGGCTCTCAGGCACGTGGACGCCGTTCTCGCACCGCCTACTGCGACCGGCAAGAATTCGGAAGGCGGGCTTTACGGCGACAATCTAGGGCGCACGAAAGAGTTTCTCGGGCGCGGCGCGCGTATCATCGCCTGGGGCGACGCGCGCGGCATGGCGGCCAGGAACGGAGTCAAGGTGACGGAGGCGAAAGACGGCGAGGCAGCCATTGCGGCGCTGAGGGCTTTCGCGGCCGAGCCAGTGCCGGCGCCCAAGCCGTTTCCCGCCAAGGTGGCCAAGCCCGTCAAGATAGCGGTATTCGCCGACGACGGCTGCTCGATGGGCAATATTCCGCCGGCCCTCGAGTTCTCGCCCGAGTACGAGGTCGGGATCGTCAGCGGAAAAGACGTGGCGAACGGGGCCCTCGACAAGTACGAGGCCCTCTACATGCCAGGCGGCTACAGCTCCATCGCATACGTGTCGCTCGGCGACAAGGGCCACACCAACCTCGTCGATTTCGTCCGCAGGGGCGGGAAGTACTATGGCGTCTGCGGCGGCTCGTTCCTCATTTCGCAGACGCGTTTCAAGAAAGGGAACGCCGGGATGAAGAGCGGCAAGACGCCGTTCCTGGGACTTATCCCGTACAAGGAGGATCTGCCGCATCTCTACCGGGGCAAGGCGGGCGTCCGCATAAGGCTCACCGAAGAAGGGAAGAAGATATTCCCCGGTTCCGCGGAAGTGCGCGCCATGCGCTATGCTGGCGGGCCCGCGTTCGTCAAGGCCGACAAGGTCGATGACGCCGAATACAAGGTCTTCGCGCGATACGGCGGGTGCATCGTCAACACGTGCCATTCCGAGCCGTCGCCGTCGATGCTCGGCAAGGTCGCGATGGTCGGCGGGCGTGTCGGGAAGGGCAGGGTCTTTGCGCAGTGCCCGCATCCGGAGGCGTACGAATATTCGTTCGACATGGTTCGCGACATCTTCAAGTACCTGACGGGCGTCCGCCCGAGCGAGGCCCATGTCGACAGGGTGCGCGGGGCGAAGTCGGTGCTCGTCAAGATGGGCTTCAGGAAGGGCATGAACGAAGCCGTCAAGTTCGTTCTCAAGACGCTTCTCCACGACAGGCGCTTCGACTGCAAGATAGCCAACACGATGGACAACAACGCGCTCGAGAACGCCGACGCCGTGGTGATGTGCCTCTTCGACAAAACGTCCTGGACGCCGGAGTTGAAGCGTTTCGCCGCGAACGGCGGAAAGGTCGTGTTCGTCGCCGAGACGCCCGAGAAGCGCAAGATCGCCGCGAAGTTCGAAGGCGCGAGAGTCGTCGACTCCTACGGCAAGGTCGTCTCGGAACTGCTCCGGAACGGAGCCCGCCCGCAAAACGGGCAATAAAGGGTGTTCCAATGCGCAGGCAGCTCCCCGCGCCCCAATTTGCTGTATTGACTTTTAGCCGGCCAATATTGTATAATATCCGCAAAATCTGAAAACCATCTACCCGAAAAGGAGAGAAAAAAGCTATGAAAAACATAACTGACACAATCCATAGGGGGGGGGGGGGATATTTAGTTTTCTCCTCGCCGCGATAGTTGCAGTTTCGGCGGGCGTGGCGAATGCGGCCACTTGGTATTGGACAGGCGATGGCGGAGATTTAAACTGGTTTACCGCCGCAAACTGGAACGATGCCGCCGACGGTACGGGCAATGCCGCGACGGAGCTTGCTTCCGGTGACAGTTTTGCGTTTGATGAGTTTACGCCGTCTGGCGACGTGGATTACAATCCATCTGGCGATTTCAATATCGCGACGATTACATTCGGCACGGGATTGACTTCCGCAGTCAAGATTACGGGCGGCAAAATCACAAGCCTCGACAGTGCCGTCAACAACAACACGTCATACGCGATGGAGTTTGCGAACGAAGTCCAGTTCGCTTCGACAATCAATCTTACGACGCCGACAAAGCACATTATCATGTCCGGCGGCGCGACGGGGACGACGCTCGCTACGACCTTTTCAAATCTC
>Ga0310695_10007604_pt1 | contig 17225 bp, 13 predicted proteins | sample RumenRJG_04DNA_FD_203882 | JGI IMG/M metagenome (GOLD analysis project Ga0310695, IMG submission 203882) | Bovine rumen microbial communities from Lethbridge, Alberta, Canada - RJG_04 (v2) (version 2) | ecosystem: Host-associated > Mammals > Digestive system > Stomach > Rumen | place: Canada...
GGATTTCATTCAATACTACAACACCGAACGGCTCCAGCGGAACCTCGGTGTACTCACTCCTATGGAAAAGCATGAGATGTACTTCGCTGCTTAAGTGAGAATTGGCCCAGGAGGGCAGATTTATCTGCTCCCCTTGACTGACTCTGAGCACACTGATGGCAGCCGGTCAAGGGTGGCCGCAGGACACTTGTGAAGCCCTTGACCGGATGACAGCAGGGTGCTATTTGCCGTGTCTTCTCCAAAGAAAACCTCTGGCAGCCTTTGTTGGTTACCAGAGATTTCTTGTTCCCATCCTGTTTTTTATTTCACTGTCCACTTGACGGGAAGCGGTTCAAACATCTCTCCGGCGCTGCTTTTTCCCTTTTTATGTCCGCACGGGCAGCCTGATGGTGATAGCCGTTCCCTTCCCTTCGGCGCTCTCATAACTCAGTCCCGCCCCGGGGCCATAGAGGCTGACCAGCCGGGCATTGATATTGCGCAGGGCATAGTGGCTGCCCGATTCCTCGTTGGCCTTTACGTCCTCAAGCTCCTCCCACAGCTGTTTCAGCCGTTCCGGCGTCATGCCGACGCCATCATCCTGTACCGTAATGCACAGTCCGTCGCCGTCATACCTGCCGGTCACACGGATCGTACCGCTGCGATCCGGTTTCTTGAGAATCCCGTGATGGATCGCGTTTTCCACCAGGGGCTGCAGGATCAGGTGCGGCACCAGGCTCTGCTTCATCTCCTCCGGCACGTCAAAGATGAACTGAATCCTGTCCTCGTTCCGGATCTGCTGGATCTCACAGTAGAACCGCGTCAGCTCCAGTTCCTCCCGGACAGTCGCGTACTCGCTGCCGTAATTGAGACACCTCTTATAGAAACGGGACAGCAGAATAACGATGCGTTCCACCTGCTTCGCGTCGCCTACCATGGCGTAGTAATTGATCATCTCCAGGGTGTTGTACAGGAAATGCGGATTGATCTGTGCCTGGAGCGCTACCATCTCCGCGTGTTTCTGGCTTTCAGCCGCGAGCTTCTGCGCGTTCTTCAGCATGACCAGCTCGTCTGAAAGGTAATTGTAGCTCTCAATCAGCATACCGATTTCATCCTGGCGTTTCGTCCGGGGCAGCGGTTTCAGTTCTCCGTCCTTCAGGGCCGTCATCCCGTCGGAAACCATCGCGACCTTCTCCGTCATGTTTTTCGTGAAGGCCAGCGCGCCGACTGTAGCCGCCAGTCCCAGCAGCAGCGTAATGGCAATGATGACCAGCCACTGCCGGTTGCTGAAAATCAGTTTCCCCACGTCCATGACCCGGTAGGCATAAGCCAGGCGCCAGGGCGTACTCGCGACAGTCTCGATCCGCGCGACATAGTGATTCCCGCTGTCATCCAGCGTCATCCACCGGCCGAACTGGGACACGTGGGTTTCGCTGATCCGCCGGACCAGCGTTTCCGGCAGCGTCTTTGCCCCCACAATCTGTTCCCCGTCGCGGGTCATCAGGAAGGCCCCGCACTCTCCGCCGATCAGCGACTGTTCCAGTGTCTGCTGGATATTCGCCGCGGAAAAATCAAAACGGATTACGGATACCGTAGACAGAATGCTGGCCGGATCACAGACCCGCACCACACAGGAGAAGGGACTGTCCGTCAGGAATGAAACTTCCGAGTCATTCACGATCCAGTCTTTTTTGTAGGGTTCGGAAATCACCTTCCGGTACCAGTCCATATTCTCAACCTGCCTGGCCGGAAAGATCCGACGGTTGTCCGTAAGGATATTCCGTTCCTGGGGAACGTAGACCTTCATGCTCATATTCCAGATCTTCTCGTTGAGCACATAATCGAAGGTGGTGTTCATCAGCGCCTTGTCATGGGGCAGCTTCTGTGTATCCCAGTTTTCCGCGGGAGACTGAAGCAACGCCCGGACGTTGGCGTCCTGCAGCAGCAGGCAGATATCCTGCTGAACCACGTCCACACGGGTGGAAAACAGATCCAGCAGCTGGGAATAGGCATTCTGCGCATTCTGTTCCTGGGATCTTGAAATGTTTTCCGCGCTGAAGCTGTTGAACAGTGAGGTGGACACCAGCAGCGGGACAAAAACAGAAAGCAGGACCAGCAGGGTCATCTTCGTTTTAAGCCGGCTGTCGCGGATCTTGCTGAAAAGCCATCTGAATCCCTTGTGCAGTACAGACTTCATTTCAGATCCTCCGCCCGTCCGCTTGGCGCGAAGCCTTTCTGTTTCTTGAACGCGTAGGAGAAATAATTGCCGTTGCGGTAGCCAACCATCCGCGCAACGTCCTTCACCCGGTATTCCCCGCTTTCCATGATTTCCTGGGCTTTGTCAATCCGGATCCGGGTCAGGTAATCCCCCAGCGTGCAGCCGGTGACATTCCGGAAAAGATGGGCCAGGTAGGAGGACGACAGGTGCATGTGCTCTGAAATCAGCCCGATGCTCAGCTCCGGATTCGCGTAATTCTGCTGGATATACCCGATGATCTTATTCACCACCGGATTGTCTGTATAGTGGTTGTTCACCTTCTCATAATAATCCCGGATCACGCCGAGCGTGTACTGGTGCAGCTCGTCCAGGAAGCGGCAGCTCCGCAGCCGGTCCAGCATCCGGTATTCATCCATCGGGAGATCAAACAGCAGGATGTTCTCCTTTTCGGCTTCCCGATACATGCGCATAATAATCGAATAATAGAACCGGTGTACGTCCGAGGGCAGCGTCCCATCATTCATCTTCAGCTGCGCGGCAAGATTGTTCAGCATGGAGACAATCATCTCGCTGTTTTCCTTCTGCAGCGCGTGCGAATAAGCCGAGAGCGGGATCTCATTCAGATCCAGGCTCCGGGGCTTTTCCTCCTGGGACAGGATGAGGCACCCCGGTTCCCGGTAATAATACCGGAGCAGCGACTGCATTGCGGACTGATAGGATCTGTACAGCTGGGAAGCGTCCCGGACAAACCGGCCGATCACGTGGCAGCAGATCACCTGCCGCTGCGCCAGGTAATCCGTAATCTGTTCAAAGAGCGGCGCAAGCACCGCTGTCTTTTTCTGGGTTTCATCCGTGCAGAGGATGTGGAAAACCAGCCTGTTCTCGTCCTGGAAAAAGCACATGCCAATTCCGGCGTTCCCGAAGGCAGGCATCAGGGCTGAAAACAGTTCCTCCGGGGAGCCAAGCCCGCCCCGGTCCGACGGAAAGAGCTGGGTGATCCCGGCAGCAAACAGGCAGAAGGATTTCTCCTTAAAATACTCCTTCAACGCCTGCACGGCTTCCGGATGGTTTTCTTCATTGATCAGGCTTTTCGCGATGGAAGTCTGCCGGGCGAAGAGACTCTTGGCCCGAAGCTCCTCCCGGTCCAGGCTTACCTGGTAACGGTTGGTGATCTCCTCTGCGGCCGTCCGGATATCCGCGGTCAGTTCCGCGATATCGATCGGTTTTTCCACATAACTAACCGCCCTGAGGCGAATTGCGCTGCGCAGGTACGGGACGTCCGAATACCCGCTGATAAAGATCACTTTCGCCTCCGGGTTGTGGTAAAGGTATTCCTCCGCCAGCTTGATGCCGTCCAGGCCGGGCATACGGATATCCGTCACCAGGATATCCGGCTTGAATACGCGTATCACGTTCAGTGCCCTCTCGCCGTCATCGCAGACTTCCAGCTGGTCAATCCCGATCTCCTGCCAGTTGATCTGTAACCGAATTCTTTCGCGTACAAAAGATTCATCGTCAACCAACAATAGTTTCATACCAATCCCCTATCCCCGGCTGTATATGGAAAAAGCGTTTCCTGTTCCTGTCCGCGTTTTCAGTTTTTCCGTCAGTCGGGATATCTTCCGTTGAAATTTTATTTATCATATCATAACCATACAAAAAGAAAAAGGCCCCTGCGCTTTGCGATATAAGCATGACAGTCGCTGTCAGATCCCATGGCAATTATATCCCGGCATTCTCCCAAGACCCGGACGCCTGTATCACATACTCAAAAAAGAGGAGCTTGTGCTCCTCTTTGTATTGGCTTTTACATATTACAGACAAGATTCGCCAGGATCTGGAATCCGGCCGCACCCCAGCTGCCCGCAAAGCCGGGCATGATGCCGAAGAAGGGGCTGCCCCCAAGTTTCATGCCGTCGCAGAAGCGGCGGGCGATTTCCTTCGCCAGTTCCGTCTTGCCGGCGCTGTACAGGCCGGTAGCAATCAGCAGGTTTTCCGACGCGCTGGGGCCGCCGTTGCCGTATCCGTTCATGGAGAAATCCCGGCTGGTCAGGCGCTGGCTCAGCAAGCCGTAGGGGCTCAGGTAGTTTCCTTCCTCTGCCAGGTCTGCGGCCATTTTATCAATGATCTCCTGCGGCAGACGTTTCCCAAGCACCAACGGACGGTAGAACATGATAGCCGCCGTATCGATCACCTCGTGCGTGCCGTCCACCCGGCCGATGAAGCGCTCCCCGTTCCAGAAGTGGTCGATCATCTTCCGGATCAGATCATTTGATTTCACAGCCCAGTTCTTGCACTCCGCCTCATCCTTCCCAAGGATCTGTCCCAGCTTTCCGATGTATTCATACAGCAGCGCCAGGAAAGCGCTCAGGTCCGGCAGCTCCACCATGTGATGATCCCGGGTGATGGCGGTGCCGTCGTTGCCGGTTTCATCCCCATGCTCATAGTTCGGAATGCCGTCCCCGTCGTTGTCCCGGTACAGCGTAAACCAATCCGCCCAGCGGGCATAGCCGTCATACATCCACTCCAGCTTGTCCCGCGGGACCTCCTTCCTAAAGTCGTGTTCCCGCATCAGGATATCCAGCGCCCACCCCTGAACCGGCGGCTTGATCTGGCCGAGCACCGCCCGGCCGTCGCCATACAGATCCGCCAGCTGGCCGGACGGAGCCTGCCAGTCCAGCATGTTCAGCATCAGTTCAATTGCCACGGGCAGGTTATTTTTCAGCACCACTGCGTTCTCGCACATCTGCCACTCGGAAGCGCAGAAGGTGGCGCCCATGTACATATAAGGTCGTTTGATCCGACCGCTGGGGCTCATCAGATGGGTCCAGGTCATCCAGGCGGCCTTCTCCCGCTCCTCGGCGTAGTGCGCGCTGAGCGGCGGCTGTTTCGCCAGGAAAGATTCCCAGTCGTTCCGGACTTTCTCCAGGCCTTCCTCATAGCTGTAAAGGCTTTCACGCTCCACGCCCGCGTGGTCGAAGTCCTCCACGGACAGGAGCAGTTCTCCGCTTTCGTCCGGCAGGAAATCGCCCTTCACAACGGGGGTGGACAGCTTTTCCCAGTCCCAGTCCGCTCTGATATCCGCCTTTCCCTTCCAGGGTGTGAACACAATGCTCGCCGTACGCAGGAACACCGCTTCCCAGGATTTTTTTCCCCGGGGCTTCATCATCTCATGGGAAGTCAGGTTCCCGTCGATCCGGATTCCCAGGCCGTTCTCGCTCCGGAACAGCATGAGGTTCTCCTCCGGGAAGCAGACGCGGATGTTGCCGTGCTGCGTGCGGATCAGAAGCTCCGTGGGTGTTGTCAGCAGGGAGTAAGGCACCTTATGCCCCTCAAAGACAGGAGAAATATCGAACAGCCTGCTGCTGGGCACGATGCGGCGCAGTGCACCGTCCCGGCGGGAACCCAGATAGAGCTTCGCGGCGCCGTATCCGCTGCCGCCTCCCCCGTTGAACAGGCCCATCCAGCAGCCCTGCCGGGTATAGGCGTTCATCCCCAGGGCGATGAAGTTCTTGCCGTCGTTCTTGAACTTCGACTCGGACACCGCCGTGAACCGCGCGCGGATAAACGAGCGGTTCTCCATCTCGTCCACCACGGCCAGGGCGTAGTCCTCATAGGTGATGTAGCTCATGTTCATGGCGTTCTTGATGGCTACATCCGTGCCGAGGGTATAGGTGCCCACGCCCCTGCTGCCCGCATCGAAGAACTCGGCGGGACTCACGAAGGTGTAGTTCACCCTGCTGGCCGCCAGCTTCAGGTAGGCGTCGAACATCTTCCGCGGCACGACGCTGAACTCCGGTGACATGTCGTCGATCAGCCGGCGGGTGCGGGTTTCATCCGTGAACAGGCTGGCCGCGCCGCCCACCACTATCAGGCGGACATCGGGGATCGGCTCCATAATCCGGATCATATGCTCCATGACCAGCACGTGCTGGTTCTCATTGCCAGGTTTGCCGAAATTGGTGCCGAAGGCGTTGACCACGACGTCAAACCCGCGCAGGTCCTCCGTGGTCAGCTCAAAAATATCCTTGGCAATCACGGGATAACTTTCTTCCAGCCGATGAACCGAAGCGGGACGCGTGACCGCCGTCACTTCGTATCCCCTTTTCTTCGCTTCCCGGGCAATCAGCTTACCCGCTTTGCCTGTTGCACCGATAACTGCTACTTTCATCTCTATCCGCCTCCTTCCTCAATGGTTGCAGCACAGGTCCGCCAGGGCGATATAAGCGGTGGCAGGCCAGCTGCCGGCCATGCCCGCGCCCCGGGAGCCGGAGAACGGATCCATGACCATGGAGAAAGTGCCGTCCCGGATGGCAGTGCAGTACCGCAAAGCGATTTTCTTTGCCAGTTTTTCCTCGCCTGCGTCATACAGGCCGTACAGGATCATCAGGTTCACAGGGGCCCAGATGCCGCCGCAGCAGGAGCCGCCCAGGCGGAAGTTCTCGCTGCTCAGCTTTTCGCTTGCCAGGCCGTAGTTCGTCAGCCAGTCCCCTTCCTCGCTCAGATCCTCCGCCATTTTCCGGATAATCTCCGGCGGCAGGCGTTTCCCAAGCACCAGGGGCATATAGTAGAGGATGGAATCGGTCTTCACTTCCTCATGGGTTCGGTTCACCAACGCGATGAAGCGCTCGCCGTTCCAGAAAGTTTTGATCATCCGGTCAATAATCTCCCGGGAACGGGTATACCATTCCTCACAGACAGCGCTATCCAGTTTCAGCATTCCGGCGAGATCACCGAGGACTTCGAACAGCAGCCCCAGGTAGGCGCACAGGTCCGGCGTCTCCATGACCGGAGCGTATTTGAACACAGAGTTGTCGTCCAGGCCCGCGTCATCCCCGTGCTCATACTGAGGAATGCCGTCGCGGTCGTCGTCCCTGTATTTCATAAACCAGTTTCCCCAGGCAGCCAGGCCGTCATACAGGTACTGCAAATCCTTCGGGGCCATTTCCGCAGCCAGGTCATGGTATTTCATGATCCATTTGAGGGCCCAGCCCTGGACCGGCGGCTTGATGGACTGCCAGCAGCCGTAGGAATCGTCATAAAAATCCGGAAGCTGGCCCTGGGGGCTGGCCTCATCCAACGGAATCATCATGAAATCCATGGCCATTCTCAGATCCCGGTGCAAAGCCACCGCATGATGGGACAGCTGCCACTGGGAGCCACAGAAATTGCTGAACATATACATCATCGGACGGCGGATCCGTCCGGAGGGATTGACGATATGGGAATAGAGAATGTAAGCAGCCTCGTCTCGGCGTTCGTCCAGCGCGGCGTCAAAGTGCGGGATATTCGCCAGGAAGGCTTCCCAGTCCGCGTTCGCGTCCGCAAGGGCCTCCTCATAGGTTGGATAGGTTTCCCGGACCCGCTGGCTGAACTCGCTTTCGTCCACGGCCAGCAGGAAGCGCCCGTTCTCATCCGGAGTAATAAAACCCTCCACAACCGGCGTAGTCATCTTTTCCAGATCCCATGGTGCATGCATGTCGATGGAGCCCTCCAGGGGATTGAGCAGCAGGCAGCAGCCGCGCCAGTTGTTCATGCTCTCCCAGGCCTTGTCTCCCCGAGGCTTCATCATCTCATGGGCGACGTAGTCCTTGCGCACCCGCAGGGACAGACCCCGTTCGCCTTTGATATAGAGCATGTCGCTCTCAGCGAAGCAGCAGCGGATTTCCCCGTAAGCCGTGCGCAGGATCAGCTCCGTGGGCGAAGTAATAACCGCAAACTCGACGGTTCGCCCCTGCCATACCGGTGCAATCTGCAGCAGTTCCGCCACGCCGTCATCCGGCTCGATATTCCCCCGCAGGCTGTTCAGACACAGCATGCCGCCGGCGTAATTCAGGCTGCCCCGTGCCCGCCGGTTGCCCGGCTTTCCGGAGAACACGCCGAAGTGCCCGCCCCTGCGCTTGAATGGTATGGCCGTAATATCGAAAGTCATACGCTCAATGTAGTTATAGCTTGTATCGGAAACGGCGGTAAACCGTCTGCCTTCAAACTGTTTCCGGCCGATCTCATTGACCATGGCCACCGCGTAGTCTGCATAGGAAATATAGCTCCTGCCTTCAGGATTCATGATCCGTACATCGGTGGTTGTAATATAGTGCCCTGTCCGTTTTCCTGCAAAATCAAACTGCTCGGCAGGGCTGAAATAGGTCCAGTTAACACTGCTCTTCTTCAATTTCCCGAAGGCTTCCATCATCGCGACGGGAACCGCTCGGTAAGATTCCGGAATATTCTCCAGGACCAGGGATGTTTTGGTTTCATCCGTATACAGGCTGGCCGCGCCGCCCACCACCATCAGGCGGACCTCCGGTAGCGGCTCCAGGATTTCAATCAGGTGATCCATGGCGGCAACATGCTGCCCGGCTGCCCCGGGACTGCCCATGGGCGTGCCGAAGGCGTCCACCACCACGTCAAATGCTTTCAGGTCCTCGGACGTCAGATCAAAGAGATCGCGATTCAATACGCTGTAATCCCCCTGCAGACGGGCCTGCGCGTCCCCGCGCACAATGGCGGTCACCTCGTAACCGCGCAGCCTTGCTTCCGCTGCAATCAGCCCCCCGGCTCTGCCCGCCGCGCCGATAACAGCAATTCTCATCGTTCTTCCCCCTTTGCTTCGTTCGGTGGAACAGGGTACCGCGGGGATAACCCCCGCGGTACCCGCCCTTTCCCTTCAGAAACCCGTTGCCGGTCAGTTGCTCATGTACCGGTCGAGCGCCTGCTGTTTAATCTCTATCAGTTTCTCAGCACCCATATCATAGCACTGCTTCAGATAATCGTCATACTCGCTCAGCGGACGGCTGCCGTTGATGAATTTCACCAGGTTTTCCTTCACATACGTGTCAAGATCGTCAAAGATCGCATAATACGCTTCGGATTCTTCCGTGTTCATCTCTGCAAAGGAGGTGTAAACACGGGTATCCTCCGTACAGTTGCTGTCCCATACTTCCGGTGCATTGAATGCGTCCTCGGACATCTGGATCTTTTCCTTGTGGTATACGTAAATGGTGGGAGCACCCTTCAGGGTGTAGTAATACAGGGCGGAGTTTCGGGTCATATCCGGATTGGCGTAAATCGTCGAACTGAACTGCGTACGCCCATCCACAACTTCATAGGAAACGCCCTCGAAACCGTACTGTGACAGATGATAGCCGTCATCCGTAAACAGGTAGTCCAGCGCCTTGAGCAGCGGGACGGGATCCTTGCAGGCGGTGGTGATATACCAGGCGGGGCCGTTGATGTAGCCGCTGGTCCTCCAGATGGAAATCTTGTCGCCCTTGTTCTCCACCGGGTCCGGAACGGGCACCAGGTGGTAGTTGGGGTCCCCGGACTGCAGGCCGCGGTTGTCGATTTCCGTGTACATCTCGAACCAGGCGCCAGCCATGCCGGTGGTCGTCAGGCTGGTGTCCGGGATGAAGTTGTTGTTGCGGGTATAGAAGTCCTTGTCGATCAGGCCTTCCTGGTACCACTGGGCCATGGTTTCCACATACTTGCGGTAGCCTTCGGTAACGGGACCCCACTGAACCTTTCCGTCATCGTCCACGAAGTAAGCGTCGCAGGTACCGAATCCATTGGCCAGGTGGCTGGCGCCCATGCCTGTGGAAAGCATGCCGTCGGATGGCAGCAGCAGCGGCGCAGTGGCGCCCTTTTCATTCTTGAAGCGGGTCAGCATCTCGTGCCAGTCGTCATACGTTTCAGGCATGTCCATGCCCAGATCGTCCAGCCAGTCCTTCCGCAGCACCGGTCCAAACCAGTTGTGCTGGGCAGGGATCCACACATTCATGATGCCCTTCAGATTGCCTTCGGGGGTGAACGCCTGGCGGCGGGTTTCATCGTCCGTGTTGATCAGAGCCCAGAAGTTGGGCATGTACTGCTCCGCCAGCTCGTTCAGCCGGAGATAGACGCCGTCGCGGATCGCCGCGTCCAGACCGCCCTTGTACAGGGTCGTACCAGTGGACAGGTTGACGATGTCCGGATAGTCTCCGGAAGCCAGCATCATGTTGTACGCTTCGCTGAAACCGTTCTGCGCGGTGGGAATAATGTCCAGGGACACGTTGGTCCGCTTGAACCATTCCTTGTAGGCGGCGCCGTCCGCCAGCGTCTCCATGCCGGCGCCTTCAAACTCGAAAGCCGTTTCAGACATCATCGTATAGGTGACGGGGTTTTCCACGACAGGCAGGGTATAGTCATTTTTGATCACGAAGTTCGGCTCAGCCATCGCCGTGCTGCCCAAAAGCAGGGCAACCATGAGAAGGATGGATATTATGCGTTTCATGATGAAATACTCCTTTTCGCCTTATTACGGTTCCGTTGTTACAGTTCGATCGTCCGGTCTTCGGTGAAACTCCATATTCTCGCGGACTCGGGCTTGATATACATGGCCGCGAAAATGGGATTGTCCGGGGACTGATACAGGTGCTTCAGCGCCGGGGAGTTGGCAAACAGCTTTTCCTTAATTTCCATCCGGTCGTCCAGGTATGCCTTTCCGTGCACCCGCACCACCTTGGCGAAGTTCGGGGCGCTGACCGCCAGCTCCACGTCGGGCTGGCCCTGGATCTGCGTGTACATGCCCTTCTGGGTGGACAGGGCGTAGTAGAGCTTTCCGTCCTCCACATAATTCAGGCCGATCACCCGCGCATGCGGCCTGCCCTCCGCGTCCACGGTAGCCAGGTAGCCGCTCCTGTTTTCCAGCAGGAACTGAATGACTTCCTCCATTGCTTTTCCTCCTTTCCCTTTGAAATAAAATCTGTGGTATGGGATATATATCCTCGCTCAGCCTTTGATCGAGCCGAGCATTACGCCCGCGACAAAGTATTTCTGGATGAAGGGATACACCGCCAGGATCGGCGCCGTGGCGATCACGATGGTCGTGTACTGGACCAGAGGCCGGTACAGGTCCGTCGCGCTGGCCGCGTCGCTGGGCACGTTGATGCTGGAGGTGTCCGCGTTGATCAGAATATCCCGCAGCACCAGCTGCAGCGGCCGGAGCGCCCGGTTCTTGCTCAGGTAGATGGAGGCCGGAAACCAGGAGTTCCAGATACCCACCGCGTAGTACAGTGCGATCACGGCCAGGGTCGCCTTGGTCACCGGCATGATGATCCGAAACATGATGGTCAGGTGCCCGGCACCGTCGATGGTGGCGGATTCAACCAGGCCGTCCGGCACTTCCGACAGGGCGGTCCGCATGATGATGAAGTTGAAGGTGGACATGACCGTCGGCAGGATCAGCGCCGCCCGGGTATCCAGCATACCCAGGCCCCGGATGACCATGAAACGCGGAATCAGGCCGCCGTCAAACCACATCGTGAACATGATCAGGAAGATCAGGACGCTTCCAAAGAGCAGGTTCTTCCTGGAAAGCACATAGGCCGCGATAAAAGTGAGCAGCACGCCCAGAAGGGTTCCCAGGCTCACATTGATGATCGTGTTCAGGTAGCCGGTCCAGACGCTTTTATTGTTCAGCACCAGCGCATAGCCTTCCGTTGTAAATCCGCCGGCCGGCCAGAGCAGCAGCCCGCTGGACCGTCCCAGGTCGTAGGGCATACTGAAGGATGCGCACAGGGTATGCCAGATCGGCATCAGGCAGATCAGCGCGAAGAGAATCATGATCAGGTGATTGAAAACCGTAAAGGTGATACCGCCGGCTGTTTTTCTGTATTTCATATCGATCGCCTCCGTTCGCCGCCGGTCAGAACAGGCTTCTCTCGGTCAGTTTCCGGGACAGGGCGTTGAAGCTGATCAGGAGAATGAAGTTCATCAGCGAGTTGAAAAGGTTCACCGCTGCGGCATAACTGTAATTGGCTTCCTTCAGGCCCGACCGGTACACGAAGGAGGAAATGGTATCCGCCGTCTCATACACCGCGGGGGAATACAGGAGGATGATCTTCTCGTAGCCGACGCTGAAGAGGCTGCCCAGCCGCATGATCAGCAGGATGATGATCGTCGTGCTGATCCCCGGCAGCGTCACGTGCAGGGTCTGCTGCCATCGGTTGGCGCCGTCCACAATCGACGCATCGTACAGTTCCGGATCCACGCCGGAGATGGCAGCCAGGTAGATAATGCTGTTGAATCCGCAGTACTGCCACAGGTTGGTGCCCACAAAGATGCTCTGGAAGTACCGGTTGTCCCCCAGCATGTTGGTCGGGCTCATCCCGAAGAGCGTAAACAGCTGCGTGACGGCGCCCGTGGAGGAGAAGAACTCGATGATCAGCTTGGACATGACCACCACCGAGATGAAGTACGGCATGTAGCTGATCGTCTGGATCGTTTTCTTGAACCGCCGGCTCTTCAGCTCGTTGAGCAGCAGCGCCAGGATGATCGGCGCGGGGAAACCGATCAGGATGTCCTTCAGGCTCAGCAACAGGGTGTTCTTCAGCAGCCGGGAAAAATAGTAACTGCCGAAAAACTGCTCAAACCATTTGAAGCCCACCCAGTCGCTTCCGATAAAGCCCCGGGTCGGATTGAAGCGTTCAAAGGCCATGACCACGCCGAACATGGGGAAGTAATGGAAAATGATATAGAATGCCAGCACTGGCAGAAGGATCAGGTACAGGGTGCCATTCCGCCGCAGATCCCTCCTGAGAATGTTCTGTTTCACACAACCACACGCTTTCGGAAATAGTGAAATAAACCGCCGTCATTGATTTTTGGCAACAGCAAACACACTCCCTCAGAGATCCCTTTTCCCCTTTGTTTTCCGGGGTCTTCCAGTTGCTGTGCCTGTTATTTTGTTCCGTTCTCCTGTTTACGCTCACATATTAGCATGTATTTTTGTCTTGACAAGTACTATCTTTTTTATTAGTATTAACCCGAGCCAACAAATTATGCCTGAAGCTAATGAAGCAAATGAATCAGAGAGGAAGCGGAAAATATGACTGACCGTTCCAATATCACCCTTTTCGGGATTTGCCCGCTGACCACCGCGCAGGCAGTAATCTTCGGCAAATGGAAACTGATGATCGTTTACCAGATCGGCACGGGGCAGAACCGTTTCAGTTCCATCAAGAAAAACCTTCCCGACTGTTCCGAAGCCATCCTGGCCAAGCAGCTGCGCGAACTGGAAGCCGACGGCATCATCCGGCGGATCGATTTCTTCGAGATGCCGCCCCATGTAGAGTATTCCCTGACCGAATACGGCGAGAACCTGATGGGAATCGTCAGCATGATCGCCAAATGGGGCACCTCCTGGATCGCTGAATTCTGCCCGCGTACCGATCAGAAGGAAGCCTGATGTTCCTGATATGCGGGTTTCATTCCCATCCGCTTCAAATCGAGTAGGAGGGAGTGATTAGCTCCCGTCCTCTCACCGCACCGTACGTACCGTTCGGTATACGGCGCGTCCAATACAGTCAGACTGAATAGACTCGTAGGCAAGGTTGAGATCAAAGAATCCCGCGCTTACGAGTCTTTCGTTTGTAATGGCTCTTTTCACGGCTCCTGTTTCCACCGTAAACCAGTATCCACGTCTGCTGTTAGCAGCCATCCATGCATATTTCTTTGGGATGCCCAGTTTCACCAGGTTCCGGAACTTGGTTATCGGTTTCTTCCATTGCTTCCAGATATACATGCGGATTCTTCTCCGCAGCCAGCCATTCCACTCGGCCATCGTATTTTTCATCGACGCCAGGGCATAGTAGTTCAGCCAGCCCTGCATATAGCGTTTAACTTCTGCCATCACTTGCCTGACGTTCCTACCACGATTTCTCCTTGTGAGTTCCCGCAGCTTGTTCTTGGCTTTCAATAGTGACTTCTGGTGCGTCCGGATGAACAAGCCATCTTTTCCTTTGCTGAATGCAAATCCCAGAAACTTGAATTCCTTAATTGCGTTCAGTTTGGCAATATGGCTCTTCTCTCGGTTTACCTTCAGTTTCAGTTTTCCCTCCAGATACCGGATGCTGCTTTCCAGCAGTCTTCCTGCTGCGCGTTCACTTCTGCAGAGTAATACGATATCGTCGGCGTACCGGATAACAGGCACTCCTCTTCTTTCGTATTCATGGTCAAACTCGTTCAGATATACATTGGCCAGTAACGGAGACAGTGGACCACCTTGTGGGCTACCTTCCTCTGTCGCCATCACGACTCCATTTTCCATGACCCCACTCTTCAGAAAGCGCTTAATCAACTGGATTACCCGCTCATCATCGATTTCTCTTCTGAGCAAGTTCAGAAGTTTCTCATGGTTCAGCGTATCGAAGTATTTGGACAGATCTAACAGAACCGCCCACTCGTGTCCTTCGTCACCGTATCCACGAATCTTCAGAATGGCATCCTGTGCGCTTCTGCCCGGTCGGTAGCCATAGCTCCCTTCCGCAAACAGCGGTTCATAGATCGGCATCAGCATCTGCGCTATTGCCTGCTGTATAATCCGGTCTTTGACGCTTGGTATCCCCAGCTTCCGTGCTCCTCCGTCCGGCTTCGGAATCTCCTTCCTTCTGACTGGATCGGGCTTGAACTTTCCCTGCAGGATACTATTGGTCAATTCTTTGCCGTGTTCTTTGAGCCATGGGAGCGCCTCCTCTACGGTCATACCGTCTACTCCCGGTGCCCCTTTGTTGGCCTTTACCCGTTTGTAGGCATTGTTCAGGTTGTCCCTGCTCAATATCCTCTCCAACAGGTTCGGCGTTCTGACTGCCCTTTCTCTGTTCTCCGGTCGGACGGCACTCTGCGCTCCCGCATGCCCTTTGCATTCCGTGCTATTTCTCTGCGGGCAGCCGCCATTTTCGGCGTTTTCTGCTCTCTCCATGCTGTCCTCCTTCCTCCGGTTACTCCGGCTTGCATTGGTTCGGCCCTTCCCGATTTCCCGGTACTACGACCTCGGCTGACTTCTGCATGTTCAGCGCGGTTTTTCTTATATAGCCGCGGTTGCTCCTTTCGGGGCGTTCCATGCAGATCTCCCCGGGTACCACACGTTTCTTTCCCTCCATCTACCTGCCACATTTATCTCGCATGATTCCGTGTAGCTATTGGGCTTTGGCTTGTATAGCAGTCTTACCCTCATGCGAAACCTTCTATGTGATTCCTGTTCGTCAGGCCAGAGGTTTGCCCGTGGTTAGTCTGTTCCCACATCCGGCTTCCTTCAGATCCTGCCTCGCGGCGGACACCCTTGCCTTCGGCTATTCCCTTCCCACTACCGGGCGGGTTCGGGACTTTCACCCTCTAGAAACGTGCGCCGCCGGGCGCACTATAAAAAAGCCTTCCGGAATATCATCCGGAAGGCTTTTCCATCACCTGTTCAATTGTCCACGGCGTCGTATCCGCAACCTCAATCATCGCACTTTCCGCAATCTCAGTCGGCGCAGCAGGCATCGCTGACGCATCAACCCGCTGCTTGCTTCGATTGACTCGTTCGGGGCACTTTTGTCTTCGGCAAATGACCCACTGGGTCACCGCTTCCCTCGCTCCCCATTGGGCAGCTCGCTTGCTTCGGTTGAGACGACGATCGATGAGCCTTCAGCCACTCCTCTGTATGTGAACTGTTACCCAAATCAGAGATTTGGACAGTTCATCACGGCTGTCATCGATTGTCGTATCCGCAACCTCAATCATCGCACTTTCCGCAATCTCAATGGTCGCAACTCCCTTGCCGGGGCTGCCGCCCGTTCTCCACTGAAAACTGTCCACTGGACAGTTTTCCGGGCGTTCCGAACCCATGGAGCTTGCTCCCTTTCGATTGACCTCACCTCTGACGAAATTTCTGCCACTGGCAGTCGTCAGAGGTTCGCCCCTTGGAGCGGTCGCATTGCTCGTTTCGGTAAGGATTCGCGCACGCACCGCGGGCGGAATTCCCGCCTCGCGCACCGCGCACGACAGGACTCCGCCTCATTTCGGCTTCGCCGACAGCCCACAGGGCTGACATTCAACTCGCTCTCCGCACCCTCAATCGGCGCGACTGTCTCCTGGACAGATCGCTTGTTTCGGGTGAGACGACGACCGATGAGATTTACTCCCGCATCCTCAAAGGTCGTTCATAGTCCTTGGAACGGGCTATGCTCTTCCTTTCGGATGACTCGTTCGTCTCATTTCGGCTTCGCCGACAGCCCACTGGGCTGACATTCGGCTCGCTCCCCACTGGCTGTCATCGGTTGTCGTCCCACGGATCTTCATACCCCATGGCCCGGTCGCTGTCCTCCAGGCCGGCGGTGGTGGGATCCACAATGACGCCGATAAGGCCCAGGAAGGTCAGCACCTGGTTCAGCAGCTGCACCACCAGGTTCTGGGTCACCGCCGGGAACACGTCAAACAGCGCCAGCAGGCTGTAGATAAAGCCGATCACCAGGCTCAGGAAGCTTCCCAGCCACACTTTATTCTTAAAGCGTACTTTCCAGTTAATTTTCATAGCATATCCTCCTTAAAGATGTTTGATTTCCTTCAGTTCGTCCTGTAAATTCTTGACCGTTTCCTCCAGGCGGAACATCCGCTCCACCACGCTGTTGTGCTTGTCCACCTTTTCCTCCAGCTTTTCCAGCCGGTAAGCCACCAGCGCTGTCTGCTTCCGGTTGCTCACATAGACGCCCAGGAAGGCAAAACCGGCAGTGATCAGGGCAGCAATAATCGTCTCAACGCTCATCAGTTCATCAACTCCTTCCAGGTCCGGGGACCGCAGATCCCGTCTGTTTTCAGCCCGTGATCCTTCTGAAACGCCTTCACCGCTTTTTCCGTCATCCGGCCAAAGTCTCCGTCCACCCCGCAGGATCCCAGATCATATCCCAGGCGTTCCAGAACACCCTGCATCTCCGCCACCGTTTCACCTTTGCAGCCCTTCCGGATCGTCTGCGGTAAAGTATCTAATTGTTCATTGTTATTTGTTAATTGTTCATTCTGGCCGGCATTGACATAGTCAATACCGGCCAGTTCCCCCCAGTGCGTCCACTTTCCTGCCGTGACCTTCGTGGTGGTCACGCCTTTCAGTGTGCTCATGGCCTCAATCACAATCCCGTTGCCCGCATACAGTCCCACATGGCTGTAGCTGCTGCCGTTCCAGACGAAGACCGCAGTGCCGGGCTTCAGGGTGCCCCGGTCCGTGCGCTTGCCCTTGTTC
>Ga0310695_10007608_pt1 | contig 17214 bp, 13 predicted proteins | sample RumenRJG_04DNA_FD_203882 | JGI IMG/M metagenome (GOLD analysis project Ga0310695, IMG submission 203882) | Bovine rumen microbial communities from Lethbridge, Alberta, Canada - RJG_04 (v2) (version 2) | ecosystem: Host-associated > Mammals > Digestive system > Stomach > Rumen | place: Canada...
GGGCTGACTGCTACGTCTTCTTCAAAAGTCATCGTACTAACGGACTTCGCGCTAAGTGATTGATAACAAAGAGTTAATAAACAATAAATATTTTCCAATTATTTGGATAGCAACATAGAAGTTGAATACCTTAGATAAAAATTAAAGGAGCCCCCAACGAGACTCCTTTAATTATTTTAATGGGTAGTGTCGATATAGTCTTGCCCTCTCGGGATTCTGCCCGGATAGTCAAAACCATTGTTCTTTGACCTAAAGGTACAAAGCGACAAGTCGGTTACTGACGCTGCAAAGATAGACATTTGAAGGCTTGTGGAAACATTCTTTTTGAATAAAATATTTTTCTTTTAGAAAAAAGTTGTATCTTTGCAATGTCCAATAACGAAAGGCTTATGAACTATCCTTTGATATCAGAATATATAGAGGCAATAAAGTCGGCAGAAGACAATTTCGAACAGTTGAAAAATCTTCGGCCTGTACTAGGTGATGACGGGTTGCCTGTGATGACAAGTGGCAACTTTGCTGTGGTCTTTAAGATGAAGAACGAGCAGGACGGGAATTTCTATGCAGTAAAGTGCTTTACAAAGGAACAAGAAGGTCGAGCAGAGGCATATAGAGAGATTTCAAAGGAATTGAAAGACGTATCATCACCTTATCTTGTTTCTATCCAATATTTTGAGAAAGAACTTTTTGTAGATACAGACCAGACGACTGAAGCGGAATTCCCTGTTTTGCTAATGGACTGGGTAGAAGGCAATACGCTCGACAAATATCTGCGCAAGAATCTTGACGATAAATATGCACTCGAAATGCTGGCCTATAGATTCTGTCAGTTAGCACAATGGCTCATTCCACAGCCCTTTGCTCATGGTGACTTGAAACCAGACAACATTATTGTTCGTGATGATGGGACTTTAGTCCTTGTTGATTATGATGGAATGTATGTGCCAGCTATGAAAGGACAAAAAGCACGTGAACTTGGTTCACCAGATTTTCGCCATCCACTAAGAACAGAGAATGATTTCGATGAACATATTGATGATTTCCCGCTTATCTCAATACTTCTATCTCTCAAATCTATTTCGATTAAACCACAATTGTTGGATGATTTCGGAGCTACTGATCGTCTGCTTTTCTCGGAGCACGACTACTGTTCTATTATCCAGATCCAACTATTGAAGGAAATCTTTCCCTCTACTGATTCTGAGTTGAATATTCTTGTAAATCTCTTTATGCTAACAATTGAGGAAAAGAACCTATCTTCTGTTTCTTCTAGTCTTCTTGAGTTGTCGAGACCTGAGAATTTGAATACAACAGTTACCGTAGAAGATTATATAAACGCATGGACAGATGAATATGGTGTTATATATAGTAATAACGGAAAGCGTTTAATTAAAGGGGCAGATGTTATTAACTATTCTATCCGTGAAGGAACTGAAATTATATGCGATAATTCATTTGAGAATTGCAATAAACTTACTCAAATTGTTATCCCTCAAAGTGTGAATAAAATAGGTAGCTGTGTTTTCGCACATTGTTCACAACTTAAGTCTGCAGTACTTCCTGAGGGAATAGTGTATTTGGATTGGTATACTTTTGCTGAATGTACAAATCTTGAAAAAATAGATCTTCCTAGTAGTTTACAATCTTTATGGGGGGATGCATTTGCTGGATGTTCAAACCTCGTAGAGATTAATCTTCCCGGAAATATAATTTTTATTGGTCAGGGGTGTTTTAATGATTGCTCAAGACTGAAATCGATTTCCCTGCCAGATAATATTAGTTGTATAGAAAACGATACTTTTGGAGGATGTCGCAATCTTCAATATGTAAAATTGCCCATACATCTTAAAGAGATTGATGATAGGGCATTTTCAGATTGCGTAAGTCTAAAAAAAATCGAAATTCCCATTTCGGTATCAAGTATTGGATATTTTCCGTTTACGGGCTGTAAGGAACTTGTGTCAATAATTATTCCAAAAGGAACAAAAGGAAAATTTGAAACAATGCTTCCTGAAGTTAAAGATAAACTAATTGAACGAAATGATGATGATTCTTCATATATAAAAGTATTTAATGGAAATTGTAATGTGCCATTTAATAAACTTTCAACCTTAGCTACTATTGATGAAATCGAGCATGGAATAATTGACAAAGACGGAATCCTATATAGTAAAGATGGACGAAAACTGCTTAGAAGCGATGACTATTGTGGGGGAACTCCTTCTAAATATTTTGTCCATGAAGGAACTCAAATAATCTGTGATAATGCATTTACTGATACTAAAACAGGTGTGCATCCAACTACTTTGATTATTCCTTCGTCCTTATTGGCTATTGGGAAAGACGCTTTTGAATCTATTTTTACTCCCAATGTAACAGAACTATTAGTTCCTAATGGTTCTTTGAATAGGTTCAAACAAATGACACCGCAATATTGTCATTTAGTGTATGAGATATCTCTTTCTACGACATATACTGATGAAGAGATTAAAGAAGGAATGATTGACGAACAAGAAGTTGTTTATTGTAAAGACCATCTAAAGCTATTGCGATGTAACAATCGTCGTTTCCTGCGAAAATATAAAGTGCGTGATAATGTCAAAGCAATATGTTGTGGCGCATTTCAAGCAGAAATGATTGGAATTGATGACGAATTCTATCCTATATATGAATCTGCATTGTCAGAAATAAAACTTCCCAATACGTTACAACGAATAGGGAGTGATGCTTTTCGAGGTTGTTATTGCTTAAAAAGCATTATAATTCCAAATTCGGTAATTAACATTGGGTCCGGTGCATTTTGGGGGGCTGGAATTGAAGAAATAACTATTCCTTCTTCTGTACAATATATTGAAGATTTCGCTTTCGGGTTATGCACATCTATGAAAACTATTTGTTTTAAAGGAACCCCACATTGTGGGTCGGATATATTTATTGAAGCATATAGCTTAAACAGAATTATCATACCCAATGGTACTAAAGATTATTATATTGCGATGTTTCCAGAGTACGACGAAATTTTGAACGAAGAAATCTGAGTTTATGAACTATCCATCTATCGGACAATATACGGAAGCTATAAAACTCGCAGCAAAGGCACCAGAGGATTACTTTGACAAACTAAGTAATCTTCAACCTGTTCTTGATTCAAATGGCGAGCCAATTATGAGCAGTGGCAACTTTGCTGTAGTATTCAAAATGCAGGATAAAGAAACGGATAAGTTCTATGCTCTGAAATGTTTTACAAAAGAACAGGAAGGTAGAGATGAAGCTTACCACCAGATTGCTGATGCATTGAAGGATGTGGAATCACCTTATCTCGTTTCTCTTCGCTATTTGGATAAAGAGTTGTTTGTAGATACAGAGCAGACGGCAGAAACTGAGTTCCCCGTATTGCTAATGGACTGGGTAGAAGGTAAAACGCTCGACAAATATCTGCGTGAGAATCTTGACGATAAGTATGCACTCGAAATGTTGGCATATAGATTTAGTCTGTTAGCGCAATGGCTCATTCCTCAGCCCTTTGCTCATGGAGATTTGAAGCCAGACAATATCTTGGTTCGTGAAGATGGTTCTCTCGTCCTTGTTGATTATGATGGTATGTATGTACCAGCCATGAAAGGTCAAAAAGCTCGTGAGTTTGGCTCACCTGATTTCCGTCATCCATTAAGAACTGAAAATGATTTCGATGATTACATTGATGATTTTTCTCTGGTGTCAATATTACTCTCTTTGAAAACTATTGCTAACAATCCTCTATTGTTAAATGAATACGGAGCGAGTGATAGACTCATTTTTTCCTCGAAAGATTATTGTGATATAAAAAATAGCCGTTTTTTCAAGGTTAATTTTCCAACAAGTATCAAAGATATTGATATATTGTCATTCTTATTTTTTGAGGCATATTATGAAGTGTCAATACCATCAATATATTACGGATTGTTGCACTTGAATAAACCTATGCCTTTTGTGCCATACAGAATTGATAAAGAAATCTATTCATTGTATGATAGATATGCAGGTGAATTATTATCGCTTCAATATCGTTATATAGAATTTGTCGATCTTTCATTGCAACAAAGTACATCATGTGTTATTAGTAATGAATATAGTTGCAGGGGACTCTCTGGTTACAAAAATGCAGCAATAGTATCTTGCCCCCAAGATGTAATTAGTCTTGTTTGGTACAAAAAAATAATTAATATTGGAAAATCAAGAAAACTATTTATTGCCCAAAATTGTACGGACAGATATGGAGTGATTAAAGACGACAATACTATTGTACTAGATTTTTTGTATCAGGAAATAACTGTGATTGAAGTTGATGAAAAATTCTTTTTAATCTGCAAGGAATTAGATTACTATGGATTAATTAATGCCGAGCTAGAAGTAGTTCTTCCTTTTGAATTAAAAGAAGTGAGAGAGTATTCATGGCTTAAAATTATCACTTACATACGAGAAGATGGTAATACTTATGTATTGGATTTATATTCTTTAGTTCAATGTAAGTTGCCATCTGATTATTATAGAATTGAAGATTATAAAGAAGGCATTATCACCTTCGAAATAAATAAGGGTCAATACAGGTTTTATAGTCTTGAAAAACAATGTTATATAAACAAATACACATATCAAAAGATTGATGAATACAAAGAAATAAGAATAAAAGATTCTTATGTTTTATGTAAAAGGGATAATAGTATAGTATTATTGTCAATTCATGGCGAAGAATACCGAATTGATTTTATTGGAGCACTTAGTCAATATGGAGAGACGGTAATTGGCATTACCCCTATTGAGTTTAAATATAAAGGAACATACAATATAGAGCATACGGGATATAATTATAATGTGTTTGTTTTTGAGAGGAATGTTCTTGTATCAATGTTTACATATAAAGATTCTTCTGCCTATAGAGAAATATTTGAACTTATAAATAGGGATACTATACACGTTTGGCACAATACTAAATATGGCAGACTAGGGATAGACATAAATCTTGAAGGAAAACGAATAGAACGCCCTACTTCCAATGTAAATTGCGTAAAAGACAATTTACAGAGTAGTAATTATAAACTTTCCAAATTGATAAGAGGTAAATATTTGAATTCGTTTTATATCCAAAATTATGACGAATACAAGATGAAAATGGGTGATAATTTTAATATAAAAGTTCGGGGGGATATTGCATCTGTTCAATATCTCTTGGATGTTGATGATGAAGGGCATTACGATTATGTTGAGATAGGATATGCAGATGACAATATGTGCTATTGGAATCCAGAGATTGATTATATATACTGATTTGATGATTATATCTGATGTCATTGACATATATGAGTAAATTGAATATTAACATAAACAATTGTTTTGGCATAGGGGCTTTTGATTATTCTTTTGATTTAACTGAAGGCAACAATGTAGTTATGATATATGCGCCAAATGGTACAATGAAGACATCATTGACAAGAACTTTCTTGTGTTTAGAGAATAATCATAATGCAGCAGATTTAATAGATGACACTAAAGAGTCGTCTTATTCTTTTAAGCTGGATGGGAATAATCTTACACATAATCAGATTTATGTGTACAAGACTGAAGATAATCAAATAGAACCTAATGGAATTAATCATTTAGAAGAAGATAATATCTTGTCTTTTAACTCATCTCCCTATGAGGTACGTCAGTTTTACGATTTATTAAAGCCCATAGATAATTTGTTGAGTCAGGTTAATCAAGAATTCAATAGGTTGAATAAATATAAGACAAGGGATTTTTGTGAAGAATCGTTGAAAGTGTTCAAGCATGATGATATTCTTCGCAAATACGATTCCGTTAGTGATGCAATAATACATGCAAAAAACTTTTGTGTAACAGATGGCTTTTTTGACAATTTTTATTATGACGAGTTATTCGATGAACATGAAGTTACAGTAAAATATATAAGAAATCATCATGAGGCATTAGTCGATAACAATAAGAGAAAGGTAGTAAATGTTATAGGGAAAGCACGTTGGAATAGGCTTAGTGAGATAGTTGATTCTAATCAATGTATTAGGGAGAGAATTGGAGACGTGGAGTCGTTAAGACGAGACCTCATACTCGCATTTGTTTCTGATGAAATGGATTTGTTTTCAAAATTCTCTGTGCTTTATACCGAGAGAAGAAAGGACTTAGTCGATATAATCAATAAGGTAAAGGAAGATTCTCTACAATGGAGTCAAGTGATAGATAAGTTTAATCATCGTTTTCAAGTCCCATATGAATTAAAATTGGAAAATAGAGCAGAAATAATTCTCAATAGGAAAACACCCTACGTAAAATATATCCATAACGATTCTACAAGTCGCAAAGAGTACAAAGGCAAAGATTATTTCCTTAATTTCATAAGTACAGGTGAAAAGAGAGCGTACTATTTATTAATTAACCTGTTTGAAATCGAGAAACGGAAAAATCGTGAGGAAAAACAAATCATAGTTGTAGACGATATTGCAGAATCTTTTGATTATAGAAACAAGTATGCAATTATTGAATATCTTGCTGAACTAAAGGACTGTAAGAATATGATTTTGATTATTCTTACCCATAATTTTGACTTTTACAGAACCATACATTCAAGATTAAATGTTTCAAACATTTATATTGCAAATAGAGACTCTGTTGGTTGTGTTACACTTCAAAATGGAAAATATGTTAGGGATATCATAAAGAATGTGTTAATTAAAAACATTGATAAGCCTAGATACCTAATTGCTTTAATTCCTTTTGTTAGAAATATTGTTGTTTATACAAAAGGAGAGGAATCAAAAGATTATTGCATCTTAACGAATTATTTGCACTTTAAATTCCAGACTACGTCATTAACAATAAAAGATTTACTACAGGTTATAATCGCAAACATACACTCGACTCATAAAGTGGAAATTATGAATGCCAATCAGAAATACATTGAATGTTTGTTTAATGAAGCCGAAAATGCATTCAGGTCATATGATTTGATTGCAATAGAGAACAAATTAGTATTGTCTATAGCGCTTAGATTAAAGGCAGAAATGTTTATGATTGGCAAGTTATCAGAAAAGATAATTGAAAACCAAACCAAGAACGATAATCAAACAAGTTATTTGTTTGAAAAGTATAGGGCATCCTTTCCTAAGAAGGAACGTGAAAATGCTATTCTTAGGAAAGTGCTTATGTTAACTTCTGAGAATATCCACATAAATAATTTTATGTTTGAACCTATCATAGATATATCTTTGGAAGAATTGAAGAATTTGTACAAAGAAATAGAGTTTCTAAAATAAGTAGCTATGAACTATCCACTTATATCTGAATATATAGAAGCTATTAAGTCGGCAGAAGACAACTTTGATGAACTAAGTTATCTTAGGCCTGTATTGGATAAACAAGGTCTACCAGTTATGTGTGCTGGTGGCTTTTCCGTTGTCTTTAAAATGAAAGACGAGAAGAATCATTACTATGCTGTGAAATGCTTTACTAAGGAGCAAGAAGGACGGAATGATAGTTATAAACTAATTGCCGAAGAATTGGAATATGTTTCATCCAATTATCTAACACCCATTAGATATTATGAGAGAGAACTATTTGTTGATACCGACAATTCTGAGGAGTGCGAATTCCCTGTATTGTTAATGGATTGGGTGGAAGGTAAAACATTAGATGTCTATATCAATGAAAATATTGATAATCAATATGCTTTAGAGATGCTTGCTTATCAGTTTAATAAGTTAGCCGCTTGGTTGATGACTCAGCCATTTGCTCATGGAGACCTAAAACCTGACAATATACTGATAAAAGAAGATGGACAACTTGTACTTGTGGATTATGATGGTATTTTTGTTCCTGCAATGAAGGGACAGAATGCACGTGAGAATGGTAGTCCTGGATACAGACATCCCAGCAGAAGAGATGGGGCGTATGATGAACATATTGATGATTTCTCAATTACATCCATTGCATTGGCACTAAAAACAATAGCAGTAAAACCTGAATTATGGATTACTTTTGGTGGAAATGATAAATTGCTGTTTAGTGAAACAGACTATCTAGATTTAAGTAAAAGCAAAGTAATCGCTTCAATGCAGTCACTATTGATAGATAAAGAACTCTGTACATTATATGGGGTCTTTTTGATAGCATGGGCCTTGAATGATATTTCTTCTGTATCATATAAACTGTTTAATTTGCAAAAGTCAAAGAAGGAAGATATCACTAAGGTAGTACCACAGTATCAAAAAGCTCGAAAATATATTAAAGCAGAAGATTATGAAAGAGCATATGTTATACTGGAAACATTGGCTAAACAAGGTCAAAAGAATGGCATAAAGGTAAAATGGACGGAGAATTTGTGTGGTAGTGTTCTTGGAGACAATGGACTTGGTTATATGTATGCAAATGGCTTCTATGTAGAAAGAGATTACTCGAAATCTGTTTTCTATTTTAATAGGGCTGCAGAAAAAGGGTTCTCTCTAGCACAATTTAATCTTGGTATTGCATATAGAAAAGGAGAAGGCGTAGAAAAAAATTTAGATGAGGCAAATAGATTAAACCATTTAGCTGCAACTCAAGGCTTTTCCCCTGCAATTGGATTAGAAAGTTGGGAAATGTATGAGGGAGTGTCAAGTAAAGAAGAGATTGCTATAAATCTTGAGAGAATAAAAAAATTATCTGATTATATAGCTTAATTATTCGATGAATCATTATGATCATAATAGAATCAAAACGGAAAAAGCCAGAAACAATACTGAGGCAATATCCAGACGCGATATTGGCTGATGTAACAAGCGGGGCTAAGGATGGGTTGGTGAAACTTAGTCCCTTCTATCCTCATGGTGATATACCTGTACCATTTAGCGCGGGCTATACAGCTACATGTGTAGAGGCAATATGGCAAGGTTTGAAGGTGTTTGAAGGCTGTGATGTGGACACTTCGCTATTTAGAAATGACACAATGAAGGGACTGAAACGAACAGTTCGCAGATATGGAACGCCTTTAGGACACAGAAAAGGTGTTAATGGAGCTGAGTTGTTAGGGTATATAGAGGCTCGTAAACAAATCTACATCCCTACATATAAATGGGTGCTAGAGAATAAAGTAGCAGACATTATAGGCCGATTAAAGGAGGCAAGCAAGACAAAGACTATTGTATTGCTTGACTATGATACGAATGCCGATGTGGAGAACGCTAGAAAACCACTTTCTCATGCATCGCTGATAAAGGCATACGTGGAGGGTTTTTATCCTTATGGTGAAACCAAAGTGATTGAAGGAAAGAAACCTTCTGCTGCCAAGAAGAGAAAGAATACGAGGAAGAAAGACAATAATGTAGAACTTGATCTGTTTAAAGAATATGGAGAAGAAAAGTAATTGGCTGGAATTTAAGGCTGTGATTGATGAGTACAAAATTGTGAAATTGTATCACTTTACGGATTTTGATAATTTGGAGTCAATCATTAAAAATGGTGGATTATATTCGTGGATGGATTGTGAGCGGAAGGGAATAAAAATTGCTAAACCTGGTGGTGGCAGCACGTCACGTCAGTTGGATAGTGGTCGGAATCTTGAAGACTACGTAAGGGTAAGCTTTACGACTCAACATCCAATGATGTATGTTGCCATGAAAGATGGTAGAATATCTAATCCGGTTATTCTGGAAATCGATCCTGAAGTTATCTTTTGGAAGGATACTATGTATTCAAATATGAACGCTACCATTCACAGAATTAGACCGAATATTGGGGATTGCTTATTCGATTTCAAACAAATCCATTTCCAATCGGTTAAGGTTCACAAGCACTTTGATCTACCAGAAGATGAGCAACCTTATTTTCAGGCAGAAGTATTGGTCAAGAACTTCATCCCATTGGAGTATATCAAGAACATTAGCAACTTTGGTATCCCCATTCCTTCTAAGCCCAAGGCCCTGCAAGTTAAAAATCCATATACAGCACAGATTACGAGAAATACCCCTACTGCGTTTATCTTCATGATAGACCAGTCTATCTCAATGAGCAGAAAATTGAACTATCGAGGTGAGTATATTACTCTTGCGGATGCTGTAGCGAGAATTGTCAACAATCAGATTAACGAACTCGTTCTTCGTTGTATAAAGACAACAGAAGTAAGGCATTACTACGATATTGCTGTCATTGGATATGGGGATGACGCAAGTTATGGATGGAAAGGCACATTAGCAGGAAGAGATTTTGTGTCACCTGAAGAATTAAAGAACAACCCATTTAAGAAGATAACTATTAAGGAAGAAAAGAGAACTCGTAAGGGCGTAGAACTGAAAGAAGTTGAGAAAGTGCAATGGATAGAACCTGTTGCAGCAGGCAAATATACAAGAGGTGATAAGGCCTTCACGATGGCAAAGAATCTGCTGGATAAATGGATGAAGGAGCATCATGATAAAGACTGTTATCCACCTACGATTATCAACATCACAGACGGAGCATTGAATGGAATAGCGAATCCACGTGAGGTAAACACGCAATTAGCCAATGAACTGAAAGCACTATTTACCAACGATGGCAATGTACTACTTTGGAACATTCATATTACTCCTGACAGCAAGGAACAGTTGGTATTCCCAATTAGCAAAACAGAACTTAACAGCGACAAATACTCAGAATGGTTATATGATATGTCGAGTCTGCTTCCTTCGAGATACAATGTTCCAATTGGGGACCTGCGTGGAGATGCTGAGAATACACGACATGTGGCTATGGCGACAAATACAGATATGTCAACATTAATTCAATTAATGGATATTGGTACACCTACAAATATTAGTCAGAATCAATGAGAGCAATATCATTAGCAAAGTTTGAAAAGGGAATTGTCAATGAAGATGCTGCTATTGCAAGGGAAAATGTAATAGCTGTGTCTGATGGTGCTGGTGGCGGAGGCGTTTTTGCTGAATGTTGGTCTCAGTATTTGGTAAGCAATCTGCCTGATAAGCCTATCGCCAATTACGAATCATTCGACAAATGGATTGATGGAATTTGGGAACCCTTTTATAATGATTGCGAAAATGAAGCTAAGATTATTGGTGGATTATTTTTAAATAAATTCTATGATGAGGGTTCATTTGCAACCTTGGTTGCAGTATGGAAAAATGGTGATTGGATTAGTTATGGTGATAGTGTGGCTTTCTGCTTTAACAAGAAAACGGGGGAATTACAACATTCTTTTACACGACTTTCTGACTTCAATAATCCACCATATCTGATTAACTGCAAAGACCCTCTAAATGATAAGGGCTTTCGAAACGGACAATTTAGGCTTAATGACGATTGCATTGTTTTTGCCGCCAGTGACACTTTGGCGCATTATATATTAATGATGTACGAGGTAGCTCATAGCCATAAGTATATGGATGAATTACAGGAAGCGATTGATGCTCACACGAAAAATAGTAACTTTATCAAAACTGCAATATCATTAAATAATATAGACTTTGAAAAGGATGTTATTAAGAAGTTGATGAATTGTTCAACGTGGCCATTCCTTCAAAATCATATAAAAGGATTGAAAAAGAAAGGGTTGATAGGTAATGATGATTATTCATTTGTAATTATGTAGCGCAATGGAAGAACAGAAATACATAGGTTATACACCTGATTACATTGACAGGCTGTTGTCCAATCAAATATTTGTGTTTGGTAGCAATACGTTGGGATATCATACTGGCGGAGCGTCTGGTACTGCTCGTAAGAAGTTTGGAGCAATATGGGGTCAACCAGAAGGTTTACAGGGGCAGAGTTACGCTATTCCAGTTGACTTTGGTAAAGGCGTTAGAAATGATGTGGATGTCAAAGCCGCTGTGGATAGATTTATTTCTTATGCCAAAGAGCATACAGAATTGTTTTTCTTGGTAACTCGTGTGGGATGTGGTACTGCAGGCTACCATGATGATGAAATGGCTCAGTTCTTCAAAGAGGCATTAAATATAAGGAATATTAGTCTGCCCAGAAGTTTCGTGGATGCCCTCAATGGTGGTGAGATAAATTTCAACTTAGAGCGTTTCCTAAAAGCGCAAGATTCCGTATGGGGAAGTTATGCCGATGCATTAAAGGAAATTAAAGAAGGTCACAAACGAAGCCATTGGATATGGTATATATTCCCTCAAATAAAGGGGCTTGGGCGTAGCTCCAACTCTGAATTTTATGGAATTAGTAATAAAGATGAGGCGAAGGCATACTTGGATCATCCTGTGCTTGGATTGAGACTTCGAAATATTACCCAAGCTTTGTTAGGTTGTAGTAATCCATCTGCATTCAATATTCTTGGCTTTCCGGATGTATTGAAAGTTCAGTCATGTATGACATTATTTGATCTGGTTTCGCCCAATGATATCTTCAATGAAGTGCTGGAGAAATATTACGAGAGTAAGCGTTGTGAAAAGACTATAAAACGCTTGGGCTTTCATGAGGAGAAACTAAAGAATCAAATCAAACTCAGTGGGCTGACAATCACAAGAGAGTATGCCATAATGCTTGCCGATTATAATAAGGAAGTAAAGATGGAACCAATAGTTAAGGCTGTGTATTTGCTATACCTGAATCATCCTGAGGGTATTGCATTCAAATGCCTGCCTGACTTTAGAAAAGAACTTGCAGACATCTATCAGAAGATAAAGCCACTTGGCTTGACAGAAAGGGCAATTAGGAGCATTGAGGATGTGACCAATCCGTTATTAAACTCCATCAACGAGAAATGTTCTCGTATCAGAGCAATATTCCAAGCAGAGGTTGATGCATCATTACTTGACCAGTATATAATAATAGGTAGAAGTGGTGAAGCCAAAAAAATCTCCCTACCTCGCGACTTGGTAGTCTGGGAAAACGCTTAAGCGCTTCGCTAGCCGAAGAATAAAATCACATTTTCGCAAGCCTTGTGGAGCGAAATCATTTGGTGGCAGAGATACAAGTCCGTATCTTTGCCATAGATTTTTTATGTAAGGTTATATTTGAGTTGATAAAGTTGAACATGGAAGAAACGATAAGAGACATTGGCTACTCCAACATGCGAGAGATGTTGAAGAGTTGTTTGCTTGGAGTACAGGAAAGAGCAAAATCTACCGATTTGCCAGGATTATCTTCTGGTCTTGAACCATTAGACAACTTGACTGGTGGTTTTGAAAAAGGAAAAGTGTACGTAATAGGCGGAAGACCTGGTGTAGGAAAGGATGAGTTGATGCTGTCAATGATATTAGACGTCATTCTAAGAAGCAGATGCTCGGTGTTGCTGTTCTCAACAAACTATATGAAGCCAGACTATATGCTAAGACTTCTGTCTATCCATTGCAACATTCCAACAACGCGTTTGTCTCAAGGCTTTCTAGAACCTTGTGAATGGGACAGATTGGATAAGAATGTTGATACTTTTGCAAATGGGTCATTGTTTATACATGACAGTTTTGATTTGCCACTTAACGAGTTGATAGAAACAGCACGCTTTTGTATCAGAGAAACTGGAGCAAAAGTAATTTTCATAGACTGTCTGCAAATGATTGATCTTGCAAATGATGATGGAAACACTTCAGAGAGAATAAAAAAGGTGATGTGTTCGTTGAAGCAACTGGCCTGTTTTCTTGATGTACCTATCGTTGCAGGAGCGATGTTAAGTCGAGAAGTAGAGTATCGTGAAGAAGCTAAAATTAAACACCCTCAATTAATGGATATGGCTATTCCATGCTATGCTGAGATCCTTGCAGATGTTATAATGATAGTGCATCGTCCTGAAGGTAATCGTATCCGAAGTCGAGATTTGCAAGGAAAGATAGAACTCTTGTTGAAGAAGAATAATCTTAGGCCATTGGGCAATATTCTTTTGGACTTTCATCAGGATACAGGTGTCGTAAGTTTCGGGGAAAAATCTATTATATCTGAGCCAAAATCTGTTAGCCAAAAGGTGCATAACACAGACAATAAGGCTGTTAAAAAGCTAATAGAGACTTTCAAACTTGAAGAGGACATGCCATTTTAACTCCGTAAAAGAAAGAATATATGACAGATTACAAGAACTATTTCTCAAAAATAGCATATAGCCGTATCTTTTTATGTGTTTTAATATGGTGCTATCTACTTCTCTGCTATAACGGGTTGTGGAATATGGCGCTATATCCTGCAGAAGCAAAATATATAGAGACTTTAAGTTCTTTTATGGATGCATGTCTAATGCTAACACCAGCCACACTTATTGCAGCCTCTTTAGGTGCTTTATCTGTTCTTGAATTGGTATGTACAGTAGAAGATGATGAGTGGAAGACAATTATGGAGATGATTCTTTGGTCGCTACTAACTATCCTTATGAATTCGTTTACTGCATATCTAATTTCATTAGGAAACAATTTAAGCATAGGAGTTTGGATGATTCTTATCCTAACATCAGTTGTGAATATTGTTTGGTATATTTCCACAATTATTCTATTGAAAAGCAGCAAACGTGTTCATAAATTAGCAGAGATATTTGAAGATAAAGAGGACGTTCATAATGAAGATGAAAACATATTGGAGCCCCTAAAAGTTGATACAAGGGATTTTGCATGTAATCTGTTGCGTGGGCTTGGTAGCAATCCCCAAGACACAGAAGAAGGTAGAGTCCAGTTTGAGTATCAGGGCATAGATTTCCTGATGGAGGCTACGGATGACTGTAAGTTTGTGAATCTGATTTGGCCTTGGTGCCATAGTTTCTCAAAGTTCGACATAGACGAGTTCGCAAGGGTTCGTCAAGTGGTGAATGAGATTAATATGTACGAATCCCTAACTGTCTTCTATACTTTTGCCGATTCTGATGATGTTGCGTTACATATCAAAAAACATTTCCTTTTGGTATCACAGATTCCTGAGGTGGAAGAATATCTAAAATTGATTCTAAATAGTTTCTTCAGAGCGGCAAGGAATTTGGATTTAATGATAGAAAGATGCAGAATGAATGAGTGTAAAGAACAAGTTAAATGATAATTCCGTATATTTGCAAAATAAAAGAAATGTTACTATGGGAAAGGTGAAAATTAATAGAATGGTGTGTCGCCATCCGTCGCTGTTCAAGGCGATGTGGGGAGCCACGATGGGGTGGCTGGTGATGAGTGTGACAAATTATTTCGGATATTGGCTGTTGCCAGAGATGCTGGATAGTTTTGGAATGGTGATTCTTGGCTGTTTTGGCATTTCATTGTATCTCTGTTTCTCTGATGCTATCCATAGCCTTGTTAGACAGTATAAGGAAGAATTGCTGAGCACCACAATACCCAAAATAACGAAATATTCGTTGGCAGTATCTTTTGTAGTCCTGCTGCTTTATTCTATGTGGAAATTCAGCCAGGTGGGGGATGACCCTATTGATCCTACCAGTAATGGTGCTGTGTCAGGGATACCAAGGCAGGTTGTCGGTGTTGTGGTTGCCTGTTTTATCCAGGCTTTTATCGTGTCTGTGTTTGTGTATTTCATCTCATTATTTTTGAAGATATGCTTTGTTCAATTTGCAGGTCGAATCAGGCGTATAGGAATAGAGACGCTTTTGGGCTTTGGTATGATAGGATATCTCATTGTCTTTCCTAATGATAGTCCTTATGTGAATGTCATAGTCGTATTAATTGCAATGGCTTTTCTTTATGACATTTGGCGCTTCGCTGACTTTCAAGAGCGCCTGCTGACTGTGGGAGATATAAAAAGAGAATTGGAGAATGTATCAAAGAAGGAGTGATATGAGATGAGTAAAGGTAAAAGAGTAGGATGTGGGTGCCTGATAATATTTCTTTATCTGGTGCTATTTTTGATGTGTCGTCTACAATCACCAGAGTCGTATGTGATGGGAATGGTGCCAATGGTCGTAATCGTTCTTTTGCTTGTAAGGAAGGTACCTGGTTGGATGAAAGGTCTCGTTGCCGTGTTACTTCCCGTGGTGGGATGTTATGTGCTTTATCATAATGAGATACCTGGACCTTTGGAGGCTTATAATATGGATAGGCCTGTTGATGTGCTCTCTCATTTCCATGATTCCTGGCGCTATTATTGGGTGATGGAGTATCTGGATAGGGTTGCTTGGAGGTGGGGCATCGTTTCAGTAATCTTTATTATCCTTCGCAAGGTGTTTTTATTGACAAAACGGCTATGGTTAATCTGCGGAAATAGAGGGGGAAATAGAAGAAACTAAAGGATGAGATGAGACTACCATTTTTAATGCTTATGTCTAATGAAAGATGCTAGATTATCAGGTCTTGCATCTTTGTGTTTTGGCTTGATGTTGGAAGAGAGGATAAAAGGCGATAATCTGTCATGGAAATGAAAAAAAACTCATATTGTTTGGATATATACTGACTTATTCGTAATTTTGCAGGCGATGTTTGAAAAGGAAATAGAGGAATACGAAAGCGTCCGAAAGGAGTATCAGCAGAAAGTGGCGGATAAAATGGGACGTGAACAGTGGATGGAATACAACGAGATTCTATTCTCTGCGCATTCCTGTGCCATAGAGGGAAACTCGTTCACGGTGGATGATACGAGAATCTTGCGAGAGCAGGGCATGGCGATGATTCCTGTAGGACGCTCGCTGTTGGAATGTACGGAGATGGCTGATCACTTCCGCGCGTTTGATTTTATGGTGAGCCACTTGGATGCACCTTTCGATGAGGCTTTGCTGAAAGAGATAAACCGACTGGCTACAGAGCATACATTGAGCTATAGGGTGCCTGGTGCTGTAGCAGGAGAATATACTACAGAGGATATGGCGGCAGGGGATACCGTCTTTGGTGATCATGAGATACTGATTGCTCGTGTGCCAAAGCTAATGGAATCGACAGAGAGAGCATTGGCTGACGGACAGCATCCTATGGTGGTGGCTGCAAAATGGCATGGCTACTATGAATATCTGCATCCTTTCCGCGATGGTAATGGCAGAACAGGACGTTTACTTTCGAATTTCATCCTTCTTCGTGCTGGTCATCCATTATTGATTGTTAAACTGGAGGAACGTGCATCTTATATCTCTGCTTTGAAACAGATACGTACGGAGGGAACGGACGAGTTCCTGATTTCGTTCTTTTTCAAGTCGGCTATAGAACGAATGAAGGGTGAAATGGCTCAGAAAAAGAAAAGCGTACTACCTCTGATCTTCTTTTAGAAAATCCTGTTCCAACGGAAAACGTTGCGGGAGTTGCTTAGCATGAAAAAATCCCCATCTCACGA
>Ga0310695_10007609_pt1 | contig 17214 bp, 15 predicted proteins | sample RumenRJG_04DNA_FD_203882 | JGI IMG/M metagenome (GOLD analysis project Ga0310695, IMG submission 203882) | Bovine rumen microbial communities from Lethbridge, Alberta, Canada - RJG_04 (v2) (version 2) | ecosystem: Host-associated > Mammals > Digestive system > Stomach > Rumen | place: Canada...
AACCTCCTTGGTTGATGGGCTTTGTCACTTCTATTATACCAAGAATTGAGGCTTTACGCCTTTTTTATCTTCTGAGATATGCAGTTTTCAGGGTTCAGGCCGATTTTCGGTGTGGGAAGTTTAAGTACTATACATAAAAAAGCGAATCGATTTTTCGGCCTGCACGATAAAACAGAGCCCCCGCAAGATAAACAGGAAGCTCCGATTGGTATGCAGGCGTTTGAAGGAAAACATTTAGGACATCCGAGGATCCCGCTGCCGTTTGTATGGACCCAAAAAGACAAAAAATAGAACCGCCCGCAAACGGGCGATCCTTTCGCTTTCTTTGCCGATTGCCTGCGCCTGAACTCAAGCCAGGCCGCGGAGATGTGCGAGCTCTGCCTGCCGCTCGTGATAGTACCAGCGGACGGAACGCCCGATGGCGCAGCGGATGGCGTCGAGCTTGCCGGCTTTCGCGAGTTTCTTCAGCGAAACCACGTCGAAGCCGCTCGTCGAAAGATAGCTGGCAGACAGGAACCCTACCCGCCGCAAATCCTTCCGGTAGCTCGCGCTGTCACGACGATCTAAGTCAATTTCCTTGATAGCCATACGAATCCCTCCAGAGCATGTTTGCATGAGTCCATGATAAGAGCCATCGATTCTATTTACAGATATCTTCGTGATGCTTACATTATAGCATAGGATTGTAACGTTGTATACCTCTGCGCGCATATCTTCACAAAAACATAACGAATTTCTCGCTCTGTGCTGCGTGTTTTATCGTTTTTTCTCCACGTGTACCGATAACTGAATCCATGATTTTTCCTTTTTTTCGCGTTTTTCCGTCAAAAGCTATAGAAATCGGTTTCGATTTCGATTATAATAGGAGTAAACCCATCTTGTATTATGTATTAGGAGGTTTTTCTATGCTGACTGCACAAAAGGTGTATCCGCTCCCGAAGGAGCTCCAGGCGAAAATCGACCTGGTCCTCGAGTCGCACGACTACGACCCGACGCAGATTGTCGGCATACTCCTCGAAGTCCAGGACCTCAACCCGCTGCACTACGTGCCGGAGCCCGTCGCCTACTATCTCGCGGATCGGCTCGACATGCGCATCACGAACATCTTCGATATTCTGAACTTCTACAGTGAGTTATCCGACAAGCCGCGTGCCAAGTATCCGATCCAGGTCTGCAGCTCCATCGCCTGCCGCGTCAATGACAGCGAGGGGCTCGCGAACACGCTGAAGGATATCCTCGGCATCGATTTCGGCGAGACCACCTACGACCAGCGCTTCACGCTCGAGAAAGTCACCTGCTTCGGCGCCTGTGACCGCGCGCCGGCCGTCCGGATCAACGGCAAGGTCTACGACCATCTGGACAGCCGTGAGAAGATCGAGCATCTGCTGAAGACGCTGGAGTGAAGGGAGCGAAACACATGAAGAACAGACCAGCTTTCCTGACGAAGAATTTCGGGAAATACGACCCCTCGTCGATTTCTTCCTATATGAGCATCGGCGGCTTCGACGCGCTGCGCAAAGCGGTCAATATGGACGGTGAGGACATCGCCAGCCTGATCGCGGAAAACAAGGTCAAGGGCCGCGGCGGCGCCGAATACGATATGGGCCGCAAGTGGTCGCAGGCCCGCAAGGTCGTCGGCGAGAACAAGGTCGTCATCTGCAACGCCGACGAGGGCGAGACGACGACGTTCAAGGACCGCGAACTCATCAAGAACGACCCGTTCAACCTGATCGAGGCCATGATCATCGCCGGCTGGGCGGTCGGTGCGACGGACGGCTACATCTACATGCGCGCCGAATACGCGTGCTTCCGCCCATTGCTCCTGAACGCGATCCGTCAGGCGCGCAGCTACGGCTTCCTCGGCAAGCATATCCTCGGCAAGGATTTCGACTACGATATCCACCTGTACTCCGGCGCCGGCGCCTATGTCTGCGGCGAGGGCACCGCGCTGATCCGCTCCATCGAGGGCAAGGCGGGCCGCCCGCGCATGAAGCCGCCTTTCATCAAGGTCAGCGGCGTCTTCGCACGCCCGACCTGCCTGCAGAACGTCGAGAGCCTGTCGCTCGTCCCGCATCTGCTGCTCGACGATGACAAGGAATACCAGTCCTACGGCGTCGGGGATTCCGTCGGCACGAAGATGATCTCGGTCGGCGGCAACGTCAACCATCCGGGCGCCTTCGAGATCCCGTTCGGCACGACCGTCCGCGACATCATCTACAACCTGGCCGGCGGCATGCAGGGTGACCGCCCGATCCGCCTGATCCAGTTCGGCGGTGCCTCGGGCAAGGTCGCTGGCCCGGAGATCCTCGATACGCCGTACACGTATCAGGATCTCCGCGCGGCCGGCGTCATGGTTGGTTCCGGCGCGCTCTGCGTCGTCGACGACCGCACGAGCGTCATCGACTTCCTGCGCATCAACCAGGAGTTCTTCTCCGACGAATCCTGCGGCCAGTGCACGCCATGCCGCGAGGGCAACCTCCACATCAAGATCATCCTCGACAAAATCAAGGAAGGCACGGCGACAAAGGAAGACATCGACATCATGAAGACCATCGCGCGCGTCATGAGCATGAGTTCCCTCTGCGGGCTCGGCGAGACCGCGCAGAACTCCCTGAAATCCGCTATGGAAGTTTTCCCTGAAGTATTCACCGTTGGAGGTGCGAACGCATGAGCGAACAGCAAATGATCCATCTGACGATCAACAATATCCCCGTCGAGGTGCCGAAGGGCACGAAAATCATGCAGGCCGCGCAGAAGCTCGGCATCGATATCCCGCACCTCTGCTATCACCCAGACCAGCGCATCAAGGCGCATTGCCGCCTCTGTTCGGTCGAGGTCACGGGCAAGCGCCGCCTGCTCGCCGCCTGCTCGACCGAGTGCTGGGAAGGCATGGACGTGCATACCGACACGCAGATCGTGCGCGACACGCAGGTATCGATCCTGCAGCTCATGCTCGCGAACCACAACAAGGACTGCCTGTCCTGCCCGCGCAACCAGAACTGCGACCTGCAGCGCCTCTGCAGCCGGTTCAACATCCTCGAGTCCCCGTTGCCGTCCGTCGTCAAGAAGACGAAGCGCATCCAGACGAACCCGTCCATCGTGCGCGACCCATCGAAATGCATCCGCTGCGGCCGCTGCATCCGCGCCTGCAAGGACGTGCAGGGCATCGCGGCGCTGACGTACGCGCACCGCTCGAGCGACATCGTCGTGACGACGGCCTACAACAAGCCGATGGAGGATACGGACTGCGTGCTCTGCGGCCAGTGCAGCCTCGTCTGCCCGACCGGCGCAATCGTCGAAAAAGATGACACGCAGCGCGTCCTGAACGTCCTGCAGGACCCGTCGAAGCATGTCATCGTGCAGGTTGCCCCGGCCGTCCGCGTCGCGCTCGGCGATGCGTTCGGCATGGAGCCCGGCGCGATTGCGACCGGACAGATGGTCACGGCGCTGAAGCTGCTCGGCTTCGACAAGGTCTTCGACACGAATTTCGGCGCGGACCTCACGATCATGGAGGAATCCGCGGAATTCGTCGAACGCCTGACGAAGGGCGGCGTCCTGCCGATGATGACCTCGTGCAGCCCAGGCTGGGTCAACTACATGGAGAAGCATTACGGCGATTACCGCAACCACCTCTCCTCGGCGAAATCCCCGATGCAGATGTTCGGTGCGATCGCGAAGACCTATTACCCAGAGCAGGCTGGCATCGACGTGCACGATATCGTCACGGTCTCGATCATGCCGTGCACGGCGAAGAAATACGAGTGCACGCGCCCGGAAATGGGCCGCGACGGCATGCAGGACGTCGACATCGTGCTGACGACACGCGAGCTCATCAAGCTCATCAAATACGTCGGGCTTGAGTTCGGCAATCTGCCGGAAAGCGATTTCGACAGCCCGCTCGGCGAATCGACCGGTGCCGGAGCCATCTTCGGCACGACGGGCGGCGTCATGGAGGCAGCGCTCCGCACGGCCTACGAGAAAGTCACGGGCAAGACGCTCGAGAAGCTCGACTTCGACGATGTCCGCGGCTTCAAGGGCATCAAGGAGACGACCGTGAACCTGAACGGCCGCGATGTCCATATCGCCGTTGCGCACACGCTGAAGAACGCGCGCATCATCATGGAGCAGATCAAGAAAGGCACCTGCAAATACGACTTCGTCGAGATCATGGCCTGCCCGGGCGGCTGCATCGGCGGCGGCGGACAGCCGATCGGCACGACGAACGCCGTCAAGCAGAAGCGCATGGAGGCCATCTACCAGATCGACCGCGACAAGCCGATCCGCAAATCCCACGAGAACCCGGAGATCATCAAGCTCTACAAGGATTTCCTCGGCGAGCCGCTCTCCGAAAAGGCCCACGAACTCCTGCATACGGACTACCACAAAGTCCAGAAGGAATACGTCTTCGACTGAGGATAAGCGTGGATAGGAGATAAACGAAAAAGGCTGCCCTACGAGCCAGCAGGCTCGCAGGGCAGCCTTTTTTTGATTTCACCAATTATGCTTTCCGAGTCTCGCCTCTTCCTCACGTTTGGCGCGCTGGACGCTCGCGTTGAGGTCGGCGAGGGTCGGCACGCCGCGGCCGGCGAGCGTGCTGGGGGCCGTCGGCTGCGCAGGCGCTACCGCGGCCGGTTCATCCTTCTTTTCATCGAGCGAGCGGAACTCGACGGCCAGGCTGTCGCCGTTCTTCACGGGGTCGGTGAACTCCGCTTTCCGGCCGTTGACGAGGATCGTGAACGTCACGCGACTCGTCGCGGCCGGCGGCTGAAACCCGACGGCGAGCAGGGCGTCGCTGACCGTCGTCGCCGTGCGCTCGGAACGCGCGAACTCGATGGCCGCGCCGTCCTCGACGATCGTCCCGGCACTCGCCCGGTGCCCGTTGACCGTCAGGCGCACACCGGCCGACGGCACGCTGTACGCCTTGTTCTCGTAATAGATGGTATAGGACATATCCCCGTCCTCGATGCCGAGCACATCCGAAAGCTTCGGCGCATCCTCCGCCGTGTACTCGACATGGTCGCCCTCGTGCACCGGCGTGGAAATCGAAGCGGATGCATCGTTCAGCAGGATTTCTGGCGCACAGGTATAGAACGCCGCGTCGCCGTTCAGCGTATAGCGGATCTTGCGGCCCGTCGGGGGATAGCCCGCCGCCGCGAGCGCCTCGCCGAGGCTGCGGATCTCGCGGCTCTCGATTCGGTCGCCGTCACGCAGCTGCCGATCCGGCTCCGCGGCCTCGCCGTTCACCGTGACCTGCTGGCGGATATGCTTTTCCCGCCCGTTGATGAACAGGCGGTATTCGCGGCCCATTTCCGCGACATCACCGAGCCGCACCGAGGCGTCCGCACCGTTCTCGCCCGGCGTGATCGTGATCTCCGCGCCATCGTGGATGACCGTGTCGAGATCCGCGTCCTCCCCGTCGAGCGTCAGCTTTGCGAGCGTCCCCATCGTGCCGGGGAACATCTTGCTCTGGCCGCCGATCGTGACCATGAGACCGAGGCCCGGCCGCCCGTTGTATTTCCGCAGGTTGATGCCCGCGTTCAGCAGCGCATCCGACACCGTCAGCTTGCGGAAATTGAACAGGCTCGCCTCCTCGCCGTTCACCGTGACATTCAGGAAATGCAGCGTATTGAGCGACGCAATCTTCAGGATGCCGAGCGGCGTCACGGCGTCCGGGGAATGCAGTTCCTCGGGGATATCGTCGATGCCGTCGACCCGATCCGGCCGCCGCACGGCGACGCGGTTCTCCGGCATGCCGAGCGCCTCCGCGACGAAGCCCGCGAGCTTCGGCGTCAGCGAGCCGCCGCCGACGAGCATGACCGCCTGCGGTGCGCTACCGTTGAGGTCCGTGATCTGCTTCGCGATGGCCTGCGCGAGCTTCTGCACGCTCGGCAGGATCGGGCTCAGCACCTCCTCCGCGGTCAGCCGGTACTCCTGCCCGAGGATGTCGGTGAACGCGACGTCCTCGCCCTCCGAGGCCCGGCGCTTGATGTCCTCGGCCACGTTGAAGTCGAGCAGGAATTTCTGCGAGATCGCCTCGGTGATCTCATCGCCGGCGAGCGGCACCATACCGTAGGCGATAACCGAGCCGTTCTTCGTGATCGCGACGTCGGACGTGCCGGCGCCGATATCGACGAGCACGAGGTTCAGATGGCGCATCGTCGGCGGGATCAGCACGTTGATCGCGGCGATCGGCTCGAGGGTCAATGCGCGCATCTCGAGCTTCGTCGCGTGCAGCGCGGACTGCATCGAGTCGATGACCTGCCGCGGCAGGAACGTCGCGATGACAACGGCCTTCGCCTTTTTGCCGCGCTGTCCGATCAGGGTCTTGAGCTGGATATCGTCGAGCAGATAGCGGATCGTGCTGTAGCCGACGCAGTAATACCGCGTCGGATCGTCCACCGTATGCGAGGCCTGCAGCTTCGCCTGCGCCGCCTGCACGCCGGCGAAATCGAGGTTCCGCTGCTGCTCGGCCGTCACGATGCCGCTGACATCCATCTCGGCCTCCGCCGTCATCGTGTAGAGCGCGCGACCCGCCGCCGCGACCGCCGCGTCGTGCAGCGGCCCGGTATCCTTGACGAGCGCGCTCTTGACCTTCTGGATCACAGCCGCGACCTGCGGCACATCGTGGATCTGCCCGTCGAGCATTGCGCGCGTCTTGTGCTCCTGCCGCTCCGTCGCGACGATCTTCAGGCCGCCATCCGCTTCCTCCTCCGCGACGATGCCGATGACAGAACGCGTGCCGATATCGAGCGCGAAAATGCGCTTCTTCGCGCGCTTATGCGTCGTCTTCCGCGCTGTACTCCGCTTGGAAGTCCGGCGACGGCGGCGCACCGGCTTCTTCTTCGTTTCCTGCTCCGTCTGCAAAGTTTCGTCCGTCTGTTCCGGCATAAAAAAACTCCTATCTATGGTTCTGATTTTTATTTCTGCGTTTCCTTTCAAAAAATAAAGGTTATTTATATTCTTTCGCGAAATATATAGTAGAATCCTGTTTTTCAGGAAAAATCTTTGGCAAAATTGCCAGAAGAAATCAGGGTGAGCAATATGACCGAAAACAATCGGGAAGTCATCACGGGCAGCGACTTCCGCCGCATGGTGCTCGGCGCCTACAGCGAATTCCTGCTCGAATACGAAACGATCAACCGGCTCGGCGGCGCGGGCACGCTGCCCGGCACGCATGTGCTGCGCACGATGAATGCGGCCGTGCTCGAGCTCGACGGCGTCAAGGACGAGAGCATCGGCGGGCTCGCGCGGCGCACGGCGACCGGCGCCGTGTTCGGCGCGCGCGGCAGCGTCGGCGTCGTGCTCGCGCAGATTTTCCGCGGCATCGGCAAAGGCCTGCTCGGCAAATACAACGCGACCTCCTCGGAGTTCGGCAAGGCGTTCCAGTACGGCATCCTCTACGCGCAGCGCGTGATCCCCGGCGAGTCCGAGCGCCCGATCATCACGGTCGCGAAGGCGGTCGCCAAGGGAGCCTATCACGCAGTCCGCAGCGAGCGCCCGATCACGGAGATCCTCGAGGCTGCGCTGAGCGCCGGCGAGGCTGCGCTCTCGCATGTCGACGAGAACGATGCCGGTGCGCGCATCATGTTCGTGTTCCTGACCGGCTGCCTGAAGGGGCTCGACGGCAATTTCGTTTCGCCGGCCATGAACCTCTCGCTCGGCCTCTCGGTCAAGCAGCCCAGCATGCCGGATCCGCGCAAGGACCGCACACTCCCCTACTGCCTGCGCTTCCATCTCGCCAACACAAAGGTCAACATCCCCGAGCTCGAAAATCTGCTGCGCAAGCGCACGGACTTCGTGCTGCTCGAACGCCATGAGAAATACATCGACGTGCATATCCATACGGATCATGTCGGCGAGATCCTCGAGCAGGCCATCGGCTGGGGCAGGCTCAGCGACATCCACATCACGAACATGAGCGAAAGCCACGTGCTGGCCGCCGAACAGGCTGTCATGCCCGTCGCGGTGCTCGGCATCGCCGCGAACAAGGTGCAGGCCAAGGAGATGCAGGAGCTCGGCGTGCACTGCATCGTCGCGGGCAGCGAAGACAGCAGCCCGTCCGTCGCAAGCCTCGTCGGCACCGCGCACAGCGACCTCGCGAACACCTACGTGCTCGTCGCCTGGAGCCGCGAGTTCTGGCTCGTCTTCCGTCAGGTCAAGCGCCTGCTCGGCAGCCGCGTCGAGCTCGTGCTCTGCACGGACAAGAACGAGCAGGCCGCCGCGGTCAAGGCGTTCAACCCGAAAAAGACCGCCGAGGCGAACGCGAGAGCCATGCGCAAGGCCGCCGGCATCTCGGAATAACAGGCCAAGACGCTGGAAAGCAAGAAACCGGCGTTTTCATCAAAAAACTTCTTGCTTTTTCTCTCCGAAACGTGTATGATTATTTTATGTGTCAAAGTGAAAGAAATCCATTCAGCATCAACCCAACTCGATATGGATTTCACCACATAAGAACTTTCCGGAGGTGAATTTCATTGGCAGTACCAAAGCGCAAGATGTCCAAGGCGCGCCGCGACAAGCGCCGCGCGAACTGGAAGCTGACGGCACCGGGATACGTTGAGTGCCCGCAGTGCCATGAGCCGAAACTCCCGCATCACGTTTGCATGGAGTGCGGTTACTACGATGGCCGCGAGGTCATCAAGGCCGCGGAATAAAAGTGAAAAAAGAGGAGAGGCTTTCCGTACGGATTGTCTCTCCTTTTTTCTATGTCCTTTTACTGGACCTGCCCGATGCTCGTCAACGCGTCGATGGTCTCCGTGCCGGCGCCGTTGCGGTAGGTCAGGTCCGAGACGAGCACGCGGCGCACGTAGTGCTTGACCCCGCCCTCGTAATAGCTGCTCGCGCAGTGGATGACGAGCGGCGTGCCCGCCTCGTCCGTGCCGAGATACAGCATGACATGGCCCGGCTTGAAGAGCAGCGCGCCGGGCCTTGCCGTCCTCACGTCCGCATAGCGGTCCGCCGTGGAAAAGCCCCCGAGCGGCAGGTTGTGCACGAGCGCGGCCTCCTGCCGGTCGGCATCGCGCGGAATCTCGATGCCCATGCTGCGGTAGACATCGCCGACGAAGCTCGAGCAGTCGACGCTCTCGTCCTGCCCGCCCCAGCCGTAGACGTCACCGAGGAACGAGAACGCCTGCTTGAAGACCTGGTTGTCCGTGAACGGCAGGAAGCCGTGGTGCAGGCCTCCAATATCCGCGCCCCCGCGTACGATGGCGAGCTGCCCGTCCGCCTGCCGCACGGGCAGCAAGAGCGTCTCTGCCCCGTTCTCCACCCGGGCCGGAATCTTCGCGCCCATCTGGTAGACCTGCTGCGTCCCCTCCGCCTGCAGACGGATCTTGTCCTTCGTCACGACGAAGAAATCCGCTGGGCGCGCGAACTGCAGCCAGGTCTCCCGATCCGTGAACGCGAGGTCAGCAAGAGGGAGCCAGCCCCGATAGTTCCGCGTCTCGACGAACGCGAACGCGCCGTCCATGCTCACATGCCATACGGCAACCGCCTCGGCGGGGTCGACCGCCGTCGCCTGCAGATTGTCGTAATGCGTGGCGAGCTCACCGGTTCCATCGTACAGACCCTGATGGCTCGGCAGCAGGCGCATATTCCCGCGCCGCGTCGTCACGGCATAGCGGAGCTCTGCCTTCGCCGGCACATTCGCGATATTCCGGTTCGTCAGCATCGCGTTCCAGTTCTCCCACGTCAGCGCGCCGTCCGCGGTATAGGCGGACGGCATGGCATCCTGCGGCCAGTATTCCTGCGTCGAGGCCCAGATGCGGCTCTTGACCGTCTCGCCGTCAAGTTCTGCGGGCTCATCCTCCATCGCCCGCAGCGTCGGCTCGCCAGCCCGCATCCTGGCATTCAGCGCCTCGATCTCGGCAGGCGTCAGCCGCACGGCATCGCCGTCCGGCTGCTTTGCCTGCCAGTACGCGGCCTCTGTGACCGCCCCCGTCCGCGCGATCTCCGCCTGCGCGGACGGTGCTCCGCCGCATAATGCGAGCAGCAGGCTTGCTCCCAGAAACAAGATGGCCTTTTTCCGTCCTATCGATAACAAATGCTCCACCCCACAAAAATTTTTCCAGCGCGGGAATGCGCCAGATGGCATTGACATTCCCGCCCACAGTGGCTATGATAAGCACGCAATCTGAAAATAGAAAGAGGTTCACGATGTTACCAGCTATTCCTGCCAAATATTTCATCGCCCTGATCGGGCTGACGATCTCGACGTTTGTCTTCAACACATCGGAATTCATGCCGATTGCCCTGCTCATCGACATCTCGAAATCGTTCGCGATGACGCCGTCGGAGACCGGCATCATGATCTCGGTCTACGCCTGGATGGTCGCCCTGCTGTCACTGCCGCTCATGCTGCTCGCAAGCCGCATGGAATTGAAGCGCCTGCTGCTCGTGACGATCGGCGTCTTTGCCGCGGGGCAGTTCCTTGCTGGCATCGCGACGAGCTTCCCGATGCTGATGGGCGCGCGCATCGTCGTTGCCTGCGCGCATTCCATCTTCTGGTCCATCGTCGCACCGATCGGCATGAAGCTCGTCACCCGCGCGCATCAGCCTTTCGCGCTCGGGATCATCGCGTCCGGCTCCTCGATTGCGATGATCCTCGGCCTGCCGATCGGCCGCGTCATCGGCCTCGCCGCCGGATGGCGCATGACCTTCCTGCTGATTGCAGGCATCGCGGCAGTACTCTGCCTGTATCTCGCTTTCGCGTTGCCGAAGCTCGGCCCGTCGGCTTCGCTGTCCGTACGCGAGCTCCCGCGCCTCGTCTGCCAGCCCCCGATCTTCCTCGGCTACGTCATCACGGTCCTGTTCGCTTCCGGCTACTACACGACCTACAGCTATATCGAGCCGTTCCTCAAGAATGCCGCAGGCTTCTCCGCGGATGGCATCACTTATACCCTGATCTTCTACGGCTGCTGCGGCCTATTCGGCAGTTTCCTGTTCTCGCATCTCTACGGCAAGCACCGCAAGGGTGTGCTCGCCGGCAGCCTCATTGCCATGCTGGCCGCACTCGTAAGCTGGTATTTCGACGCGCAGGCTGCCATGCTCATACTCGCTGCCTGCGTGCTCATGGGCATCACCGCGACGCTGTTCAACGTCGCTTTGCAGGCCGAGTTCATGCGCCTTTCTCCGGCCGGGGCCACGACGATCATCACCGCGATTTTCTCCGGCATCTTCAACCTCGGCATCGGGAGCGGCTCCTGGATCGGCGGGCGCGTCAGTGCGGCGGTTTTTCTCCCATGCATCGGATTCGCGGGGGCAGCACTCGTCCTGCTTTCCCTTCTCCTCCTTCTCTTTGCTTATTTCCCGCACATCTGTCCACAGAAAAATTTATCGAAAAATCAGATTTAACATTTTTTGATTAAAATACAAAATAACACTTGCATTCTGTAACATTCTATGATAATATCAGATACAATCATTCAAACAAGTATACAGAATGCAAATGCGAGGAAAAGAATCCAGGGTATCCAACCCGCCGCAAACAGAGAGCTGCCGGAAGGTGCGAGACAGCAAGCGGCCGGATAGCCTGTCTCCTCTTGGAGCAGCCCGCTGAACGCGAAAGCCATTAGGCGGCGCCGGTACCTGACCGTTATCGGACAGGGCGGTGTGCGGCAAAGCCAAGCACCGGCAGAGAGTCTGCCCTCATGGGCAGGAAACAGAGTGGTAACGCGAAAGGAAACTTCCGTCTCTAGGGAACTGGGGACGGAAGCTTTTTTTGTGGAAGGAACAGGAGTGTGGAGATCATGAAGAACGTCGAACATTATCAGAAAGGTTATTTTATGCCCCCCGTCGTCGATATGTCCTGGACCAAGAAAGAGTACCCGGACCACGCGCCGGTCTGGTGCAGCGTCGATCTGCGCGACGGCAACCAGGCCCTGATCATCCCGATGAGCCTTGAGGAGAAGGTCCGGTTCTATCAGACGCTCGTCGACATCGGCTTCAAGGAAATCGAGGTCGGCTTCCCGGCCGCATCCGAGACGGAATTCGAATTCCTGCGCTACCTCGTCGACCACGATATGATTCCCGATGACGTGACCGTACAGGTCCTGACCCAGGCGCGCGAGCACATCATCCGCAAGACGTTCGAGGCCCTGAAGGGCGTCAAGAACGCCATCGTCCACGTCTATAACTCCACCTCCGTCGCCCAGCGCGAGCAGGTGTTCCGCAAATCGAAGGAACAGATCAAGCAGATGGCCGTCGACGGCGCAAAGCTCCTGCAGGAGCTCACGGACGAGGCCGGCGAGAAATACCGCTTCGAATACTCGCCGGAGAGCTTCACTGGAACCGAACCGGAATACGCGCTCGAGGTATGCAACGCCGTGCTCGACGTATGGAAGCCGACACCGGACCGCAAGGCGATCATCAACCTGCCGTCGACCGTCCAGATGTCCATGCCGCATGTCTACGGCGCACAGATCGCCTATATGTCGCAGAACCTCAAATACCGCGACAGCGTCGTGCTCTCCGTGCACCCGCACAATGACCGCGGCACCGGCGTCGCCGACTCCGAGATGGCGATGCTCGCGGGCGCGGACCGCGTCGAGGGCACGCTGTTCGGCAACGGTGAGCGCACAGGCAACGCGGATATCGTGACCATCGGCATGAACATGTACGCGCTCGGCGTCGACCCGCAGCTCGACTTCTCGAACATGCCGCACCTCGTCGACGTTTACGAGAACGTCACGCGCATGAAGGTGCATCCGCGCCAGCCGTACGCCGGCCAGCTCGTCTTCGCCGCGTTCTCCGGCTCCCATCAGGACGCCATCGTCAAGGGCATGAAATACCGCAAGGAACACCAGCAGAAGATCTGGAACTGCCCGTACCTCTACATCAACCCGAAGGATGTCGGGCGCACCTACGATGCGGACGTCATCCGCATCAACAGCCAGTCCGGCAAGGGCGGCGTCGGCTTCATCATCGAGCAGAACTACGGCATCGATATGCCGAAGAAGATGCGCGAGAACTTCAGCTACTTCGTCAAAGGCATCTCCGACCACAAGCATCAGGAGCTGAAGCCGGCTGAGATCTACGATGCGTTCTGCAAGAACTACCTGAACATCGAGACCCCGCTCGCGTTCGTCGACGCGCAGCTGAAACGCGACGGCGACACCTGGACGGGCAAGGTCATCGTCAAGGCGAACGGCAAGGAGGAGGCCATCGACGCCAAGGGCAACGGCCAGCTCAACGCCATCAGCAACGCCGTCTGCGAGGCCTACGGCATCGAGATCACGAACCTCGTCTACAGCGAGCACGACCTCGACCGCGATTCCGGCTCCCGCGGCATCGCCTATTTCGGCCTGACGGACAAGGACGGGAATACGACCTGGGGCGCCGGCATCGACACCGATACGATGACCGCCTCGATCCGCGCATTCTTCACCGCCATCAACCGCATGGAAGGCATCGAAAAGAAAATCCATTGATCCGCATAGATATCTAGGAGGAAAAAGCTATGGGCATGACCATGACGCAGAAGATCCTGGCGAAGCACGCCGGGGTCCCGTCCGTAAAAGCCGGCGATCTCATCACCTGCTCGCTCGACCGGGTGCTCGCGAACGACATCACGGCACCACCGGCCATCGCCGTTTTCAAGAAAATCGGCAAGCCGGTCTTCGACCGGGAGAGAATCGCCCTGATTCCCGACCATTTCACGCCGAACAAGGACATCAAATCCGCCGGTCTCGCGAAGATCGTCCGCGATTTCGCCCGCGAGAACCAGATCAAGTACTACTATGAAGTCGGCCGCGTCGGCATCGAGCACGTGCTGCTGCCAGAACAGGGCATCGTCGCACCGGGCATGGTGACCATCGGCGCCGACTCCCATACCTGCACCTACGGCGCGCTCGGGGGCTTCGCAACCGGCGTCGGCTCCACCGACCTCGGCGTCGCGATGGCGACGGGCAAAGCCTGGTTCAAGGTGCCGGATGCCATCCGCGTCTACCTGACCGGCGAGAAGCCCGATGACATCACGGGCAAGGACGTCATGCTGACGCTGATCGGCAGGATTGGCGTCGACGGCGCGCTCTACCAGTCGCTCGAGTTCCAGGGGCCTGGCGTCGCCGCGCTCGATATGACCGACCGCTTCACGATTGCGAACATGGCCATCGAGGCCGGCGCGAAGAACGGCATTTTCCCGGTCGACGAGCAGACCCGCGCCTACGAAAAAGGCCGCGTGCCCGATGACTACGAAGTCTTCACAGCCGATGAAGACGCACACTACGCGCGCACCGTCGAGATCAACCTCTCCGAGCTGAAACCGGTCGTCGCATTCCCGCATCTGCCGGGCAACACGAAGGTCATCGGCACGTTCGGCGACATCCCGATTGACCAGGTCGTCATCGGTTCCTGCACGAACGGCCGCCTCGAAGACCTCGCGATTGCGGCGAGGATCTTCGCCGGGCATTCCGTGCACCCGTCCGTCCGCTGCATCGTGATTCCGGGCAGCCAGCAGGTCTACCGCGACGCGATGAAGGCCGGCTACATTGATACCTTCATCGAGGCCGGCTGCGCCGTATCGACGCCGACCTGCGGCCCGTGCCTCGGCGGCTATATGGGCATCCTCGCCGCCGGCGAACGCTGCGTATCGACGACGAACCGCAATTTCCGCGGCCGCATGGGCCACGTAGACAGCGAAGTCTACCTCGCCGGCCCGCAGGTCGCCGCCGCGAGCGCGATTCTCGGCAAGATTGCCACCCCGAAGGAGGTAAAATGATGCAATACAAAGGAAAAGTCTGGCGCTACGGCGACAATATCGACACCGACGTCATCATCCCGGCGCGCTATCTGAACAGCTTTGACCCGAAGGAACTCGCCTCCCACTGCATGGTGGATATCGACGAAACCTTCGCGAAGAAGGTCAAGGCCGGGGACATCATCGTCGGCGGGCAGAACTTCGGCTGCGGCTCGTCCCGCGAGCACGCGCCGATCGCCATCAAGGCATCCGGCGTCCCCGTCGTCATCGCGGCGAGCTTCGCGCGCATCTTCTACCGCAACGCCATCAACGTCGGCCTGCCCGTGCTCGAAATCGGCACGGACGTGAACGAGATCCATGCGGACGATATCCTGTCCATCGACACGGCGGCCGGCACGATCCGCGACGAGACGACGGGCAAGGTATTCCACGCGCCGCCGCTTCCCGGCTTCATCCAGGATATCGCGGCGGCCGGCGGCCTCGTGAACTACGTAAAGGAGCAGTGAAGCATGGGAAAGAAGATTGTCGTAATCCCCGGTGACGGCATCGGCAGGGAGATCACCGACGCCGCGAAAAAAGTACTCGAAAAGATCAGCCATGCGTACTCGCTCGGCCTGACCTTTGAGGAAAAGGCGGCTGGCGGCACGGCATACGACGCCTATGGCACGCCGCTCCCGGACGAGACCATCGAGGCGGCGAAAAGCGCCGATGGCGTACTGTTCGGCGCGGTCGGCGGCGACCAGTGGAATGACCTTCCGCCGAAGAAGCGCCCCGAGCAGGCCATCCTCGGTCTGCGCAAATCCCTCGGCCTCTACGCGAACCTGCGTCCGGTCAAAGTGCCCGCGATGCTCGCCGGTTACTCCCCGCTGAAGCCCGAGATCATCACCGGCGCGGACATCCTGATCGTCCGCGAGCTCGTCGGCGGCATCTATTTCGGCGACCGCTGCGAATCCGAGATCAAGGACGGCGCCGAACGCGCCTGGGACCTCGAGAACTACAGCGTCCCCGAAGTCACGCGCATCGCGCGCGTCGCGATGCAGGCCGCTGCCGGCCGCAAGGGCCATGTCACCTCCGTCGACAAGGCCAACGTCCTCGCAACCTCGCGGCTCTGGCGGCGCACCGTCACCGAGGTCGCCAAGGACTATCCGGACATCCGGCTCTCCCACCTCTACGTCGACAACTGCGCAATGCAGCTCGCCTGCGCGCCGAAACAGTTCGACGTCATCGTGACGAGCAACCTGTTCGGCGACATCCTGTCCGACGAGGCCGCCGTGCTCGGCGGGTCCATCGGCATGATGCCGTCCGCGTCCATCGGTGAGAGCACGAGCCTCTACGAGCCGATCCACGGCAGCGCGCCGGATATCGCCGGCAAAGGCATCGCGAATCCCTGCGCGACCATCCTCTCCGCCGCCATGCTGCTGCGCTACTCACTGCATGAGGAAAAAGCCGCAAAGGCCATCGAACAGGCCGTTGACGCCGCGCTCGCCGACGGCTGGCGCACGCCGGACCTCTACCAGGAAGACGCCGGCCTGAAAAAAGCCGACACCCAGACCATGACCGACGCCATCCTCGCCCATATCGCATAAAAATTTCATCCAGAACAGAAATCGCTCGACCGCACGGAACATCCATCCCGCGCGGTCGAGCGATTTTACTATCCCATCAGCCTTGGCTGAAAATCTTCGTTTCATCTACAATCCGCTTACACGCTCCCTTCTCGTTTTCAACCGCCTTAAGCTTATTTCGTCCAGTCCTCCCATTCAAGGCCTGCGACCCGCTCGAATTCTCGCACGTTGTTTGTTACGATGACGGCATGCATGGACTTGGCCTGCGAAGCAATCAACGTGTCCAGCGGGCCGATCGGCGTTCCCTGCCGCTCTAATTGCGCACGGATGCGCCCGTATTCTTCAGCAGCCGATGCATCAAATGGAACAATCTTTATCGCAGATAAGAACATCATCAATGCTTGCATGCTGCGTTCTTTGGCCATGCTTTTTTCTGCGCCTGTCCGCAATTCTGCATACGTTATTGCCGAAATGCAGATATCTCCGAACGGATGTTCCGTAATATGTTCAACCACCCGGGCAGAGCGATGATTAATCGCAAAGATACAGATATTCGTATCCAGCATATACATCAGAAATCTTCCCTTTCCTCTGCAACTCCCTGTGCCGGGCGCCCATCCTTCATAAAATCATCGGGAAATAGTTCGAGGCTTTTCTTCAGATCCTCCCATGGATCATCTTTTGGAATCAGCATAACCACATTACCGACTTTGTTGATGTAGACTTCTTTTTCGTCGAACCGGTAGTCTTTCGGCAGCCGGACCGCCTGACTTCCGCCGCTTTCAAAAATCTTTGCCGTCGCCATTTCTATCACCTCTATCATAAGTATACACAAGCATATATATTTTTTCAACTCAAACTTCCCATATCTAGAACCTACACAGTTCCTATAAAACTGCATATCTCAAGAGATAAATTCACTCAAGCAGCCTGTAATAGGCGATTCATCGGTGC
>Ga0310695_10007610_pt1 | contig 17211 bp, 14 predicted proteins | sample RumenRJG_04DNA_FD_203882 | JGI IMG/M metagenome (GOLD analysis project Ga0310695, IMG submission 203882) | Bovine rumen microbial communities from Lethbridge, Alberta, Canada - RJG_04 (v2) (version 2) | ecosystem: Host-associated > Mammals > Digestive system > Stomach > Rumen | place: Canada...
TAACAGGGGATAGAGGGTATGTGTTGACCCTGCGAGGCTGGTCAGTCTCGCGAAGCCCCGGCCGACGAAGTCGTCCGTGGGTACATCACAGTCGGATTTTCTTTGTAAGCATGTAGAAAAAGACAAATCAGTAAAGAAAAGGGAGTAGTTGTAGCTATGGCGGGACTTCTTGAAAAGACCGGAGATCTTGTTATTGTTGTTGCGATTATCGGTGTGGCATGGCTACTGATTCAGATTAAATATTTCGGTTTTAAGAAGATAAAAAAGAACCGGAACGATATGAAACTGCGTTTTCTTGAGCATGCCTCTACTGCAGTTATCTTAATTGTCGGACTCGTGGTCGCTTTCTCTACCCTCGGCGGGGTCACTTTTATGGTGAAGAGCATGCTGGGAGGAACTGCTTTCTTCAGCGCCATCATAGCCTTTATGGCCCAGGATGTCGTCAAGGATATTCTGGCTGCCCTGATGATCAGCATCTATCAGCCCTTTGAGATCGGAGACAGGATTGAGCTGGAGGACGGAGAAGCAGGAGTCGTAGAGGATGTCACTATGCGGCACATTGTCCTCGTTGGACAGGACACTCTTCGTATAGTCATTCCCAATCGCAGACTGGCTGACATGAAGATCAGAAATTTCAGCTACAATATTGACTGCAGATCCAGGCTGTTCACTTTCGAGATTGCTTATCCCAGCGATGTCGAATTCGCCATTCGTGTGATTAAGCAGGCTATTATGGATTCGGATTACAGTATACCGGGAAAAAAGACAAAGACCGGTATGGAGTATGGACCTGTGTATTTCATGGCCTTTGAATCCAGCAGCCTTCTGCTGAAAACGATGGTGTACTATCTGCCCAGCACTTCAACAGAAGTCATGACTACGGACATCAATCTCAGGGTTGACCAGGCTCTCTGGGAAAACGGTATAGAAATCCCTTATCCTCACGTCAATGTACTGCCTACTGATCCCGAGGTAAAAGATCACAGACCCAATGAATGCCCCGAAAGAGTCTGGAAAACTCCTGTCATTGAAATGGATACCAGGGACAAGGAGAAAATGCCCCTGTCTCTGGAACGGGCTCTGGATGAAACTGCAAGGCTGGGGCAGGACAACGGCCTCAACAAGGGTGAGATCAGCCGCCTGCGCCTGCTCGGAGAAGAACTCGTCCGTATGATGCCTGAAATCGTGGGTGATGTGGACATGAAGTACTGGACAGAGCACAAGAAACGGCAGTACAGGATCCATGTCAGCGCGGATGTCTATATGACCCGTGAGATCAGGAAGAGCCTGCTGTCAGTCTCATCGACCGGTAAAAATGCTGCCAATCAGAGCTTCACAGAGCAGATGAGGGCGGTGATTTCTGACATGGCTTCTGACAGGAATATCAAGAGAAGCTCCGTCGCAAGAGGCGATGATGATGGCGGAACAGGCAGGCAGAATGTCTATCGTTGGTCCATGAGATCATTCAAATCCAGTGTGGAAGACGTGAAGAAGCGCACTGGGGAAACCGATATGACATGGCAGGAACTGGAGAAGTCCATCATTGTCAGGATCGCGGACGATGTCAGTATCAGCATCATGGGAACCAGTGTGGAAATCATTGCCTTCAAGTCATTCGAATGAACATAAGAACATAATATGAAGCAGAGCGGGGCATTTTTGGCTGCCGGCTGCCTGCTCCGGAGGTAAAAAAAGGCCTGCCGGATCGGAGATGAATCCGGTCCGGCAGGCTGTTTTTTTATGTCACGGCCCGCGCGATGTATTTTCCGCCTTTGAGGCGGACGCTTGCCGTCGGGGGCAGAGGGCGGCATGGCCGCCTCTAACCTGTTAAAAGGCTCGCGGGCAAGTCTTGAACTTTTAATAATCCTCCAGGAAGCTGTGTTTTTCGCCGTGGATCTTGTAGCCAAGGACTTTGTTGAGAACGACATTTTCGGTTGCGCGGAAGAGGTTGCTCTCAACCTGGGGGATTGTTTCCGCAAGGGATGCTATGAGCCGTTTGGTCTCCAGTCTTTTGGAGACGGAAGGCTCGTTGGAATCCCCTTCCTGTGAGAGGGCTTCGGTGAAACGGCAGGCGCACTGCAGGAAGCGAAGGCCGTTGTAGTCGCGCCAGTGGATGATGTCCTTTTCGCGGATCAGGTACATGGGCCGGATCAACTCCATTCCCTCGAAATTCGTGCTCCGCAGCTTTGGCATCATGCCCTGGTACTGACCGGAGTAGAGCATACCCATGAGGATCGTTTCGATCACGTCGTCATAGTGGTGGCCGAGCGCGATCTTGTTGCAGCCGCGCTCTTTGGCGAAGCGGTAGAGATATCCGCGGCGCATGCGGGCGCAGAGATAGCAGGGGGATTTCTCGATGGTGTAGACAGCGTCGAAAATACTGGTCTCACAGAATTCCACCGGGATTCCCAGAAGAGCGGCATTTTCTTCGATCAGGCTTCTGTTCTGCGGAAGGTATCCCGGATCCATGCTGATAAAGACAAGGGAAAAGGGAAACTTATTGTGACGCTTCAATTCCTGAAAGAGCTTTGCCATGAGCATGGAGTCTTTGCCTCCGGAGATACAGACGGCAATGCGGTCGCCTTCCTGTACCAGCTCATACTGAACGACTGCCTTTTCAAAGCGGCCGATCAGGTCTCTTTTGAATTTTTTGCGGAGCGCCTTTTCTATATCGCTTCTGCGGGTCTCGAGATCCTGCCCGTCGGCTCTTGTGTTCATTTCGGATTCCATTGGGTGAATCTCCTTTGTGGTATCACCGCATATTACCACTCATTGTCCTGTTCGGTGTATCTTTCGTCGCAATAGCGGCAGCGGTAGATCTTGCGCCTGGGGTCGGCCAGATAGAACATATGCTGGACGCCCTGTTCTACGGTAGTGATGCAGCGGGGGTTGTTGCACTGGATCACGTTTTTGACTTCTCTGGGAATCGGGAGACGTTTCTTTTCGACGAGTTCTCCGCCCTTGATGATATTGACTGTGAGATCCGGATCTATGAAGGCAACGACATCCAGATTGATGCTGTCAGCGTCGGTTTCGATCTTGAGGATATCTTTTTTGCCCATGGCATTGCTGCGGGCATTTTTGATGATCGCGACCGGGCAATCCATTTTATTCAGTTCCAGGTGATGATAGATCGACATGCTGCGTCCTGCGCGGATGTGGTCCAGCACGATGCCGTTTTCGATTTTTCCTACGTTCAGCATTCGGGTTCCTCCTGTTTATTCTTCATTGCGCAATACCGTGACTACAGCCATGGGATATCAGCCGTGGGATATGCGCGCAAGACTCACGGGCGAGTCTTGAATGACCAAAATCTGACATGATTGACTGCCGCACGGCCTCACAGGGGCTGTTCGGTGACACTTCCGTCTTCGTTTACACGGATACCCAGAAGTGTGAGGATGAGAGCCATACGGACATAGACGCCGTACTGCACCTGGCGGAAATAGGCGGCGCGGGGATCGCTGTCCACTTCCACGGAGATCTCATTGACGCGGGGCAGGGGATGCAGGACATACATGTCATTTTTTGCTTTCCGCATCTGCTTTTTGGTCAGGATGTAAAAATCTTTCAGTCGGATGTAGTCTTCTTCGTTAAAGAAGCGCTCGCGCTGTACGCGGGTCATATAGAGGATGTCCAGACGGGTGATGACGTCATCAAGTCTGATGCATTCTTCGTAGGGAATGCCCTTTTCGTCGATCATTTCGATGACATAGTCGGGGACTTTGAGTTCATCGGGGGAGATGAAGACGAACCGGATGCCCTCATAGCGGGACATGGCGGAGATCAGGGAGTGGACGGTGCGTCCGAATTTGAGGTCGCCGCACAGGCCTATGGTCATGTTATTGAGTCTGTGTTTCAGAGAGCGGATCGTCATCAAATCCGTCAGTGTCTGCGTGGGATGCTGATGTCCGCCATCTCCGCAGTTGATGACAGGTATTCCGGACACCTGGGAAGCGACCATGGCCGCGCCTTCTTTAGGATGCCGGATTGCAGCTATATCCGCGAAGCAGGAGACAGTCCGGATAGTATCCGCAACACTTTCTCCTTTGGAAACAGAGGAGTTGCTGGCATCCGAGAAACCCATGGTACTGCCGCCCATATTCAGCATTGCACTCTCTGTGGAGAGGCGCGTCCGGGTGGAGGGTTCATAAAAGAGTGTCGCCAGTTTTTTGCCGCGGCAGGCATTTGCGTATTTTTTCGGATTCGCTTCAATGTCCGCCGCAAGATTGAACAGTTCGTCGAGCTCGCTTACGGTAAAGTCCTGTGGTGTCAGAATATGGCGCATACACGATCCTTTCATAAAAATAATAAACTGCCGTTGCCTATGTAGAATGCTGCTTCATGCAATCCTGCATGAGCGGCACCGACTACCTGAGTCCAGTGATTAAAGAAGCGTGAAGGATTCTGCAGATGCCCTGACTGTGAGGGCATGAGAGTTCATTTCCCGAGCGCCCACACATGGAGAGTCTGAAATTCTTAGTTACTCAATATAGCAGTATCTGCTGTATTAGTAAAGCTTTTTTGACCAAAATACATGATCAGAAATTCAATATTTGCTCGCCGCATTCGGGAGCTGAAAATCTGTATTTCTGATATGGAATTCGATATTTACGGTCTGGAACTCTACATCAAACGGTCTGAAATTTTTTTTGACAATCTGGAATTCTAAATTTCACAGCCTGAAATCCGGTATCTGAATGCCGGCACGTATGCTCAGAATGCCAGTGTCTGAGTTCCGGCATATCTGCTCAGAATACCAATATCTGAGTATCCCGAACTGCTGCTAGCCGGGAAGTTCAAAAGCAATCTCATTCGCCTCAAGGAAGCGGCGGATGGTTTTGTCCCACAGGCGGTCTGCATTTTTATTCATAGTAAAGCTTTTCATTGAGATGCCCGTAAGGAGGGAGGCCTCCCCGTTTTTGTAGCGGATGGTCAGCACAAAGGCTCCCACGCAGGATATGAGCTCATTGTCGCCTTCTTTTTCCAGCATGGCCTGCATGATTTCAGGCTTGAGGTGCAGTATGAAATGAAAGGAGACAGGTACCCTTTTTCCGCGGATCAGATCCCGCAGGAAGGGACGCACCTGGCTCCAGGCGGCATAGTCATAGGGACATAGGGAAGGGTTCTCCCGATACTCTTTTTCATAAAAATTTTCGTTGATTTTTCCATCGAACTGCCAGGTGATGGCTGTCTGAAGGCTGCCTTCCGACAGAAGAAAAGAGTCGAACGTATTTCCTGAAAAAAGCCTTGACATGAAACTGCCAAGGCCGGTGATTTTAAGCGCGATCATGCGGTTCTCCCCGGAAACAGAAATAAAGTGAATAAACCTTGATCATACGATATTAATGGAAACTGTGCCGGACCGCGGCAAAACCTGCCGCCGTTCTAAAAAATAGAAGTTTTTTCATAAGTCAGGGGGCAGGCCCCGGGCCGCCGGACAGATGAAAGGCTTACATAAAGACGATGGAGACCATCACGGAGCGGAGCAGGATGATCAGTCCGATCTGGATAATCAGGATCAGGGGAAGCCCGAAGCGGAAAGACGCCTTGCGAACTTTGTGATGGAAGAGAAGCATCCCCGCGATCGCGCCGATGCTGCCGCCGATGATCGCAATGGTAAAAAGCACCGCTTCCGGGATTCTGAATCTGTGCTCCATCGCACGGATTTTGTCAGAAGCCATGGAGGCGATGCCTATGAAATTTATCACTAAGCAATATATGATCAGAATGACTCTTGCGAGCATATTAAATCCTCCGGTTATTCTTCATCGCGCAATACCCATGATCTCAGCCGTGGGATATTTGCGCAAAAAAGAGAAACTTACTTCATCGCGCAATTCCCCTGACAACATAACAGCCGTGGGATACGCGCGCAGGACCCGCGGGCGGGTCCTGAAACAGTAAAAACACTGAAGATATCCGCGGGAAATCCGCAGTACCTCATTTATTGTAATGTGAATGATGTCCGGACGCAAGTTAAAACAGTGTTATTACGGAATGGCTTATTCCGGAGTAGTTACAGTTCAGGCCCACCTGATTCTTGGAGCGCCTTTTGTGCATTGCTGTAGAGGCGGGCCTTGAAAAACGCCGGTACTTGCTTTTTGCAAGCCCTGGCGCAGCAAAAAGCTTAGTATCCGCTGCGTTTTTCACGGAGCGGGAGCGTCCCGCCGAAACTGTGATGCACAAAAGGCGTATTGTTTTCAGCATGGCCTGAACTGTAACCCGGAGTGCAGACCTGACTGAAGGGAGACAGGGGACGGTCTGCACAGCTTACGCAGCGGGCCGGTTATGCTGACCTGCTGCGGCGCAGACAGGATAAGCTGCAGGATAAGTCGATAAGTCGAAGAAAGAAGAGCTGCCACGCGTCTTACGTGTGTCAGCTCTTCCCGGAGTTCAATCCTGTTCTATAAAAACCTTTTCTAAAAAAACTGTTCTATGAAACCTGTTGTATAAATCCTGCTTTATCTTTGCGGCGGCGTGAGACTTAAAGCTGGCCTGTCTCCTGCATTTTCATCGCGCGGACTTTGGTGGAAAGACCGAACAGAGTGATGAAGCCGCTGGCGTCATGGTGGTCATAGAGGTCGCCTGTTGTGAAGGAGGCAAGGCTCTCGCTGTACAGGGAGTAAGGAGAATATGTGCCGGCCTTGATGATGTTGCCCTTGTAGAGACCGAATTTCACTTCGCCGGTGACATATTTCTGTGTGGACTCGATGAAGGCCTGCTCCGCCTCGCGCAGAGGAGAGAACCACTTTCCTTCGTAGACCAGGCTGGCGAACTTGTGGCCAATCTCGTCCTTGAGCTCATAGGTCTCGCGGTCCAGGATGAGCTCTTCCAGCTGCTGGTGAGCTTCCATCAGGATCGTTCCGCCGGGAGTCTCGTAGACGCCGCGGGACTTCATGCCGACGACACGGTTCTCGACGATGTCGATGATGCCGATGCCGTTCTCGCCGCCCAGCTTATTGAGGGCGCGGATGATGTCGGCTACCTTCATAGCCTTGCCGTTGAGGGTTTTGGGGACGCCCGCCTCAAAAGTCATGGTGACATAGGTGACTTTGTCAGGAGCCTTCATGGGAGTCTGGCTCAGGACAAGGAGATGGTCATAGTTGGGCTCCTGCGCGGGATCTTCAAGCTCCAGACCTTCGTGGCTGATGTGCCAGAGGTTGCGGTCGCGGCTGTAGCTGCTGTCGGCAGAGAAGGGGAGCTCGATGCCGTGCTGCTTGCAGTACTCGATCTCGGACTCACGGGAATCCATGTTCCACTTGGGGCTTCTCCAGGCGGCGATGATATTGAGGTCGGGAGCCAGAGCCTTGATGCCCAGCTCGAAACGAATCTGGTCATTGCCCTTGCCGGTCGCACCGTGGCAGATCGTGGTCGCGCCTTCCTTGCGCGCGATCTCAACAAGCTTTTTGGCGATCAGAGGACGCGCCATTGATGTGCCCAGGAGATATTTGTTTTCATATACGGCATGGGCCTGTACGCAGGGAACGATATATTCATCGGCAAACTCATCGGTCACATCGAGGATGTAGAGCTTCTCGGCGCCGCAGTATTTGGCTCGCTCTTCGAGGTGGTCAAGCTCCTCTTCCTGTCCGCAGTCGATGCAGACGCAGACGACATCAAAGCCGTAATTTTCTTTCAGCCAGGGGATGATCGCTGTTGTGTCCAGACCGCCGCTGTATGCCAGAATAACCTTTTCGTTTGCTGTGCCCATGTTTTTTCCTCCTGATGATTACCGGCAGATTACCGGCAGTATCTATTTATAATGTTGTCTATGAGAATTATGTCCCGTAATACTTTTTTTTGTTTGTTCTTCGGAACGTTTATCACTATACATCATTCAATGGTCGAATGCAAGCCCCAAAATGTGAATATTTTTAATGAAAAATGCATATTCATTGTATAAAATGGATAAATATTCAATATAGCTGGACAAATATGCGGGAATAATGTATATTACTAAAAGCGTACGGCCATTGATGATCCGGCCTTTTCTTTCTTGCATGTGAAAGAGATTGTATTATAATGAAAAGACATGCGAAAAAAACAGATGGAGAAGAAAGACAGAAAATATATGACAGAACAGAAACAACCGGTGCAATACCGCATCCGGGCCATGATCATCGAGGATTATGAACAGGTCAAACGCCTCTGGATGACGATTCATGGTTTCGGGATCCGGAGTATCGATGATACAAGAGAAGAAATAGAGCGCTTTTTAAAAAGAAATCCCACGACCAGTGTCGTGGCGGTCTGCGGAGAGAAGGTTGTCGGCGCGATCCTGTGCGGAAGCGATGGGCGCCAGGGCTGTCTCTACCACGTATGCGTGGCAAAAAAATACCGCCGTCAGGGAATCGGGCGTCAGATGGTGGGCTACTGCATGAATGCCCTGCGCAGGGAGAGGATCAACCGCGTGACCCTGATCGCTTTTACCAAAAATGACGTGGGAAATGCTTTCTGGAGGCAGATCGGCTGGACCTGCCGGCAGGACTGCAATTATTACCAGTTCGTCCTGAACGAGGAAAATATCACGAAATTTGTGGAATATCAGGAAGAATGATTCTCTTAAAATAAAAAAGAAAGAATGATCCCTGTTTAAAAAAGAATGATTTCTGTTTAAAAAGAACGATCCCTATTTAAAAAGAAAGGTCAGTCCGAACATATATAAAGAATGATCACAGGCAAATTTATTTGACAAATATTTACAAGTAAAAGAGGTAAGGCATGGGAAGTATAGTTGTGAAAATGACAGAGGGCGGCGTCACAGCCGCAAAAGGTTTTCAGGCGTCGTCGACAGCAGCACAGATCAAGTATCAGGGAAGAACGGATATGGCGATGATCTATAGCAAATCGCCCTGTGCGGCAGCCGGAACATTCACCAGGAACGTCGTCAAGGCTGCTCCGGTCATCTGGGACAGAGATCTTGTCTGCAGCGGAAAACCCATGCACGCCGTAGTCGTCAATTCGGGAATCGCCAATGCCTGCACCGGACAGGTGGGGCTGGATTACTGCAGTCAGACGGCCTGCGCGGCAGCAGACCATCTGCAGGTCCCTGCTGATTCCGTGCTGGTGGGCTCAACCGGTGTCATAGGATTCCAGCTCCCGATCGACCGCATCTGCGCGGGTGTCGCGGCGCTGGCTGAAGGGCTGGGAGAGGACCTGGCTCACGGCACAGCAGCGGCGCAGGCCATCATGACGACCGATACCCACAAAAAGGAGTGTGCCTGCACTTTTGAGATCGACGGAAAGACCGTGACCGTCGGCGGCATGGCCAAGGGTTCCGGCATGATCCATCCCAATATGTGCACTATGCTGGGCTATGTGACGACCGATGCCGCAGTGGAGGCCTCCGTGCTTCAGACTGCGGTGAGCGCCATTGTGGATGTCACCTTCAATATGATCTCGGTCGACGGAGATACCTCCACCAACGATACACTTCTGGTCCTCGCCAACGGCGAGGCGGGAAACCCGGTGATCGACAAGGCGGAAGGACCTGCCTATCAGGCTCTTTATGAGGCCCTTTATACTGTCTGTAAAGAGCTGGCCATGCAGATGGCCGGAGACGGGGAGGGCGCTACCAGGCTGATCGAGGTCAATGTGCAGGGTATGGATACGGAACAGAACGCCCGCATCCTGGCTAAATCCGTCATCACTTCCAGCCTGACCAAGGCGGCCATCTTCGGAAGCGATGCAAACTGGGGCAGAATCCTCTGCGCCCTGGGATACTCGGGTGTAGAGTTTGACCCCGATGATCTGCAGCTCTATTTTGTCGATGAGGAAAACGTGTCAGCCGACGGCACACCCGGCCGTATGCTGATCTTCACAGAGGGCGCAGCCGCGGATTACAGCGAAGAAGAAGCCACGGAACTGCTGAAAAAAGAAAAAGTCACGATTCTCGCTCAGTTCCACATGGGCCAGGCTTCCGCCACGGCGTGGGGATGCGACCTCACTTATGATTACGTAAAGATTAACGCGGATTACCGCAGCTGAGAATCAACCGGTACCATTTGCGGAATACGCGCGGCTGAAAGGTACAGATTGAAGGATACAGATTGAAGGATACAGGAAGGAAAGAAAAAAATGGAACCTTATCTGAATAAAGAACAGACTGAGGCGCAGCAGAAGGCGCAGGTGCTGATCGAGGCACTTCCTTATATTCAGAAATTCAACAGGAAGATCATCGTCGTCAAGTATGGCGGCAGCGCCATGAGTGACGAGGCGCTTCAGCGAAGCGTGATCCAGGATGTCACCCTGCTCAAACTGGTCGGCTTCAAGCCCATTATCGTACACGGCGGCGGCAAGGCTATCAGCAGCTGGGTCAAAAAGAGCGGCAAGGAGGCTAAATTCGTCAACGGCCTTCGTGTCACGGACGCGGAGACCTGTGAGATCGCCGAGATGGTCCTGGGCAGCGTCAGCAAGAAGCTGGTCTCCATGGTTGCGGAGCTGGGGATCCGGGCAGTCGGCATCAGCGGCAAGGACGGAAACCTTCTGCACGTACAGAAAAAATACGCGGACGGCAAGGACATCGGCTTTGTGGGAGAGGTCACGGACGTTGATCCCAAGATCCTCTTCGATATGCTGGAAAAGGACTACCTGCCCATCGTTGCTCCCCTGGGAATGGACGATGATTTCAACACCTACAATATCAATGCGGACGAGGCGGCAAGCGCCATTGCCCGTGCGGTCTGCGCCGACAAGCTGGTCTACCTGACCGATATCACCGGCGTACTCCGCAGCCTCGACGAGCCGGATTCTCTGATCAGCCGCATCAACATCAACGAGGCGGAAAATCTGGTGAAGGAAGGAATCGTCGGCGGGGGCATGCTGCCCAAACTCGCCAACTGCACCGACGCCGTACGGGGCGGAGTGCACCGTGTTCATATCCTGGACGGACGGATCCCCCACTGCCTGCTGCTGGAAATCTTCACGGACAGAGGCGTCGGAACCGTCTTCTACAAGGGCGACTACAACGCTGACAGAGGATATTAAAAGCTGAAAGAGAACCGGGAGAATTGGAAGATTAATACCGGACCTGAAGGACCGGAAGAATACAAAATATTCGCCAGAACCTGAAGGACCGGAAAAATTAATAAATCCAAAAAAATTAAAGACCGGGAGAATTAAAAAAATCAGAATACAGGATAAAGTAGAGGATTAAATAATGGAAGACAATAAAATGCAGGCAATGATAGACCAGGCCGAACAGGATCTGCTCCACACCTATAATCGCTATCAGATCGTTCTTGACCGGGGCGACGGTATGTATCTTTACGATATAAACGGCAAAAAATATCTGGATTTCATGTCCGGCATAGCGGTTTTCGCGCTGGGGTACGGTAACAAGGCTTATAATGACGCTCTGAAGGCGCAGATCGACAAGATCCTGCACACCTCCAACTATTTTTACAACGAGCCCGCTATCACAGCGGCCGCAAGGCTGAAAAAGGTCTCCGGCATGGACCGCGTCTTCTTTACCAACAGCGGAGCGGAGGCCGTGGAGGGCGCCCTCAAATCAGCCATGAAGCACGCCTTCCTCAAAGACGGGGGCAGAAGCCACCAGGTGATCGCTATGGAGAATTCTTTCCACGGCCGCACCTACGGCGCCCTTTCGGTCACGGGCAATCCCCATTACCGCGAAGCCTTCGGCCAGATGCCCTGCGACGTGCAGTTCGCCCGCCTCAATGACCTCGACAGCGTGAAGGCTCTTTACAACGACAAGACCTGCGCGGTCATCGTCGAGCCTGTTCAGGGCGAAGGCGGCCTGCTGCCTGCTTCTGAAGACTTCCTTAAGGGACTTCGCGCTTTCTGCGATGAAAAAGGCATCCTGCTGATCTTTGATGAGATCCAGTGCGGTATGGGACGCACCGGCTCCATGTTCGCATGGCACCGCTTCGGCATCCGTCCCGACATCATGACCTGTGCCAAGGCTCTGGGCTGCGGCGTGCCGGTAGGCGCCTTCCTGATGACGGAAGAAGTCGGACAGAGCTCTCTTGTCGCGGGAGACCATGGCACGACCTATGGCGGAAATCCTTTCGCCTGTGCTGCGATCAATGCTGTCCTCGACCAGTATGAAGCCCTGGACCTGGTCCATCACGTGACAGAGACCGCTCCTTACCTGACTCAGACACTGGACAGGCTGGCTTCCCAATACAGCTGCATCACAGAGCACCGCGGCGTCGGTTTTATGCAGGGACTGGTCTTTGACCGACCCGTCGGCCCGATCATCCGGGACGCCATGGACAAAGGCCTCATTCTGATCAATGCCGGTGCCAACATCATCCGCTTCGTGCCTGCCCTGGTCACAGAGAAAGAGCACATCGACGAGATGGCAGAGATTCTGGGCGCCGCGATCGCCGGGAACCTGGCAGAATAAAAAAACGGTACCTGATGATGCCGGAAGAACATGTTACTTCCGCTTATGAATGATTCAGGACTCGCCCGCGGATCCTGCGGGATGAATAATAATATATAATCCGAAAAAAACCGCTGCTTTCCCAAGTGTGAGGGAAGGCAGCGGTTTTTTTATGACACGGCCTGTGTAATGTATTTTCTGCCTTGCGGCGGACAAAAGGCCGGGATCAGGATTTTTTCTTTTTCAAACAAGCAACCACCATTCCCGTCAGGGCAAAAAGGGCGATCGAGTTGGGGATGACCATGAGCTGGTTGAACATATCGGAAAGTTCCCAGACCAGGTCATTGGAAGCAAGGGTTCCCAGGAAAATGAAGACCAGGGAGATGATCTGATAGGGAACCACGGCTTTGTGGCCGAAAAGGTAGATCACGTTGATGCGGCCGAACATATTCCAGCTGAGCACTGTCGAAAAGGCAAAGAAGAGCAGGCAGACAGCGACGAAGATGTTGCCGAAGCCTGTGCCGAATACGGTGCCGAAGGCTGTCTGCGCCAGATTGGTCTTGGTGATCACTTCGCCCGCCGCGCTGACTTCCTTTCCGGTGTACCCGTTGGCCAATATTCCACCGGGTGTGTAGAGGGTCGAGATGATGACCAGGGCATTCAGGGTCAGGACTACGAAGGTGTCGATGAAGACACCGATTATGGCCACGACGCCCTGGTCGTGGGGAGTCGGAACATTGGCCTGCGCGTGGGCGTGGGGGGTGGAGCCCATACCTGCTTCATTGGAGAAGAGTCCGCGCTTGGCGCCCTGGGAGACCGCTGTCTTGAGAGCCATACCGAAGCTGCCGCCGATGACTGCCTGGGGGGCAAAGGCGTAGCGGAAGATCATGCCGAATGTTGCGGGAATCAGGGTGAAGCGCATGAGCAGTACAATGAGTCCCCCGAGCAGGAATATGGCCGCCATGATCGGGACGATCTTTTCCGTGACAAAAGCAAGACGCTTCATACCGCCAATGAAAATGACCGCACAGACGATGACCAGAACAACACCCATGATCCAGGAAGGAATGCCGAAAGCGGTATGCATCGTGGAACCGATTGAGTTGGACTGTACCATACAGCCGAAGAAACCCAGAGCCAGGATGATCGCGCAGGCAAAGAAATGGGCCAGAAACCTGCCGAAGGCTCCCTTAAATGCTGTTGTGATATAGTAGACCGGTCCTCCCAGGATATGGTCGCCTTTACCGTGTACTCTTGTCTCCTGTGCGAGAACGGCCTCCGCGTAGATAGTAGCCATGCCGAAAAAGGCTATAATCCACATCCAGAAAATGGCGCCGGGCCCGCCTGTCAGGATGGCACCGGAGGCGCCGACGATATTTCCCGTACCGACCTGAGCCGCTATGGCAGTGGCCAGAGCCTGGAAGGAACTCATGCCCTTTTCATGCTTCTTGCCATGCAGACTGAGATTTCCGAACACACTCCGCAGACCTTCTCCAAAGCAGCGGATCTGGACAAATCTGGTTTTGAATGTGTACCACAGACCTACGAGCAGCAGCAGGATCATGAGAACGTAGTCTGATAGATAGGAATTGATGGTCTGTACAATGTGGAGCATGATGCTGTATTCCTCCTGTGGGATTATTATCTGTTGATATGTGCCGGTGTGCAATGAAAAAACGGCCGGGGAGCTATCCCACGGCCGAAATCCAGATTCATGATTTTTACCCTGTCCTTTTACCTGAGAGATTCAGCGGACATTTCGTGCCGCCTTGCACCTTCGGTACCCGAACAAAAACGAGATTCTCCAGAGTCACATCCACATCCGGTCTGTAAACCAGAGCAGAAAGTCTGGATATAATATTCCGAATGTTTCAACTGTCATATTTAATTCACACAAAAATTACCGTATCACACATCATTCCCTCCGTCAAGGCTGGCACGCAGCCACAAGGCCGGTTCGGATGTTTTCGTTTTAGTACACTAACCCGCCTGGACTCCGGGGATTGATCAGCGCCTTTTCCGGAACAAGCCTATGGGGGTTAACGTGTGTTTTAACAGACTTGTCAACGGGAAGAACAGAGCTTTCGATTAAGCTTTTATAGTGAACGACAAATGTTATTTGACGTTCACTATAAAGGATTCACACGGCCGCGCAAGGTATTTAGCGGCTTACGCCGCACGCGGCCGGCGCGGAGTAAACGCCAAAATAAAGATTATTTTGTCGTTTACTATAATTATGAGCATGATGATTAAAAATGTCTTCGAAAAGGCGGACACTTCCCTAAAAGACAGCCGATGATTTGTGAAACAGAAGCCATAAGGCAGGCTTACGTTACTGCTCAGACCGCCTCGAATTCGACGTGTTTTTGCGCGATCTTCAGCGCAAAAACCGGAGTCTGACGGCGAAAATCCCATCGCGTAAGCGATTTGGAATGGGATTTTCGCCTGTTGCTGTTCACGCCCTCGAGAGGGCGTGAACAGCAACAGGCTGACAGAAAAAATATGTGATGTACCCACGGACGACTTCGTCGGCCGGGGCTTCGCGAGACTGACCAGCCTCGCAGGGTCAACACATACCCTCTATCCCCTGTTACAGGGATTACTTTTAAGATGCCTTCTTTTTGATTTCAGCTTTCTTCTTCGGGAACGCTTCCTTCAGTTCCCTTCTCCTCACCGCGCGTGCGAAATGCCGCTTCCGGCTCTTCCTTCCCGGGCGGCTGCGTCTGCCCGTGTCCTTTTTCTCCGCTGCCGGCTTGATCCTATAGATATCACGGTACCTGATCACTTCCGTCGTCTTCCAGAGATATGAGAAGTCCGCCACATCCCTGAACGCTTCCGTGTACTCCTTCCTTATGGTGTTGGCCGCGCCGTTGATGTCCGCGTTCAGGATAGTCCCGTCCTTCGTCCTGTACAGCCCCCGCCTGATCCGCTTACCGGAGAAATCGTACGTTTTGCCGTCCTCTTCCCCGTATGTCGGGATGTCGTCAAGACCGATCACACTCGCCTGTGACGTATAGCTCTCCTCGCGGATGACCACAGGGATCCCGTACTGCGCGCCTACATGCTCCAGTATCTTCAGGAACATCCTCTCCGGTATGCACACGAAGTTCTGGTTGTCCTTCTTCTTGAAGCCCACGCCGTCCTTGACCCCGTCGTTATGGCCGCAGACGATGACTTCCACTTTGTCCTTCTGTGCCCTACGGCAGATGAAGTGTGCGCACTTGCAGAAGAAGTCGCGCATGCGCTCATCCCTCTTCCTTGAAAGGGCATCCAGCCTGTGGCTGTCCTTAATGGAGTGCCTGCTGTCCTTCCCTTTCGTCAGCTGCTTCATGAGGGCGCTTCTTTTCCTGTTATACCACTGGTTCCACGACTTGATGGCGCCGCCCTTTATCAGGTACGGTGTTTCTCCGTAGTTGTTTGCTATGGCAAGGAAGTTGTTCACGCCAGGGTCGATCCCCAGGATCCGCTCGGGGTGTTTTGGCACTTCCGGGGAACCCGCCTTATCATCATACGTCACCAGGAGCCTGTACTCCCCATGGTAAGGCTTTACTTCTGTTTTGATATATTTCCCCGGGATGCGCCCGCATCCCACCGTCACTTCGGTATCGATGAAGGAGAGGACATGTCCCTCCCCGTTCTCCTTTTCTGTGAGCTTTGCCGTCTGGTTCGTGAACCAGGCCGTCGCCTCCCCAGTCCTTATATAGCCGGGGATCCCCGGCTTCGCTTTGTACTTCCCCGGATGCTTCTTCCAGTCCTTCTGCGCCGAAAAGTACCCCTTCCACGCCTTGAAGGTCTTCCTCATGGCGTTCTGGTTCACCTGTGCGGGGAGGCTGTAGTAGACAGGGTCCTTAGTGAACTTGAAGACCGCGTCCAGCACTTCATAGGTGAGCATCCTGTTTTCCCTTGACGGATAGCGGACAGGCTCCGACCGCTTAAACGCCTTCAGCACTGCAGTGTGTCCCCCAAGGCCGCCTGTCAGGCGGGCCTTCCAGATGTCCTTTTTAAAAAGCACCAGCTTATGCTCGTTATACATCTTAATGCCGGTGACCACGTTATGCAGTACTTCCTTTTCGTTATCCGTACGCTCTTCCGGGGACTTCATGATCCCGGTGTACGTGTTGCGGATGTAGAAGTTCGTGGTATTGCGCAGCGCCTTCGACTTACAGCATATGTCACTGAAATAGCGGCCGGCCTTTGAGTCCTTCCTGATGATGCATGCGCGCGTCCTCATCCGCTTTCCCCCTTCCCTTCAGCCTGTTATCCGAATATATATTCGTATCAGATAACATTTGTATATCCTGTATTACTATGCTATCATTATATCACAGGAATGGAGCGAAAACAAACAAACATTCTTTTTATTTTAATATTATTTTTGACGGGAGATGCCATGGAATACATCCGCAGCGCGCACAGCGTATACCTGCTCACATACCATATCGTCTTTGTGACAAAATACAGAAAACCTGTTATCAACGATGAGATATCGGAGTTCCTGAAAAACCATATCGGATACCTCTGCACCCGGTTCGATGCGGAGCTGCTGACAGCGGAGACAGACAGGGACCACATCCATATGCTGATATCCATGCCGCCGAAGGTCGCGCCGGCCGACCTGATCCGCGTACTTAAGACGCAGACCGCCAGGGAGATCCATCAGGACCCGCAGATGGACGCGCACGTCAAAAAGTACATCTACGGGGATGCTCCACTGTGGCAGCCTTCCTACTTCGTGGCAACGACAGGGACCACCGTCATGGAGAAGGTCAGGGAATACATAGACTCCCAGCAGACGGAGGAACACAGGCGCAAATACGAAAAGACCGGAAAGTACAGTAAGAAAAGACACCGCTGACGCG
>Ga0310695_10007611_pt1 | contig 17206 bp, 18 predicted proteins | sample RumenRJG_04DNA_FD_203882 | JGI IMG/M metagenome (GOLD analysis project Ga0310695, IMG submission 203882) | Bovine rumen microbial communities from Lethbridge, Alberta, Canada - RJG_04 (v2) (version 2) | ecosystem: Host-associated > Mammals > Digestive system > Stomach > Rumen | place: Canada...
TTTTTGACCTCTTGGGTACATCATTGCTAAAAGTGGAATTCCCCAGTAACTGCAGGTTTCAGAGATTTCACCAAGTTCCATAAGCATTTCAGGTTCGGTTTCAGAACCTATGTTCACATGCACGGACACTGCATCTGCACCTAATTGGATAGCCTTTTCAACACTGGTTACAGTTACCTTGTTGTTTGGGTCTGGGCTTAATGAGGTACTTGCAGACAAGTGTACAATAAGACCTATGTCCTTACCGTATCCTCTGTGTCCAAGTCCTACAATACCTTTGTGCATTAATATTGCGTTTGCTCCGCCTTGGGAGATGCTTTCAACGGTTTCATCCATGTTAATTATTCCTTTGATTGGACCGCTTGATACACCATGGTCCATAGGAGCAATTACGGTTCTTCCGGTTTTTCTATTGAAAATCCTTTCTAAACGAATTTTTTTTCCTATTTCAGTCATAAGATTAGTCTCCATAACTTTAAATAATAATTAAATAAATTTTAGGATAATGATTTATCTTTTGCTTTTTAAATTTATTAAAAAAAAATAAAGATGTGATAATCTTTTACTTTAAAAATAATTTAAAATATAAAGCTATGATAATCTTTCCATTTAATATATAATAAATTATAGTTTATATATTTTTGTTTAACAAAACTTCCTTATTGAAAAAATATGAAAATTTTCCAATAATAATGTACATATTTATACACTATTGTATTTTTTATTACATATATCTTAATATCTAAGTTCTATTATATAAATCTTTTTTTAAAATGATTCATGAACATTGTTTAATGCTGATTGATTAAAATTAATATAGTTTTAAAAGCAAATATTAAAATATGAATTTTTCTGAAATTGATTTAAAACAAACACACATTCGTTTAAGAACAGATTTGCCAAATCATAATCTGAATGAATATATCATTTACATCAGAAATGAATTGGAAAACTATCTCTTAAAGGATCAGGACTTCCTATTGGCACTTGAGCCTATAAAAAGAGATGGGAATTTGCCTTTGATTGTAAAAACAATGGTTGAATCCTCTAATATTGCTGATGTTGGACCTATGGCTTGTGTTGCAGGAACAATTTCTGAAATGTCTCTCGATTATTTGATTGCAAATGATTCAAGATATTCAATCATTGAAAATGGGGGAGACATTGCAATGATAAATGATGAAGAGGTCTTATGCGGCATCTATTCAAACAATGAAGTTTTAGGAAATGACATTGCATTTAAGATCAAGTCTCGAAAAAGGCCATTGGGAATCTGCACTTCCTCAGGAAAAATAGGACATTCCATAAGCTTTGGAACATCTGACAGCGTTACTGTGATTTCCAAATCAGCGTCAATTGCAGATGGGCTTGCAACTAGAATAGCTAATGAAATCAATGGAGAAAGCAGTGAAGACAAGGTGTCAAACGGTTTGGAATGTGGCGAAGATTACAAAGAGTTTTTTGAAGGGGCTTTAATCATTTCAGACAATCATGTCGGAACAATCGGCAAACTGCCGAAGATAGTTGAGACAAAAGAGTTTGATGTGAAAATCTAATAAATAATACAAGAATCAATAACAAAGAATAAGAATAATAGCAAATAAGAAGAATTAATAAAGAAAAATAAGAATCAAAGACGAATAACAATAATAAGAATAATAATGATAATTGAGAAGATAAGAAGAATAATTTTGTACAAAAATTTATCAAAAAAATCTCCAAAAACAGATGAAAAACAATACAATCCAAATATATAAATATCATAATGCTATAGTTATTATTTAAAACATTAATTTAAAAACAAATAAATGAGTGATATTTTGAAATCATTTGAATTTTTATCCAAAAAAAGAGAAGAAAAACCAAGGACCTGTGGATTGACAATGGTCTTGGATAAAGGATTAGGACTTGAAACTGCAAGCAGCCTAATGGACATTTCCGGCGAATATGTGGATTACCTGAAATTTGGATGGGGAACATCCATTGTACATGAACAAGATATAATCAGAGCAAAGGTAGAGATGTATAAGTCCCACCAGATAACCCCATATACTGGAGGAACATTATTTGAGCTTGCATATAAGAATGGGAGGCTCAATGAATTTTTCAATGAGGCGCATGAATTAGGCTTCCCTGCTATTGAGATATCAGACGGATCCACCATCATATCCCATGAAGACAAATTGGAATGCATTGAGCTTGCTTGCGATGACGGGTTTGAAGTCTTGTCTGAAGTGGGAAAAAAGGACCCTATTTTAGATAAGGAAATGTCACTCGATGATAGAATCAAAGCTATGAACGATGAACTAAATGCCGGTTCATCCCTGATAATTGTAGAGGCCCGTGAAGGGGGAAAGAACATTGGAATATTTGACAAATCAGGCAAGGCAAAGGAAGATGAGATAGATACTATTTTAAATAATGTTGATAATGAAAAAATTCTCTGGGAAGCTCCAAACAAGGACCAACAGGTATTTTTCATATTAAAACTTGGAAATGAAGTTAATTTGGGAAATATATCAAGCGACGATATAACTTCTCTTGAAACTTTAAGAAGAGGATTGAGAGGAGACACATTAGGGAAAATTTAAGGATGTGTTCAATTGACCAATAAAAGGAGCATTGCTGAAATAAACCAAAAGATTGAAGATGGCGAAGCTAAAATTTTCACTGCTGAAGAATTCAAAAAGCTCATTAAGGATGATGATGCACCGAGCTTTGATGAAGTTGATATTGTTACTTGCGGTACCTGTGGTGTAATGAGCGGAACCGCAGCTATTTTAAACTTTATAGTCTCTGAACCTGGAGAATTCATAAGGGCCAGCGAAGTTTACTTAAATGGAGTTCCGGCTTATGCAGGACCATGCCCAAATGAATGGCTCGGTTCAGTTGACGTGATACTTCATGGAACAGCCCATTCAATCTATGATGAAAGCTACGGCGGAGGATTCTTACTTAAGGACATTCTTGAAGGGAATGAAATTGATGTGAGAGTGGAAAGCGCTGATGGAAAAACAATAGAAAATAAGATAACCATGAAAGACATTACCAGAGCACAGATAATAGGCTCACGTATGTCATTTAAGAATTATACTGCATTCACAAATCCTAATGAGGAATCAGTCTCATCAATATTTGGAGCGATACCTCTTGAAGGAAACTTAAGGGGACTGACATTTTCAGGCTGTGGAGCATTGAATCCGCTTCAAAACGACTGTGCTCAAAATATTATTAAGGAAGGAACTAAAGTCCTTTTGAATGGAACCCAAGGTTACATATTAGGCAATGGAACAAGGTCAAGCCCTGAAAAGCCAAACTTGATGTTATCGGCAGACATTACTAAAATGGATCCATACTATATGGGAGGATTTAAGACAGGACAAGGCGGAGAGGTTTATGATACTGTGGCAATACCAATCCCTGTATTGACTGAAGAGATTTATAATAACTTACTTATAATGGATGAAGATGTTAAGATTCCAGTGGCAGACATAAGAGGACGCCATTTGCCTTTGGATGAAACAGATTATGGCAAATTATGGGCAGAAAATGATTTGAGACCAAAATATGATAGCGACAAATGTTTAAAATGTGATTCATGCATTGTAGAGGAAATATGCCCTACAAATGCATTTGCAAGTGAAAGAATTGACTTCACATATTGTTTTGGTTGTGGAATGTGTGCAAATTACTGTCCTAACAATGCATTTGACATGAATACCGGTGATGTTGATTTGAAAATCAATGGAAATGAAGTTAACATTCCAATCATTTGCAGACAATCAGATAGATTAAGAGCAAACAAATTATCAATGAAATTAAAAGAAATGATAGAAAATAAAGAGTTTAAATTAGATTAAGAGCAATGACTATCAAAAATAAAGAAAATAATAGAAAAATAAAGAGTTTAAATTAGATTAAAAGAGATAAACTATCAAAAATAAAGAAGATGATAGAAAATAATAGTTATTTATAGTAGGTGTAAATTTGTCCAATCATCAAAAGATTACTGATTCACCCATAGACTTTGCAGAACAAGTCATTGATGATGTAAAAAATTCAAAGGAAGATGGGGTTTTGAAATGTGTGCAATGTGGAATGTGCACTTCAACCTGTCCTGCAGCACGCCATAGCGAATATAATCCTCGAGACATTATGGAAAGAGTCTTGGAAGGAGACTTGACAATCCTGGAAGAGGATTGGATATGGAACTGTTTCTACTGCTATACATGCCATAGCGTATGCCCTGTTGGAAACAGCGTATGTGAAGTGAATCAAATATTAAAGCAATTTGCAATAAAGAATGAAATGGCTTATGACAAGCTTTACGAATATATGGGATTTGCAGATTCCTATTTTACAGCAGCAATTGGAGCAATTCCAGAAATATTCTTTGATGACATAGACCGTGACGTTCCAGGATGGTGGGATTTCAGACAGCACTTGGATGAAATCAGAAATGAATTGGAGCTTGATCCTCCATTGATTCCTCCAAAAGAGGTTATTGATGAAGTAAGCAAGATCTTGACAATAACCGGTTTTAAGGATAAGATTGAAAAGATAAGGGAAAGCCAAGAGGAAGAAATATCACTCATTCATGAAAAGAACATTCAAGTATCAAGAATCATGCAGGAGGAAGAAGAATGAAATCCATTCCCGATAAAAACATTCTGCTCTTTAGAAGCTGTCTTGTTAGCGTTGAATATCCTGGTGTTGAAGCTTCAACAAAGTTTGTATTTGATAAATTAGGCATTGGCTATAAGATATCCGAAAAGCAAACCTGCTGCACTGGTCTCGGATATTATTCAGATGTCTTTGACCAAATCGACACAACAGCAATTGGAGCACGGAATTTCAAGATAGCCAAGGAACTTGATTGCCCAAACCTTGTGATGATGTGTGCAACATGCTATGCAATAAATAAGAAATCAGTTAAATTGCTCAATAAAAAGGATGATTTGAGAGAACATATAAACAGATTATTTGATGAAAACGGCTTATCACACTTAAAATATGAAAAGGATGACTTGAAGCCAACAGAAAACATTTTCCATGTTATAGACATTTTATATGGCAAGAAAGATGAGATGAAAAACCATATCAAATATGATTTAAGTGATTACACAATAGCAACCCATCATGGATGCCATTACTGCAAGGTCCACTATGAGGATACAATCGGCGGCGTAAGGGATCCGAACATCATGGATGAAATAATAGAAGAGTGCGGATGCAAAACAATTGGATGGTATGACCACAAGCGTGCAACCTGCGGTACAGGATTTAGACAAAGATATTCCAATCCAGAATTGTCATTTACAGCCACTGCAGATAAGATGAATGCAATTGAAGATGAGGATGTGGACATTCTAGTCCATTTATGTCCAAATTGCCATATTCAATTTGACAGATATCAGGACTTGATATCCAAGCGTGAAGGCAGAAAGTTCAAGGCGATTCATTTGAATATAGCCCAGTTCATTGCACTTGCAATGGGAGGGGATTTCGATAAGGTAATAGGAGCAAAAGCCCATACAGTTCCAATTGATTCAATTATTACAGAGTTGAAGGAGGTTTCTAAATGAGGGAAGAATTGAAAGTTGGCGTATTCTTATGTGAATGCGGAGGAAATATAGCGGATATTGTAGATTTGGATAAGGTTCGAAGCGAGCTTGATGTTGAATTCATTGGCCAGTTTGAGAACTTATGTTCTCTCAATGGACGAAAACTGATTAGAGATGCAATATTTGAGCATGACCTTGACCGTGTTGTGATTGCAGCATGCTCCCCAATAAGCCATGAAAAAACATTTCAGGATTATGTGAAACCTCTAAACCCTTACTTAATGGACATGGCAAACATCCGTGAACAGTGCTCTTGGGTACACTCAGATAAGGAGAAAGCAACCCAAAAGGCCCTCACTCTCATCAATGCATCAATCGAAAAGCTGAAGCAATCAGAAGCTGTTGACCCTATTTACTGCCAAACCCCAAATGAAGTTGCAATAATCGGTGGGGGAATAGCTGGAATGAATGCAGCATTATCCCTTGCAAAGCAAGGAATCAAGGTAACAATAATAGAGCAGTCCCCTTCAATCGGAGGCCATATGGCAAAGATCGGTAAGGTCTTCTCACCAGTCAAGATTGCAGAAGAATGTGGGATGTGCCTTTTAAACCCAATATTGAATGAGATTGTATGGCATGACAATATTGAAATAATGACCAATGCAAGAGTGATTGAAGCTGAAAGAAGAGCGGGAACCTATAATTTAATCATTGAACAATGTCCAAGATATGTTGACACTGAAAAATGCATTGCATGCGGCAAATGCAGTGAAGCCTGTGAAGTTGAAGTTCCAAATGACTGGAACGATAACCTCTCCATGAGAAAGGCAATTTACAGGCCATTCGGACAATCCTACCCAGAAGCCTATGTAATTGATATGGACAACTGTGAAAAATGTGGAAAATGTGTCAAGGCATGCAATATGAAGGCAATAAAGCTTAGGGGAAAAAGTGAAAGAAGCCTTCTCCAAGTGGGTTCAATCATCGTTGCAACAGGCCATAAGCTCTTTGACATGTCAAAAAGACCGGAATATGGGTACGACCGTTATGATGATGTTATAACCCAGTCCGAATTGGGACGTATCACTGGAGTGAACGGGCCTACAAAGGGCAAGCTACTAAAAGCCAATGGAGAAGTTCCTAAACGTGTAGTGATGATCCAATGTGTTGGTTCAAGGGATGAAAAGCCTGATGGACACAAATACTGCTCAAAGATTTGCTGTACAGTAGCCCTTAAGAATGCAAACATCATCAAGCATAAATACCCCGACACTGATGTATTGATATGTTATACTGATGTCAGAACCCCTGGAATGTTTGAAAAGTACTACAAGCACACTCAGGAAAATCAAGTTCGCTTCCTGAGAGGTCGACCTGGAGAGGTAGTCAAGAAAGGAGATAACTTCATAGTAAGAACAGAGGATACCTTGAAAGGAGAATTCATTGAAATTGAAGCGGACATGGTTGTTCTTTCAACAGCAATGGAGCCATCCGACGGCACTCGTGAAATCGCTGAAATCTTAAATATAGGAACAACAGAAGACGGTTTCATCAAGGAATCACATCCAAAAATCAAGCCTGTGGCTACTGATGTTCAGGGAATATTCGTATGTGGAACAGCACACGATCCAAAAGACATCACCGATTCAATCATGCAGGCAACAGCAGCAGCTGCAAAAGTTGCTGAATACAACTATGGAAAGGTTGAAATCGAGCCATTCATTGCAGAAATAGATAACGAAAGCTGCATACTTTGTGGAGAATGCATCTCAAGATGCAAATACAAATCAATGACCATACAGCAGGATGAAATCTATATAGATCCAATGAGCTGTACAGGATGTGGTAAATGTCTTACCGGATGTAATCAAAGGGCAATTACAGTAAACGGTAACATTGATGAGAAAATCACATCCACAATCAAAGGAGTATTGTCTAAAAAGCAAGAAGGCCAACGCATGATTTTAGTATTCTTGGATAACATTGGATACACTGCTGCAGACAATATTGGAGTAAATAAACTATCTTATCCTGAGTCAATACACATCATTAAGGTTATTTCAGTAAATAGAGTTCGTCCAAGACATATCAGATATGCACTGGACCATGGTGCTGATGGAGTCTTCATTGGTGAATTCCCTGGAGACCTGATGTATGATGAGGTTGAGCGAAAAATCCAAAGAGTGAAAGATAGAATCCTTGAAATGGATGAAGATCCTGAAAGATTGATGTTTTCAAAAGTGTATATCCCATACTTTTCAGGACTTGCTCGCAAATTCATAGATTTTGATAAAAAAATTGCACAGCTGGATGAAGGGAAATAAGAATCTTTTGATTATAAAAGATTAAATAATCCCAATATTATTTTTTTTATTTGAAACTGTGCTTTTAATTATTTTTTTAAAGAAAAAGGAGTGCAAAAATCTCTTTTTTCTTATTTATCTTATTTTTATAATTATTAATATTTCAAATTATCTAATTTGTCTAATAATTTAATTTTTCTGCAATAATTAATTTTTCAAATTATTAAATTTGTCTAATTACTTAATTTTTCTGCAATAATTATTTTTTCTAATTTTCATTAAATAATGCCATAAATCTATCTCTAATTGTAACTGGGTCCAAATCGATTATTGGAGCTTTAGAATTGCCGGCTTCAGTTTCATAGACTACAAAACTAGCATCATCACTTTTAATTAATTCCTTTAAATTGATGTCTTCAAAGTGATAACTGTTTTTAAATCCAACTCCTTTAGCAATATCAACCAAATCGACCTTTTGAGCATAAGTGTCCTGATTTCCAGTAGAACCATATGCTCCATTGTCTATTACAATCCAAGTAAAGTTAGAAGGATTATTTGCAAATACTGTAACAAGAGAACCCATATTCATCAAGAGTGAACCGTCTCCATCAATTACAACTATATCCCTTTCAGGTTGTGCCAGCGCCAAACCAAGGCCGATTGATGATGCAAGACCCATTGATCCAATCATATAAAAGTTTTCTTCCCTATCTTCAATATCATACAATTCCCTTGATGGAAATCCTATATTACAGATGATAAGCTCATCATCAATGCATTTCATTATATCTTCAATAGCTTCTCTTCTTGCCATATTATCACCAATATTTAATCTCCAATAAAACGCTCACAGGCTTTCCTTCTTGAAGAGACAAATCCCATGCCTCTTTTATATTTTCATAGGCTTCCTCAGGTTTTTCCGGCTTGAAATATTTAAAGTCCATTGCCTCTAAAATCCTTGGAGTGGACTCTCCCATAGGAACCTGTCCGCAAATGCCTTCCCCTTCAGTTCCCCTATGGCTCATTATCATAAGCAAAGGCATTTCATACAATTGAGTAAGTGATTTCAAAGCATTTATTGAGTTTCCAAGTCCTGAATTCTGCATCAATATTGCCACTTTCTTTCCTCCAAGATAAGCCCCAGCACACAATCCTATTCCCTCTTCCTCTCGTGTGACCGGAACATGTATGATTTCATCATCTTCATCAATCATACCCAATATCTTTGATAGATTTACACATGGAACGCTTACGATAAAATCGATTCCAACACATTTAAGCCCATCATAAACGGCTTTGCTACTGTCCATAATATCACATCATTATTTTAATATTTTTAATAAATTATATTCGATAACAAATATCTTTAAATTTCATTAGATATTCATAAAATATTTTCGTTACAAATAATTTTAATTTTTATTATATTTTCCTAATTTATTTTCGATTACACTTATGTTTAACTTTTATTATATAAATCTTTTTAAATTTAAAAAAAAACACGACTTATATTCATTTGAAAAATGGAAATCTGGCCATTTCAGTTATTTTTAAATAATTGTATCAATAAAAATGAAAGTGATGACAAAGAAAATCAAATCCGAATTTTATGATTACAACCGTTTAGGAGACCTCCTATTTATTTTTCATAAGAATCATAAAATCTATTTAAACAATGCTTTAGCAGAATATGATTTAAATTTAATTCAGGTATTATGTATGCTTAGAATATGCAATGAAGAAGAGCTGAATCACAGCTATTTAAATCAAAAGGACTTGTCCGATAGTTTATACATAACAAAAGGAGCTATCACTAAAGCAATTAAAAAACTGGAGTCCAATGGGATCATTATCAGAGAACAATCCCAAGAAGATAAAAGAAACAATATATTAAAATTGTCAAAAAAGGGGAGAGACTTAATTCCAATCATTGAAGAGATGAATAAAAATTGGGAAGAGCAAATGGGATTAGACAAACTGGATTCCGAATTCTTTATAAAGTTGATTGAATTATCCCATAAATCAGCTAAATTAAATGGATATGAATAGAAAGAGATGAATTAAAAAAACTTTTCACTTTAAAGCTTACCCTAAAAAAATAAACAAAATAGCTTACCCAAAATCATATCCCAAAAAAATAAACAAAATAGCTAACTTTAAATGTTACCCTTATTAGCCATATCTTTATAAATCAAATCAATTTCCTCATTTTTTCCTAATTTTCTAAGCAACTCCATTTTTTTAAGAAAATTTTCTTCACTTGGTATCATGTTAATCAGTTCATCACAGGCCATCAATGCCTCCTCATAGCTTCCAATCTCTTCCAAGATTTCTATTTTTTTCTCAATGCACCTTTCCGGATTGTATTTTAATAAATGTCTGAATTCACTGTCAATGCCTTTTAAATCATAATGCAAATTGCTTTTACAAAATTCTATGACTTCATCCAGACAACCTAAAGCCTCATTATATGCATTTAAATGGTAAAAACAGTTAGCCATATTCTTAAGAATAAAAAAATCATCAGGATTAAGATCTTTAGCATTATTGTAATAGCAAATCGCCTCTTCATATTTTCCAAGCTTTTCCAGATCCCGACCCTTTTCCTTATAATTTACAGATTTCTCAGACTTTTTCTGAATATATTCTTCTTTTTCCACTAATTTTACCCTGCATTTAGGACATGCCTTCCGAACGAAATATTCATGTTCACAAATCGGGCATATTTTAGGTTCCGGCCTTTTTGTGCCACAATGAGGACAGAACTTATATGAGTTTAAATATCTCCTATTGCAATTTGGACATTTCATGTTTTTCCCTCCCTTTCAAGCAAATAGCATATATTCTTCACTGTATTATGCGGAGATAAAAAAATTTCAATCATTTGACAAAACATATGAAAAATTTTAAATAATCATATTGATAAAATAGTATACAAGTAAACTATATTTTTATTTTATTTTATTGAATTATCATATAAAAATGTTTCTAAAAAAATATAGTTTAAAAATATAGTTTATAACATTTGGTGATTAAAATGGATATTAAAAAACTTGTAGTAGCTGGCGGAGGAGTATTAGGCAGTCAAATCGCTTATCAATCTGCATACTGCGGATTTGATGTGACAGTTTGGCTAAGAAGCGAAGGTTCAATTGAAAGGGCAAAGCCTAAATTTGAAAGATTGCTTAACATCTACCTCAATACCCTTGAAGCTATGAAAACAGATAAAGCTGCATACTGCAGAGGATTAAGCAAGAAAACAGATTTGACAGATGAAGAAATCGATGCATTGAAAGAGCAAGCCCAAAAGGCATTTGACAGCTTGACCTTAACAACAAGCTATGAAGAGGCAGCAGAAGATGCAGACCTTATAATTGAGGCAATTGCAGAAGACCCTGAACAGAAAATTGCATTCTATGAAGAATTGAAAAAATATCTTCCTGAAAAGACCGTTGTTGTGACCAATTCATCCACATTGCTTCCAAGCCAATTCGCAGAACATACAGGAAGGCCGGAAAAGTATCTTGCATTCCACTTTGCAAACAATATCTGGGCTCAAAACACTGCTGAAGTAATGCCACACCCTGGAACAGATCCACAATACTTCGATGCAATCGTTCAATTTGCAGAAGACATAAACATGGTTCCAATTAAATTGCTTAAGGAACAGCCAGGATATGTGCTAAATTCCTTGCTTGTACCATTCCTTTCTGCAGGACAGGCTTTATGGGCAAATGAAGTGGCAGACCCTGAAACAATCGACTTGACATGGAGGCTTGCTACTGGTGCACCTAATGGACCATTCCAAATCTTGGATGTTGTAGGGCTTGTAACTGCATACAATATTGTAATTATGGATCCAAGAGCTGCAGACCCTGAAACAACTCAAGGAAAAATAGCTGCAAAACTTAAGGCAAAAATAGATGCTGGTGAAACCGGTATAAATGCAGGAAAAGGATTCTACAATTATAAATAAATAATCTAATTTTCTTTATTTTTTTCTTTTTTATTTAATTTTTTAAAATTGATTTTTTCTCTTTTTTCAAAATAATTCTTATTTTATCAATTAAAATATTCAAAACAAATAATTTTTCTAAAATCTATAATATTTGTTCAATTTAATTCATAATTTTTTTACAAAAAATGAAATCAAAAATTTTACCCTTTTATTAGATTGTTTTAATTTTTTCAATTAAAATGATAATATTAATTTTTTTTAAATTATTAATTTTACAAAATTATAACTAAAATAAAAAATATTAAAAAATATTCATATAAATCTAATTTAAACTAAACATTAACTAGGTAAAATAAAAAAATTCTAAACTAAAAAGAAAGATTTATAAACATTTTAAAACATAAATTATACCAACAATATATTGTACAATATATTCAAAAAGACTTTTTACAAAATACTATATTTTAGGAGACAAAAAATGATCGTAAGTGTAATTGGTGGAACTGGTCCACAAGGTTTAGGAATTGCTCTTAGATTAGCAATTGAAGGTGTAGAAGTTATTGTCGGTTCTCGTAAGGAAGAAAAGGCTTTAGATGTTGTTGCAGAAGCTAAGGAAAAATATGCTGACTACGACTTAAACATCAAAGGTTTAGCTAACGAAGATGCAGCAAAAGAAGGAGACATTTTAATCCTCACTGTACCTCTCGCAGCACAAAAACCAACTGTAGAAGGCATCAAGGAATTCTGTACTGATAAAATCGTATTAGATGCAACTGTACCTTTAGAAACTGCAATTGGTGGAAAACCATTCAGATTCATTGACTTAATGGAAGGCTCTGCTGCAGAAAGAACCGCATCTATCCTTGACGGAACCGGTGCAAAAGTTATCTGTGCATTCTGTAACATCAGTAACTCCCACTTATCCAACATTCCAGAAGACATTGACTGTGACTGTTTAATTGCTGGTGATGACAAGGAAGCAAAAGAAATTGCAGCAGCACTCATCAATAAGATTCCTGGTGTAAGAACCATCGATACTGGAATCTTGGAAAAATCCAGAATCATCGAAAAGATTACCCCATTGTTAATCGGATTAAACATCAAATACAAATCCCATTACGGTGGACTCAGAATCACTGGAATTCCAAAATTAGATGAATAAATTCAATAACAAATCCAAGATTTAATTATTCTATTTCTATAGAATAATTATTCTTCTTTTTTCTATTTTTCCTTTACAAAAATTTTATATATAAAAATCAACAACATACACTTAAAAAACAACTATTTTTAGGAAGTGATTTAATAAACTGGAAATTTAAAAAGTTTGATGAACTTACAGCAAATGAACTTTACGAAATCCTAAAATTGAGAGCAGAAGTATTTGTTGTTGAACAGAATTGCGCTTATCAAGACTTGGATGATAAAGACAAGTGTGCATATCATCTATTTTTAGAAGATGAAGACAATTCAACAGTTATAGCCCTTTTAAGAATCCTTCCAGAAAATATTGCATATGATGATATGGCTATTGGAAGAGTGATTGTTAAGAAGTCACACAGAGGGCAGGGCATCTCTAGAATAATGATGAAGAAGGCAATTGCATTCATAATAGAAAACTTAGGTAAAAAAAGAATAAGACTATCCGGACAAGCTTATTTAACTGAATTCTATGAGGATCTTGGTTTTGAAAAAGTCTCTGGTCTTTATTTGGAAGATGGAATAGACCATTATGAGTTTTTATATGAAATAGAATAAAATAATAAGTTTTTAATATACTTATAATAAATTTTTAAGAACAATAAAAGGAGATTAATTATGAGCTTTATAGTAGTTATGGCAGAACTTATACCAAAAGAAGGAGCAGAAGAGAAATTGATTCCTCTTGCAGAAGCATTGGTTGAAGCAACCCTTAAAGAGGAAGGAAACATTGGTTATAAATGCTTAAAATCAATTACAGATGGAACTTTCACTTTCGTTGAAGAGTGGGAAAGCGTAGAAGCATTAAGTGACCATCTGAATTCAACTCATTTCAAATTATTCTCAAAGGAATCTGCTGATTTAGCAGAGGATATGGAAATTAAAGTGCTTAGCGCTGAAGAAGTAAATTTATACGAATAAATAATTTTTTAGATAAGTTCATTACTTATCTAAATCTTTTTTTAAGACTTTTCCTAAAACATTTTCTAAAACTTTTTTAAAAAAATATATTTCCATATCTCAAAACTATTAAGAAAAATTTTATTAAACACTTTTTTTAAATTAATATTATGAATATTATAAAAAATCTGCCTTTAGCAATCACTGGTCTAATTTTAGCAATTCTATCATTAGGTAAGATTTTTACCGATTATAGCAGCATATTCTTTATAATCGGATCAATCATCATATTTTTAGTTCTGTTAAAGCTTGTCTTTCACTTTGACATTTTCATAAATGAACTGAATACACTGATTACACTAAGTACATTCGGTACATTTTCAATGGCTCTAATGCTATTCAGCACATATCTTAAGCCATTGCTCATGCCATTGTCTCAAAGCATTGCTTTTGGAATATGGATTTTAGGAATAATAATCCATTTATCAATAATTCTAATCTTTACTAAAAAGTATGTTATTGATAAATTTGATATGGAAAGCGTATTCGCTACATGGTGGATTGTTTACATTGGAATTACAATGGCTTCAATTACAGCTCCAGCATATGACTTGCAACAATACGGGTTTATCTTCTTTGGAATAGGTTTCATACTTATGATACCAACACTCATTTTAGTCTCATACAGATACCTTAAGTTTACTGCAATAGAGGATAAAAATAAACCATTCATTTGCATTTACACTGCACTTTTCTCAATCCTTCTTGTCGGATACGTGAATGCATTGAATATTGATGTAAACTTCTTAAGTGTTATCTATCTACTAGCATGCATTTTTTATATTTTCGCAATTTATCAAGCAATCAAACTGATCATTATAGATAAATTAAGGTTCATGCCAAGCTTTTCAGCATTTACATTTCCATTTGTGATAAGTGCAATTGCCACTGGGGAAGCTTATAAATTCTTTGGATTATGCATTTTAAACTATTTATTCTACATTCAAGCCATTATAGCATTGGTTTTAGTTATATTCATATTATGCAAATATTTGAAATTCCTGATTGAAGCTAATTGAAAATGATTAAAATCTATAAATGAAAAATTTAAAGCAGGTGTTAAGATGAATGCAATCTTTAAGAGAAAAAGCATTAGAAAATTTTTAGACAAGGAAATTGAGGACGAGAAGATAGAAAGACTTTTGAAAGCAGGAATGCAGGCACCTTCTGCAGTGAATTCACGCCTTGGGAATTTTTAGTCGTTAAAGACAAGGAAAGCATTGAAGCAATATCAGAGATGAGCATATATTCAAAGCCTGCCAAAACATCAACATGTTGCATTATAACATTATTCAAATGATTACCTCAGCAGATTCAAGAAATATGTATGGGTTGAGCAGGATATGGGAGCTTGCACTCAGAATATACTGCTTCAAGCTGTAGAAGAGGGTCTTGGTGCAGTGTGGCTCGGCACATATCCTGATGAGGAAAGAGTGAATTACCTGAAGGAACATTTCAACATTCCGGAAAATGTCTATCCATACTCAGTAATTGTCCTAGGATATCCGACAGAGGATTATACAGGTACAGATAGATTTGATGAAAATAGGATTCACTATGAATCTTATTGATTCTCTTATAAAAATAGTAAAAATAGTAATAGTAAAAAATAGAATAAATAGTAATTAAAAATTATAAAATTAATTTAATTCAAATACTTTAATATCCTCATAGATTGGTCCTTGAGGAGTTAAAGTACTCTTTTTTAGGCAAATTTTAGAAACTGTCATTTGCCCGATTTCAATATTTTCCAATTTTTCAATTGCATTTCTGATTTCTTTTTTGCCTTTAGGGCTTTTGACTCTTCCAATTGTCAAATGGGAAATGAAATTCCTTTCCTTCTTAAATCCTAATTTCTTAAACTCCTTGTCAAGATCCCTTTGCAGGTCCTTTATTGGAGAGCCTTCATCCAATCCCAACCAAAGAACTTTTATTACATTCTTATTTGGGAAACATCCACATTTCTTAATGTTCAAATCAAAAGAGGAATAATCCTTTATGACCTTTAGAACAGCAACACTGATGTCTTCCACCATATCCAAATCGATGTTTCCAAAGAACTTCAATGTAAAATGCATGTTTTGGGAAGGAACATATTTGATATTGGAATTGGTCTTTTTAAACTCCTTTTGAACATCCAAGATTTTCGGAACCAAATCCTCATCAAGTTCAATTGCCAAGAAGCTTCTAACAGTTTCTGAATCCTTAACATTCATTTTTTCACAACTCAATCTAAAATATTCTTCAATATTTGAACCTATATAATACTATGTTTTTATTTTATTTAAGAGTTGATTTAAAAAAAGAGAAAACTAATCTTGAAAAATAGAAAAAATAATAAAATAAGTTAAAAATAATTTTAAAAAAAAATAAGAAAAGGAAGATGAAAAATCTTCCTAAAATTTTTTATTTTTGACGTCTAATAGATATAGTTGAAACTAAAGTCAATAAGACCAATAAAAGCATAGCGATTGGGTTACCAGTTGCTAAAACTTTTACCGCTGTTTCTTCAGATGGAGTTGGTTCAGGAGCAGGAGCCGGTTGAGGCTCAGGTTGAGGCTCAGGTTGAGGCTCAGGAGCAGGAGCCGGTTGAGGCTCAGGTTGAGGCGCTTCTTCAACTGTTATATTAATAGTAGTTTCAGATGAGTTATAGTAATCATTACCTTCGTATTTGATGGTTGCAGTAGTATTTTTGGATATTTCCACATTTTCAAATACTGCTTTACCATTTTCTACTTTAGCGGTATATTCTTTTCCATCAATGGTTAATGTAGCAGTTCCATTTTGAACAGCATCATTATTTTGATCCTTAATATCCGCAGTAATGGTTACCTTATCACCTACAGTGCCTGAAACATCTTTACTTTCAGTGGTAGTGCCTAATGGCAATATGATAGCTTCATCATCAGCTGATCCTGCATTAAACATATCATTACCACTATAAGATGCTTTAGCATCATAGCTGCCTGGAGCTCCATTAAGAGTGACACCCACTATTGCTTGACTGTCATCTACATTTTCATCGCCTTCACCAAGACTTAATAGTCTTCTGGTATTATAATCAATGGTGTATGTGACAGTTCCGCCTTCAACAGTTTCACCGTTGACACCTACTACCTTAATATTGACTTGTATAGTATCACCGGAGAAACCAACAACTTCTGTTTCTACAGTAACGATGACATCTATCTTCTTAACAGTGAAAGTACCAGTAGCATCCT
>Ga0310695_10007613_pt1 | contig 17205 bp, 10 predicted proteins | sample RumenRJG_04DNA_FD_203882 | JGI IMG/M metagenome (GOLD analysis project Ga0310695, IMG submission 203882) | Bovine rumen microbial communities from Lethbridge, Alberta, Canada - RJG_04 (v2) (version 2) | ecosystem: Host-associated > Mammals > Digestive system > Stomach > Rumen | place: Canada...
TGGTAATTCTTTGATTCTGCATCTTGATGGAATACCTTGTTTTTTAAGGAATGGAGACACGCTTAAAACAATCGTATTTGTGCCTCTATCTTTATCCGCGACCACGAGTGGATCTTTCCATGGATCTAGACCTCTATCAAGGCACTCAACGTATGAATAAAAAGCTTTTAAGTCAATGACGGCAATTACTCTTCTTTTCATATGGGTGAAAGTATTATACATAAGAAAAAAATATCTTGTTAGTCTTGACTTTTATGGCCAAAAATACTCGTTTTTCATTTGACAACAAAAATATTTTTGTTATATTAATCTCTCACTTAATTAAATGTGGTTTAATAAAAGTGGGGGATTAAAAACTATGGAAATTGCCGCTATTATCATTTCTAGTCTTGCTTTAATTGCAATCGTTATTGCGATTATTTTAATCATCAAAAACTCTAATAAGAAGGGTGAAGCACCACAGGTCGATTTAAAAGAAATTGGCATGCTTCAACAACAATTAAATTCTTTAACGGATCAGTTAAAAACTAATATCAAACTATCTGTCAGTGAAGAAATTAACAAAGTTTTAGAACAAACCACAAAGAGTAACGAATTAAATAACGAAAAGTTAGAACGTTTCCAAAACGGTATTACTGAATCACTTAATAAAAGATTCGACGCTCTTAATAAACAAATTGACGATAAATTAATCGAAATAAATAAGAAAGTGGACGAAAAGCTCGCTGAAGGCTTTAAAACCACTGGTGAAACAATGGCCCAAGTCAGAGAAAGATTACAAGCTATTGATGCCGCACAAAAGAACATTGAAGAATTATCTAAAGATGTTGTCTCGTTAAGAGGCGTTTTAGAAGGCAATCAAACTAGAGGCCAATATGGTGAATATCAATTATCTATGGTTCTTCATAATGTTTTTGGAGATACCACCGGTTGTTATCAAGAACAATACACCATGAAGAAAGTCAAAGATGGTGATGATGTCCGCGCAGATGCAGTGGTCTTTATGCCAGAACCAAACAAGATGATTTGTATTGACTCTAAATTCCCATTCCAAGATTATCAAAGAATCTTTGAGACTGATGTCCAAGAAGAAAAAGAAAGATTGACTAAAGAATTCGGTAACGCTGTTAAAAAGCACATCACTGTTATCAAAGATAAATACATCGTTGAAGGAAAAACCGCTCCTGAGGCTTTAATGTTTATTCCTAATGATGGTGTTTTCGCTTTCATCCATCAAAACTTAGATGATGTTATTGAATATGCTAGAAGTAAGAAAGTCATATTAACTTCTCCATCTACCTTACCTGCAATCTTGGTTACCATTAATATGGTAAGAATTGAGGTTGAAAGAAGTAAGAACGCTGAAGAAATCAACCGTCACTTACAACGTCTCGCTAAAGACTTTGAGATGTTTGGTCGTGAATGGGAAAGTTTCTCCAATGCTTTAGATAGAACAACCAAAACAAGAGAATCTTTAGATCATCGTGTTGGTAAGATTACTAACAAGTTCCAAGCTATCAGCACTAGTAATGATTTAGAGGAAGATATCAAACAGATTGAAGGAGACAACAATGGTTAATTATAACGATCATAATCTCATCACATTTTCTAATAGCCTTTTAAAACATTTCGGTGTGAAAACTTTTCACCAAACTGAGCCAGAAGTAGATAAAATCTTAAAAGGCCATAAGAAAGTCGTGGTCATGCTATTTGATGGCATGGGTCAAAATATCGTTAGATTACATTTAAAAGATAAAGACTATATCAGAAGTCATTATCTATGCACAATTAATTCCACATTCCCTCCAACCACAACTGCAGCGACATTAGGTTTCTTAACTGGTAAATATCCAATTGAAACAGGTTGGATGTCTTGGACACAATACTTCGAAGAATATAAAAGAAACATCATTTTATTTAAGAATGTTGACTATAACACTGATGAAAAACTAGAACCTGCAAACATCGCAGAAACATTATTACCAACTAAGTCCATTTTAGAGTTAGTTAAAGAAAATAATGAAGACGTCACCGTGTTTGATGTTAAAAGATACCCAGTTGATCCTAATGGTCCAAAGAACTTTAGAGACTTTGAAAGAATCATTAATAAGTCCATAAAAGGTGTTGATAAATGCTTAGGCTATTTCTATTATGATTCACCAGACTATGAAATGCATGAAACTGGTATTGATTCATTTAAAGTGCACCGCATTGTTAAAAGAATTAATCGAATCGTTAGACGTTTAGCTAAGGCCAATCCAGATACACTGTTCTTATCTTTCGCTGATCACGGCCATATCAATGTTGAATTCTTAGACTTATGCGAACACGAAGACTTGTATGCTTTATTAGATAAACCAGTGTCTTTTGAAAAAAGAACACCAACTTTCTTTGTTAAGAAAGGCACTAATAAGGAATTTGAAGAATTATTCAAAAAATACTATGGTGAACATTTCTTATTATTGAGCAAAGAAGAAGCCTTAGAATCTAAAATCTTTGGTGAAGGTGAAGTTAATCCTAAAGCAGTGGCTTTTATTGGTGATTATGTGGCCACAAGCATTGATAAATACTGCCTATATGCCTCAAAAGAGATGGTGGACTTCGTTGCTTTTAAAGGACATCATGCCGGAAATACCAAAGAAGAAATGAAAATTGATATCTCCGCATACAATGTTTGATTGATTTTTTAGCGAATTATATTTATTATAAGAAACGCTATGGGTCCGTAGCTCACCTGGGAGAGCGCATCGTTCGCAACGATGAGGTAGCGAGTTCGATCCTCGTCGGATCCACCATGTGTTTACTATTAAGAGAGTGCGCATGTCACTCTCTTTTTAAATTTTTTTAATAATGTTAGACACACGCGTTCACATATAAAAAGTAACGATTATTAGTAAAAAACATATAAAAAGGTTGAGTAAGTAACTTATCTTGCGTTATTTTTTGGTTTCAAAAAAATATAGCAAATGTAAAAAATGGTCGTATAATGGAGCCATAAAACTTCAGGCCGTAATACTTAACTCAATATTTTTTATTTAGTGTAGTTTTAATGACCCCTAAGTACATATTTTTAAAAGGAGACAATTCAATGAAAAAAAGAAGTTTATCTTTAATGATTACTGCATTAAGCCTTTCTGGTATGTTACTCGCAGGTTGTAACATCCAAGGCCCAAATGCCGCGATTAACAGCAGAGCCGGTACTTATGAAAAGCAACAATTATATCAATTGTATGCAGCTGCCGGTGGCACAATGTCTTATGACGAATGGTTGGATTCCGTTAAAGGCGCCGACGGTGCGTCTCTCTTAGCGGACAGAAGAAACCCAACTGATGCAGATGGCAAGAATGGTGACGTCTTCATCAACATCGAAACATGGGATGTATTCCTTAAAGTCGGTGGTTCTTGGAGCCCAGCCGGTAACATCAAAGGCGCTCAAGGTGAAAAGGGCGACAAAGGTGATAAAGGCGATAAGGGTGACCAAGGTGAAAAGGGCGACAAGGGCGACAAAGGTGATAAAGGTGACACTGGTGCCCAAGGTCCTCAAGGCGAACAAGGCCCACAAGGTGAACAAGGTCCTCAAGGTGAGCAAGGTGCTCAAGGCGTTCAAGGCGAAAAGGGCGAACAAGGTGTTGGCATCAAAGAAATCAAGAAAACAGGTAATGATGGATATTGTGATATCTATACAATCTTCCTAACCGATGATTCTGAATATGAATTCAAAGTTCCAAATCGCGTTGTCGCTTTAGACATTAAAAACGACAGAACAGATAACAACGATGTTGCGTTCCCATATTATGCGGGCACAAATGCTACTCCTTCACTTATTGTTACAGCACAATTTGCCGATGGTAGTGAAGAAGTCTTAGATGACGATGTTTACGAAGTTACTGAATTTGATCTTGCCACTGCAGGCACAAGAGAAGCCAAAGTTACATTTGGTCCTGTTACACAAGAATTTGAATATCAAGTCGCCAATATCTCTGATGTAATCTATGCCGACTTATTAGCAGATGATGATACACTCACAGATAAAGTTCCAGAAATGAGCACAGGCGTTTATGATTATCAATACTCTGCTTCTGGCGATCAATTACTTATCGTTTTTGAAGAATCACTTTCTTATGAAGAAGCTTATGCTCAATACGTAGCTGATATTGGTGCTGCCTTATACACAGAAGCTGGCGAGGATAGTTATGGTGATATGCACTATTTATCACCAAATGGCGAATTAAACATCTGTCCATGGAATTACTATGATATCGCTATTATTGTTGATATTAAGAACATTAAACCAGCCCCAACACCAGCAAACTCCACACCAGATACCGTTATGTTAAACATTCTTCAAGGATTGTATGGCTCATCATATGATTGGGATGTCTTTGTTAGTAATAATTTGGTAGAGGAAAAAGAGACTGATGTTTGGTATTCATTTTTGCAATATTCAAGCAATGGTTCCCAAGCTAACTTCCCAAAATACATCCAGGCTCTTGAGGACTACTACTTGCCAAAATACTTAGTCCCAGCAGGTGATGCATTCTTAATCGATGATTACGATGGTGCTCCAGCTATCGAAAGAGACTATGTTACATCTGATGGTACAATTGCTGTTCGCGCAATCTTCAACCTATGGGGAAGTAACTTATATCTTGACATCTTCACATCATATGCTGCATAAAGCAACAAAATAAAAGCATTTTGGAAGATTGCATCCTTGTGGTGCAATCTTTTTTATGTTCGAAACACTGATACACAAAAATACGATTATAGACAACTTTGTCCATAGGAATATGTCAACTTTGCGGTCTTTTTATATCCTTGTTATTAATTAAATATATTTAGTAATATTGTCAAGTTTTTGAATTGTTGAAATTCTTATGTATTTTTATGAATTTTCTTGAATATTAAATTATTTATTCGTATTATATTAGTGTCAGGAGGTAAATAAATGGCAATAGAATGGTTTAGCTCAGATGCAAAAAATGGCGCTGCCTCTTTCTACAGCACAAATATCACATTAAATACCATCGCTTCAGTGCCGCTTGAGAGTGCGTATCGAATACAAGTGGGGCTCGATGAAAATAGAAATGTTGTTATTCAGCCGTTAAGTAAAGAGCAAATGCGCGATGGAGATTTAAACGGCTATGCAATTTATCAGATCTCCATCAAAAAGACTTATGCAAGGATATCTTCCACAGACTTAATGAGGAAGGTAGCTAAAGCACTAGGTATCGTACTTGATGAAAAGCCAGTCAAATACGGTACAACGTGGGATGTAAAAGAAAACATGCTCACGATCCATACCGGAATATAAGGAGGAAACGAAAATGGAATGGTTATTTATTTTATTAGGTGTAGCGTTAGTGATTCTTATCATTATCTTCATTCTCTGCTCTTACACCAAAGCAGGACCAGATGAAGCAATCATGATCTCTGGTTTAGGCAAAAGAAAGATTTTAAGAGGAAAAGCTGGCTGGAAAATTCCTTTCTTACAAAGAAAAGACAGATTATCACTCAAGGTCTTCCAAGTTGACATCAAAACACGTGAATCAATTCCAACAAATGAATTCATTAACATCAACGTTGATGGTGTCGCTAACTTAAAGATCTCCAGTGATCCAGAATTACTCGAAAGAGCGTTCGAAGCAACATTAGGCATGAACCAAGATGACTTAATTGAACAAGTCAAACAAGTTCTTGAAGGCAATATGCGTGAAATCATTGGTACAGTTGGTATTCGTCAATTAGTCCAAGATAGAAAAGGCGTTGCGGAAGCTGTTAAAGAAAACGTTATTCCAGACATGAGCAAATTAGGTTTGGAATTAGTGAACTTCAACATTCAAAACTTCTCAGATGGCAACCATGTGATTGAAAACTTGGGTATTGATAACATCTCCCAAATCAGCAAAGAAGCGGCTATTGCTAAAGCAAACGCTGATAGAGATGTTAGCATCGCCAGAGCTAAAGCGGCTCAAGAAGCCAATGAAGCAGAAGTCAATTCCAAAACCGTTATCGTCCAAAAGAATACAGAATACTCTTTAAAAGAAGCGGAATTAAAGATCAAAACAGATACCGCAAGAGCGAATGCGGATGCCGCTTATAAGATCCAAGAACAAAAGAGACAAGAAGAAATCAATACCGCGACAGTTAACGCTGAAATTTCCAAGAGAGAAAGAGAAGTCGAACTTGGTAATAAAGAAGTCGAATTAACTGAAAAGAAATTAACTGCGGAAATCAACAAGAAAGCTGAAGCGGAAAAATACGCCGCTGAAAGACTTGCCGAAGCAGAACTCTATAAGAGACAAAAAGCTGCTGAAGCCGAACTTCTTGAAGCTCAAAGAAAAGCCGAAAAGGTCAAAGTGGAAGCCGAAGCTCAAAGAATTGCTAGAGAAAAGGCTGCTGAAGCTGTCAAATTAGAAGCTGAAGCCAACAAACAAGCTGCCTTCGCAGAAGCTGCTGGTATTGAAGCCAAAGGTAATGCGGAAGCTAAAGCCACAAGAGAAAAAGCTGAAGCTATGAAAGCCTTCAACGATGCTGCTACCTTAAAGTTGGTCTTAGATAGTGGTGTCTTACCAGAAACAGTCAGAGCATATAGCGAACCAATCGCTGCTGCATTAGGCCAAATCGATGGCATCACAATGTACGGTTCTGGCAACGAAGCCAAATTAGTGGAAGAAATTCAACAACATGGCGATCAAATCTTCGCTGGTATCAATAAGACACTCGGCATCGATTTGAAATCAGTCCTTCTTGGCTACTTAGGCCCAAAAGTCTTAAAAGATATTAAGAACACAAAGGAAGACAAGTAATAAATTTCTCCGGGATACCTCCACAATTGAGTGGGGGTATCTTTTTTGGTGTATAATCAATTCTAGCTATGACATATAAAGAATTAGAAAAATACCTACAAGAAAACGGAAATAAGAAGTTCGCGGAGTTCTCTAAAACCGTATCCAACAGTGAATACCTTGTTTTTGGCGTCAAGAACCCTGTTTTACGCAAAATCGTAAAAGAACACGTCAAAGATGAAGAATTAGCCTTAGATGACTTTAAAACAGGTAAATATCTAGAAATCGACTTCATTTATTTTGGATTGGGTCTTTCTAGAATCAAAAATATTGATGAACAACTAGAATTCCTAAAACAAAATATCAAAAAGGTTAAATCATGGGCAATTACAGATACCGCTTCTACGTTTTTAAAGAAACTGACATTTGATAAATACTGGTCATTCTTCCTTTCGCTTGTTAAATCGCCTTTTACGTACGATAGACGTATGGCCTATGTTCTTGGATTAAAGCTCGCAAAAGATAAAAAGATATTAAATGTCACTAAATACATCAAAAAAGATGATGAATATATGGTGATGATGGCGGCATCTTGGCTTTTAGCGACAGTGGCTATCTATTATCCAAACGAAGTATATGAATATCTCCTTAAATGTGATGATATAACATTAAAAAGAAAGACAATTTCCAAAATGGTGGACTCTTTTAGAATAGATGAGGCCACTAAAGAGAGATTTAAAGGACTTAGGTAATATGAAAAAACCAATTATCGCAACATTAATGATGATACCATTCCTCACTCTAGGTGGATGCGCTACTAAAGCCAATAATAATGTCAATCAATATGAGACTTTATTAAAACAATCAATCAATAATTCTGATTTTCATAGCGAACTCTATGTTTTTCCTAGTGAAATCAACACAGAAAACGCTGTCGCGTTCTCTTATAAAACTAGAGAAGACCTATTTACTGGTTCATATCTTTTATATTTAGTCATGAAATATGACCAAAACCAATTTAACGCTGAACTAGAAAGACTAGACGCCATAAAAGCGGATATCGAAATACCAAACAATGTCTTTAAAACCAAAAGCATTATAAAAGACACTGATACATCACAATATGTCACCATCACTCAAAATTCCCGTTATGAATATGTGAAATATAATAGTGAAACACTAGAAATAGCTTATGTCTCTAATCAATTATTCGCTTGGAGAGAAACTAGCATAAAAAACGAATACTTATATAAAGATATCAAAATCCCAACAGAACTAGATGATGGTGATAATTCATACAATATGTATTATTACCGCGTAGATGATATCGGCTATTACGTCAAATAATAAAGGAAACCTCCCAGTGGACAGGACTAGGAGGCTTTTTATTTATGTGGTTATTTACCGCGATAACCACTTCCACTAATAAGACGTTATAGCAGTAGTGGTTTTGCTAAAAAAAAGAAAGAAAAGTAATCCAAAGTTTGTCGGGGATTGAGTACCCCTCCAAAGTTATTCGGGATTTTTCTTAATGCCTCCAAAGTTAATCGGGGACTAATTTGGTTGCCCTTCTTTCTTTGTTAGCTTTCTATCCCGCCGGGGAAGAAAGAAAGCAATAAATGAAAAGTAGTCCTTTATCATAGTAATTGTCTAAAAACTTGAAGGAGGACTACCAATGATTAATATATCAAGTTTGGCTAATTTTTTAAGTATGAACGCAAAAGAAATTGATGCTATTTCTTCTGTGACTACCGAAAATGGTAATTTTATTACTATCACTTTAAAGAAAAAAGAATGCTTATGCCCCAACTGTCATGAAGCACACTATGAGTTAAAAGAATACTATAAAAGAAAAATCAAACACGCTTTGTTCTTGAATACGCCCACTACATTTTTGCTTAAAAATAGACGATATCGTTGTTTAGAATGTGGTAAGACTTTTGTTGAAAATAATAACCTTGCTCCTAAAAAATCGCGAGTAAGCTACGAAACAATATATACAGTTTTAGAAGCCGCTAAAGAATGGAATGCAACTTGGAAAAACATTGGTAAGCGAGGACATGTCAGTGATGAAACTGCAATTAATATCTTTGATCGATATGTGAATCCACCAAGAGGAATAATTCCTAAAGTATTATCAATCGATGAATGCTATAACAAGCATCAGTTTAATAAACCATATTCATGCATCTTCTTTAATTTTTTAGAATCAAAAATCATCGATGTCATAGAAGATAGAAGCAAAATAAATCTAGGCCGCTACTTAAGTAAGATATCTAGAGAAGAAAGATTAAATGTTAAATATGTTGTTATAGATATGTGGGAGCCATATTTAGATATCGCTTCTATTTATTTTCCTGACGCTATAGTTGCTATCGATTCATTTCATGTCTTAAAAGAGATGGGTTTTGCTTTAGATAAAGTGAGAAGAAGGGTGATGTCTGGTTATCAAAAAGGAAGTGAAGAATATTATCTATTAAAGAAATGGAATGATTTGCTATACAACGATCAAAAGTCCTATGGTGAAAAGATGAAAATTAAAGGCTTAGGTAATCGTTGGTATAACAAATATCAACTGCAACAAAAAATGCTTAATATTCATCCTGATTTAAAGATTGCTCAAGAATTCTACATTCTTTATAAAAGACAAAACAAAGTTACTAATATTGAAGGTGCAGAAGCAATGATTGATTCTTTTATTAATCACAAAGATATCTTAAAAGTGCAAGAACTAGTTCCCATCATTCAGATGCTCATTAATTGGAAAGAATATATCGTTAACTCATTCAATATTGTTGATGGTAGAAGAATCTCAAATGGTCCAATCGAAGGCTTTAATTCCAATTTCAAAAAGATGATGAATGTCGCTAATGGATTATATAGTTTTCCTAGATTTAGAAATAGACTCATGTATTGCTACAACAAACCAAACTGTTTAAACCCTGCGAAAGAGAGAATTAAGAAACGTCCAAGAGGCAAAAGAGGAGCATATAAAAAGCCCGGAAATTAGCATTCCGAGCTGTTTACTGTCCCCGATTAACTTTGGAGGATTTCTAATCAGTCCCCGTTAAAATTTGGGGCGCCGAAAGAAAAAAGGATCAGAATTTCTTCTGACCCTATTTTTATTCAACCTCGAATATTATTCGAAGAAGAGAATTTCTGTTGTGTTGCTATCTGAGTAGAAACGAATGGAGACTTGGTGGTCAACAGCGTTAGAGTAGTATGGTTCACCAGTATCAGAATCTGTTTTTTCTGCGTAACCAGCAGCAAGAAGGATTGGTTCAAGGATAGCTGTGATAGCAGCAGCTTGATCGCCACTAACGATAACGAGGAAGTAGTGGTAACCACTTGCAACGTCAGATTGCATTGAGTAGCCAAGACCAGCAGCATCTGGTAATGGTTCATCAAGTGTAAATCCTAAATCGTATTGTGTTAAGAATGCGTTGAGTTCTGTTAATGGGAATTCAGCGAGATCAAATGTAACTGGAGCAGTATAGCTTGGTTGGAAGAGGATGTAGCTTGTGTAATCACCAACATATAATTTAGCACCTGAATCACCAAATGCTAAGTTGTGGTCACCATAGCTATCAAGTGTATCGGCCCAACCATAATCAGCCATAGCGGTAGCGAATGCATCCATTTCGTCTTTGCTGGAACCATAGAGTTTAGCTTTGACACCATCAAGGATGAAGTATGCATCTGGGTTAGCAGCAGCGTATTCAGCAGCGACGACAGCGACATCGATGCTAGCGAATGTGCTAGTAATGTATTCATCGATTTCAGAAGTAGCATATTTAACGACTGGCGCTGGAGCAGCTTCGAATAAGCAAGAAATCTTAACGTAGCTGTAGTAGTCTTCAACTTTTAAGCAGACATTGTCATCACCGATGTAAGCTTTGAAGTCATCTTCGAAGTAGTCACTGTAGTAGTTGATTTGCCAACCAGCGGCTTCTAAAGCGGCAGCGAAGTCACCCATTTCATCTGTGTTGGAACCATAGATTTTGATGGCAGCACCGTTATCAGCTGTTTCATAGTAGGCATTTTCAGAAGCGGCAACGTATTCTGGAGCTGCAACTGCAACGTTTTGACCAGCATAGTATTCAGCAATCTTATCGTTGACTTCATCAACGCCTGGGAGTTCGATGACTTCACCTGTTGGGATATAGGAACCATAGAATCTAATGGATGTATAGCCACGGGTGTACTTGATGTACATATATGTCAAACCATCATTCGGTAATTCATAATCTGAATAGGAATCTTCCCAAATGAAGCCAGCGGCTAAGACGTTAGCAATCATTTCTTCTGTAACGTTACCAGCGGTTAAGATTTCACCGTTGATTCTGTATGTACCGATGTGAGCACCGCTTGTGTATTCTGTTCTTGTTGATTTAACGTACCAATCAGCATCAACGTTAACACCTTCGAATCTATTTTCTTCTAAGAATGCTTCAGCGATGAGTTCTTCTGGGAAGCCAGCGTTCTTTGTATAGCCGTTTTCTTCGAAGTATTCTTCATTGAATGGAAGTGTTTCGCCAAAGAATCTAGCGTATGTCCAACCATCTTTTTCTTGCATTACGAGGTATGCATCGTTATCTGGATCGAATTCAGCTTCAGCATCACCCTTGGCATCGAAGTAGACTTTGTACTCTTCTTCATATAAGAAGCCAGCGGCTAAGGCTTGTGCGCCTAAAGCTTCAGCATATAAACCTTCAGTAGCGAGTAAGTCGTAGTAGTATTCACCACCGTTGATACCAAATTTTTCATACCATGTGCCATCATTATTGACACCAGCGAATCTATCAGCGCCAACTGTTAAGGCAACGTGATCTGCTGGCCAACCATCAACAGCTTCAAAGCCTTGTTCTAAGAAATAATCAGCTGAGAATGGTGGGACATATTTTGGCATATAAACGTTGATAACGTTACCGGCATCAAAGCCAAAGCCAACTTCAATATCAATACCACTTGCGGTTGTTTTAATGTAGTTAGTGGTGGATGTTGTATAAATACCACCTTGTGTGAAGCCTGCGGCTAATAATTTTTCGCCATAGTCTTCGAGGACGAAGTTTTCACTTGAGTCCCAAAGGTACCATAAGCCGATGCCATAAGAGGATTCGTAGCCATTATAGTAACCGAATTCAATTGTTTCTTCTTCGTAGTCAGCGAATGGAAGTGTTTCACCGATGTATTTGATCATATCGGCGGAAACTTCAGCGTTCCATTGAAGTTCACCATTGAGGTTGGCAACCTTCTTCCAGAAGCCATTGGCCTTTTGATAGAAGTCTTTATTAACGAAGTCGAAGTATGTATCGCCATCATTACCTAAAGAGTTGGCTGGACGACCACTGCCAGAGAGGAAGGATGTGCCATCTTTACCATCAGCGCCATCTTTGCCATCTTTACCATCTTTGCCATCAAGACCATCTTTACCGTCTTTACCATCGACGCCGTCTTTGCCATCTTTACCATCAGCGCCATCTTTGCCGGCAGGACCTTGAGGACCTTGTTCACCTTGTGGGCCTTGAGGACCGATGTCACCTTTTTCACCTTTTTCACCTTGAGCACCTTTGATGTTGCCAGCTGGTTGCCAAGCGCCACCAACTTTAATAAAGAGGTCCCAAGTTGAGATATTGACGAAAACGTCACCATTTTTACCATCTGCATCAGAAGGGTTTCTTGTGTCCGCTAAGAGTGACGCACCGTCGGCGCCTTTAACAGAGTCTAACCATTCATCATAGGACATTGTGCCGCCGGCAGCTTTGTACAATTGATAGATTTGTTGCTTTTCATAAGTGCCAGCTTGACTGTTGATTGCAGCGTTTGGGCCTTGGAAGTTGCAGCCTGTTAAGAGCATGCCAGCTAATGCCAAACCTACAAACATTTTTGAAGTTTTTTCATAAACTGTCTTTTCTCCTTTTAAAGAAATAAATTTGCCTACAATAATATTTCAATGTTCAACGCATGACAATAAAAAATATTTATAGATTTATACGATGAAAAGTAGCGATTTTTATGACAATTTTGATAATGAAAAAAAGACAATCGTGATAAAAAATTATTCCTATTTATTTATAAATATAGAGTCAAAATTACTATCAAAGTGATAGAAGTTTTTAGTGGTCAAGAATGACAAAAATAAATGTTACAAAAAATAAAAAAGTGTAAACAAATGATAGTCACACTCTCAATCTAATATTTATCAAAATATTCGTTTAAATGCTTTAATCGCAAGATTTCATAATAAACGCATCAAAAAACGATTGCAAGAAAATAATGCAAAATGAGGTTAATTATTTTTATTACTGCTTAAGAACTCTAACAATTCTTTTTCTCTTAAAGGCTTGGTGAAGTAGTAACCTTGGACGAAATCGATCTTCTTATTTTTAGACATTGCTAATTGTTCTTCGTTTTCAACACCTTCAATGACGATAGGGATTTCCAAACTTCTGAATAAGTTAACAGCAGCGTCAAAGAAGACCTTTACGTTTGCAGCTTCTCCTAATAATGATTTATCTAGTTTAGCAACACTAAATGGTAGTGTGATGAATCTCGCCATATTGGAGTAGCCGCTGCCGAAGTCATCCATCGCAAACTTAATACCGTGTTGGCCCAAGTCGTTCATAAACTCTCTGGTCTTAGTTGGATATTTCACCGCGATTGTTTCAGTAATTTCAAGGCAAAGTCTATTTGGATCAACGCCATATTGATTGATTGTCTTAAGGAATCTTTCGCTTGGATTATTAAAGAATTCCGCACAAGAGATATTAACTTCTAAACTTTCGATTTCTGGATGCCTTTGTAAGAATGCACATGTTTCATTTAAAACAAAGAAGTCAATTTGATTAGCTAAACCAAAGCTTTCAGCGATTGGAATAAATTCACCTGGACCGACATAACCTAGTTCATTGTTATCAAGTCTAATCAATGCTTCGCAGTGATTAAAACATTTGTTTTTCATATCAAAGATTGGTTGATAAACCATATATAAACCAGTCTTTGTTTTTAAACAGTTTTCTAAGATATCTCTTATCTTTCTATCTCTATTAACACGTTCCATGAATTCTTCACCTAATTCAATGCAGTTAGAATCTTTAAAGTTGTTGTTAACAAAATAGAAAAGATTAATAGTGAGAACGACTTCGTTACCTTTAACACGTACTGGCTTATCAAATCTCTCTTTAATTGCGTTAACCATTTCTAATTGTTCTTTTTCATTTCTTAATAAAACAACGAAACGTGAAGAAGTGGTTCTAAAGATAAATGATTTCTTATTAACGCCTTCGATGAACTTTCTAACGATAGAAACAAGTTCGTTAGAGGCGACAACACCAAACTTCTCGGAGAACATACCAAAGCTTTCAATATCAAAGATGATGTAGTATTTTCTTTGCTTTTCAAATCTTTGGACATTGATGTATTCAATAAAGGCTTCGTTATTAAATGCTTTAGAGAAACGGTCAACCTTAACGTCAGGATCACAAACAGAAACAACTGCGAGCATCACGGAAAGAGTAAATGATGTGCCAGAAAGAATGACATGTGGAACAAGTGTTTGAATAATTGAAGCGGTCGCGACAATACCCATCACACATAACAAGGTGCTTAAAACTTGCTTTGGTAATGATTTTCTAAGCACGATTGTGTAAATCAAGGTGGCCAAAGCATTCATGCCCCAGTTAATGACATACATCAAAATAAAACCGGGTCCTGGGATCATATCATAGACGCCGGTTTCACTATTTAACACAAATGAAAAGTTTAGATGGTGGAGACAGTTGGTAAACATGAAAATCGCCCCAATGGCGGATGGGATAGTGGTTAATAAGTAAATAGGGGAATATTTTAATGATTTACCAATGGAATATAAAACATATGCAAAGATGAGATAAGACTCCACGTATTGCATAAAGAAGAATAACTGCGCAACTGCTTCAACCCACTTGATTGGAACAACATCAGAATGATCTAATAAAACGCAGAATAAGATACTTAATGATACGTTAACGACAAGAGTGATAAGAGCGACACCAAAGAGGCGATAAGTAGATACAGGGAACTTCTTTCTAACATAGTAAGCAATCGTAATTGCCACAAGGAACACTAACGAACAAACTTCGAAATAATAGTTAACGTGTAAATTACTTGGGAGAGCGCCAATTGATGATAATAATGTCATAATACTTTTGTATTTTAACAAATAAATTTCTTATATCAATGCCAAACTATTTTGTTTACTTTTTCTAATTAATTTTTACTTTTGCGCCAATAGAATTTATGTCTTGATGTAGTCAAATCTTTTTGCATAAAAAACGATAAAGAAATATTTTTAAAAAGTTAAGAAAAATTGATTAAGAAAAAACGATGGAAATGGCATCAATTTTCATTGACTATTTTTAATTATTTGTAACATTTAGTTTTCTTCTCTTTTTGTTAGTGGTTTTTATCAAAACAGCCAACATGGAATATAAAATTCCAAGAAAAATATTTTTATAAAACTTTTTAAGAATAAATGAGAAAAAAACACATAACACGCTTAAAACTCTTGATAAAAAATAATGCAAAAATGTTTGTCATGCACGCGTTTTCGTGTATGATTTATAGCCAATAGGGGAAAAGGGTATGAAAAGGCTAAATAAATTAACTATTACTCTAGGCGTCTTCTCTTTGTTATTAACTGCATGTCAAGGTACTACTGTTACGAGTTCAAGTTCAAGTTCGAGCTCTAGCACTAGCCAAGCACCAAAAGAATATACGGTCACTTGGAAAAACTTTGATGGAACTATCTTAGAAGTTGATGAAAAAGTCCAAGAAGGAACTAATCCAAATTATAACGGACTAGATCCTGTTAAGGCTGCTGACGAACAATATGACTACACATTTGCTGGTTGGACTCCAAGTCTAGCGCCAGTCACAAGCAACATAGATTATGTCGCTACATTTAAAGAAACACTTAAGAAATACGAAATCGTTTGGAAAAACTACGATGGCAATGTTTTACGTGTCGATGAAGTCGAATACGGTAAAACTCCTACCTATAGTGGTGCCACTCCAACAAAACCACAAACAGATCGTTTCTCATATGAATTTACTGGTTGGTCTCCAGAAGTCGTACCAGTTACTGGTCCAGCGCAATATACCGCGACTTTTGAAGAAGGCCCAAGAAAATATACAGTCACTTGGATGAACTACAATGGTGTCATCTTAGAGACAGATAACAATGTACCGTATGGCACGGTTCCTACTTATGATGGTGCTGAACCACAAAGAATTGGTGATGGTCGTTTTGACTACGCTTTCAAAGGTTGGTCCCCAGAAGTTGGCCCTGTGACAGGTGATATTACTTATGTCGCAACATTCACTTCAAACATCAAAAGATATACAGTCACTTGGTTAAACTATGATGGTTCAACATTAGAAGTCGATGAAAATGTCGCTTATGGGTCTATTCCAACATACGATGGTGATAGACCAACAAAACCAACAGTGGGTGGTTTCAAACAAACATTCTCTGGTTGGTCTCCAGAAGTTACCGCTGTGACGGGTAATCAATCATATACCGCTCAATTTGTTAACGGTGACCCAGTATTTAGCTTTGATTTACTCAATTATGAATTACAACCAGGTGCTAAAAAATCTGATTTACAAGGTGCGCCTTGGATTAACTCAAACCTCAATGGTCAAATTAGCAAGATTAAAAAGCCATCCTTAAAAGATGACTTCTATGCCTCTGTTAACTATGAAAACATTCTTTCTGGTGATGATGGTGCATTCGGTAGATCTGATCAATTAGTCAATCAAGCTATCAATGATATTTTCTATGGCGATGAAACCATCAATAACGATATTCTTTGGACTTTTGGTAATTTAGCAACCGAAGGCGATGCTGCAGGTGCCGCTAGCTATTTATCTTCATTCAATTTAGATAATTATTTAAGCAGCAAAGATGCATTTACATCAGCTGCGCCACTTTTCACAATCAATAAAGATGGTGATAGTTATGAAATCGGTATTGATGATGGCTACTTCAATGGTAACTACGACAGTTTATCTATGATTTGGCTTTATAGCAAATATCAAGGTGGTGAAGTCTTCACTCAAGAATTATTCAAAGTCCTTGATATCTTAGATAATGCTTTTGGTGTTTCCACAAGTGAAGCTGAAAGAAATGCCGCTGGTGATATTGAATATGATTTCATTAGCACTGCTTATTCCCACTACAATGGAGGCTCAACTAGTTATGAAACCAATGAAATTCCATGGGCTCCTCTTAAGAGCGCTTTATTAGATTTAGGTGTCGCTGAAGATGCTACGATTTGGATTCCAAATCACTATGATTCTGTCTTCTATAATATCTATGAAAATTATGCCGTTAATAAACGTGCAGCATTAGAAAACCTTATTAAAATAAGAATTG
>Ga0310695_10007614_pt1 | contig 17203 bp, 13 predicted proteins | sample RumenRJG_04DNA_FD_203882 | JGI IMG/M metagenome (GOLD analysis project Ga0310695, IMG submission 203882) | Bovine rumen microbial communities from Lethbridge, Alberta, Canada - RJG_04 (v2) (version 2) | ecosystem: Host-associated > Mammals > Digestive system > Stomach > Rumen | place: Canada...
TCCCGACAATTTTTGTTACCTTTGTCATTTAGTAATCTAATAGCACACTCCTGATATGGAGTGTTGATACTTTAACGATAAAAAAGAGAGACCATGCCTATAAACAAGAACGCCTTTATGCGTTATCAGTTACTTGATTATTGTTTTCATAACAAACGATATAATATTGAACAACTGGTAGATTATGTAAGTGATAAACTAGGGTATAATATTAGTCTACGACAAATTCGGGAAGATATTTCCAATATGAAACTCGATCCGTATGATGCCCCTATTAAGGCTGTGCGTTATGAAGGTAATAAAGCCTATTATGTTTATACGGACTCATCATTTAGTCTCTTTGATAATGAAATGTCGCCAGAGGAGTTGAGAAATCTCCGTGCCACTATCGATATGCTGGGACGTTATCGTGGACTCCCTGCCAACGCATGGTTGGAGGAAGTTATTTCCAGTCTGGAGATACGCTTTGGTGTCAAACCAAACTCGGAGAAACTGATATCCTTTGCGCAAAATGAAATGCTTAAAGGTGTGGAACATCTTTCCGGTATCATAGATGCGACGATCAACCATCAAGTACTCGAAATCATTTATCATTCTTTTGGCAAAGATGCACGCGTTTGCATCGTGCATCCATACTATGTCAAACAATATAATGGCAGATGGTTCCTTTTCGGGTTGAATTCAGAGAATGTCAAAATCGAAAACTATGCATTAGATCGTATCGTCTCGTTTAAGAAATCAAACATACCGTTTATCAAGAATGAGCAAATCAATTTCGATATCTATTTTGATGATGTGATTGGAGTCTCAGTTCCGTATGAAGATGTGCCGACGGAGGAAATCGTACTTCGTTTTTCTCCACAACGTTTTCCGTATGTTGTCTCCAAACCATTGCATCATTCCCAGAAAATAATCAGTGAAGAACCTAATACAATATCTATATGTGTGAAACCAACGAGAGAGTTGACACAGCAGATATTTTCATTTCTTCCCGACATCGAAGTATTAGCTCCTGAGTGGTATCGAAAAGAGATAAAAGAGAAGATGGAAGATAATCTAAAGAAATACCAGCCAATGTAAGAAGACGATATTGAAGAGAATATTTTGTAATAAATAGGAATTGGAAAGTTTACTTTTTATATAACATGTAAAAATCGTTATGTGTTGTAAATCAGAATATTAGAGAAAAATAGGATTTACTTTTGTAGTTTACAGTCTATTGGATTATTGTAGCTGTTATAATCCATCATAATGGTAAGAATAGAATATAACCAGTAGTAAAGAGAAGAATAAAAAACAATCATTGCACGATTTATGTATGTTTATTGCACGAAAAGTATCCGTTCGAATCGTAAAATTGCAGTACATTTGCACCCAGAAACCTAACAATAAAAGAAATATTATATATAGATAACCATAATCATACCGTATCTGAATCTTCAAGATAGTAAGGCATTTATAATAAGGTGAATAAAGAAAGTAAGTAAGGAAAACACTATAAAAATAAATATTATAACCTAACCTAAACAACGTCGTATGACATTTAACATTTTAAATCTAAGACAGCCTATTTTGTGGGCTCTTGTCGCTTTGAGTGGAATGACATTCCAATCTTGCAGCAGTGACGATGATTTCCCAACTGTGGATGGTCAGGCACCAACGATTGCGTTAACTACCGATCAGATTCATGCAGAACCCGGACGTAGTTTTAATATCACTGGTACTGTAAAGGACGCAGATGGTATCAAGTCTATTCGTTTGAAAAATGAGGGTATGCTTCTCGACAAAACAATCAACTTGTTGGAAATTTATGGAGACAGTTTGCTCCATGAGTACAATCTTGACTACGCTTATACGCCAGCCAATGACTGGACCGATGAAAGTAACTTCCCTTTGGAGGTGACCGTAGAGGATGTTGTCGGTAATACGAGTTCTGCTACACTTACTGTAAAAGGTGATGGTGATTTCACGTTTCCTACATTTACATCAGCTCCATCTTCAGAGTTGACGGTTCTCTTGCAGAATCCTAAACTTACACTTAATGCATCGGTTTCTGACAACAAGAAACTTCAGAGCATTGTTGTTGATATTCCAGGTTTGAATATCAAGGATTCAGTATTGCTGAATGGTGTGAAGGAGTACGCGTTGAAGAAGCAGTATGACGTACCAGCAAAAGAAGCCTCTTACATGATGACCTTGCGAGTGTATGATGGAATGAAGAATATGACATATACAACAAGTAAGATTAATGTAAGCGAGTTGCCAGACTTTGATAAGATGTATTTGGCAGATGTTTCCGATGCAGCATCTCTTACAAGTGACCTCTATGGTGTTCCTATGTTGATAGAACATACAGGTAAATATCAATATAAGGCACATTATTATAATCAGAAGGTCGGTACCGGTATCCGTTTCATCCCTCAGATGACAGACTTCAACCCGATTTGTTTTGGTATCGACGAAAACACTGGGCTCTTGACAAGTAATCCAAGTGAAGCAAAGAAAATCATCCTTGACGAAGTTGGTTATTACGAGATAACCTTCAATACGATAACCGGCGATTATGACGTGAAACGTTATACACCAACAACCGCCAAGATGACACTTAATGGTACAACAACAGTCAACTTCAATGATGGTTCCGGTGATCAGCCAGCACAGATCTGTTTGGCAGGTAGCGGTCTCCCGGGAACTCCGGATTGGACAACCAATCAGAATAATGATGCCTTTATCTTGAACCAAAGTAAGACTAATCCATATCTGCTCTATCGTGAGTTCAACCTCAAGGCCGGTGATGAAATATCATTTACCATCAGTCAGACCCATTGGTGGGGATGGTGGCCAGAGCCATATTGGCGTTTCGATGGTTCAGCTAATAATGAGAAAAACGTGAAGAACGGTGGCGAAAACATGAATAGTGTGAAAGCTCCAGTAACAGGAACATATCGTTTTGAGTTCGATTACGCTTTGTTGCGCTCACGTATCGTCCTCGTGAAAGCAAAATAAATAGAAGAATACAAATCATTCAATCAAACATTAGATAAGAATCATTATGAATAAGAAATATATTCTAGCTGCCATGGCTACGAGTTTTGCTTTGACGATAAATGCACAGAGCGTCAAAGTCACAGGTACTGTCGTGGATAGTAACAACGAGCCTATTATTGGTGCATTCGTAAAAGTGAAGGGTACAAGTAATGGTGCTGTGACAGACATGGATGGTAAATACGTCATCAATGCCGACAAGAATGCTATCCTCGAAGTGTCTTACGTAGGTATGGCAAATCAGTCGGTAAAGATAGGCGACCGTTCTCAAATTAATTTCACCCTAAAGGATGATGCTAACGATTTGAACGAGGTCGTTGTTATCGGTTATGGTCAGGTGAAGAAAGGCGACCTAACCAGTTCCATCTCTGCAATCAAGGGAGAGAAGTTGGAAAAGCTCTCTACAGGTAATGTAATGAATGCCCTCCAAGGACAGGTGAATGGTGTCCAGATTAGTGGTGCCGGAGGTCCGGGTTCATCTCCTCGTGTCATCATTCGTGGTGTCACCACAGTCAACGGTTCCGATCCACTCTATGTCGTAGATGGAATGCCGGTAGGAACCAATATCAATTTCCTCAACCAAAACGATATCGAGAGTATGCAGGTGTTGAAGGATGCATCAGCATCAGCTATTTACGGTACTCGTGCTTCTAATGGTGTCGTATTGATTACGACAAAGAAAGGAAAGAAAGGTGATGCCAAATTTAATGTTACTGCAACAGTAGGTCTTCAGACCTTGAAGAAGCAGAAGATGGCAGACTCACAAGAATACAAACAAGTGTTTGATGCCCGTTATACCAATGACGGCAACGTATCTCCTTTCAAAGGAAGTACCGATGTCTATACCGATTGGTGGGACGAATGTATCAAAGACATTGCTATACAGCAGAACTACGACCTTTCCTTCTCAGGTGGTACCGATAAAGTTATCTATTCAGGTAGCATCGGTTACTATAAACAAGATTCCCAATATAAAGTAGGTCAGTGGCAGAAACTATCAGCCCGTTTCTCTACAGAGTACAACTTCAATAAGATTGTGAAGGCCGGTGTAGATTTCACTCCTCGTTATGAACAGTGGGATGATACCCCTGGAATGATGGGCGCCATCATGTCTATGGATCCTACAACTCCAGTCATGCTCGACAAGAGCGAGTGGACGAGCAATCCATATAGCAACTATGCACGTTCTCACAATAACCAAGAGTGGAACCCGGTAGCTTCAATGGCCCGTATGGATTCAGGTGCTAGTGAGTATGGTCTGTTGGCTACTCCATACATCAGCTTGACCCCAATCAAGGGTCTGACCCTTAAGTCACAGTTCGGCTTGAATGCCCGTTTCCGTAGAACCGACAATTTCAATGTCAACTTCTTCATCGACAATCTAGAGCAGAACCAGAACAATAATGCTACCCGAAAGATGGAAAACTGGGTAGATTGGAACTGGACCAATACCGTCAACTATATGACAACCATCAACAAGAAGCATAATCTAAACTTGATGGGCGGTTACACCATGGAGCGTTTCCAAGACTATTGGGCACAAGCTTATTCCGAGAACATCCCGAACAATGACGCAACCTTGCGTTATCCAAGTTCCGGTACTAAGAACCCAGCGGCATCAGGTACAGACAGCTTCACCTCTTTGATCTCATATCTAGGTCGTGTGATGTACAACTATGATGAGAAGTATTACCTCACAGCAGCTGTGCGTGTCGATGGCTCTTCTAAGTTCTCTAAGGACAATAAGTGGGCAACCTTCCCATCAATATCAGGAGCTTGGCGATTGACAAGCGAAGAGTTTATGAAGAATCAGAAGATCTTCGATGATATCAAACTTCGTGCTGGTTGGGGTAAGGTAGGTAATCAGAATATCGACAACTCAGCCTATCTTAGTTCTATAGGAACAACAGAGTATGTATTTGGAACAACACCTACTCGTATCGTAGGTTCTACTGTCAGCGGTATCGGTAATAGTAATCTGAAGTGGGAAACCGTAGAAGACTGGAATGTAGGTCTAGACCTAGCCGTCCTTAAAAATCGCTTGAAGATTACAGCCGATTATTTCCAGAAGACCTCACACGACATGTTGATGAAGAAAGACAACCTTCTAATCTTAGGCTACCCGATGTGGAACGGTCAGATGTGGGAGAATGTCGGTAAGATGAAAGCAACAGGTTGGGAATTAGGTTTCAACTGGAATGACCAGATTCAAGATCTTACCTACGGTGTAGGTTTGAACCTCTCACAGGTAAAGAACAAAGCCATAAAACTGAATGGTGACTATATCTGGACAGGTGGTTTCAGTGGAGATTTTATTGTCCGCAATGCAGAGGGTGAGTCTTTGAGTCAATTCTATGGTTATGTAACAGACGGAATCTTCCAAAATGAAACCGAGGTGAAATCATATACCAATGAGCATGGAAATCCACTTCAGGCAAATGCACAACCTGGAGACCTCCGTTTCGTCGACCTGAACCATGATGGTGTGATAGATGCCAACGATAAAACATATATCGGTAATCCATTCCCAGACCTCATGATCGGTTTCAATCTCAATGCAGCTTGGAGAGGTTTCGACTTGATCGCCAACTTCTACGGCACAGTAGGCAATGACGTGTTCAACCTCAACAAGGGTCGCTATGCCGGTACCGATGGCCAGAACGTATATGCCGGTACATATAATAAAACCTGGCGTGCAGACAATACCGGAGCCGAATTTCCTCGTCTCTCAGTCAACGATGCCAATATGAACTACAAACGAGTAAGCGATTTCTTCGTAGAAGACGGATCATATTTCCGTTGCAAGTTACTTCAGATTGGTTACACCATGCCAAAGAGATGGTTCAACAACAAGATGTCTTTGCGACTATCACTCTCAGCTCAGAACCTCTTCACCATCACCAAATATTCCGGTGCAGATCCAGAGACCGCATCCATGGGTAATAGTGTAACAGAGGCAGGTATCGACTACAATGGTTATCCTAACCCACGTACCGTCCTCTTCGGTTTGAACTTAAGTTTCTAATCGAGTATACACATTATTATATATAAAGACATCATCATCTAAATAAAGCATAAGATTATGAAAAGATATATCATAGGTTTGACATTGGCGTCAGCTCTTACGATGAGCATGACATCATGTTCCGATTTCTTAGACGAACCAATTCGTGGACAACAAGATATGGCAAACTATTTCACGGTAGAGGAAGAGTGCGATAAGCAGATTACCGGATGTTACAACTTCCTTGACGGCCGTGACTGGTGGCAGATTTACAAGTTTTACAACATGTGCAACATGGTTACCGATGACGAATGGATGGGAAATACAACCCAAGATCCAGGAGACTATCGTCCGGCAGCCCAGTTTACCGGTAATACGATAGATCTCGGTAATGCTTGCCAGAACTTCTGGCAATACCGTTACAAAGGAATCACCCAGTGTAATATCGCTATCGATAAGATTTCCAAGGTTACCTTCAATGACGAAAAGTATCAGAAACGTTTGATAGCTGAGGCTAAGTTTCTTAGAGGCTTCTACTATTTTGATTTAGTAAAGAACTTCGGAGGCGTACCACTTACCCTTTCTTTGAAGATGCCGTCAGAGATACAGGGCGTCACACGTGCCACAACTGAAGAAACATACGCTCAGATAGAGCAAGATTTCAAGGACGCCATTGCCGACCTTCCAAAGAAGTCAGAGTATAGCGATGCCGATATGGGTCGCGCAACAAGTGGTGCAGCCAAAGGATTTTTGGCAAAAGCATATCTATACCAAGGCAAATATCAAGAAGCCGAGCCTCTTTTGCAAGAACTCACTTGTAGAGGAGCATACGCCAGTGGCACACCAGAGTATAAGTTGATGGATGATTTCGGCAAAGTATGGAATCTCGATTATAACAACAACGCCGAAAGTCTTTTCGAGATACAGACCAGCAACGACACCCAGTACAGTTTGGGCGAACGTTATTCTGTTGTAGTAGGCTCTCGTGATGACTCCGGTTGGTCATGGGGCCTTCCTACCAGTGATTTGGAGAATGCCTTCATCAAAGCAGGTGATGCCGTACGACTGAAATATACCATCCTTCACGATGGACAGACAGAAGTTCCTGGTGACGATACATGGAATAAAGATAATCCATATCCTATCTCAGCCAGCAAGCATAAATCTGGTCGCTGCAACATGAAACTCTATATCCCTGTAGCCAAACGTCCAAGTCCATACGATGCACCACACAATCCATTGAACATCCGTCTGCTCCGTTATGCAGAAGTATTACTGATGTATGCCGAGGTAGAAAATGCACTCAATAAAGATACAGAAGCACAATGGGCTTTGAATGAAGTTCGTCATCGTGTAGGATTGAGTAGTGTCACCTCTACCGGAAAAGCATTGCGCGATGCCATCCGTACAGAGCGCAGACTAGAGTTAGCGCTCGAAGGCACTCGTCTTGACGATATCCGTCGTTGGAAGATGGATGATGGCAAGACCATGATGGAACACCTGATGGGACCAAACGGAACCTTTGTGAAGTATAACACACAAGAGTCAACCGATCCATATGAGACAACTAATCAACAAGAGAATAGTAACAAGGGTATCAACTTCCAGGCCCCTCGTGACCTCCTCTTTGCGATACCAAACTCAGAGATAACCATGTCAAATGGTACTATCAAGCAGAACGAAGGCTATCAATAAATCATAATGAGGGACAGGGCCTACTTAGTCCTGTCCCTTTTCTTACAAAGAATAAAATCTGTGAAACAATGAGAAAAAATATACTCTTCGGTCTTCTCTCAAGTATGTTGATGGCAGGCAATGCCCAAGCTCAGTCAACATATAATGTGACCATCACTCCCAGCAAATTCTATCAGACAATAGTAGATTTCGGAGCAAGTGATTGCTGGACAGCAGATTTCGTAGGAAAATATTTCAGTACATCCGAGAAGGAGAAGTCTGCAAAATGGCTTTTCAGTCAGAATTTTGATGCAAATGGAAATCCAGAAGGTATCGGTCTATCCATGTGGCGCATCAATCTAGGAGCCGGCTCTGCAGAACAAGGAGCTAATAGTGGGATAGAAGATGAAACACGACGAGGCTATTGCTATCTAGACACCAAGGGTATCTATGATTGGACCAAGTCTGCCGGACAGCAGTATTTTATGCAACAAGCCAAACAATATGGTGTAGATCATTTCTTACTTTTCAGTAACTCAGCTCCGGTACAATTTACCAAAAACGGGAAAGCATATACCAATGCCGGTGAGAATAACTGCAATCTTAACGATAACCGTTTCGGAGATTTTGCTGATTTTCTTACGACAACAGCCAAGCACTTTACAGATGAAGGCTATAACATAACGATGATAGATCCGGTAAATGAACCTCAGTATGACTGGACAAGTGGACAGGAAGGTTCACCTTGGAGCAATGAGAGTATTGCGAAATTGGCGCGCGAACTGAATACTTCTATTACAAAGCTAGGACTTTCTGCTAAGATCCTGTTACCCGAAGCATGCCAGTGGAAAGCCCTTTACATGGATGGTACGGAGAAGAGAGCCAACAACCAGATAGAGGCATTCTTTAATACAGACAATACACAGACCTATATTGGTAATCTCGAACATCTTCAGAAAGCAGTAGCAGGGCATAGCTATTGGACTTTTGGTACCAACGACGATCTGAAGAATATACGTGAGGCAGTGGCAAGGAAAGCAGCGGAATATGGCTTAGATGTCTATCAAACAGAATGGAGTATGCTCGACAAAGAGCCATCCACAACAGCAGGATTCCCATCAAGTTATGATGCAGCCAGTTATACCGACATTGCATTGTATATGGGTAAGTTGATTCATTGCGACCTTGCTTTTGGTAATATGGCCTCTTGGAGTTACTGGACGACATTTGCTCAGGAAAAGTGGGGGCAGAAAAACCGGTTCTATTTGTTGCGACTGAATGCCAATGGCGACAATGACCATGAGAGTTATGGCGATATCAAGCAAGGCGGTACCATTTCAGATAATATGAATCTTTGGGTATTAGGCAACTTCAGTCGTTTTATCCGACCGGGATACCAGCGTGTCGACCATGCAACCGATCAATCCGAAAGCCTCAACAAACTGATGGGGTCGGCTTATCTATCACCAGACGGCAAGCGATTGGTCATCGTATATGTGAACATGGGCTCTGCTACAGGCGTAAAGATCAATGTAAACGGACAAAGTAGCGCCAAGGATATCCATCTGTATCGCACCTCAGCTACAGAGAACCTGAAGAATATTGTTGGCACCTATGCTTTGGGTAATCGTATCATGATACCGGCCAAGTCAGTAAACACGATAGTTATTGATTTCGAGAATGGTATCACCAATGGCATAGCCGATGTAAAGCAAAAGTCGACAAAGAATGACTCACGTATCTATAATATCAATGGACAATTGGTGAAAGCAAAAAAACAAGATACGAAAGTACTCCCTAAAGGAGTATATATCCAGAATGGCAAGAAATTTATCGTAAAATAAAATTTCATATATTTCTATGAATAACAAATATATAAAGATAAGAATTTTTACAGCATTGATAGCTTCGAGTCTGTACTCGAAAGCTGCTACACCGGTAACGCATTATACGATACAACCCAATTCACCGGAACAACATATCCAGCATTTTGGTGCCAGTGATGCGTGGAGTATGCAATTCCTGGGCTTGTGGCCACAAAAACAACAAGAACAAATCGCCGATTGGCTCTTCTCCCTCGATACAGATGCACAGGGCAAACCAAAGGGAATAGGACTTTCGCTCTGGCGTTTCAACCTAGGAGCGGGTAGTGAAGAACAAGAAGACGCTTCACAGATACAGCGAGGAACACGTACCCAGTGCTTCCTAAAAGCAGATGGCACGTATGATTGGAACAAACAAGAAGGACAACGCCGTTTCCTGAAGTTGGCCAAACAACGTGGCGTCCCTTATCTACTGGCCTTCTGCAACTCAGCCCCAGTATATTTCACCAAAAACGGATTAGCAACCAATACAGGGCGAGACGGAACCATCAACCTGAAAGACAACTGCTACGACGATTTTGCCCGCTTCATGGCAACAAGTTTGAAAGGTATAGAAGAACATGACGGAATCCATATCGACTATATAAGTCCAGTCAACGAACCAGACGGCCATTGGAATTGGTTAGGTCCGAAGCAAGAAGGCAGTCCGGCAACAAATAGAGAGATAGCACATGTCGTTCGAGAACTGAACAAGGAATTGCAGAGAAAGAAAGTCAACAGCAAGATCCTGATGGATGAATCATCCGACTATCGCTGTCTGCTCGGAACCCATGAGACAGATTGGCAACGCGGTTACGAAATTAACGCCTTCTTCACCAAAGACAGTATCCAAACCTACATAGGCAATCAGAAGAAGGTGCTACCATTGATCGGAGCCCATAGCTATTGGACCAATACCCCAATCCCTTATATGCGCGAGGTTCGTATGCAAGTACGCGACGCCTGTAAGCAGAAAGGCATCAAGTTCTGGCAAACAGAGATTTGTATTATGAGTAACGATGAAGAGATCGGTGGTGGAGGAGGTTACGACTTCTCGATGAAGACCGCCATCTATGTAGCCCGTATCATTCACCACGACCTAGTATATGCCAATGCCGAAAGTTGGAGTTGGTGGCGCGCTGCCGGTAGCGATTACCGCGATGGCCTTCTCCGAATATACAGTAATGACGGATGGAAGAGCGGATGGGCTGTAGACTCCAAACTCTTGTGGACGATGGGCAACTATTCCCGTTTTGTACGTCCCGGAGCCCAGCGCTACGATATTTCTATGACATCCCCGGAAGGAAAAGACATTCCTGAAGGTTATAATGATCCCAAGGGAGTGATGTGCTCAGCCTATAGAAATACAGACGGCAAATGGGTTGTTGTAGCAATCAACTATTCAGAAGAAGTAAAACCTGTGAATTTTGGCGTTCAAGGAGAAAAAGAGATTACCTGGAAACCCTACCGCACAAGTGACAGATCTTCCGAGAACCTTTTGCCTCTGGAACCCTGTACAGACGATATCCTGTTGGCACCCAGGAGTGTTACCACTTTTGTGCAGAAATAATAGTTTGAGTTAAAAGAACTCTTCCTTCATGAGCGTTATCCTCTCTAAAGACAAGAGTCGTAAACTTGCAAAAGAAAGACTTTTAAAAATGAAAATATCAGCAACAATTCAGACATTGGCATTAGCCTCGTTGTTGGCATTAACCCCAGCCGATATGTTGGCAGCGAAGAAGGGAGGTACCTTCACCACAGGTAATAAGACCTTCCTTTTGAATGACAAGCCCTTCATCGTGAAGGCAGCCGAGTTACATTACCCCCGCATACCACGTGCCTATTGGGAACATCGCATCAAGATGTGCAAAGCATTAGGCATGAATACCGTTTGTCTTTACGTATTCTGGAATATCCACGAACAACAGGAGGGCAAGTTTGATTTTACCGGTAATAATGATGTAGCGGAATTCTGCCGCCTCTGTCAGAAAAACGGCATGTACGTAATCGTTCGTCCCGGCCCATACGTCTGTGCAGAGTGGGAAATGGGCGGATTACCATGGTGGCTCCTGAAGAAAAAAGACATCCGTCTGCGCGAGCAAGATCCTTATTTCATGGAACGCGTCAAGATCTTCGAAAAGAAAGTAGGAGAGCAACTCGCCCCTCTTACTATCCAGAATGGTGGTCCTATCATCATGGTACAGGTAGAAAACGAATACGGATCATACGGTAAGGACAAACCATACGTGAGCGCTATCCGGGACATCGTAAGGCAAAGCGGTTTCGACAAAGTGACCCTCTTCCAGTGCGACTGGTCATCCAACTTCCTCAATAACGGACTGGATGATCTGACATGGACGATGAATTTCGGAACCGGCGCCAATATCGACAACCAGTTCATGCGTCTCGGTGAAGTTCGTCCCCATGCCCCGAAGATGTGTTCAGAATTCTGGAGCGGATGGTTTGACAAGTGGGGTGCACGACATGAGACACGTCCCGCCAAAGACATGGTAGAAGGCATCGACGAGATGCTCAGCAAAGGTATCAGTTTTTCACTCTATATGACACATGGAGGAACCAGTTTCGGTCATTGGGCAGGAGCCAACTCTCCGGGATTCCAACCCGATGTCACCTCTTACGATTATGATGCACCTATCAACGAGTATGGTCAAGCAACCCCAAAGTATTATGAACTTCAGAAGACCATGGCCAAATATAATGACGGCAAGAAACTTCCTGCCATCCCTAAAGCCCCGAAGCCTCTGATAAGCATCCCGAAGTTCAAACTGACCGAATACCGTCCGTTGCTATCAGGAGTATCTACACAGAAAGAAAGCCATCAACCATTATGTTTCGAGGATATGAATATGGGGTGGGGTACGATGGTCTATACAGCCCCACTTCCGGTAGTTCAAAGCCCATCAACCCTGATAGGAGAGTTTCACGATTTCGCACAAGTCTTCATCAACGACAAATATATCGGAAAGATAGACCGTGTGAAGAATGAAAAATCTCTGGAATTGCCACCTATCACCGAAGGAAGCAAGCTCACTATCATCGTAGAAGGCATGGGACGAATCAATTTCGGACGAGCCATCAAAGACTATAAAGGTATCATCGGTAATGTGACGATCTCTACATCAGATGCAACCAGCGATATAGCCCTGACTCCAACGAAATGGACGAATAAGACCATCCCGGACGATTACGGGACAGCAGCAAAGACATTTGCAGCACCACAAAACAAGAAGGCAAGTTTGAAGACAACAGCAGGCTACTATCGCGGATATTTCAACATGAACAAAGTTGGCGACACCTTTATTAATATGGAAGTCTTCGGTAAAGGACAGGTTTATGTCAACGGACACGCCCTCGGTCGCTTCTGGGGAATCGGTCCTCAGCAAACCCTATATTTGCCAGGATGCTGGTTGAAGAAAGGCAAGAATGAAGTCATCGTGTTAGATGTCGTTGGTCCTAAGGGCGAAGCAACAGCCTACTGTCAGAACAAACCAGAACTTGATAAGTTGAATCTCGAAAAGAGCAACAAACATAACGACCCAGGACACCGCATAGATTTGAACTCAGCAACACCAGTGCTGAAAGGAGAACTGAAAGCCGGAAACGGCTGGCAAACCCTCAAGTTGGATACACCGGTGAAAGGCCGTTATTTTGCCATCGAATGTGAGAGCAGTCAGAGCGGAGACCCACAGATCGCCATTGCCGAAGTATACTTGCAGGATGCCCAAGGCAACCGTATCGATCGCAACAACTGGGTAGCATATTATGCAGACAGTGAAAAGGGCAACTCGACCCTCGACAAGATGTTCGACCTTCAAGAAAGTACCTATTGGCAGACAGAAAAAGGAGCCTCATTCCCACACCTCTGTATCGTAGATATGGGCAAAGAAGTAACCGTGTCAGCCTTCGAATATCTGCCAAGAGCAGAACAAGGTGCTCCTGGTAGCGTAAAAGAATTCAAACTCTTCGTAAGATAAACTTGTCCCACGCATATTCTAATGTTGTGATGGATAAGATCGAGGAATGCTTGAAGAATGGATTAGCAGGTAATGAAAATGAAAATTGGTAATCAAGATAAAGAAATTTACACCCTTTAAACCTTATCACCAGAATTGTTAACGAAAAAATGTCGACCTTTTTGCTCTATCTAGAGCGTATGGGAAGTTACGCATCTCTTCTTTGTCACCAGACGAAAGAACAAAATGAGCTTTACTGTGATTCGGAATCAAAACTTAGCCCCTTGGGTAACTTAAAACACGAAAAGAAAGTCTTAAATGAAAAATATTCCAATGAATATTTGGCGGTATCGATAATTTGAATTACATTTGCAGAAAAAGTAAGCGATATGAGTACTTCTTCTAATACGATATCCTCGCCAAAGTTGATCGTTACTATCGACGACACTACGATGCTGAACAAGATTAAGAATGCTATAAAGATGCTTCGTGGTGTAGGGAGCATCTCTGTCGTCACACCCCAAAAAACAGATTTGGATCTTGCTCATGAGGATGTAAAAGCAGGTAGAGTCACTAAATGGAATTCTGTTGATGAATTGTTCGATACAGTATTAAAGTGATGAAATACCAACTTTATACAACTCATCAGTTTGACAAAGCCCTAAAGCTTTGTCAAAAAAGAGGCTATGATATAAGTTTGATTCACAAAGCTATTGAAATCTTAGTAGAAAACGGATGCCTCCCTTCTAAATATAAGCCACATATCCTGCATGGTAATCATGATGGAGAATGGGAAGCGCACATAGAATCTGACTGGTTGATGACATGGAAACAAAACAACCAAGAACTGACTTTGCTTTTACTCACTACTGGTACTCACTCTGACATTTTTGGAAAGAAAAAGCGATAATACGCATCCACAAGGGCACAGTGTCATGGGATGGGGAGACCATTCAATTATGCACGGAAGTTACAGAGCAACTTCGTCAGAACTATCTCGTCAGCAGGGGCATCCATCCGTCATCCCATATTGCCATAAACAAAAATTCCCTGTCGCCTCAGAGAGACAGCAGGGAAGATTGTGGTAATATTCAGCGACCTATGCCGGATGCCGGAGGAGGCACTGACACTAATCGAGAATGGGAGCTGAACGGTAATATGGATATGTCAGTTGATGACGAAACGTCCTTTGTACATTTATTAAACGAGTTTCATCTGTACGAATTTCGCTAAGATCACAGTTAGAATAAGCGTTGTATAATAACTTGAAATCAAACGCTTGAGGGGAAACTAGATGCAAACAATCCTGACGGTTCAAATAGGTTTTATCCCTGAGAATCACCGTATCTACAACAGGCTTGACAAAACAGACTGATTTTGAAGTTGAATTTACAATATCGTTAATCTGTTGTTTAGTAACAAGAGTACGAGCAGCCTCCAAAATCACTACACGCTCACAATTTCCTTTGTCATATATCCACTGTAACCCAATCTTTACAGATTCACTACGAGTTTGCCCCCCATTACATCAACACCGACCACAACTGTCTGAGATTTCGGTATTACAGAAGAGACGGTTTCATACAAATGTTCCCATAATTTTTTCCCATGGAACTCTAAAAACTGTTTTTGTCCATGAAAACAAGTTCCCTTGCCTGCAGCAAGAATTATTGCATATGTATTATTTAGCATTTTATTTTGTTTTAAGAATTTCTATCGTTCTTTTAATCCCTTCACGTAAATTATATAAAGGAACGAAACCTAAAGATAAAAGTTTATGATTTAGTAAGATAGCTGTAGAAGCAATACTAAACCCTTTTTTCTCTGCTTCAGACGGCAAGTCGAAAAGCACCTTTCTATTATTATACAAAGCACATTGATTTGCAAAATCTTTAAGATGAACATTTGCATCTAAATTACTTATATTGTATGCCTCTCCATCTTGACCTTTAAGCAATACATAAAGAATAGCAGCTACAGCATCAGCTACATAAATATATGAGAAATATTGGTTACCTTCACTCTTTAAAACTATATCTTCATTGTTGATAGCTTTGATAATAAATTGAGAAGAAGCTTTTGTATCTGACATCAACATAGTTGGTCCAAAGATACGACACAAACGAACAATTTTTATTTTAACATTACGTTCTGATTTATATGATTGGCATAATGCCTCACAAGATCGTTTAGATTCCGTATAACATGCTCTAGAATTCGCTAAATTCAATTTACCATTGCTATTTTCTTCAAAAAAATGTCCATCCTCAGAATTTCCATAAATTTCTACACTTGACGGATAAATAACAGTCGCATTACTAGAAACAGCTAAATCTAAAGCATTTCTTGCTCCTTCTATATTAATTAGCATAGTCTCTATAGGATATTGAGAATAAGCCATCGGATGAGTATTACTTGCCAAAGGAATGATATAATCAACCTTTAAATCTTCTGAAAATGGAACTTGTACATCCTGTTCTATGAAGTTAAAGTTAGAATTATCAAAGTATTCCCCCAATCGATTTTGTGCCTTAGCTTTACTTCTACCAACAGCTATAACCTTAGTATGTGGAAGTTTCATCAAAACATCAACGAGCATTACTCCCACCATACCTGTTGCTCCTGTTACAAGAAAAGTTTTACCAGACAGTTCATCTGTATCAATTGTATTCAAAATATTATGAACATCCTCTTGATAAAGGATATGTTTCTTAAAATTTCTCATTATATAAAAATATTATTTAAGCCATGGAGCCTTTGACACATGAAGTAATGCTTTAAACAACTCAATATCTTCAACATTAGTCAATTTAAGTCCATTCTTTTCTGAACCTAAAACCAAATGTTGATCATCAATACCAATCTGACCTACCATCTGGCACATTGCTGCAATTTTACTTCCTCCCAAACCTTGTTGAAGAGCTTTTTCTTGTGCAGTCAAAATAGTTCCTAAATGATAAGTATGAGGAGTCTGGGTTCGACACAATCGTTCACGAGGAGTATCAATATAACTTAAGCTCTGTCTATCAGCGTGAAATTCCATGATTACTTCCTTACAAAGAAGTCCAGTTACAGCATAACCATATTCGTTACAAATCTTAATATTATTTGAAATAATATCCTCTGATACTAGAGGACGTACTCCATCATGAATAATAACAATTTCTTCATCACCTATACCTTGTTCTCTCAATCCTAATAATCCATTTCGTATAGATTGAAAACCACTATCCCCGCCAGGAAATATCCATTTCAACTTGGTTATCCCATACTGATTAGCATAAGCTTTCAAAACAATTTCCCATCCTTTTAAACAAACTACAGCAATTGCATCAATTTGAGGATGTTTCTGAAAAGCTTGCATAGTGTATATGATGACTGGGCAGTCATCAATATTCATAAATTGTTTCGGAATATCCTGTCCCATACGAGAACCAGAACCCGCTGCTGTTAATAATGCTATATTCATAATAACACAATATTTTCACTAGTGTCCCTTTAAAAGAGATATGTTGCTAATACTTTTTCTATTGATTTTAAAAACTCATTTCTATCATACTCCCAAATTATATCATCCTCAACCTCTGGCAAATGAAAGAACTCTATCAAATTATCCTTCAGCTGATTCAACTTACCAGTAAACG
>Ga0310695_10007619_pt1 | contig 17199 bp, 12 predicted proteins | sample RumenRJG_04DNA_FD_203882 | JGI IMG/M metagenome (GOLD analysis project Ga0310695, IMG submission 203882) | Bovine rumen microbial communities from Lethbridge, Alberta, Canada - RJG_04 (v2) (version 2) | ecosystem: Host-associated > Mammals > Digestive system > Stomach > Rumen | place: Canada...
CCTTTGTAAGAGTATCATACTCGCGGTTGTTCTTTACCTCGTCAAGCTGACGGTTGTAACGCTCAACACTTGCCTTAGCCTCCTCAATGTCGGCACGGCGCTGCATGATAGCCTGCTCGTAGTCGTTAATGTCATACTGAATCTTGTCCAGACGAACATTAAGACCTTCAACCTCATTCTCAAGGTCTTCTACCTCAAGAGGAAGTTCACCACGGAGAGCACGCTTCTCGTCAATCTGAGAAAGAGTAAGCTGCAACTGATAGAGAGCCTTGAGCTTCTCTTCTACTGTCAAATCTGTTGGATCTTTTCTTGCCATAAATTTAACGATATAATTGTAAAATATATTTTCTTTCTTAGTGATATCTCAACGGATTAGTCTGGGTATCAGCAATGTAGCATTTCACGCCGACACAATCACGTTCTATTATCCGTTTTAGCAAATGCTGCGTATATTGCTCGCTCTCATAATGACCTATCACAGCAAGCTGAATATCATCATGATCGAAATACTGATGATAGTGCATCTCACCAGTGATGAAAGCATCAGCACCAGCCCTCTCTGCCGCACCAATGGCACAATCGCCAGCACCGCCCATAACCGCAATCCTACGTATCGGACGCTTAATAAGCGGATTTGTAATAACGCAACCGCAGTTGAACGTATTCTTCACAAGCTCCACAAACTGCTCTACACTAATCTCAGATGGCAGTTCGCCGATAGTTCCCATACCATATTCCACACCATTCTTCTGCTGCGGATTGAGGAAACGAATATTCTGAAGACCAAGTCGCTCAGCCATCTCATGATTCACGCCCCCAAAGGCAGAGTCAAGATTAGTGTGCATCGAAATGATAGTAATATCATTCTTTATCGCCAGCATCACCACGCGCTGAACCATATCACTATCAGACACTTGCGCAAGTTTTCGGAATATAACGGGATGGTGGGAAACAATCAAGTTGCATCCCTTCGCCATTGCTTCGCAAACGATTTCCTCGGTCACGTCAAGGCACAATAAAGCCCCTGAAACTTCCGCCTCTGTCAATCCAACTTGTAGGCCGGCATTATCCCAGTCTTCCTGCAAGGGCAGAGGCGCGAAACGCTCAAGGGCATCATATACTTCCTTAATTTTCACGCTATGCGATATTTTTAGGTTGCAAAGGTACAAAAAATAATTGAAAATTGAAAATCGGGAATTGAAAATCCAATTATGCATTAACTATTATTAACAGAAGAGCGTAAGGAAATCAAGAAGTAAGAAAACAACAAAAACACAAAAATGCTGAGCAATTCCGAAAAATCACTCAGCATCTCTGCATCTATACATTTAAAATTCTATCAAGAACCAATGATTGCCATTAGTATCAAACATTCTTTTCCTTTTTTAAAAGGTCTGGTTAGTTTCTTATCTCAACGATTACAGGAACTTACAAGAGAAAGTCTGCATCTTATAGACCAAATGGAACGCTTCATTACCTCCATTTACATAGTCATATATCATGGCACCTGCAAAGGTAACAACCAACACCAAAGCATATACTACATATAAAGCTCCGATGCCAAATAGGAATGGATGTTGTCCACCTACTGTCATCATGGTGTTTCTTAATTTTTTTTTCATAATTCCCCTGTCTTAGTCTTTGTGGCGTTAATATTCGTTTACATATTGCAAAAATACATAAATTACACGAAATCACCAAAAATAATTGCAAAAAAATGACGTTTTACTCATTTTTTCCACGAAAATGACAATTTTTCTCGCAAGAAAGAGGCAAAATCCGCTGAAAAACAGTTCAATACAACCATTCGCCAACCAGAACCTTAACAAGAAAAAATGCTTACTTGGATAGTACCGTATTTTAAAGGCAATACAAAAGGGGGAGACAAAACGTCCACCTCTTGATTCTATCAGAAAACAGATAATCTTGGGTGGCAAATCGCCACCTCAGCTTTATGTTACCGAATAGCCAAAAGATAACTCCGTGAAACACGGACTCATCAAGGATGTAGCGATTTAATCGCTCTCCACTAGTGCCCACGATTATTTCTTAGTCCACTTTTGTGAAACAAGCACTTTCTTTCCATTCACCATCTTATATTTTGACCTAATCGTAGTATATTGCATAACAGGGTCACTAGCAAAATACTTAGCATTTGTCTGCCCTATTGCATCACGAGCCGCATCCGTACATGCAACTATCACATTCGAGATTACCTTGTATTCCTTATTAGCCTTATCCACCGTGATAGTCACATTTGGAGATTCGCCAGTAATCCCCGCACCTATCAACGTTGTACTTGTAGGAATATGTAGATTATAAAGGTTACGGCATAAGCTAAAGGCTCCTTTGCCAATCTCACTTACTTTATCGGGAAGAATCATTTCACGAATGTCAGTACATTGCCAGAAAGCCATCTTGCCTATCTTTTTAAGATTTGCAGACAATTTCAGTTTATGAAGTTCAGTAGAGCTAGCAAATGCCTCATCCTCAATAATCTGAACATTGTCATACATCTTGATTTCCTCTATATGATTTTCATAGAAGCAACGTTTGCCAATCACGGTGATATTTTTAGGCAAAGCCATGTACTTCAACCACGGTATCCCCGCAAAAGATTTTTCAGGCATATATGTAGAAGGATTTCCCTGCAAATCAACAATATAGGCATCGCTGAGATCCAAGGCGCGTAGCCTACAAGACCAATTGGAGTTCTCCACTCGATCCCTACAAAGCCATTTTAGCCAATCAATATCCAGAGTATTTATAGGTCCACTAACCTTTAGCCTCTTTACGTTTTTCCATTGCTCTTCTGTCAGCATCGTATTCAATTGTCCGGCTTTTTCGTTAGTCAAAGACTGCATAAAACGAGGGTCACTATAACCGTTGGAATCCAAATGAACTGTACGTGAAGACTCCCTTGCCCATTCCCATTCATTACGCAACAGAGGGGCTGATGCAATATCAGGATTACACATTAGCATCAATTCACGACTCATCTCATTCGGCAATTCCCTATAATATTTTGTCAACATATATGCCGAAAGGCAATTGTTATAGTTAGCAATAACAAATGCGTTGATAGCATTATAAAGTTGTTCAAGAGCAGCGTCATAACGAGCCTTGAATATAGCTGCACTATCCTCGCACGCATATCCATCAAGCCAGATTTTAGCCTCCTTTATCTTCTCTTCATATTTAGCAAGTTTCTTATTGCACCAATGCAATTTGTCATTGAGAGGAGTGCCTGACAGAGAGTCGTTTTCCAAGTCGATATACACATCACCGCCCTCAGCAACAATAGCTTGTCTGCGACCATTGCCAAAACTTATTATTGAGTATTGAGGAACCGTTACCTGCAAGGAAAACTCACTTGTATTTGAAGGTTCCAGCATCTTCAATTTCTTATAGTTTGAACAATCGAAAACCATTGTTGGATATTTAGCATTCTGCTTCCTACCTCGTATGGTAAAGGTAACATCAGGTTTCTTTGTGCTATATGTCTCAATCCTCAGATTAGGGTTACTCTTATAGAAAATCCTTGAATTATTCCCACTACTGAGATCATCTCTGAGTCGTTGGAGGATCTCAGAACCTTCTTCAACCTTGACTACAGCAAGTGCAGAATCTTCTATGAAAGCATAGTTGTAAATATTCTTCACACTTGCAGGAATAGTGATTTCCCTGAGTTTCGGACAGCATCCAAAAGCCTGCCAGTGAATCTCACGAGTGTTGAAAGGAAGTATGATTTTTTCAAGCCAGGGAACTCTGAAAAAAGCACGTTCGCTTACGCAGTCGTCGAAGGTTGTGCAGAAATGATGATAAACGGAATCCCTCTTCTCTTCTACCAACCATCCGTATTTGTCATAGCATACATTGACCGAAGAATCTGCATGCAAATTATAAACTACACCAATATTATCCGTTTTAAGGTTCTTCACCATGTGCATTCCATGTACCTTACTAAAATAGTCATGATTACAATTACTAAACTCATGATCCGTATAGGCAATAGTATCAGTAACGAACCATGCCATAGACAAATCCAGCGTGTTGAGCTTAGGAAAATGCTGATCATAGCCGTCAGAAAGTTTAAGAAGCATCAGATCTATACCATTGATAGGACCTCCAACCCTGAGCGTTGTCATTTCCTTGGTATCATGATTTGAGATAAAATCATCCATCTGATACAGGAGGCTTGATGGACTATTTATCATCAGCATAGGAGATTCTTTCTCTCTGCTGACAAGTGACATAATATCATTCAGAAGATTCATAGCCTCATCTGTCTTTGACGTACTTTCCTCATAATTATCCATTTTACGGAATCTCATCGTGAGACCATTCTTTGAATCGTATGGCACAAGAACGAGCAGTCCCTCGCTATCGAATGAAATCTCATTCTGCGACATATTGCCGTTGATATTCATCACCATATATGAACCAGACTGCGATTTACCCAAAATATCATTATTCCAAGACGTAGCAGGAGTATCAGAGAGATAATAACTGCCCTCAAATAAGGTCATTTTAGCACCACTCTTCTCGTTATTCAGCTTTTGTGATATCGAAACGTCTGAAATCTTCATTATAATATCGCCAGCCATTACCGTACCTTCATTTGGCACAAATATCCAGTTGCCAATAATATCTTTGATGCTGACATTTTTTGCATTTAGACTCATGCCAAGAAGCATGAATAAGGTCATAATGAGGAATTTTCTCATAGTATAATTCAATGTTTTATATTAGTTAGGAAAATAAAAAATATACCGTTTCTCAATTTAATCTCAGTCCTTACAAATCCGCATAATTTGGTATCTCTGGCATGAACTCCCACCTGCCCGAATCGTCATTATATCTCAGGCAGACGTGCTGAGTGCCATTGCTCATAATGAGATATTTCACGTTGAGCTGGGTGTTGTATGAAAGAATCTGATGAAGCACCTTTTCCGTAATCTCAATGTCGGGAGCTTTGTACTCAATAATCATACGAGGTTGCATACCCCTATCGTAAAGTACTGAGTCACAGCGTAGTTTCTTTTCGCCTACGGATAGTTGCACCTCGTTTCCCATCAACGCAGCGGGATAGCCCTTATATTCTATAAGGTAATTGATGAAGCATTGACGCACCATCTCCTCGGGAGTGAGGCGCACATACCGACGGCGGAGAATGTCAAGCACCAGCGTCTTGCCATTCTCCTGCCGTATTTTCATTTTGTCGTATGGTGGTAAATTCATAATAGGCCCCTCACCCGTCACTACGTGACACCCTCTCCCCAAGGGGCGAGGGAAAAGTTACCTTTTACCGTTTATGAGGGATAATTTTGAAGGTTTTATACAGACTTCCCCCTGTTATCGCTTATGAGGGAAATTTTGAAGGGTTAATACTAAATTCCTCCTCGCCCCTTGGGGAGAGGGTGCCCGAAGGGCGGGTGAGGGGCCGCTTAGGCTTCTAACACAGCCTTAATATTCTTCTCCATCTGCTCTACCTTGCTCACGCCAACGAGGACTGAGGTAACGCCACGCTGATTGAGAATCCATTGCAAGGCAGAATCTGATAGTGCCTGACCGTTCTTCTGAGCCTCAGCAGACATAGCGCGGAGCTTGGCAAGAAGCTCTGGAGTAAGGTTCTCAGGACGAAGGAACTGACTATGCGTCATTCGTGAATCGTCAGGAATACCATTAAGATAACGATCGGTGAGAAGTCCCTGGGCAAGTGGCGAGAATGATATAAATCCTATGCCGTTTTCCGCACAATATTCGAGCACACCATTATCCAGCGGACTATGCTCTATAAGGTTCAGTTTATCCTGATAGATAAGCAAAGGCACATCACGAGCAGCGAGATATTCCTTCGCCGTTTTCAGAGCCTCAAGCGGCCAACGGGATATGCCCACATAGAGAGCCTTACCCTGCTTCACGATGTCCACAAGTGCCTGAAGAGTCTCTTCAAGAGGCGTGACAGGATCATAACGATGACTGTAGAAAAGGTCAACATAATCCAGTTTCATGCGCTTCAAACTCTGCTCCAGACTCGCAAACAGATACTTCCTTGAGCCCCAGTCGCCATAAGGTCCGGGCCACATATCATATCCAGCCTTCGTGGCAATGAAAAGTTCGTCGCGATAAGGACGGAAATCCTCATCCATCAGTCGGCCGAGAGTCTCTTCTGCCGCACCGTATGGAGGTCCGTAGTTATTTGCAAGGTCGAAATGCGTCACGCCATGATCAAAGGCATAATGCATTATGGCACGGCTACGCTGATATGCATCGGCATCGCCGAAGTTATGCCAGAAACCGAGGCTCACCTTTGGCAACATCACGCCCGAACGCCCACAACGACGATACATCTTGTCCTGATTCTGATAGCGTTGCGAATCGGCTAAATATGGTTCTCTAAGTATCATATAAGTTAATAGCTTTTAGGTGATAGGTGATGGGTGTTGGTGGCTTGTATTTGCTTACCGCTAACACCTAACACCTATCACCTATCACCATTTTTCTGCAAAGATACTCATTTTTCCACAAAAACAAAGGGTTTTACGAAATATTTTTCTAACTTTGCGCTTAATTTAAGGTTAGTGTTTAGAGGTTAGTGTTTAGAGAATGTAAATCACGAAACACGTCCTCTACCCAAACCCTAACCTCTAACCCCTAACCTCTAACCCACAAAACTATGTTCACACCCGACTATAGCCAACAGGAAATAATCAACATATACAAAGGTCATCATCTCGTGCTCGCGCCTCCAGGATGCGGAAAGACGCAGATTCTCTCCGAACGAATCCGTGTGGCTCATAGCGAGCATGGCGTGCATTATGGCGATATGCTCTGCCTCACGTTCACCAACCGTGCTGCAAGAGGTATGGCAGAGCGTATCTCGCAGACTATCAACGATTCCGACATCAAAGACCTGTTCGTTGGCAACATTCATCGCTACTGCATAAGGATGCTTATGGAGCATGAACTCGTGCCTTCAAACACCAGTATCATCGACGATGACGATGCCCTAAGCATACTCTCACGACTATCAAATCAGGACGAAGAACTGGTTGTTGCCGACTTCAAAAAGACGCACGATCTCTTCGACTGCATCCATTTCTCGCAGATGATGCACCAGATAAGGCGACAGCATCCAAAGGGCATACGACTGCATCCTGAATGCCTCACAAGGGACGATATAAACGCGATGCGAATGGTGTGCACGGCATATAGGAATGAGTTCACGGCAGCGACGATGACGGATATGTACGAGCATACCGATTTCTATCTGGCGGACATAAATGATATGCAGACGGCTACCTATGCCAACTATGCGGCATATCGTCAACAGGTGAGGAATATGCTTACAAAACTGTCACTTGCGCATCAGTATGAGGTGTATAAGCACAATCATAACCTCATGGATTTCAACGAGGTACTGCTCCGTGCATACGATGCCATTAGCGAGGCAAAGACGAGTAACGAACCTGAGAAGCAAGCATTCCTTGAAGCCGTTCAGCGCCCTTGGATTCAGGTGGATGAGGTGCAGGATTTGAATCCGTTACAGATGGCGATAATCGACCTTGTAAGCAAAGGCGAGTGCATTCTGTATCTTGGCGACGAGCAACAGGCTATATTCTCTTTCATGGGGGCAAAGCTCTCCACCCTCGATATGCTCCGCGAACGCTGCACGCCTGTTTCTGATAGCGAAAAAACTCTCAAAGGCATTCATCATCTTGCGCAAAACCACCGCTCACCTCGCTATCTACTCGATATATATAATAGGTACGCGGAAAAGGTTCTGGGCATTGATCCTGCCATTCTTCCACAACCAACCAATGACGATAAGGCAGAAAGTGCCACACGATTCATCTATGCCAATACCGTTGACGACGAGATTCTAAGGGTGGCTCAACAGGCAGGCGAATGGCTTAGTAAGAACCCGGAAGAGACTACGGCTATCGTCACCCTCTCAAATGCTGATGCTGAGGATATCAGTAGCCAACTGAACCATCTATCCCTACCCCATTTCAAGATTTCGGGCACCGACCTCTTCTCTACGCCCGACATGAAACTGCTCCTTGCACATTTCTCAGCCGTAATGTCCGACACCAATCTCATTGCCTGGTCGCGCATCATGCAAGGGGCGAAATGTATTCATACGGCTTACGAGGCAAGGGACATCGTGCATCAGCTCATAGCCACAGGCATATCACCTTCAGAGCTTATGACCGTAGGCACACCGCCTCTCACCCAGCAGTTTGTTGATGCCTACGAGACAAAGGACATAGTCATTTTTGATACCGAGACAACAGGTCTTGACACCTTCCGCGACGACATCATTCAGATTGCCGCCATGCGTATTCGTGGCGAGAAAGTCCTTGGGCAATTCATGGTGCATATAGAGACTGAGCGTGAGATTCCAGCCATGCTCGGTGACATCGTGAACCCTATCATTGAAGAACGTAAAACAGCTGATATTCTCTCTCACGAAGAAGCTCTGACACGCTTTGCCGACTTTGCCAAGGATGCTGTCCTCCTTGCCCATAATGCCGATTTTGATATAAACATATTACATTCAAATATCCAAAGATATAGTAAGGCCATTCTCGAATCGGCTCCCTCCCTATGGGGGAGGGCGGGGGGAGAGGCCGCTTGCTTTGACTCTCTCCGCCTCATCCGACTTCTTGAGCCAGACCTACGCGTTCACAAGCTCAAGCACCTGCTCGAAACGCTGCATCTTGAGGGTCAGAACTCGCACCTTGCCGACGATGATGTGTTTGCAACAAAGAGCCTTGTGGATTACTGCTACAAGAAAGCTAAGGCTCTCATTCCGCATCAGAATGCGCTCCTTGCGCGTGAGGCGGTGATAAATGTCGGTGCCAAGCTTCAGAAGAACTATGCCCCACTCTATCATCATACGCATGATCTGCTCTACAAGATGCTGACGGAAAAAAGCGTGGGTACCGTCTTCACATCTGAGCTGCGCTACATTCACGAAGTCCTTGTAAGCGACAAACTCATCAACCCAGTTGAGAAGCTCGACTATATCTGCTCGTACATCGACAACGACCTTATCGACAGCGAGAAATACCCCGAACTCATCCTGCAACTCCAGCACTATGGGGCGGAAATCAACACTCTGCGCGAAGCTGACCTATGCAGCGCAAGCAGAATCAAGGAGCGTATCTATGTCTCTACGGTGCATAAGGCCAAGGGACTGGAGTTTGATAACGTCATCGTCTTCGATGCTGTTGACGGTCGCTACCCCAACTTCAACGCCACCACCATCAACCAGAAGGAGGAAGATGCCCGCGAGCTCTATGTAGCCCTCTCCCGTGCCAAGAAGCGTCTCTACATCGGTGTCTCAAAAATATTCATCAACCGCTACGGCAGAACCTTCGACAGGACTATCACGCCATTCCTGAAGCCTGTCATGGAGAAGTTCTCGTAGTTCCATTCCCCGATGCCCTCTCTTGGGCTATTCCCTCGTCCTCTAACTCCCATACAGGAATGGGATTTGAATCGGATTTGCAACGGATTTGCAACGGATTTGGAACGGACTTGCTTAAATGAAAAGTGAACAATAAAAAATGAAAAATACAGATTAGTATTTCCGCTCGTGGCCTTTGATTGGAAGGCGTAATTTGTATTTTTAATTTTTCACTTTTCATTTTTCATTTATTTTCCGAGTGCAAAGTTACAACTATTTTCTCGAAAGCAGCAAAGTAACACGAAAAATAATATGATAGTTTCTAAAAAACTGCATTTTACATTTGTAACTCATTGATATACAGAGTGAAATTTTCGGAAGGCATTTTTTAAAAAGGACAAAACTATCATAATATCAGATATTTTTAAGAGACACTATACCAGTATGCGATTTTTTCCTCTAAATATAAATATATATAATAATATATATTTATATTTAGAAGATATTTTTGAAGAAAGATACTATCATATACTCCCCCTATAAAATATCTGATATTATGATAGTTTCCCCATTCTGAGCCTTCTGTTGGGGGGTGATAATAACATATCTTGAAATATGATATTTTCATGTTTGATAATAAAACGCTTTTTCCCCCTGTTTTTACGACTAAAGGACACACAAATGGAAAGAATTTTCCGTTTTTTTCGAGCTTTTCATGTTCATTTTTGGTTCTTCACGACGTTATGACCTCAACCCCATACCGCCTTTTCTTTTGTTTGTTTGAGCACAAACATAACATAATATCAGTTATGTTGAAATAGGGAGAGGGGTACTTTTTTTCTAAATCTCTCTAATTTTCTCCGTATGATGAATAAAAATGTGCATTTTACTTTGGCATTTCGATTTTTTTGTATATTTTTGCACCAGAAAAAAAATAAAATATAGGATTAACCTAAACATGTATATCACTTATCTATGATGAAAATTATCATTACATCGTTGCTTGCGCTCCTTACAGGAAGTAGCCATGCACAGGAATCTAAGGTCGCTGAAAACCAAGCGTTTAAGCCAGTCGTATTTGAAGGAAATGTTACTGGAGTCGCCGACAGTACAATCGTCTATCTATCAGTTCGTAATGGATTATCCGATAGCTATTCCGGTTGTACCTTAGACGTTGGTGGGCAAGACACTATCATTGGAGGCAAATTCCGCTTGATGAGATATCCCAAAAAAGAAAATGAGCAATATTATATTAGTGTCAGATATGGCAAAAGAGGCTTGAATGTGTACGCATATCCAGGCACAACTTCCACCATAACAGGCAAGATGACTCGTAGTATGCGCATTCACAATTGGAGAGTGAACAACAACCACCCATTGACAAAAGAGGATAATGCCTACAAGGGTTACACCAAAAAGATATGGAATGGATATGATAGCCTAGTCAATGTTGTGGATCAGCTACCAAGGGGGGCTGAGTACGACCGTATTTCTGGAATCTTGGATTCTGTATATATTGCCAGGATGTATGATTTTATGAAAGACAGGGAGGTAAATTCAGTCTATATACGAAGACTCCTTAATGTTGCGACTTATCTGATTCATTCAGAAAATCAAATGCTATACGACAAGCTCCGCAAGCTGTACTCAAGAATCCCGATTGACTATGCCGAGGATCAATTTGCCGTACATGTCAAGAAACTCATATATCCTGAATATCTGCCACTACATGCTGGTGAGATGATAACCGACTTCAAACTCTTTGACCACGATGGCAAGGAGCATCATCTGAAGGAATTCTGCGGTAATGGCAAGTATCTGCTCATGGAGATAAATTCGAGAACATGCAAGGGCTGTGTGGAGCATCGACCTATCAAAGAGCTCAATGAGATATACAACAACTACTCTGACAAGGTGGATATGCTATTAGTGAACTGTGACGACTATTTCTTTTGGCAACAGGAATGCAAGGATCCAAAGAAATGGGGACGTGATCCTTGGCATGAGTGGAATGATCATCAGGGAAGCCGATTGGTTATGGAGAGATATGGTGGGGTATCAGGCCCATGCTTCGTATTCATAGATCCTGACGGCAAGATGCTGGGCAGAACAGACTCGATGACAGGACTTGTAGAGGAGGTGAAGAAGTACTTCAAACTATAGCTGGGGTCGCGAATCGCGACGGCAGCTCTATTATCGACTCCGTGAAACACGGACTCGTAAACCACATACTTGATTCAGGTATCAGGTTTTGCATAGTAAAGAGCAAGGGGGGCGGATCACCACCCCCCATCAAACCAACGCACCGAATCAGTGCGGTGGTTTTGGATGTCAAATCAGGAATGGGCAATGTCTGGGAGGGGGCTCGTTACTATCGATACCCCTATATATACGAAATAAGGGGTCGGTGATTTACCGAGTCCTTTGATACTCTCAGTAAAAAGCTTGTGTCCATTTCGGACATAAGCTTATCCATAGAAAAAAAATGATTACGATGAGCTGACAGAACGATTCGTTCTGTCAGGTATGTTAAAGCGTTCAATTAAACTTATTAAGTGATAAAGCTGCCCCGACAATTTGTCGTGTCAGGTCTGGAACATGGTGTTTCCCAAATGGCAACACTTTACTATTATGCAAGAAAGAATGTCAATTGTAAAGGTTTAACCTTCAGACACACACCTACTTTACGAGAGATCAGAGATCATCTTAGCTACTGTTTCATCAAGCAACTGTAAGTTATTCTTTATAATCTTCACAATTATGGTGTAATTGACATTAGCATAGTCATGCGAGATGATGTTACGCAAACCAATTATACTACGCCAAGGAATAGCATCGTATTTTAAAAGCAATTCCCCTTTAGTCATATCATCTATTGCACGAACCGATTCGCCAATGATTTGCAGTCGAAGGATGCTCGCATCAAGCATAGCCATACCTGTAGGCGAACAAAGAAAGTCATCCTCTGTGGCATAACCTTTACACCACTCATTTATCAAGGATATTGCTTCCCTTATCTGCTCTAACCTATCAATTACTATGTCGTTACGCCATGATTGCATCGCGCTCTATGTTCTTTAGGAATAACGGTCTGAGATACTTATGCAGATGAACCAAATCTACCTTGCAACCGCAGAGTTTCTCCAGTTCATCATGAATGGTACAGAGTGCAAAATAATCTGGATCCTTGATATCAACAAACACATCAAGGTCACTATTCTCATTCTGCTCGCCACGCGCAACCGAACCAAAGATGCCGATTCTCTGGATGCCATGCCTCAAGCCATTTTCTGCCTTGTACTGTTTCAGTTGCTCTATGTAGTGCGTTGTACTATTCATTTCGAGGGCAAAAGTACAAATTTTCTCTGATACCTCCAAATATTCCCATATTTTTTATGAAAATATTTCAAAACGACTTTTCTCTTCTATTCTATTGTACCACCTAACAAAAAAATAGATAGTATAACCTCGGCGGTTTATACTATCTACCTTATTATATCTACTTTATACTTTACTCTTTACATTTTACCCTTTACTCTCTACCCTTTCATAATACACTCCTCAATAACCTTTGGGAAGTGCGCAATCTCAAGCTCATGTACCTTGTCAGCGATTGTGTCAGGGGTATCATCTGGAGTGAGAGCGACACGGAACTGGGCGATGTGCTCACCAGCATCAAGTTCGTTGTTGACATAGTGAATGGTGATGCCCGATTCCTTCTCGCCAGCAGCCTTTACGGCCTCATGCACATGATGTCCGTACATACCCTTACCACCATATTTTGGCAAGAGGGCAGGATGAATGTTAATGATACGCTTTGGATAAGCCTCAATCATATATTCAGGAATACGGACGAGGCAACCTGCAAGGATGATGAAATCACAACCTTTCACGGTGTTCATAACGAGTTCCTTGTCCTCCTCAAACTGCTTGCGAGTGATGATGCTGCATGGTATTCCATGATTCTTGGCACGAGTAACGGCATAGGCATCAGCCTTGTTGCTGATTACAATCGAAACCTCCACATCGGGATTGTTCTTGAAGTAACCAATGATATTCTCCAAGTTGGTACCGCCTCCACTAACTAAGACTGCCAGTTTTATTGTTTTTTTCATATTTTGATTACAAATCAGTAACTTTTTCTTACAAATTGCTTGCAAAATTACTAAAATATCAGCACTTTCAACACAAAAAACAGCAGTATTTCTTTCAAATCATAAGGATTTTAACTATTTTTCAGAATTAGTTTCGGGGATTACGAGAAATGCACCTTGCGGTGCTTGGTTTTGGAACAAAAATTTCCGACGATGACCAGAAAATTTGTTCCAGAAAATTTATATTAAAAACGCAAAGATGCAAAGACACAGAGTTTTTTGAACACGGAAAACACTAAAGAAACGGAAGTTTCGTGCTTTTTTAGTGTATTCCGTGTTCAAAGAATAAGGGAAAGGGATTTATATGATTTATCTGAAATTAAAGAGCGCCGAAAGGGGTATTTCCTTTCAAAAAAATCACTTAGCTGTATAGAAATCGGTGATTCGTCTGATAGCCCTTGCACATACCGGACAGAAATCGCGAACCTCGTTTATCTTCATTCTGCATTCCTGTGCCGGACGATAGCAACCCTTCTCCTGATAGCCTCCACCCTCGAATACTCCCACTACCTGAGTGGCGGCATTCAGAGCCTCAACGGCCTTCGCATCCTTGAAATCAATAGTCCGATAATCAGGCACTTTCGGATTCTTAGGCGTAGGAACAGGCTGATTCTTAGGCATCATATCCTCCCATTTGCTCTTGAAATCCACGAGCGTGGTGAGATTAGGCTCCCACGGCTCTGTATCGGCAGGATAATAGACATCAGCCGAATTGCCGTATTCATATTCATCACCAAGCCCACCAAACGCATGACCAAATTCATGCACAAGCACTTCATTAAACGTAGGATGATCGGAGGTCACGACCGTCACCTGATTGTAGATTCCGCTACCGCCGTAAACATCAGAATTTGCAAGTACGATGATATGCTCGAAAGGAACGCCAGACAGCAGGTCATAGACCTTGTGTATGTTTCGTGTGGTGAGGTAGCGATCGCTGTAGAACGTGCTGTAATGCGATCCTGTGGCGGTATTCGTCCACTTATTACGCAGAGGTACAGAAGGCCCAGACTGAAGCGAAGGAGCAGCCACAGCCACCACGTTAAACCTATCCTTCATGCTCTTGAACGGCTCACGAGCAAAGAGAGCCTCAACGGCACGATTGCAATCGGAATAGAACTTATCCATTTCTGCCTCGGTATATCCCTCGGCAAGTATTGCGAGGTCAATGCAGTCCGTCACATTCACATCATCCTTCGCGTTATTTCCCTTCCATACATAGCGGAAAGGCACGCCATTCTCCCCTATCCTGCGGATAAGTATATCCTTTGGATCAACGGTGTGCGTGAACTTGGAAGTCACCACGTTATGATTATCCGTCAAGGTCACGGTGATATCAATCTTATTCTTCGGGAATGGAATGTTATAGCTTGTCTCGAATGCCCTGTCCGTGGTCTTTGCCTCTGCCTCAAGTTGCCATTCCTGAAAGAGTGTTGAGAACGTCCAGACATAGATCACATCCTTTGAATCATGATCCGTAACCGTTATCTGTCCGTTGCCGTTCAGGAATTTCTCTGCCAGACGATTCCTTCTGCCCGCCCATTTCTCCTGACGTTTCTGATCCTCCAGATAGATATGCTGTTCGTGGTCGTTTCCTGCAAATATATAGTCCAGACGCAGGGTCGCATCCTCGAAATAGCGGTCGAAGCTCTGAGCGGAGGCGGAGAGGGAGAGGAGGGAAGTTAGAGCAAGGGAAAGGAGCGGCCTCTCCCCCCGCCCTCTCCCGTAGAGAGGGAGCCGGAAGGCGGTGGACAATACTGATGTTATTTTTGATATGCAATTATTTTTCATTTTTCACTTTTCATTTTTATTTTTTTGTAGTCTCTCCGTACTCGAATCGGCTCCCTCTCTACGGGAGAGGGCGGGGGGAGAGGCCGTAGCCTTCGCAGCCACCCACCCCATCGTCCAAGCTGCCTGAAGATTGAAACCGCCTGTGACGGCATCTACATCGGTCACTTCTCCTGCGAAATGAAGACCTGGATGATTCTTCGCCTCAAGCGTGTCGTGCTTCAAACTATTAAGCGACACACCACCGCAGGTAACGAACTCGTCCTTATAGCGATTCTTGCCCGTAACGTGGTAAGTATCAGACGTTAGGACGGTCAGGAGTCTGTTGAATGCCTTGCCCTGCAACTCGCTCCAACGCATATCAGGCGACAGCTTCGCCCTCTGCACCAGATGCGCCCATAACCTTGCATTGAGAGCCGAAGGATAAGCAGAAGTTATCTTCTTCGCAGCATGCTTCCTGACATACGCAGAGAGCATTTCCTGCACGTCATTATTGCTCATCTCAAAGAGCCAGTTCACCGTCACATCTGCCTGATAATCCTTCTCTGCGAGAATCCTTGCCTCATGCGACGAGAGCTTCAGTACGGCTGGTCCGCTAATGCCCCAATGCGTGATGAGTAACGGTCCGTTAGTCTTTATCTTAGTGCCGGCAAGCGATACCTGTGCCTGTTCCACAACAGTACCCATCAATGCCGTCAGACTCTTATCAGAAATGCACAGCGAGAACAGACTCGGAACAGGTGGCATGATCTCCAGATCAAGTCCTTTCAGCATATCAAATCCGGAAGGAGAAGGATGGCCGCCAGTGGTGACAATCACCTTGTCTGCCTCCATAACGTGAGTGCTTCCTGCCTTTGTATAGGTTATAGAGTAAAGAGGATTCCCATCTGAGCAAACATCGCGTTTTGCGATGTTAGATACCTTACAGCCACAAAGGGTATTCACGCCAAGCCTGTTCATAAGCGAGGTGAGCGTCAAGACTATCTCCATTGCGTCCTGCGACTGCGGAAACACGCACTCATCATCCTGCGTGACCAGTCGCACGCCCTCGCACTCAAACCATTCGTATGCATCCTTTGGCGAGAAATGGTGGAATAGTTTCTTCATCAGTCGGAAACCTCGCGGATAGACCTGCTCCAGACTCTTCACCTCTGCAAACGAGTTGGTGAGATTGCATCGTCCGCCACCAGTAATAGCAACCTTTGCCAGCGGTTTTGTGCCTTTCTCAAGCACCGTAACCTCCGCCTCAGGGCATCTGCGCTTCACCTCAATGGCAGCAAAGCATCCTGCCGCTCCTGCTCCTATTATGACAATTCGATTGTTCACGAGAATAATATTTTAAGTGCAAAGTTACATAAATTTCCTGACAATACCAAAGGTATTTTCCATTTAACGTGAGTTCGTCGATTTTCTTTATCGCAGTTTGAATCTCTATCATATCCCTTTCAGCGCCGATACAGGGAACGGATTTGAAGCTAATTAGTAGCGAAGGAGAAGCGGACCTGTGTCGAGGTTAGAGTTAAGAGGTTAGAGTTGAAACCATTAGCGATGGGCCTGCGCCGAATGGCATTCTTTACTTTTCGTTCACCTGTTTCCGCTCGTGGCCTTTGATTGGAAAACGTGACCTGCATTCCTCACTCTTCGTTCTTCACTTATCCGAGTGCAAAGTTACAACTTATCCCGCATACTCGCAAATTGTATCGCAGTTTTTTGGGCTCTGCGTCAATTTAGGTGGTGGATTTTTATTGTAAAGAATTAACTATCTGGTTAATAATCAATACATTAATTAACTAAATAAAGTTGCAGATGTGCATATTTTTTCGTATCTTTGTATGTGAA
>Ga0310695_10007623_pt1 | contig 17191 bp, 8 predicted proteins | sample RumenRJG_04DNA_FD_203882 | JGI IMG/M metagenome (GOLD analysis project Ga0310695, IMG submission 203882) | Bovine rumen microbial communities from Lethbridge, Alberta, Canada - RJG_04 (v2) (version 2) | ecosystem: Host-associated > Mammals > Digestive system > Stomach > Rumen | place: Canada...
GGCTGCCGCATCGATTTGGCCGAGAAGCTCGAGGCCCTTCATCCTGCTTTCATGCGCTTCCCTGGCGGTTGCTATGTGGAGGGCAACCATAAGCCTGAGAATGCCTATCATTGGGAAAGGACTGTTGGCCCGATAGAAAGACGTCCGGGTCACATGAATGCCAACTGGGGTTATCCCACGACGGACGGCCTTGGCTTCCATGAATTTCTGCAACTTGCCGAGGACCTCGGAGCGAAGCCGCTCTATGTGGTGAACATCGGCATTTGGCATGGTGGTTGCACACCACTGAATGAGCTGCAGCCGTGGATTGACGAGTGCCTCGGTGCCCTTGAGTACGCCAACGGCCCAGTCACGAGTCATTACGGCAAGATGCGCGCCGAGAACGGTCATCCAGAACCCTTCAACATCGCTTATATCGAGATTGGTAACGAAAACTACAACTATCACATGGACGACAATTCAGATCAGAGCGACCATTACCCCGAGCGCTTCCGTATGTTCTATGACGCCATCAAGGCCCGCTTCCCCGAGGTCCAATGCATCGGCAACGTGGAATCGTGGGGAACGGACCATCCCAAGTGGCGCAACAACAATCCCGTTGATATCCTCGACGAGCATTACTATCGCAATCCGGCCTGGTTTGTCGGTCAGTACAACCGCTTTGATAATTATGACAGAAAAGGTCCCATCATCTATCCTGGCGAGTATGCCGTTACGCAAGGTTATGGTACGACTGGCAATTTGAATGCTGCCATGGGCGAGGCTGTCTTTATGTTGGGCATGGAAAACAACGCGGACATTGTCCGCATGAGCAGCTATGCGCCCATCTTTGTCAACGAGAACGGCATCCAGTGGCGTCCTGACATGATCAGGTTCAACAGCAGTCAGTCGTTCGGTACGCCGAGCTATTGGGTGCAGCAACTCTTCCCGACACACATCGGCAACCGTCTCGTGAAGAGCGACTTGCAGTGGAACATCCCGGAAAGAAAGGTGGAAAATATAATTCCTTTTGGTGTCGGTGTGGCTACATGGAAGACGCAAGCCACTTATCGCAATCCGCAACTCTTGATTGAGGGAGATGAGGTACAGCTCTCCGACATGAAGAACTGGACGTCGGGCAACACGAAGCCTGAGTATCAGGGCAATTGGAGCGCTGAAGGCGGCACTTTGCGGCAGACAAGTAATGCTGAAGAGAGTATGCACATCTCTCCAGATAGGATGAAAGCCAAACGCTATACCTACAAGGTGCAGGCAAAGAAAGACGGCGGAGCAGAAGCCTTCATGATTGTCTTCAACTACGTGGACGAGAAGAACTTCGACTGGCTCAACCTCGGGGGCTGGGGCAACACGAGGACTTCCGTAGAGACGACCATGAGCGGCAACCGCAATACCCTGGACGGCGCACACAGCGACAGCTATGAGACAGGCCGCTGGTACGACATCCAACTTGATGTGGATGGTGAGGACATCACGGCCATGGTCGATGGGAAACAAGTGTATAAGGGCAAGAAGAAAAACAGCCTGTTGCACGGCGTTTATGCAAACAGTACGCTCGACGAGAAGACGGGTACGCTCTACACAAAGATTGTGAACCTCTGCGACACAGGCACGAAGGGCTGCATCGAACTCTCTGGCGGCACGGCTGCAAAAGCAGAGATGATAAGGTTGGCAGGCATGACGGGAGACGATGAGAACACCATGCAGTACCCCAACAACATTGTGCCTCGTCCGGCAAAAGTCACGACCTTAGACGAAGGTCGTCGTCTTACCTTCGACGTCGCACCTTTCAGTATCAACATCATCACTTCGAAGTTGAAGTAAGATAGAGGCAGACAAAAGCGTTGGAAACCATCCGACCTCTTTCTCATAAACCAATGCGGGGACTCTCCGCATTGGTTGTTTTTTGTGGAAATGCTTCAACTTTTTTGACTTTTATCGATTTCCGTCGTATAATGGTTAGATGAGCAAGAGAACACAACAACTCGAGAGCGAGATTTTGAAACGATGCCAGCGTGGCGACAAAGCGGCGTTTCGTTGGGTGGTGCAAAGTTACCAGCGTTTGGTGTTCTCGTTAGCATTGAAGATGCTCTGTGATGAAGAGGAGTCAAAGGACATTGTGCAGGAAACATTCATTCGCGTTTGGCAGAACCTCGAAAGCTACGAATCGGGACGGCCATTCATTACGTGGCTCTACACCATTGCCACACGTCTATGTTTAGACAGGCTCAAGGGCATGAAGCAACTTGTTCCTTTGGCTGAAGACGAGTCAATGTTGCGACAATTTGCCACCAGTAGTTCGGAAGGACGGGTCATAGAAAACCGCGAATGGGTGGCCATCGTGAGGATGCTTGCCGCGGAACTCAGTACGAAGCAACGGCTTGTGTTCACCCTCTGCCATCTCGAAGAACTCTCTTCATCAGAAGTTGAACAGATAACAGGAATGGATGCCAAGCAGGTGAAGAGCAACCTGTATGTGGCTCGACAAACGATACGCAAACGTTTAATAGCATTAGGATATGAATAAGACCGACGAAATACTGGAGCGGCTCAAAGGCCAGCAGCCCGTCATCGATGATTCGGACGACCTGACGGAGCGCATCATGAGCAGTTTGCCGGACAGAGAAGTTCCTCGCCACGACAGGAGAAATCTTGTAGGTCGTACTTTACTGTACATTTCTTCGATAGCCGCAGTCCTGCTTGTTGGTTTCTTCCTTTACCAGAACCGGCCAAAGGAACAGCCCGTCGTGACTCAACAGATAGAAACACACGAAACGCCTCGGCCAGAGCCGACAAATGTCGAGTCGAAGAACTTGGCACAGGGGGATGAAAAACATCACGTGAGAAATCGGGCAAAACAACACGTTAAGTTGGGCAATTACACACGTGAAGTTGAGCAACTTGACGTGTCAAGTTCCGAGGAACCTTTGCTTGTGTCTTTAGATGCGGAACAGGAAGTCTCTCCACCTCCTTCGGAAAAGGCAGAGGAGCAACTTGAGGAAGAACCTGTCATCTCGCCCGAAAAGCAGGCGCTCGTCGATATCTTCCTTGCCGAGGAAGTCTTGCAAGTAGCCTACGAGATGCATGAGCAGACAGAACCTCTGCGGGCATACATCGCCACGCTTGAGGGCAGAGAACTTGAGACATCACATCAAATCATTTCATTCTAAACACTTAATACCTTATATAATATGAAGAACTTAATCCTCGCGAGCTTGATGCTCGTCAGTTTAAACGCTTCCGCACAAAAGGTGGTAGCGCAGGACATTGAGTCCTGGATGAGTAGTCTCATCTCTCAAACCATTGACAACAAGGTGGAAGTCAGCAAGAGTCTTGGTCAGGAACGTGACATAACGAAGGAGGGAACGCCCTTGAAGTGGCGCTGCGACATCATGACCTTCACGCTTCCAAAGAAACAACGTTCCATGCTCGACGAAATGATTAAAGCTTTTGAGGCAAACGGAACCTACAATCCGAACTGTTATGGCGTCAACACTTTAACGACGGGAAACCCGCAGAATGAAGGCAAGCGCAATCTGATGATAGGTGATGATGTGAGCCGCTACGTCACTATTGGCGAGCAATATGGCAACTACATCAACATCAACATACTTGATACCAGCGACACCACCAAGACGCATCGCTACGCATACGCCCTCGAATGGAAGGAAGACCACAAGGGAAATGTCTTCGCACGATACATCGTGACGTATGCCAAGATACCTTCGGCACAGACAACCACCGTTATAGGCATGGGCATCCCTTCCAACCCAATAAATCCGTTCTTCAATGAAATGACGAACGACGACGCTTTCATCCGCAACTTCAACAGTTTGAAGGACTTTTACTGGAGAAACAACACGACGGAAGTTACAGCAATCTCCATCTATGACCTCTGCAGGCTGGGCGTCAAGTTTGGTGCCTTCCAGCTTCCCGACTCTACAGAGAAGTGGGAGAAGGTAATGGCCGACATTGACGCTTTAATTGAAATAGCCAAGAATGAGGCAGACCGCAAGTACTTCGAGAAGGCACGCGACCTGCTAATGCAAATGAAGAAGAAGTAAGCGGCAACACCAGCAACAAGTATTTTTCTCAATTAAGTTTTAGGTAATTTTCTTTTCATGTCCTCGACCAGCTGCGAAGCCAGTCGAGGTTTTTCCTTTGGTGGACTTAATATTTTTGCCTTGTGCCGCATCGTAATTCAGAATAAATTCTTATATTTGCAAGGTCATTTGTGCATATTATTATGGTGAAAAGAATTGTTTACGCTCTCTTGTTGTCTTCTTTTGTGCTCGTTTCCTGCAAGGAGAAGAAGGCAGAGCAGACGGCTCAGGTTTACAAGACGATGAAGGTGGAAAGCTCCAGCCAGACGGTCAAGACGCAGTATAGCGCCACGATGAAAGGCAAGGAGATAGTGGAGATACGACCGCAAGTGAGCGGGCTTATCACGAAGATTCTGACCGCAGAAGGGCAGAAGGTTCACAAGGGACAGGCACTCTTCATCATCGACCAGGTGCCTTATCAAGCAGCGCTCAACACGGCAGAGGCTTCGCTCAAATCAGCCAAAGCGGCAGAGGCAACGGCACAACTCAACTATGACAGCAAGAAGCAACTCCGCGACCAGCAGGTCATCAGCGACTTCGAACTGCAGACCGCTCAGCAGGCGCTCCTGTCGGCTCAGGCACAAGTAGCGCAAGCACAGGCCGGGGTGACGAATGCCCGCAACAGTCTTAGCTATACAATAGTGAAGAGCCCACTCAGCGGCGTGGCCGGCATGATACCTTATCACGTTGGAGCGCTCGTCAGCAGCAACATCGCGGAGCCTTTGATATCGGTCTGCGACGACAGCGAGATGTGGGTTTACTTCAGCCTGAGCGAGCGCGAAGTTACAGATCTAACCCTTCAGTACGGCAGTCTGGATGCCTTCATGAAGCAGATGCCCGACGTCTCGCTCCTCTTGAGCAACGGCACGGAATACGGTCAGAAGGGTAGGGTAGATGCGGTGAGCGGCATCGTGGATGCCAACACGGGAGCCGTCTCCCTGCGTGCCGTCTTCCCGAATAGAGACCACTTGCTTCGTAATGGCGGCACAGGAACGGTCGTCGTCTCGACCGTCAGGGAGGGTGTCATCGTGATTCCGCAGACCGCGACCTTCGAGTTGCAGAACAAAGTCTTTGTTTATAGTGTCGTTGATGGCAAGACGCGTCAGACGGAAATCGAGGTTGCGCCGCTCGACGACGGCAAGACCTACATCGTGGAAAGTGGCCTGAAAGAGGGCGACACTATCATCGCAGAAGGCGCCGGACTGCTAAAAGAGGGTTTATCCATTGAAAATTGAAGATTGAAGATTGAGCGCTTATGAGTCCAAAGATCTTTATTGATCGCCCCATTCTTTCGGGCGTAATCTCAGTCTTCATTGTAGTGCTGGGGCTGATTGGGCTTTTGAACCTGCCCATCGAGCAGTTCCCGGAGATTGCTCCGCCGACGGTCAGCGTGCGTGCCAACTATACTGGTGCGAACGCGGAAACCGTCCAGAAGAGCGTCATCATTCCTCTCGAAGAGAGTCTCAACGGCGTGGAGAACATGATGTATATGACCTCCTCGGCCTCCAACACAGGTTCCGGCAACATCAGCATCTTCTTCAAGCAAGGCACGGATGCTGACATGGCGATGGTCAACGTGCAGAACCGCGTGGCTTCTACGCAGGGACAACTGCCGGCGGACGTCACCAGGAGCGGCGTGACGGTGCGTAAACGTCAGACGAGCAACATCAAGAGCCTCTCGCTTTATAGCCCGACGGATGCCTACGACACAGACTTCCTGACCAACTACATGAAGATAAACATCGAGCCGCGACTCTCCAGAGTGCCCGGCGTGGGCGAGGTGAACGTCTGGGGTGCAAGCTATAGTATGCGCATCTGGCTCGACCCGCTCAAGATGGCTTCGTATGGTCTCATGCCTTCCGACATAGATAATGTGCTTGCCGAGCAGAACATCGAGGCCCCGACAGGCACGCTGGGCGCCGACGCCGACAATACCTTCCAGTACGTCTTGAAGTATCGGGGTCGCTACGAAGAAGAGCGAAACTACGAGAACATGGTAGTGAAGTCGCTTCCCGACGGCAGCGTGCTGAGGCTCAAAGACGTGGCTCGCGTGGAGCTCGGCATACAGAACTACACCTTCCAGAACAGCACGAACGGCCACGCAGGCGCTAACTGCATGATTGCCCAAACGCCTGGCTCGAACGCCAACGAGATAATAAAGCTCATCGACAAGACGGCCATCGAGATAAAGAAAGAGCTGCCCCCGGGCATGGAACTCGTGGATGTGATGAGCACGAAGGACTTTCTCGACGCCAGCATCCACAATGTCGTGCGCACGCTCCTCGAGGCCATCGTGCTCGTGGTGCTTGTCGTCTATATCTTCCTGCAAGACCTCAAGAGCACGTTCATCCCGTCGCTCGCCATCGTGGTCAGCTTGATAGGCACCTTCGCCGTGCTTTACTTCATCGGCTTTAGCCTTAACCTGCTGACGCTCTTTGCTTTGGTCTTGGTAATCGGCACGGTGGTGGACGACGCCATAGTCGTGGTGGAGGCCGTCCAAGCGAAGTTCGACGAGGGCTACAAGTCGCCTTATCTTGCCTCTGTCGATGCGATGAAAGGCCTCACCTCTGCCCTCATCACGACCACCATCGTCTTCATGAGCGTCTTCATCCCCGTTTGTTTCGTGAGCGGCACCACGGGCGTCTTCTACACCCAGTTTGGTGTGACGATGGCGATAGCCGTTATCATCTCCACCATCAACGCGATGACGCTCTCGCCCGCCCTTTGTGCCTTGATGCTCCGACCCCGTCGAGAGGGCGACACGAGCTTCTCGGCGCGCTTCCACGAGGCGTTCAACGTCGGCTTCCATCGCGTTGTCGTCAAGTACCAGAGGGGTGTCCTGCGCATCTTCCACAACCGCTGGCTGCCCTGGGTATCCGTTGTGGCGGTCTGCTTCTTGCTGGCGTACATGCTCAAGACAACCAAGACAGGCTTCGTTCCAAACGAGGACATGGGCTCCATCAACGTCAACGTGCAATGCGCTCCAGGCACGAGCATGGCCGTGACAGGCAAGATAACCCGCGAGGTGGAACGTCGCATCAAGGACATCCCGCAGTTCCGCCTCTACAACATGACCATTGGGCGCGGCTCGACGTTCGACCAGTCGTCGTCCGCCGGCTCGTTTAATATCCGCCTGAAGAACTGGGATGAACGCAAGGGCAAAGGCGACGACATTAACTCCGTGATAGATGAAATCTACCGCCGGACTGCTGACATCACGCAGGCTCAGATTCGTGTCAGCACCCGTCCCATGATATCGGGTTACGGCGCGACAAGTGGCTTCGAGCTTCACGTGCAAGACCGCAAGGGCGGCAAGATCGAGGACCTGATGCGCATCACACGCGTTCTCATCGACTCCCTGAACCAAGAGCCCGCCATCTCCCGCGCGTTTACCACCTTCGACACAAAGTATCCGCAGTATCGCGTGGAAGTAGATGCTGCCCGTTGCAAGCGCGATGGCGTGACACCGAACGCTGTGCTGAAGGTGCTTTCGGGCTATGTGGGCGGCACCTACAGCAGCAACCTGACGCGCTTCACAAAGCTTTATCGCGTCATCGTGCAAGCGTCGCCCGAGTTCCGTCTCGACGAGAAATCGCTCTCCAACATGCGTGTCCGCAGCGAGAGCGGGCAGATGATTCCCATCACGCAGTACATCTCGATGGAGCGCGTCTATGGCAGCGAGGGCCTGAACCGCTTCAACCTCTTCAGCAGCATCGCCGTCATGGGACAGACTGCCGACGGTTACAGCAGCGGACAGACGCTGGAAGCCATCCGCCGCACAGCCGCCAAGGTGCTTCCCGAAGGCTATGGCTACGAGTTCGGCGGCATGTCGAGGGAGGAAGCGTCGCTCGGCAACACCACCGCCATCATCTTCGTCATCTGCGTCCTCTTCATATACCTTATATTATGTGCGCTCTACGAGAGCCTCTTCATCCCCCTTGCCGTCATCCTGAGCGTGCCGTTCGGACTGCTCGGCAGTTTCCTCTTCTCGAGCATGTGGGGCTTGGAGAACAACATCTACATGCAGACGGGACTCATCATGCTCATCGGTCTCTTGGCCAAGACAGCCATTCTGCTGACCGAGTACGCCACGGAGCGACACCGCAAGGGCATGAGCATCACGATGGCCGCGATGAGTGCCGCCAGGGTGCGTCTGCGCCCAATCCTGATGACGTCGCTCACCATGATATTCGGCATGTTGCCTCTCGTCTTCGCTCACGGCGTGGGAGCCAACGGCAACATATCGCTCGGCGTAGGTTGCGCAGGCGGTATGTTCGTCGGCACCATCGCGCTGCTCTTCGTCGTGCCCGTGCTCTACATGCCCTTCCAATGGCTCCACAGCCGCTTCGGGCACGCGGTGAAGCGGTAAAGAAAGCGAAATAGATAAAACGGAAACATAAGATGAACAGAATAGTCATTATCGCCCTGCTTGCTCTTGTTACAGTAGCAGGGGCGGCACAGGGAAAGCAAATCGTGTGGGAGCAGCCCACTACGGAGTTCAGTACAAGCTACGGCGACGGCTTCTTCAATTTGGCTCTCGACATCACGAAGGTCGAGCTGAAGGAGAACGAGACGCTCGTCTATATGACAGTCAGCCAGCGGTCGGACTACGATAGATATTGGTTCCAGTTCGCCAGCGGCTCTTATCTGAAGGCTGACGGCAAGCAGTACGCCATCACGTCTGCCGACGGCATACAGCTCGACACGCACCAGCAGACAGGCCCCGACGGCACAAGCGACGTCGTGCTCCACTTCAAACCGCTGCCCCTATCGACCAAGTCGTTCGACTTCACCGAGGGAGACTTCAGCGGCGCATGGTCCATCACGGGCATCAAGCCTGTGGAGGAGCGTTGGCGGCAACTGCTGCCTTCCTATTGGTGCGACGAGAAGGGCGACTGGAAGATTGCCTTCCTCGAGGACCAAGCCATATATGACTGCAAGTTCTGGCGTTACAAGAAGCTCGACATCAACCAGAAGACGGGCGAGGCAGAAATGCTTCTGTCGTCAGGAACGGACGATATAAAGGTCATTGTAGGCAAGGACAAGAAGGGCAAGCGCACCATTCAAATAGGCGACCAGAAGGCTTCGTACAGCATGATAACCAGCCGCTTCATGCCCGACTACCCGCATAAGGACACGCGTACGGACTTCGTAGATACCGATTACAAAGCCGACACGGTGACGGTCGTCGGGTGGATAAAGGACATGCCGGACAAGTACAAGGGCGAGAAGACCTTCGAGTTCGGCTATAACAACCTCTTTACGGGCGACCAGGAATCAGTCTATGCCGACCTCGACGAGCAGGGACGCTTCAAGGTCAGCTTTCCGCTACTGAACAGTACGGGGTTCTTCTGCGACTGGTCGCGCTGCTTCATGCGGACGATGCTCGAGCCGGGCAAGACCTACTTCCTGCTCTACGACTTCAAGGAGGGACGCCGCTACTTCATGGGCGACGACTGCCGACTGCAGAACGAGCTCTTCAAGTTCCCCGTTGACTGGCAGACAGTAAGTATGGAAGACGAGGATAAGGACTTCGACAAGTACATCGCATCGACCGACAGCCTGCTCAATACTCAGTTCGCAAAGCAGGAGCGTCTATTCGAGGAACATCCCTCGCTCTCCAATCGCTACAGGCAATATCGCCGGGGCAACACGCTTTGGCAGCAGGCATTCTACTTCGGACAGGCTCGCTTCAACGGCGAAAACAGCCGATTCCCCGAGGTTGCACGCCGGTATGCATACAACACCTTCTGGACAAAGCTCGAGTCTCCCTTGACGCTTCACCGCGAGACGAACTACTTCCTGCGCGATTATCTCGGAGATGTTGTCGTGCCGGATAGCTACACGTTCAGTTTTAACTACCTCGACTACCTCGGCGAGATAGCCGAGAATGACGAGGAGCTTGACGTCCTGAACCGTTGGAAAGAGTGGATAAAGACTGCACAGGAGCGCGTCGGTCAGGCTTCTACAGAGGAAGAGAAAGAGCGTATCGCCGATGAAGAGAACGCAGAGCATACGGAGCTTATGGAGGCTGCTTTTAAGATTCTTAACAGCCAAAGGACGCAGATGTTCATACAGAGGAAGGGATTCCTCTCCAGGATGAAGGCTCAGGATGTGCTTCTCGACTCCCTTGGTGCCAAGCCGTTCCTGAAGAGCATCTGGTTCGCGCAGCAGGTTTACAACCAGCTCGACAACGAGCGCGTGCCGCTGCCCAAGGAGGTGCTCGACTCTTTGAAGATGATGATAGGCAACCCCACCGCCATCGAGATGATTGAGAAGAAGAACGACTACTACATCGCCCTGGCCAACCGCGAGTTCGACAAACTCGTGCTCAAGTCGTCGGACGACGTGAAGGACCTCACCGAAGGCGAGGCTTTGCTGCGGAAACTCTTGGAACCCTACAAAGGAAAGTTCGTGCTGCTCGACGTCTGGGGCACTTGGTGCGGACCTTGCAAGGAGGCTCTCTCCCATAGTCAGGAGGAATATGAGCGGCTGAAAGACTTCGACATTGCGTTCCTCTACCTCGCCAACCGCAGCCCTCTGGAGTCGTGGGAGAACGTCATCAAGGAGTACAATGTCAGCGGTGAGAACGTGGCACACTACAATCTGCCGTCCGAGCAGCAGAGCGCCATCGAGCGTCACCTTGATGTCCGTGCCTTCCCGACGTACAAGCTCTTCGACCGCGACGGCAACATGCTCGACCTGGACATCGATGCCCGCGACCTCGACGACCTCGTCAGACTGCTGCAGCAAATGAAATAGAAAATAATACAGATAAAGTAAAAAATATCATCCAAACCTGTTACAAATCGATGGATAGTGCGTTATAATATATAGAACGCCATTGGTGCGCTATTCATTGAATGTGTAATTTGGGTACCCCACTGCTGTCGCGTCGTGAGATGTGACAGCAGTTTTTGTATGATTCTACAGGCGCCCATATCGGGTCCGACAGGTCGTGTTGCCAAACGTCGCACGCGGAGTTCGTTATACATACATGTATCTATAATTATACATACATGTACATTTAATTATACATACATGTATCTATAATCAACTCATAACGCCGAGTTGGGAAACACGACCTGTTGCCTTGGGCAACACCTCTTGTCGAGCCGTGTTTCGCCACTTATTTCGTCGGGCAATTCAGCGTGCAGGATGAGATGAAATTTTGCTTTCCAGTCCTCATTTTCCAATATTTAATATTCAATTATCAATAATATTTTGTAACTTTGCGACTGAAAAACCGAAACAACTTCTATTATTATGAAAAAGAGAATCGCATTATGCGTGAGCTGTCTGCTCCTGTGCCTCTGCTCGGCAATGGCTGCCGTCAATATTATTCCGAAACCCATGTCGGTCGAAGAGAAAGAGGGCGAGTTCGTTTTTACAAAGGGCTTTACCATCGGTTATAGCGATGCGAGCCTCCAACCTGCAGCCACTTATCTGCAAGAAGTGCTGGAAAATGAGACGGGCTTCCGCTTCAAGACAAAACTTGGCAAAGGCAAGGTCCAGCTCAGCCTTGTCCTTCCCGACGAAAACGACGAGAGCTATGAGCTTGTCTGCGACAAGAAAGGCGTTCTCATCACTGCCCACAGCTACCGTGGCATCATCAATGGCATTGCGACGCTGAGGCAATTAATGCCTATTGAATGTAGGCAGAACTTTTGTTTGTTCGGAGGCTTTCATGAATTCTATTGGGGAATACCTTCTGTCACTATTAAGGACGCCCCGAATTTCCATTGGAGAGGCCTGATGCTCGACCCTGTGCGACACTTCTTCTCTGTTGAAGAGACGAAGCGTTTGCTCGACCAGATGGCGCTCTATAAGCTCAATAAGTTCCATTGGCACTTGTCGGACAACGAGGGCTTCCGCATGGAGGTAAAGGCTTATCCCGAGCTGACGGGCGATTCGATGGCTTGGCGTCGCTTCAACAGTCACGACCGCCAATGCCTCGACCGAGCTGCAAAGGAGAACAATCCTGCGATGCTCATCCCTTGGAAGTTCATCAAGGAAGTCGAGGGCTTCGGTGAACTCTACGGCGGTTACTATACGCAGGACGAGATTCGCGATGTCATCCAGTACGCTGCCGTTCGTGGTATTGACGTGATTCCCGAGATTGATATGCCCGGACACAACGGCTCGGCTTGCTGGTGCTACCGTTGGCTGAGTTGCACACAAGACGGTCGGGAGCCACTTTGCCTTGGTCGCAACTCGACCATTGAGTTCGCAGAAAAGGTTTATGACGAGGTCTTCCAGCTCTTCCCCTACGAGTATGTGAGCATCGGTGGCGACGAAGTGAACCGCCGTCGCTGGTCGGAGTGCAGCGAGTGCAAGAAGCGCATCGAGAGCGAGGGCTTGAAGGACGTCAGCGAGCTGCAGGCGTGGTTCACCAAGAAGATGGAGAAGTACTTCAACGCTCACGGCAAGCGCATCCTCGGCTGGGACGAGATACTCGAGGGCGGGCTGTCAAAAACGGCGACCGTGCATTGGTGGCGCGGCGACCATCCCGACGTGACGCAGAAGTCAACGGCTATGGGCAACGAGGTCGTGCTTTGCCCCTTCACCTTCCTTTACTTTGATTACGCGCAGGACGACAACACGTTGCGCCACATCTACGACGGCGACATCGTGCCCGTTGACCTGACAGCCGAGCAACTGAAGCTCATCAAGGGTATGCAGGCAAACATCTGGTGCGAGCGCATTCCCACGGAAGCCCGCATGCAATGGATGGTTTTCCCGCGTGCCTTGGCACTTGCCGAGAAAGCTTGGACGCCTCGCAAAGACCAGAACTGGGACGACTTTTTCCCCCGCTTGCAAGCACATCTGAAGCGCCTCGATGCGATGGGTATACAGTATCGACCTTTGCAGACAAAGCGTCCGTAGCGGGTTGCTCACGAAAACGACAGAATGGCACGCTTTTATGAAAACGATACCATTTTTGCTTCTCTTGGCTGGCATAGCTCAGGCGCAGCTCCTTCGCGGAGAAGGCCGAATGTATCCTGCTGTGCCCGACAGCGCGCTTCTGCACCGTCCTTTCGGCAAAGCAGACCAGAAGACATTCCTCCATCCTGACCGCATCTTTTATCCCGAGACGTGGTTCCATTTTGTCAACGGAAACGTGAGCCGAGAAGGCATAACGCGCGACCTTGAGTCAATCGCTCAGTCGGGCATTCAGGGCATCCAACTCTTTCACGGTCGTATGAGCGATGACGTGTGGCCCGGCACCCAGGAACCGATAGAGTGTTTGACGCCCAAATGGGAAGACCTGGTTCGCCACACAGCCAGCGAGGCTCATCGACTGGGCATGCGATTCAGTTTACAGACTTGTCCGGGATGGGCAATGAGCGGCGGGCCCTGGATTAAACCAGAGCAGGCAATGCGCCATCTTGCTTTTACGCGAACAGATGTTGAGGGCGGCAAAGAGATTGATGTCTTGCTGCCCATCGATGCAAAAGAGGATTGGCGCGATTGGCGGGACGTTTGTGTGCTTGCCTTCCCCACACCAAAAGGCGACAATAACCGCCATTTGGAAGTGGAAGAGGTTCGCGCTGACGACCATCAACAGGAATGGGAGAAGCTGCTAAAGGAGGGAAAAGACTTCGTGATGCCTGCCACGCAACCGGGCAAGCCTTATCGCTTCAGCCTCAAGCTCAAGGGTGAAGAGATGCCTCGTTCGGTGGAGTTTAATCCCATCGATAACTTCAACCACGACTTTGGCGTGCAGCCCGACATTCATGTGCGCATTGTTGCCGACGGACAAGTACTTCTCGACTCGGATTTCCCTGCTGCCAATTGGCAAGATTCAGATGTGGGCATGACCTTTGCTCTTCGTCAGATAGCGGATAACGGGCAGCAGACAAGGGGCGGCAGGTTTTATCAGGTTGAAATCACAAACCTCCACAACATGCACATCCGTCGTATGCGTTTCCTTTCTGCTGTTCGAGGCCACAATTGGGAAATGGAAGCGGCCTGGACTTCGCGTTCTCTGCTGCCCTTGACGCTCTTTGATGAGGAGTCGTCCCAAAAGGAAAGTGCGGGCTTCATCCGTAGAGCCGATGTTCTCGACCTTTCGAATCGAATGAATGCCCAAGGCCAACTGCATTGGACAGCACCTCAAGGGCAATGGACCATCCTGCGCATAGGACACGTCAATACAGGCCGACAGAACGGTCCTGCCCCGAAAGAAGCGACGGGTTGGGAAGTCAATAAGCTCGATACAGCTTTTGTCACATATCAGTTCAATAGTTATATCGGCCGATTGGTCGATGGACCTCTAAAGGGCTTGCTCAACAATATGCTGATGGACAGCTGGGAATGTGTCTCGCAGACGTGGACACGATACATGAAGGATGAGTTCCAGACACGCCGCCATTACGACCTGACCACTTGGATGCCAGCTCTCTTCGGATGGGTCGTGGACGACAGAGAGCAGACCAGCCAGTTCCTTGCTGACTGGCGACGCACCATCCACGAGCTCTTTACGCAAAACTTCTACGGACACATGACTCGCTTGGCTCGCGAAAAAGGCATGACGGCAAGCTACGAGACAGCAGCCGGCGACATCTTTCCCGCTGGTCCGATGGAATACTATAAGTATGCCGATGTGCCCATGACTGAGTATTGGCAGCCTTTCGGCAACTTCCTTGCCAACCACAACTACAAGCCCATTCGACCAACGGCTTCAGCGGCTCGCATGTACGGCAAGCCAAGAGTCAGCGCGGAATCCTTCACTTCGTTCGTGCTGACGTGGGACGAACATCTCAGCATGCTTCGCGAGGTCGCTAATCAGAATATGGTCGAAGGCGTCACACACACCATCTTCCATACCTATACACATAACCCTGACCCCGACCGCTACTTCCCTGGTACTTCTTTTGGCAGTGGCATTGGCACGCCTTTCTTGAGAGGACAGACATGGTGGCCCTATATTAAGCACTTCAACACATATCTTGCCCGTTGCGCCTTCATGCTCGAACGTGGGCGCCCAGTAAGCAGTGTCCTTTGGTATCTTGGCGACGAGACCGAGCAGAAGCCCGACCAGTACACGCCTTTCCCTGAAGGTTTCAAGTACGATTACTGCAACACCGATGCCCTACTTCATCGTATCAGCATAAAAGACGGCAAGTGGGTGACACCAGATGGCATCAGTTACGATTTGTTGTGGATTCCCAAACACGGACGACTCCTGCCGGAAACGTTGGAACGTCTTTGTCAGTTTGTGGCGCAAGGCGGACATTTGGTGGCTGATGAGCCAACAGGCATAGCAACTCTTTCAGCCGAACGTCAGCAGGCTTCGCGTTTCCTTAAAGCTAAGAGGCAGTTGTTCGAAAGCGGGAACGTCATCCAAGGCACTTCCTTGTCCGATGCTCTGCAACGACTCGACCTTAAACCCGATGTGAAGGGAGATATTCTTTGGCTTCACCGGCAAGACGAGGGATCCGATTGGTACATGATTTGCCCGAAACAGGAACAGGCTTTTAGCAGCAATCTCGCCTTCCGCCAGAATGGTCGGGCCGAGTTGTGGAACCCGATGAACGGCAAGATCACGCCTATTGCCTCCCAACAAGACGGCGAATATGCCAGCCTTGACCTCAATTTGAGTCGTGGCGAGATGCTCTTTGTCGTGTTCAGACATGATGGACAAAAGACAAAGGAAAAGAGTCAACTGGCAGAACGACAGCCTGTTGCGAGCCCTTGGGTCATTACATTCCCGCAGGGATGGGGCATCGAGGCACCGCTTTCTCTTAACGAACTGAAGCCTTGGAAAGACTTGCCTCTAAGTGATGAGGGCAAAGCCTTTTCTGGTACTGCTACCTACGAGACTACGTTCCAGCTTGACCACAAACCTAAACGAGAACTTCTTTTGAACTTGGGAAAGGTTGAGGAGATAGCTGTGGTAAGTGTGAATGGACACGTCACGGACACACTTTGGGCTGAACCTTATGCAACCGATATCACTCATTTCGTTAGGAAAGGAGGCAATCGTTTGAGCGTCCAAGTCACAAGTACTTGGCACAATCGCATTGTCTATGATGCCCGCCAACCAAAAGAGCAACGCAAGACTTGGGTTATCAATGGCCCTTCCGATAAGGCCGAACTTCGTCCCTCAGGACTTCTCGGTCCTGTTGAGTTGGTGGAGCGTAGGTGATGATTAGCGGACGAGAATCTTCTTGCCGCCTTTGATGACGATGCCCTTGAAGTGTTCGTTGACGCGCTGACCGGAGAGATTGTAGGCGTTAAGGTCTTTCTGGTGGTTAGAGCCTTTCAGCTCATCGATTCCCGTCAGGATTCCGTCGAGTCCTTCGAGCCAATCCGTCAAGTGTATCACCATTGCGTTGTGGAAGGCAAAGCTTGTGCTGAAGCCGAAACCGTGTCCGCCCGAGGAGAACGTCTTGGCGGTGACGTCGACCTCTGCTTTCTTCAGAGCTGACCTGTACTTTGTGCTGTTGATGGGCTTTACTGTGTTGTCGTTGGTGGCCCAGCAGAGGTAGCATGGCGGCGTTTCAGAGGTGACTTGCAGCTCGTTGCTGTAGAGGTCCACGAGTTCGCTGCTGGGGTTGCTTCCCAAGAGGTTCTCCCTGGAACCCTCGTGTGTGTATCGGCTGTCCATTGTGATGACGGGATAGAACAGTATCTGAAAGGCAGGCAGTTCGCTGCCCGTGAGATGCGTTGCGATGGTGCTGGCGAGGTGTCCGCCTGCGCTGAAGCCCATCACGCCGATGCGATGGGGATTTATCCGCAACTCCTCGGCGTTGTCGCGAAGATACTTGAGGGCAGCGCGACCGTCGTTCAGCGGCACCTCGGGATTGCCGTGAGGAAGATTGTAGGTCAGTACGCCTATTGTGAAACCGAGGTCAAGGTAAAAAGGGGCCCAGTCGGAGCCTTCGTAGCCGCCTGCAATATAGGCATAGCCGCCGCCAGGACAGATGATGACTGCCTTGCCGTTGGCTTTCTCCTCGTTTGCGCAGAAGAGCTTGAGCGTAGCGCCTGTGGGGAGCTGCACCTCATAGACCGTGGGCTGCTTCTCCACATAGTTTGCCAGGATTTCAAGTGCCTCGCTCGGGTCGAAGTCGCCTTCCTCGGTGATG